>Ga0335083_10009861_pt1 | contig 11578 bp, 13 predicted proteins | sample Lox_Sample_42_FD_206716 | JGI IMG/M metagenome (GOLD analysis project Ga0335083, IMG submission 206716) | Soil microbial communities from Loxahatchee National Wildlife Refuge, Florida, United States - Lox_Sample_4.2 | ecosystem: Environmental > Terrestrial > Soil > Wetlands | place: USA... | reverse complement strand
GCATGAGATCAGGCGAGGCCCGTCGAGACGCTTCTGCGCGACGCCGATCCGCTCGATCTACTGAGCTCTGCTGACGGACTTGTTCAACAGAATCGACCCAAAGCGGACACGTCAATCCTGGTCCCGAGAAAGTCCGGACTTGCGCCCGACTTTGCGCTTTTTTTGGGAAGATTTTCGCTGTTGTGGCCGTGCTGCCGAGCGCATGGTCGGTAGGGCCGAAGCCAAAGTTTCTGCAGATTGCTTTAGCCGGTCGATCAGCCAGCGCCCCGCCGGGCCTGGCGGCGTGTCCGTTCGGTAGATCGCCGACATCGAAATCGAGGTGGGCGAGTCCGATTCCGCGAGCCTGAGCGGGACAAGAGTGCCATTCTCGAGATCGCCCTCGACGAGGTGGAGCGGCATGCCGCCCCAGCCGAGGCCTGCTCGCAGAAAGGCGTGCTTGGCCCCGAGGTCGGAAAGCCTCCACGTCTTGGGTGACATCACGCGCAGGTCCTTGCCCTGAGTCAGGCTCGATCGATCGGTCAGTACAAGCTGGACGTACTCCGCCAGCACGTTGGCCGGAATCGGACCTCGATACTTGGCCAATGGATGGTCCTGAGAAGCAACCATCAAATAGCGAGTCCCAAGCAGATACTCGGCCGTAAGCTCGGGTCGTTCCAGAAGCAGCGGACCCCGGATGCCAAACGAACACTGACGTTCCAGCACCGGCGCGATTACGGCCCCCATGCCCTCGACTGCTATCCGCAGCGGCGTGTTTGGAAATTGCTCGCGGAAGGCGGCTACCGCGGTTGTCAGCACGCCCGTAGGAAATAACGAGTTCACGAACACCACCAATTCCGGCTCAAGCCCACCGGCGAGACCACGCGCGCGGGCTTTGAACAGGTCGATGTTGCCGGCGACCTGCCGGGCGTCGGCAAGAAGCGCCTTTCCCTCGTCGGTCAGCACAGGATATCGCCCGGTGCGATCGAACAGTCGCACTCCGATCTGGCCTTCCAGATTAGCGAGCGTCTGACTGACAACCGATTGCGCGCGGCCCAGCTGGCGTGCTGCCGCGGAAAAGCTTCCGGTGTCGGCGGCCGCGATGAAAGTTCGAAGCTGGTCCAGGGACATGCCGTCGAGCATGTATCGACTCTATCGATAGATTATATCGAAAGATATTGGCTACCTCGATGTGAAGCAAGTGGACATCTTCCCGACGAACAGCGGCACCCGTCCGCCGCTTCGTTAACTCGAAGGAGGATGACTATGAAGCTTCTGCACATCGACTCCAGCATTCTCGGTGAGGGCTCGGTGAGCCGGACGCTTTCCGCTGAGGTCGTCGCTGCACTGCGCGCCAGCCACCCCGGCATTGAGGTGTCCTACCGAGATCTTTCGGCGCATCCGTTCGCTCACCTGACCTCGAACCATCTCGGGGCGCTAAAGGGGGCTCCGGTAGACCCGGCTCTCGAGCGTGACGTCGCTGCCGGCAAAGCCGCGCTCGACGAATTCCTCGCCGCCGACATCGTCGTCGTGGGCGCCCCCATGTACAACTTCGGCGTCCCCTCGCAGCTTAAGGCGTGGATCGACCGAGTTGCGGTGGCCGGCAAGACCTTCCGGTACGGCGCGCTCGGGCCCGAGGGTCTTTGCCGCGGCAAGAAAGTGATCGTCGCCTCGTCTCGCGGCGGCGTCTTTAGCGCTGGCACGCCGACCGCGGCCTTCGACTTCCAGGAGACCTATCTGCGCGCCCTGTTCTCCTTTCTGGGGATTACGGACGTCACTTTCGTGCGCGCCGAGGGCGTGGCGATGGGTCCGGAAGCACGCACTAAGGCCATCGAGTCCGCGAAGGACAAGGCCTCTAGGCTCGCAGCCTGAAACTCAAGGAGCCCCACATGAGCATTCATTTCTCGCCCATCGTCTCCGCAAAGACGCGCGACCAAAGCAGCACGTTCTCGCTCAAGGCCGTCGATCTGCAAAGCCTTGCCGAAGCCGCTTCTCCTGTCACGGTGCTCGACGACTTCCGCGTGCGCGGTCAACCGTTCTCGCCACATCCGCATGCCGGCTTCTCGGCGGTCACTTACGTATTCGAGGACTCGAAGGGTAGCCTTCACAGCCGCGACTCGCTCGGCAACGACGTTGTCGTCGGCCCAGGTGGCATGGTCTGGACCCAAGCGGGCAGCGGGGTCATCCATCACGAAGTCCCGGCGGACGACCGCGAACTGCACGGCCTCCAGCTCTTCGTGAACCTGAGCGCCAATAACAAACTGATCGAACCCCGGATGCTCGCGCTACCGGGCGGCGATGTGCCCGAATGGAGCAACAAGGCCGGGGATCGCGTGAGGGTCGTCGTAGGTGCGTTCGAGGGCCGCCTGTCGCCGCTCGTTCCCACCGAGCCGTTCACCTTTCTCGACATCCAGCTTTGTCGCAGCATCCCGTTTGATCTTCCGGCTGGTCACAATGCGTTGGTGTACGTCGTCGCCGGCGACGTGGCTCTACGCGCGGGAAGCAGCGAGCGGAGGATGGGCGGTGGCCAAGCTGTCGCGCTCCACGGAAGCGGCGGGCAGGTCGCGATAGAAGCCCTCGCGCCCTCGCATCTCGTCGTTCTGTCGGGCCCGGACATGCGTGAGCCGATTGTGGTCGACGGGCCCTTCATTATGAACGACCCGGCTCAGATCGAGGCCGCCTTCGAGCGCTATCACTCCGGAAAGATGGGGCACCTCGCCCCCCTCTGAACTATCGCCTAAACAGATACATCATATCGAATGATATTGGCTATTAAGATGCTTAGACCGGCGGCATTTTTCCATACGTCAGCGGGGCCGCAAGCCCCTGGGAAATAGCCAAAGGAGGAGATCATGAGTGCAACAGCAAACGTCATGGGCCTCGATATGCGCGCGACGGCTGAGCCGCTCGACGCAGTATCGCTTCTGAAGCGCGATGCCAATGTGACGGCATTCTTAGACGAATCGAAGCTCCAGTCGCCGGCGCTCGCCGGACATCCCGATAGCGATCAGAAGCAGAAGCTGGTTCCGCCCGCCCGGCGGAACGTGGCCCGGTTGATCGCCGCCCTACTACTGTCCGGATCGGTGTTCGCCGCTGGCTACATCTACTGGGATCACAGCGAACATTTCGAATCCACTGATGACGCGTTCATCGCCGCCCGGTCTTTCGCCATCGCACCGAAGGTTGCGGGGTATATCACTTCCGTGCCGGTGACCGACAATCAGCATGTCGCGGCCGGGGGCGTGATCGCCCGGATCGACGATCGCGATTATCGCGCCGCGCTCGACCAGGCCAATGCGCAGTTGGCGCGCGATCAGGCCGTTCTCACCCAGGCCCAGAAGAACCTTGCCCGCTACGAAATCCTGGTGAGCAAAAATGCAGTCTCGCAGCAGACTTACGACGATCAGACTTTCGTGGTGGAGCAAGACAAGGCGACGCTCGGCGTCGACCAGGCGAATGTGGAGACGGCGAGGTTAAACCTTTCGCACACTGTCATCCATGCCGCCCAGGCCGGACGCGTGGTCAGCCTGACAGGCGCAGTCGGTCAATACGCGCAGGCCGGCACGTCGCTGACGATGTTCGTTCCGGACGAGATCTGGGTGACCGCGAACTTCAAGGAATCCCAGCTCAACGAGATGCGGCCGGGGCAGCCAATCACACTCGCGATCGACGCCTATCGGGGCCGCACATTTCACGGCTCCGTCGCCAGCATCCAGCCCGGGTCCGGCACCGCGTTCTCCTTGCTTCCGGCTCAGAATGCGACTGGTAACTACGTCAAGATCGTCCAGCGCGTGCCAGTGAAGATCGTCTTGGAGGATGCGCCGGCGGACGTAGCCATCGGACCTGGAATGTCGGTCGTCCCCACCGTCCGCGTAAACCCGGCCTCCTCCATCTATGAACGCTTGAGAGGGTGGCTATGAGCGCCGCAACCACCCAAGTCGGCGCGCCTGGTGTCGCCGTCAACCCCTGGATGGTGACCATCCTCGTAGCGTTCGCGAGCTTCATGGAGGTGCTCGACACTACCGTCGCCAACGTCGCCTTGCCTTATGTGGCCGGCGGCATGGGAGTGAGCGCCGACGAGGCCTCCTGGGTAGTCACCACTTACCTGGTGTCGAACGCCGTCATCCTGACGGCCAGCGGCTTCCTCGCCAGGCGGTTTGGCCGAAAGAATTTCTTCATCGCTTGCCTGATCCTGTTCACAATCAGTTCGGTGCTATGCGGCTTCGCACAGAACTTGCAGATGCTGCTGCTCTTTCGCGTGATGCAGGGACTCGGCGGGGGCGGCATGGTGCCGGTCTCGCAATCCATCGTCGCGGATTCCTTTCCGCCCGAGAAGGTTGGTCAGGGTTTTGCGGTCTGGGGTATTGCGGTGGTGGTGGCTCCCGTCGTGGGACCGACGCTCGGCGGCTGGATTTCGGATAATTTCGCCTGGCAGTGGTGCTTCCTGATCAATGGACCGATCGGGGTGATCGCGATCGTGCTCAGCACGATGATCCTGCGTGATTCCGGGATGTTCACAGAACAACGGAAGCAGTTTCTGCGGCAGGGCCAGGGCTTCGACATCGGCGGCTTCATCTTCGTGGCGACTTTTCTCGGAACCCTCGAGATCGTGCTCGACCGCGGCCTGATCGAGGACTGGTTCGCCTCTCCCTTCATCGTGATCATCTCCGCCGTGTGCCTGCTCGCTTTCGTGCTGATGATCCCATGGGAATTGAGCCGGCGATCGCCGATGATCGACATCCGCATGGTCACAACCCGCCAGTTCAGCGCCAGCCTGATGATAATGCTGGCGCTAGGTGCAATCCTGCTCTCCACTACACAATTCGTCCCGCAGTTGGTCCAACAGCAGCTCGGGTACACGGCGACCTTGTCGGGGCTCGTGCTTTCCCCGGGCGGACTTGTCACCATCTTCATGATGCCTATCGCCGGGCGCCTTTCGACGAAGGTGCAGCCGCGCTATCTGATCGCGCTCGGCGCGGCAGCGTGCGCCGTGTCGATGTACCAGATGAGCCGTCTCACTCCGGACATCGGCTTCTGGTTTCTGGCCTCGACGCGCATGTTCCTGACGCTGGGCATTCCCTTGATCTTTATTCCGGTGACGGTCGCTGCCTACGAGGGCATTCCTCATGAGAAGACCGACCAGGCGTCATCACTGATCAACGCGGCACGCAACATCGGCGGCTCGATTGGCATATCGGTCGCCAACAACGTGCTGGCGCATCGCGAACAGTTCCACCAGAACCGCCTGGTCGAGCTGGCAAATCCGGCGGGCCAGCAGTACCAGGAGACGCTGAAACACGTCACCGACTACTTCGTCGCGCAGGGCAGCTCGCTTCTTCAGGCCCAACAGCAGGCCGTTGCTTGGATAGGACAGCAAATCCAAACCCAGGCGGCATTTCTCTCTTATATCGATGTGTTCTGGATCTTGATGCTAGTTGCAGTCGCCGCCATCCCATTCGCGTTGGCCTTGCGCAAGGTGAAGCTTGGCGGCTCGGCCCCAATGGGACATTGAGAGTCCGGCGTTAGGCCTGAGAAGGGCCGCCGGCTGTTCGATGTGTAGCCATGGCTTCGAAAAAGCTGATGACCGCGTCAAGATCGCGGTCTGGCAGCGTCGAAAGAGCTTCACGCGCCCCTGCATTCGCCCCCTCAAAGTACTTGCCGATTTTCGTCAGCGCCGAAGGCGCAAGTGTGATCATCAAGCTGCGGCGGTCGGCAGGATTAGGCCGTCGCTGGATATAACCTGCCTTTTCAAGTCGATCTAATGCGACGGTGACCCCGCCGCTGCTAAGGCCTGTCGCTGCTCCGAGACGACTCGGCGTCGACGGGCCATAAAGCTGCAACACGCTGACGACCTGAACGTCCGTCATGGTGAGACCGAGCTTCTCCGCCACCTGCGCATTAAGAAAGACCGCAGCCGTTATGAACTTGCGCATTTCCCAAATGACGCGGTCCGCACGGCTAACGGGCTCCTTAATCGTTTTGGCATCCAAAGACCCCGGCCGCCGCGACAATCCTTTTTTTGATCCCGTCATGAAAAGCCCCTTGACTTACTTTACCGCTCTCTTATAAACTAAGATACATTGAAAGTTAGCTTATCACAAGATCGCTCGCGGAGGAGATTTGCAAATGAACACCGACACCATCGTACATCCGAAACTGCAGCACTATGGCCTGGTCACAGGCAACCTCGATGCGATGATCGAGTGGTACCGCACGGTACTTGGCATGACTGTCAACCACCGCTCGGCGCGCCCGTCCGGTGCAGCCGGCGGCCCGCCGTTCACTGGGCTCGCCTTCGTCAGCAATGACGAGGTCGACCATCGCATTGTGTTCTTCGAAATGCCGAATGGGAGAGCCGGCGCCGAAAGGCGGCGGAAGGGGCGCCTGCAGCATGTCGCCTTCAAATGCGAGAGTTTCGACGATCTCCTCGGAACCTATGTCCGCCTTAAGAAATCAGGCATCGAGCCATTGTGGGCCGCCGACCACGGTGTTGGTACCGCGATTTATTACGAGGATCCCGATGGCAATATCGTCGAGATCAACGTTAACAACTACGGCACCGACTGGACCGCGACTGAGCACATCAGGACCGCGCCGCCGACCCTCGCGCATGTGGATTTCGACAAGATGCTTGCGGCGCGAAAAGCGGGTGCTTCCCCATGGGAATTGCACGAGCGCGCCATGTCTGGAGATTTCGTTGCAGCGAACCCCTTTCAGGCGGGCGATCGGTTTTGAAGTTTAATTGAACGAGGACAAGGATGTGTTTGCATCAACCGCTGTTTCGTGTTGGCCGAACCGATTGTCAGATTGACGAACCAACGCTTGACGATCTTTTGTCGGAGCCGATCATAATGGCCCTTATGGAGGCCGACGGCGTGACGCCGCGGGACCTAGAAGAGTTGCTGCGGCCCCAGATGGCAACTAAAAAACAGTCCCGCTCCGTACCGCGTATGTCGCCTATTGGCACTTAGCGGACATGCCCGTGCGGCCGGCTAATGTCCGCTCTCGGGGTAAGAGCGGACGTCACCCGGATGTGCTGCGATTGATAATGGGCGCGCCTGCTTGGCCGCTTCGGCGAATGTCAACAACTGGGTGATTTTGGACGGTTTTTGGCACTTTAAAAGTATCAGCCCACTTTGAGTTTGCTGCGTTTCCCCATAGCCTTCCAAGCTGATGACGAGGGTTCGATTCCCTTCACCCGCTCCAGCCTTCGCCCGCAAGGCGAGTGATGGCGGTCGCGCCGCAGCCCGATAGGGCGAACGGGGGCGGCACCTCGCGCGCTTCGGCTTGGCGAGCGGCGCGCCGCCCGTTCCGTCATCGCTTCGTTAACAGTCTGTTTCGTAAGCTTTGACCGTTGATTCGCTCAACCGGCCGGCCGCGCGCATGGACTGCTTCTACGTCAACCTGGATTCGGCCGAAGAGCGCCGGCGCCGCCTCGAGACGAATTTTGCCGCATGCAAGAAGCCGGGCTGGGAGCTGTTCCGCTTTGCCGCGATCGACAAGGCTTACGTCGAGCGCAACGCGATTCCGGGCGCCACAATGGCGGCGGAGAAAGGCTGCTTCCTCAGCCACCAGATTCTCATGGAGCAGAATCTCGGCGACGACAAAACCTATCTGATCATGGAAGACGACGCCCAGTTCGGCGTGCGCACCTGCAATCTCGTCGACATGGTGCTCAAGCGCAACAGCCACCTCGACTGGGACATCCTGTATACCGACGTCTGCATTCCGAACGTCGTGAACATGTTCGAGCTGCTCAAGTATCGCCGCGACTTGCGCAAGAAGAAAATCGAAGTCGCCTACATGGACCTGTGCGGCGTCGGCTTTGCCGGTACGACCGCCTACATCGTCAACGGCAGGTCAAAGCGCAAAGTGCATCGGGCGCTGAGTTCGTATCGGCCGATCGATCTGCCGTACGACCTTTTTCTCCGCCAGCAGGCGCACAGCGGCGCGCTGAAAATCTTTACGCTGTTTCCCTTCGTGACGACGGTATCGGATTTTTCCGACGAGTCGCAGATCAAGACGGCGGGCGCCAACTCGGCCGACATGGCCTGGAACATGTTCCGCAAGATGATCTGGATCGAGCGCAACCTCGGCCGCTGCAAATCGACGCTGGAGTTGCTGAAAGAAACGTCGGGCAAGGACGCGCCGCTCGTCGAAGACACGGCGGGCGACGAAGAGCTCGACGCCTTCAAGATCCTGTTTTCATCGATGGCGGCGATCCACGCCTGAGCGCGGCCGTCATCTTTCGCCGTCCATCTGCAGCGACAGCGCGCGGTCGAAGCTTTCATTGGCTTCGTCGAAGCGGCCAAGCTCGCCGAGCGCGGTGCCGCGATTGTGATGGGCCTCGGCGTAGCCGGGCCGCAGGGTGATCGCGCGGTCGAACTCCGCCAGGGCTTCGTCAGAGCGCTTGAGCGCTTGCAGCGTATTGCCGCGGTTGTTGTGCGCCTCGGCGAAGTCCGGCCGCAAGGCGAGGGCCTGGTCGAAGCTTGCCAATGCCTCTTCGAGGCGGCCGAGTTTGTGCAGGGTATTGCCGCGATTGTTGATTGTCTCGGCGTAGCCGGGCCGCAGGGCGAGCGCGCGGTCAAAGCTGGCAATGGCCTCGTCGAAGCGGGTCAATTCGTGCAGCACGCTGCCGCGATTGTTGAACGCCTCGGCGAGATTGGGCCGCACGGCGAGGGCGCGGTCGTAACTCGCCAATGCGTCGTTGAGGCGGCCCAGTTCCTTCAGCGCGTTGCCGCGATTGTAGAGCACCTCGGCCTCGTTCGGCTGCAGGGCGAGCGCGGCGTCGAAGGCCTTGAGCGCTTCGTCGAAGCGCCTGACCTCGGACAAGGTGCTGCCGACGTTGTTCAACGCATCGGGGTTGAGCGGGCGCAGGACGAGGGCGCGCTCGTAGCTTGCCAGCGCCTCGTCGAAACGCCGCAACTGATGCAGGACCATGCCCCGATTGTTGAGCGCATTGACGTAGTCCGGCCGCAGCACGATGGCGCGCTCGAAACTCTGCAGCGCCTCTTCGTTGCGGCCGAGCCGGCGCAGCGAATTGCCGAGATTGTAGTGCGCTTCGGCGTTGTTCGGCGCGATCGCGATGGCCTTGCGGGCGCTTTCCAGCGCTTCCCCGTCGCGGCCGAGCGTCGCCAGCACGGCGGCACGGTTGACATGGGCGTCGGCGAACTTCGCCTTGCGCTTGATCGCCTGGTCGAAGCTTTCCAGCGCCTCCTCGTGGCGCTGCAAGGCGCTGAGCGCGAGGCCCTGGTTGAGCAGGATCTGCGGCGACGGCTTTTTCGCGCCCATGGCGCCGGCGATCAATTGCAGCGCCTCCTGCGGCTGGCCTTGTGCGAGCTTGATGACGCCGAGCATGTGCAGGGCATCGAAATGGTCGGGGCGGGCCGCGAGGATGGCGGAGTAGAGCCCGGCTGCTTCGGCGAGGCGGCCCTGCTGGTGCAACGCGATGGCCTGCGCCAGCGTCTGCGGCACGTTGAGCGGCTCGTTCTTTTGCAGCAGCGGCAATGACATGGCGCGGTAACCCCCCGTCCGAGAGGTAAAAGAGGGCGCCTGAGTCGTCCAGTGCCGCAGGGAGGCGCCGTTCGGCCTGAAATCCCGGCCCGACCGCAACCGCCGCCCTTGCAATCGGACCTTGTATAATGCATGACATCGCGGCGGCGGACCTTTATTAGGTTCGCCGCTTCCGCTTCCGGCCTACGCTCGCGAAGCGAGTGAAGGCTGCCACGCCGAAGCCCAATTGGGCGGAGGCGGGCTGGCGCCGCGAGCTTCGGCTCGGCACGCTAGCTCTCCGGAGGAGTGTAGCTCAATGGCTAGAGCACCGGTCTCCAAAACCGGGGGTTGCAGGTTCGAGTCCTGCCACTCCTGCCAGGGATCGGCGCTCGGGATTTGTTGGGCGGAACGCGAGCGAAAACGCCGCACGGTAACTAGATAGCAGCCGGAATGACCGGTTCGGGACTCGATCGATGGCAGTATCGCCGTTCAAGTTTCTCCAGGAGGTGCGCGAGGAGACCCGCAAGGTCACCTGGCCCTCGCGCAAGGAAACCATGATCACCACCGCCATGGTGTTCGTCATGGTGACGGTGGCGTCGATATTTTTTCTGCTCGCGGATCAGATCATCCGCGTCGCGGTTACATTCGTGCTCGGGATAGCAGGCTAGGACAGATGAGCGACGTTGCTGCAACGACAACGACCAAACCCAAGCGCTGGTACATCGTCCACGCTTATTCCAACTTCGAGAAGAAGGTGGCGGAATCGATCCGCGAGCAGGCCAAGCAGCGCGGGCTCTCCGATCACTTCGAAGAAGTGATGGTGCCGACCGAGAAGGTCGTCGAGGTGCGCCGCGGCCGCAAGGTCGATGCCGAGCGCAAGTTTTTCCCCGGCTACGTGCTGGTGAAGATGGACCTCACCGACGAGGTCTATCATCTGATCAAGAACACGCCGAAGGTGACCGGCTTCCTCGGCACCGACAAGAAGCCGATGCCGATTTCGGACGCGGAAGCCGAGCGCATCCTGCACCAGGTCCAGGAAGGCATCGAGCGGCCCAAGCCCTCGGTCTCGTTCGAAGTCGGCGAGCAGGTGCGCGTCTCCGACGGGCCGTTCGCCTCGTTCAACGGCACGGTGGAAGAGGTGGACGAAGGCCGCTCGCGCCTGAAGGTGGCGGTGTCGATCTTCGGCCGCGCCACCCCGGTCGAGCTCGAGTTCGGGCAGGTGGAGAAGCTGTAAAATGGTATCGCTTGAGATCGGCGAGCAGGTGCGTGTGTCGGATGGGCCGTTTGCCTCGTTCAACGGCACGGTCGAGGAAGTCGACGAAGACCGCTCGCGCGTGAAGGTCTTGGTGGCGATCTACGGCCGCGCCACGCCGGTCGAGCTGGAATTCGGGCAGGTGGAGAAGCTCTGATTTTCTGTCATGGCCGGGCCTGTCCCGGCCATCCACGCCTTGCTTTTTCTCGAAGGCGGATGCCCGGAGGCCGGGCATGACGAGAGAACAGCAAAGTCGTTGCTCGGGTGGAGCGGAGCGTAACCCGGGGCGACCTGTAGCCTGGCTCAACTCGTATCCGGATTGCGCGGAGTTTATCCTCGGGCGCGCCGAAAGCGCGACCCGCGGGCTCCATCCGGGCTACTTGCTGCCGTCACGCCACCCGCCTCTTCTTCGACTTGCGCCGTGCCGCTGCCGGGTGAGCGGACAGCCTAAAACCCAAGGCGCGGACGATACGCATGACGGTCGCGAACTCGGGATTGCCGGTTTCGCCAGGCGTCGGCCGCCTTGATCCAAGTCAATGCGAGATCGAACCGACTACCTAGCTTGCTTAAATCGCGACGGGAGTTTTAGCCATGACCAGCCAGACATCCTCAATAGCCGTCATGGACTTCCCTCAATTGCTCGCGCGCAATTGGTGGCTCTTTTTGTTGCGCGGCCTCGCGGCAATCGCCTTTGGCGTTCTGTCGCTGATTTGGCCCGGCCTCAGCCTGGTAACGCTTGTGTTGCTTTTTGGGGCCTATTCTCTGGCCGACGGCGTCTTCGCACTGGCCGCCGCCATAGTCGGCAGGGGAAACGCCGAGCTCAGATGGTGGCTCGCGCTTGTGGGCCTGCTTGGCATC
>Ga0335083_10009860_pt1 | contig 11581 bp, 10 predicted proteins | sample Lox_Sample_42_FD_206716 | JGI IMG/M metagenome (GOLD analysis project Ga0335083, IMG submission 206716) | Soil microbial communities from Loxahatchee National Wildlife Refuge, Florida, United States - Lox_Sample_4.2 | ecosystem: Environmental > Terrestrial > Soil > Wetlands | place: USA... | reverse complement strand
GCTCTCGGGAATCGTGCGCAGCGACATCACCTCGAGCCTCGGCGTCGACGGCACGGCCGAAGGGGTCGAGCTGACCGTGAACCTGACGATCGTCGACGCGACGACCTGCGCGCCGAAGGCCGGCTACGCGGTCTACATCTGGCACTGCGACCGCGACGGCAACTACTCCCTCTATTCAAGCGCCGTGGTCGACGAGAACTACCTGCGGGGCGTCCAGGCGACCGACAGCAACGGCCAGGTGACGTTCCAGACGATATTTCCGGCCTGCTATTCCGGCCGCTATCCGCACATACACGTCGAGGTCTATCCGAGCCTCGCGTCGGCAACCGGCCAGGCGAACGCGGTGCTCACGACGCAGCTGGCGATGCCGCGGGACATTTGCACGGCCGTGTACTCGGGCGCGACCGGCTACAGTGCGAGCGTCGCGAATCTCGCGCAGGTCACGACCTCGAGCGACAACGTCTTTGAAAGCAGCACGTCCGCCGAGATCACTGCGCAGACGCCGTCGATGACCGGAAGCGTGTCGACCGGGTACGTGGCCACGGCGACGCTGGGTATTGCCGTCTGACCGCGAGGCTCGCGCCGCGTCACGCAGCTTCCGGAATCGTGCGTGACCGCCCTTGAAGCAGATACTCACGCCTTATAAAGAGTGGCTTCGGTCGGCGCCACGGACGCGACGATCAACCTCTTCCGGCACGCGAGCGCCGTGCTCGTGAGGCTCGCGACGGTTCACACCGCGCGCGAGTAGCGAGGTCCGGCATCTCCATTCGCGGGCTCGCGTAGAGCCGGGTCGAACGCCATGGCGACGCTTCTCGCCAACAGCCGTCCACGAGGCGTCACCTGCAGGGACCGCCCGACGCGCGCGACGAGTCCGTCCGTGACCAGCGGCTCGAGCGCCAGAAGGTCCGTCGCGAAGTGCGGCTCGAACTCGATCCCGAACTCGGCCTCGACGGCCTCGAAGTCGAGGCGCGACCCGCACATCAGGGTATGGATCACGCGGCGCCGCAGTGCGTCCTCGCTCGACAGACGCACGCCGCGCTCCGTCGGGAGCCGTCCGGCCGCCGTGGCAGCGTAGTAGCGATCGAGCGTCTTCGCGTTCTGCGAATACGTGTCACCGATCTTTGAAATCGCGCTGACGCCGAGCCCGACCAGGTCGCATTCCGCCTGCGTCGAGTAGCCCTGGAAGTTGCGCTGCAGCGTGCCGTTGGATTGCGCCACCACCAGCGGGTCGTTCGGCAGCGCGAAGTGGTCCATGCCGATGTAGACGTAGCCCGCCGTCGTCAGGCGTTCGACCGCGAGGCCGAGCAGCTCAAGCTTCGCCGCGGCAGTCGGCAGCTCCTGCGAGCGAATCTGCTTTTGCGGCTTGAACAGATGCGGGAGATGCGCGTACGAGTACACGGCGAGCCGGTCCGGCCGGGCCGCGATGACGAGGTCGAGCGTCGTGGCGAAGCTCGTCGCCGTCTGTCGCGGCAGGCCGTAGATCAGGTCGACACTGACGGACGGGATGTTGCTGGCGCGCGCCGCGGCTATCAGCCCGAGCGTGTGCTCGACCGACTGCAGCCGGTTGACGGCGGCCTGCACGTCCCGGTCGAAGTCCTGGACGCCGAGGCTGACCCGGTTGAAGCCGAGCGCCGCCAGGGCGGCGATACCCTCCGGATCCACCGTGCGCGGATCAACCTCGATCGAGAACTCACGCTCCTCGTCCATGCGCAGCGTGAAGTGCTGACCGAGCGCCGCCAGGAGATCGCCAATTTGCGCCATTGACAGGAACGTCGGCGTCCCGCCACCCAGGTGCAGCTGGTCGACGCGCCGCTGGCGGCTGAATGCCGCGCCCGCCAGCTCGATTTCGCGGAAGAGATGCGTCAGGTAGGTCCCCGCCTTGCGCGTGTCGCGGGTGATGACCTTGTTGCACCCGCAGTAGAAGCACGGGCTCGCGCAGAACGGCACGTGCACGTACAGGGAGAGCGGCCTGGGTTGCGGCCCCGCGTTGCTCGCCCGGGCCGCCGCGATGAATTCCACCGGCCCGAAGTCGGGCCGGAACTGCAGCGCCGTCGGGTACGAGGTGTATCGCGGTCCGGGACGGTCGTAGCGCCGGATCAGCTGCTCGTCGAAGACAGTGTCACGGGTCATGGCGATCCGCTCCTTGGGGTTGTCGGTTGGCGTCCCGGCGCTGCCGCCGTTCGTGCGTCACTGGAGCGGACTCCATTTCCAGTCGCGGATTTCCGGCAGATCCTGGCCGTGCTCGGCGATGTAGCGGGTGTGTTCGATGAGCTTGGCCTTGAGCTGCTGCTTCAGGTAGACGCCGCGTTCCCCGACGTTCGGCAGGCGATTGATCACGTCGATGACGAGGTGGAAGCGGTCCATCTCGTTCAGCACGGTCATGTCGAAGGGCGTCGTGACGGTGCCTTCCTCCCGGTAGCCGTGAACGTGGAAGTTGGCGTGATTCGCGCGGCGGTAGGTGAGGCGGTGGACGAGGGACGGGTAGCCGTGGAACGCGAAGACCACCGGGCGATCGAGCGTGAACAGCTCGTCGAAGTCGGCGTCACTGAGGCCGTGCGGATGCTCCGTCGGCGACTGCAGGCGCATCAGGTCGACGACGTTGACGACCCGGACCCGCAGCTCCGGCAGGTATTCTCGCAACATGGACACGGCGGCCAGCGTCTCGAGCGTCGGCACGTCGCCGGCGCACGCCATGACGACGTCCGGAGGGCCGTCGCGGTCGTTGCTGGCCCACGACCAGATGCCGACACCCGCCGCGCTGTGCGCACAGGCCTCGTCGATCGACAGCCACTGCGGTGCCGGATGCTTGCCCGCGACGACGACGTTGACGTAGTGACGACTCCGCAGGCAGTGGTCCATCACTGAGAGCAGGCAGTTCGCGTCCGGCGGCAGGTAGATCCTGACGATCTCGGCCGTCTTGTTCGCGACGTGGTCGAGGAAGCCGGGGTCCTGGTGCGTGAACCCGTTGTGGTCCTGCCGCCAGACGTGCGACGCGAGCAGGATGTTGAGAGAGGCGATCTTGGGGCGCCAGCTCAGCCGCGCGGCGGTCTTCAGCCACTTGGCGTGCTGGCTGACCATCGAGTCAACGATGTGGATGAACGCCTCGTAGCAGTTGAAGAGCCCGTGCCGGCCGGTGAGCAGGTAGCCCTCGAGCCAGCCTTCACACTGGTGCTCGCTCAGGACCTCCATGACCCGCCCGACGGGCGCGAGGCCGGTGTCCCCCGGCCGCAGCTCGCCCTGCCACTGCCGCGCGGTCGCCTCGAACACCGCGCCGAGGCCGTTCGACGCCGTCTCGTCCGGTCCGAAGATCCGGAACGACCGCGACTCCTGATTGAGTTCGACGACGTCACGAAGCAGGCGACCGAGCACGTGCGTGTCGCCCTCGCCGCGCACACCGCGTGACGGCACGTCGATGGCGTAGTCGCGAAACGCAGGCATCCGCAGGTCGCGGACGAGCAGGCCGCCGTTTGCATGCGGATTGGAGCTCATGCGCCGGTTGCCGCGCGGGGCGAGGGCGTCGAGCTCGGTGGCCAGCCGTCCGCGGTCGTCGAACAGTTCCTCGGGCCGGTAGCTGCGCAGCCATTTCTCCAGGAGCGGCAGGTGCTCCGGATGCTCCGCGTCGATGGCGAGCGGTATCTGGTGCGCCCGCCACGTGCCCTCGACCGGGACGCCGTCGACGATGCCGGGTCCCGTCCAGCCCTTGGGCGACTCGAGCACGATCATCGGCCAGCGCGGGCGGGAGGATTCCCGGCGGATGCGCGCGCGCAGCTGCAGGTGCTTAATCTGCTGGACGGCGCGCTCGAGCGTCGTGGCCATGTCCTCGTGCATCTGCGCCGGCTCGTGGCCGCTCACGAAGTGCGGGGTCCAGCCGTAGCCGCGCAGCAGCAAGTCGAGTTCGTCGCGCGGAATGCGCGCGAGCACCGTGGGACTGGCGATCTTGTAGCCGTTGAGGTGCAGGATCGGCAGGACCGCTCCGTCGGTGGCGGGGTTGAGGAACTTGTTGGAGTGCCAGGCCGTCGCGAGCGGTCCGGTCTCGGCCTCGCCGTCACCGATGACGCAGGCGGCGATCAGGTCCGGGTTGTCGAAGGCGGCGCCGAAGGCGTGGCTCAGCGAATAGCCGAGTTCCCCGCCTTCGTGGATCGAGCCCGGGCACTCCGGCGAGGCGTGGCTCGCGATGCCTCCGGGAAACGAGAACTGGCGGAACAACCGCTGCAGGCCCGCCTCGTCGCGGCTGACCTCGGGATGAAACTCGCTGTAGCTGCCCTCGAGGTACGCATTCGCGACGACGGCGGGACCGCCGTGCCCCGGGCCCGACAGATAGATCATGTCGAGGTCGTACTTGCGGATGACGCGATTGAGGTGCGCGTAGATGAAGTTCTGGCCGGGAGTCGTGCCCCAGTGTCCGAGCAGCATGGCCTTGACGTCGCCCGGCACGAGCGGCCGCTTCAGCAGCGGGTTGTCGCGCAGGTAGAGCTGGCCGACGGAAAGGTAGTTGGCCGCACGCCAGTAGCCGTCCAGCGTGCGCAGCTCATCCGGGGAAAGCGTCGGCATCTGCCGTGCTACTGGCGCGGGTGTGCGCGCTCGTCGCGCACGCGGGTGCGAGCGGCAGCGCCGGCCCGCAGTGTCACCTGCGCGGACGAATCCGCGAGCACCACGTCGGCGGTGGTTGCTGCCAGGATGTCGGCGACGCGGCCGTAAGCCGTGGCCGCGGCAGTCGCGCGCGGCTTCTCGAGCACGACGAGGTCCCAGTCGCGCTCGATCACGAAGGCAGTGAGGTCGCGGGCGACGGTCGCCACGTCGTGGGCCGAGTCCGGCGTCGCTGCAGCCAACGGCGCATCGTCGACGTAGACCGTGTCGAGGCGGGCGTCGCACGCCTTTGCGAAGACCTTCGCCAGTGCGCCGGCGGCATCGTCCGCGCCGCGCGCCGACGGGTGCGACCGCGCCACGGCAACGCCGAACTGAGCCGCCGGTCGCCAGGGCCGTCCGCGCGTCAGCAGCAATGGTGCGGGACATTCGGCGACCGCCGCCCACTCGGGCGGCCGCCGGCGGTCGTCGTACCGATCGGCCACCAGGGTCTTGACGAGGAGATCGGCGGGGTTGCGCAGCAGGCGCGTGGCCAGGGCCTCGCGCAGCGACGGCGCGCAGGTGACTTCCGCGACGATCTCGATGTCGGGGGCGCGCACGGCCTTCCTGAGCGCCTGCAGGTACTCAAGCCCCTGGGTCACGCACTCGGACCGGGTGCGGCCCGCGGCGACGGGATCGCCACTGGCCGCCGTGTAACCCTCTGTATCACAAAGGAAAAGGTCGAGGCGCGCGCCGAAGTGACGCGCGAGCAGCAACGCCTTGTTCAGGCCCCCGTGAACCCGGTCACCGCGCTCGACCAGGAGCAGGATGGAGGCGCTTGATCGCATAGGTATCGCATGCTGACGGGCTGCGGCCAGCCTGCCTATGCGATGCTTCGCGTAGCTGCACGTGGAAAATACCTACGCATGCCAGGGACCGCCGCCTTCGAGTTGCAGGCACTCCTAGACGCCGCCGTCGATGCCGTGATCCTGATCGACGGCGCCGGAGCCATCGAGGTGTTCAACCAGTCGGCGGAACGGATGTTCGGCTACGCGGCCGCCGAGGTCATCGGCAAGAACGTCCAGGTGCTGATGACCGGCCGCGACCGCGAGCACCACGATGCGTACATGGAGCGCTACGTCCGCACGGGCGTCGCGCACATCATCGGCATCGGGCGGGACGTCCGGGGTCGACGCAAGGACGGCAGCGAGTTCCCGGCCTTCCTGTCGGTGGGACGCATCGCCGACTCCGACCCGCCGCGCTTCGTCGGCTTCATCCAGGACACGACGCTGCGGCAGCAGGCGCTCGCGGCGGTGCAGCGCGAGCGCGATCGCGCCAACCGGTACCTGGAGGCCGCCCAGACAATCCTCGTCGCGCTCGACCTGAACCATCGCGTGACGCTGCTCAATCGGACCGGCAGCGAGGTGCTGGGCTACGACGAGGACTCGCTGAAGGGACGTGACTGGGTCGATACGGTGGTCGCAAAGGAGTCGCGGGCCGACGCGGCGGCGCAGCTCGAGCGGCTCGCGCGGCAGGGCTCCCGGCGCCCGCTGCACTGCGAGTACGCGGTCGTGCCGCGAACCGGGCCGGAACGCCTGGTCGCCTGGCGCTGCGTCGCGGTCGAGGACCCTGACGGCCGAGCGACCGGCATCCTCTGCTCCGGCGAGGACGTGACCGAGGCGCGCCAGGCCGAGCACGACGCGCGCGAGGCGCGCGAGCGCATGATGCACGTCTCGCGCCTCGCCACGATGGGAGAGATGGCGACCGGCATCTCGCACGAGCTCAACCAGCCGCTCACGGCGATCGCGAACTACGCGCGCGCCGGGGCGCGCCTGCTGGCGCTGCCGGAGCCGGATGTCGCCGACGTGCGCGAAGCGCTCGAGCAGATTGCCGGCCAGGCGCTGCGCGCCGGCGAGATCATCCGTCGACTGCGCAACCTCGTGAAGAACCACGTCGTGCAGCGCGAGCTCGCCGACATCAACGAGGTGATCGCGGAACTCGGCCCGATCACGGGCGCCGACGCGCGCGCCAACGACGTGCGCGTGGTGCTGGAGCTCGCGGCGAACCTGCCGCCCGTCAAGGTCGACCGGATCCAGATCCAGCAGGTGCTCCTCAACCTCATCCGGAATTCGATCGACGCCCTGGGGGCCGTCGAGCCCGAGCGCCGTTCGCTCGTCATCCGCAGCGGGCTCACGCCAACCGGCGACATCGTCATCACGGTGACCGACACGGGCCCGGGAATCGAGCCCGCGGTGCTGGAGCGACTCTTCATGCCCTTCGTGACGAGCAAGGCGGAGGGCACCGGGCTCGGGCTCGCGATCAGCCGCACCATCGCCGAGTCCCACCAGGGACGGCTCGAGCACGTTCCGGATGCTCCCGGCGGCACCACGTTCGCGATTACACTACCGACTGAACCGGGGGCCGACCGATGAAGCCACTCCCATCCACCGTGTTCGTGGTCGACGACGACGACGCGGTGCGCAACTCCTTAAGGCTCCTGCTCAAGTCCGTCGGCCTGCCGGTCGTCCTGCACGCCTCGGCGCAGGAATTCCTCGCCGCGTACCAGGACACGCAGCCGGGCTGCCTCGTGCTCGACATCCGCATGCCGGGGATGAGCGGGCTCGAGCTGCAGCGCCACCTTTCGCTGCGCGGCTCGGTGATTCCGGTCATCTTCATCACCGGCCACGGCGACGTGCCGATGGCGGTCGAAGCCATGCAGCACGGTGCCTTCGACTTCCTGCAGAAGCCGTTCCGCGACCAGGACCTGATCGACCGCGTGCAGCGCGCCTTCGAGAAGGACCTTGCCGACCGCCGGGCGCTCGGCGAGGTCGAGCGCATCCGCGAGCGACTCGAGTCACTGACCGCCCGTGAGCGCGAGGTCCTGGCGCTCGTGACCAGCGGCAAGCCGAACAAGGTCATCGCCGCCGAACTCGACGTGAGTCCGAGGACCGTCGAGATTCACCGCGCGCGAGTCATGGAGAAGATGGAGGCACCGTCGCTCGCGGCGCTGGTGCGAATGACGCTGGACCTCGAGCGCCCGCGGTAACAAGGGCGTTTCCGGGCCTGGACGTCGTACGCGTTCGTACGGATGCGCCCCGCGCCGCCGGAGGGCAGGCTGTTGCCGGGATCCACCGTCCGGTCCGGGAGAATTCCAGTGACCACCGTTCCCGCCATTCGCCGCGTGCTCGTCGCGACCAAGCATCTCAAGCCCGACGCGGCGATCGACAAGGCCGCGCACATCGCCGACCGGTGCGGCGCCGAGCTGGTCCTCTTTCACGACCTCGATTATCCGCTGTTTCTCGGCGCGCCAGCCTCGCGGCGCGACATGCGCCAGACGATGCGCAACGAGCGCCAGCGCGCCCTCGCGGCACTCGAGCGGCTCGCGCTGCCGCTGCGGGCCCGGGGGCTGCGCGTGTCGACGGTTGCGCAGTGGGATTATCCGCCGCACGAGGCGGTGATCCGGGCGGCCAGCCGGGCACGCGCCGACCTGATCGTCGTCCCGTGCCGCGCGCGTCACCGGCTGCCGGCCGTACTCGGCTACACCGACTGGAGCCTGTTGCGCGAGAGCACCGTTCCCGTGCTCCTCGTCAAGTCGCCGAAACGGTACACGCGACCCCGGATACTCGCCGCCGTCGACCCGACGCACGCCTTCGCGAAGCCGGCGGCGCTCGATGATGCGATCCTCGGCACGGCCGTACGGCTCGGCACGCGGCTGGGAGCGGCTCCGCACCTGGTGCATGCGTACTGCCCGCCGGTGGCGGTCGGACCGCAGGACATCGCGGGCACGACGCTGCGGCTGCTCGACGAGCAGTCACACGGCACGGCGAAGCGGGCCTTCCGCGACCTGATGCGCGCGCACGCAATTCCGGCGGGTCGGGGTCATCTCGTGCGGGCGCACCCCGTCGATGCGATCGTTCGGACCGCCCGGGAGATCGGCGCGTCGATCGTCGTGATGGGGGCCGTGTCGCGGCGCGGGCTGCGTCGGTTCTTCATCGGCGACACGGCCGAACGCCTGCTCGATGAGCTGCCCTGCGACCTCCTCGTCGTGAAGCCGGCGAGGTTCGGTGCGCGCGTGCCGCCCAAGCGTCGCGGCGTGCGCGTACTGGTCGACCTGCCGCCGATGATCTAGCGTTCCGGCGCGGTGCTCAGCCGCGCCGGGAACCGGGCGGGCGCCGCACGCGCTCGTGAATGCGGGCGCGATCCGGCAGGCGGTGGACGAGGCGGACGGGGTCCCCGGTGATGAGGCCGGCGGCGTTGGCCTCGTCGGTGTCGAGGTGCAGTTCCAGCCGGTAGTCGGGTGAAACGCGGACGACGACGTCCCCGAAGATCAGATCGCGGCCACGGACGTTCACCGCCACGCGCACGATGTCGTGGTCGCGCAGCCGCAGCCGCTGGGCGTCGGCCGGACTCATGTGGATGTGGCGCTTGGCGAGAACGACCCCGTGCTCCAGCCGGATGCTGCCCGCCGGTCCAACGAGGCGAACGCCCGGGGTCTTGGTGAGCTCGCCCGAGACGCGCACGGGCGGATCCAGGTCGAGCGCAATCGCATCCGAGCGCGAGATCTCGACCTGGTTCGCCGCGCGCGCCGGCCCGACGACCCGGACGTGCTCGATCTGGCCGCGATGGGTCACCAGCGTGACCGTCTCCTTGGCGGCGAACTGCCCGGGCTGGGACAGCAGGGAATGCAGACGCAGGACGTGCCCGGCGCCGAACAGCCGGCTGATGGCGCGGGCCGTCAGGTGGACGTGGCGCGCGGAGACGGCGACCGGGAGGGTCGCATCGTCGACGGCGGTGCGCGGCTTGCGGCTGGGGCTCACGGGTCCACCCGGCGATCGGTCGGGGTTCCGAACCGACCCTAGCTTGCCTCAAGGACGCTGCGCATGCATCCGGTCGTCGGCCCTGAAGTACTTCCGCGCCAGCGCGACGAGCGCCGCATCGTTCGGGTGATCGAGCGGCTCGACCGACGAGATCCGCTTCGCGAGCGCCGGGGAGTGCGTCGCGATGTAGTCTCGCAGTTCCAGCTTGGCCCCGGCGGGACCGGTGATCAGCAGCGCGCCGATGCCCTCGAGTGCCGCGCAAACGCGCCGCAGGAAGTCCTTGTCGACCGCGGCACGGCCGCCGTCGCGCGATCGCTGGTGCAGCCGGTGGTTCACGCCGTTGGCGTGCACCACGATCCGCTCGACGTCGGTCGCGCCGAACTCGAAGATCCGTGCTTCCTGGTGGTCGATCCAGACGATGGCGTGGAAGTGGCTGGTCATCGGCGCTCCCGTCCCGGTTGAGGCGGAGTCTGGCGCCGTCCACGTCGTGCGTCTGTACGCGACATCCCTTATGCGGGCACCTTGGCCGTGACCACCGTCACGTCGCGGGGGATGCTTGCGCTGCCGGGATCGAGTGATGGTGGCCGGCGTGATCGCCCGAGCGGTGCGACAGATGCACGAACCCGGCCGCGCCAGTCCACAGGGCACCCACCAGCACGATCGTGCCCGAGGCGAGGCGGGCACGTTGCTGCCAGGCGGCGCTGCGGCGCACCCGACCGACGCCGAGCGTGATGGCCGCGAGCGCCGGCACGGTGGCGAGCCCGAACGCGGCCATGCTGGCGGCCGCGAGCAGGGGCTCGGCGGGGGCCGCGGCGACGGCCAGCATGGAATAGAGAAGTCCGCAGGGCATCAGGCCCCAGACCGCCCCGAGCGACACCTGGCGGCACCAACCCGACGAGCTGAGCAGCCGTGTCCAGAGCGGCCTCAGTCGCCGAAACAGGCGTCCCCCCAGCCGCTCGATCCCGAGCAGGTCGCGGTTCGCGAGGATCCGAAGCGCGAGGGCGGCCATCATCAGTGCCACGATCAGGCGACCGGCACCCTCGAATGCCGGCGGCGCGGAACGCGCGGCGCGGTCGGCGCCGAGGGCGAGGACCGGGCCGAGGAACGAGTACGTCAGGATCCGGCCGCCGTGAAAGAGGAGCGCGTCCGCGAGCGGGCGCGACCGCGCGACACTGCCCGCTGCCCCGAGGCCGGCGATTCCGCCGCACATCGCCGCGCAGTGCACGCCGCCGGCGAGCCCGGCGGTGGTCGCGACGCCGAGAAGGACGAGGGCACTAGCCACGGTCGCCCCGGTTGCCGCGATCCTCGTCGGCGAAGATCGACCAGCCCGGCGACTCGAGGTCGTCGAACTGCCCGGAGCCGACCGCCCAGAAGAGCGCCCACACGGCGAAGCCCGTGAGGACCATCCCGAGCGGAATCAGCACGAACACGATCGTCATGGGCAGGCCGCCCGCGCGAGCTCCGGCGCCGGATCGCGCGCCGCCTGCGACGGCTGGCCGACCCGCGAGAGACGGAGGGCATTGGCGACGACCAGGACCGAGGAGAACGACATGCCGACGGCCGCGAGCCACGGCGGCACGAAACCCGCCGCCGCGAGTGGCAGGCTGACGAAGTTGTAGCCGACGGCCCAGGCGAGGTTCTGGCGAATGACCGTGCGCGTGCGGCGGGCGTGGCGGATCGCGGCCTCGATCACCGACAGGTCACCGCCCAGTACGATGAGGTCGGACGCCGACTGCGCGAGGGCGGACCCCGATCCCATCGCGACCGAGACGTCGGCGGCGGCGAGGCAGGGAGCATCGTTGATACCGTCGCCGACCACCAGCACGCGAGCGCCCAACGCCTGCAGGCCCGCGACGCGGGCGAGCTTGTCCGCCGGGGTCAGCCGGCCGGCAAAACCCGTCACGCCGGCCGTCGCAGCGACGGCGGCGACGGCCTCCTCGTGGTCGCCGCTCGCGATCTCGAGCGTGAGGCCGGCGGCAGCCAGCGAGCGCATCGCCGCGCGGACACCGGGCCGCACGCGGTCCTCGATCGAGAAGCGCGCGAGCCAGCACCCCCGTCGCCCGAGGTGCACACCGTCCGCGGCCACGTCGTCGGGAATCGTGCCACACAGGCCCGCGACGAAATCGCGGTGGCCGATGCGGTACAGCCCGCCGTCGACGATGCCTTCCACGCCGGCGCCGGGGACCACGCGGATCTGGGTG
>Ga0335083_10009859_pt1 | contig 11581 bp, 5 predicted proteins | sample Lox_Sample_42_FD_206716 | JGI IMG/M metagenome (GOLD analysis project Ga0335083, IMG submission 206716) | Soil microbial communities from Loxahatchee National Wildlife Refuge, Florida, United States - Lox_Sample_4.2 | ecosystem: Environmental > Terrestrial > Soil > Wetlands | place: USA: Florida... | reverse complement strand
TCCCCGCCTGAACGCGGCAAATGCAAGGGCTGCCCGCGCGACAGCCGGCATTCAGACGGCAAAGGCGTACACCAACCCCCAGTTGGAGTTCTTTGGCGGCCACCAGGTGTCGCGTGATCCCACAGTGCCTGGACTCGACGGCGCTATCGAGCACTATGCGGCCTTTCAAACCATGGAGATTCCGGGCGAGCGCCGGGCGAGAAAGCGTGTCGCCGAGTTGGTTCAGGACAGCAGTCAGCTTTCGCTCGCCAGCGAGAGGCTGACGGTAGAGGCCAATGTGAAACACGCCTTCTACGATGTGCTACGGCGCAAGCAGGAAATCATGCAGGCACAGGAAAATCTCTCGCTCGTGGAAGACCTGCGCCGTCGCGTCGAGGTGGAAGTACGGGTGGGAGAAAAAGGGCGGCTGGAGTTGACACGCGCCGAAGCGGAGCTTGCCCGTGCGAGATTCATGGTGCGTAGCGCGCAGATTCATCTAGCGGACGCAACCGCCGTGCTTCGGGTGACCATCGCGGCTCCGGCAGACATGAATCTCGATCCGGAAGGAAACCTTGAGCCGGTGGTGCAGCTAGGGCCGCTTTCTCAGCTGCGTGAAGAGATTCTGCGTACTCATCCCGCGATGCAGCAGGCGAGGACCGATGTGCAGGGGGCGGAAGCGGGCCTTCGACACCAACAATCGTTACGCGCTCCCCGGCCGGCCTTTTATGGGGAATACGAACGCTACCCGGACGTCTCCTACTGGCGTGCCGGCGTGACCATCCCCGTGCCGCTTTGGGATAGACGGCGCGGACAGATTCAGGAAGCTGCCGCCACTGTTCGAGAATCAGGGGCGTTCCGTGACCAGCGCCAGTTGGAGATGATTTCCGCACTTGAAAGGGCCTATGAGCAATACCAACTCGCGGACCAGCAGGTGACATCGCTGCAGGCGGGGTCGCTCCACGAAGCAGAAAGCGCTGTTGATGCCGCCCAGTCGGCGTATCACTTCGGCGAGCGCGGCATTGTTGAGGTGCTCGATGCGCAACGTGTGCTGCAGAGCGTGCGTGGCGACCTGCTGGACGCGCAATATGCGCGGCAGTCCGCACTTATCGATCTTGAAGAACTCGGCGCAGTCGCGCCCGGAGGAAGGCCATGACCATTCATCAACTCTCTCGGAGTTCACAGGGACGTCGTCGATTATTTTGGCTTTCCCTCACTGCGTCGATCATTTGCCTCGCGGCCACCGTGACAACCGGCTGCAGTAAAGAAAAGGCTTCTGCAGAGAAGACGGGCGCGAAGGCACAGATCGATCCTTCAGAAGTCTCGATTGATCCGGCACTTGCCTCACAGTTGAAGGTTGGCGAGCCGCAACTCCAGGATGTCGCCAACTCGCTCAAGGTCGCGGCGCGTATTGAAACCGACGGCAGCCGCATAGCGCGCGTAGGGTCGCCAGTCGCCGGACGAATCATCAAGCTGCTGGCTCTGGAGGGTCAATACGTGCACCGGGGCTCCGCACTCGCCACCCTGCACAGCACCGATCTCTCCGACACGCAATTCGCCTTCATCAAGGCTTTCTCGCAGCAGGCGCTCGCTGAGCAGGCAACAAATCGTGCCGAACAATTAGTCAAAGCTGATGTCATCGGCAGCGCAGAGCTCGAGCGGCGACGCGCAGAGTTATTGCAGGCCAGCACTGAGGCTTCCGCATTTCGCACACAATTGCGCGGACTCGGCATGACAGACGCGGCAATCGCAAAACTCGAGACCACTCGCCAGTTGAATGCCGACTACCCGATTGTCTCCTCTATCTCCGGAACAGTGCTTGAGCGCAAAGTCACAATAGGGCAGATTGTCCAGCCTGCTGAGATCGCCTTCATGGTCGCGGATTTATCCAACGTCTGGCTTGTCGCCGATGTGCCCGAAGAAAGCGCGGGAAAGCTTCACAAAGGCATGCATGTAGTGGTGAGCATTCCTTCTTTGCCGGACGAGAAGGTCGAGGGCGAGCTGTCTTATGTCTCACCAGTCGTGGATCCAGCCACTCGAACGATTCCCGTGCGTATGGACCTTCCAAATCCGCGAGGCATCTTTAAGCCCGCCATGCTCGCCAGTATGACCTTTATCGATCACAGCGAGCGGCGACTCGTAATACCTTCAACTGCCATCGTCCGGGAGAGCAACAAGGACAACGTTTTCGTGGCGATAGGTCCGGGCAAGTTCAAGCTCCGTGAAGTGAATCTCGACGGTGAATCCAACGACGACCGCATCCTCGAGAGCGGCGTGAATCCCGGCGAGAAGATCGTGCTCGACGGCGCGTTCCATCTGAACAATCAGCGCAAGCAGAACGCCATCAAGGGGAGCGAATAAGCAATGCTGGCGAGCCTCGTAAATTCTGCGCTGAACCATCGGCTTATTCTCGTCGTAGTTGCCGCGGTTCTTTGTGCGTTTGGCGTTCACGCCGCACAACAACTCTCGGTTGACGCTTTTCCGGATGTCACCAACGTCCAGGTGCAAATCGCCACTGAGGCACCCGGAAAATCCCCTGAAGAAGTTGAGCGCTTCATCACCATCCCGGTTGAGATCGCTATGACTGGCCTTCCCGGCATGACTGACATGCGCTCTCTGAATAAGCCCGGTCTTTCCCTGATCACGCTGGTCTTTGAAGACGGACGCAATGTGTATCTCGAGCGCCAGATGGTCTCGGAGCGGCTTAACGAGTTACGCGACAAAATGCCCGAAGGCGTGACTCCGGTCCTTGGCCCGATCACGAATGCCCTGGGTGAGGTGTATCAGTACACGCTGGAGAAGCCCGAGGACGGTAAGCGTCCCCTGACGAGAGAGGAGTTGATCGAGCGCCGGACCGTCCAGGACTGGATCGTCCGGCCGCTACTTCGCTCGATACCCGGCGTCGCGGAGATCAACTCTACCGGCGGGTTCGTTAAGCAATACGAGACATTGGTAGATCCGCAGAAGCTTCGCTATTACAACCTCACGATTCAGGATGTACGCAACGCGCTCGCAAACAATAACGCGAATGCGGGAGGAGGTATCCTCACGCAACACGCGGAACAATACCTCATCCGCTCGGTCGGATTAATTCGAAATCTCGACGACATACGCAACATCGTCCTGAAGGAAAGCGGCGCAACACCTGTCTACATCAAGGATGTATCCGAAGTCCGGATAGGCACGGAAGTTCGCGCTGGCGCGATGATTAAGAATGGCTACACCGAGGCCGTAGGCGGTGTCGTTCTGATGACATCCGGCGGCAACGCGAAGGAGATTGTAAGTCGCGTAAAAGAACGCGTTGCGGAAATCAATGGAAAGCACATGATTCCCGGCGGCCTCCGCATCGTTCCCTATTACGACCGCTCGCAGCTCGTCGATTCGGCGATCCACACAGTCACCGAAGTGCTGGCTGAAGGCATAGTCTTCGTCATCATCATCCTGTTTTTGTTTCTTGGCGACGTGCGCTCCAGTTTGATTGTGTGTGCAACCCTGATCCTCACTCCGCTGCTCACCTTTCTGGTCATGAACAAGATCGGACTCTCAGCGAATCTCATGTCGCTTGGAGGCCTCGCCATTGCAATCGGCTTGATGGTGGACGGCTCTGTTGTCGTCGTCGAAAATGTGTTTTCCCGGCTCAGTCACGCACATCACACCGGGCACGATCCGGCATCACCCGCCGACAGGATGAAGCTCACGTTGGCAGCAGTAACCGAGGTAGCGACTCCGGTCGTCTTTGGCGTCACCATCATCATCCTTGTCTTCCTTCCCCTGATGACGCTCGAAGGCATGGAGGGAAAGATGTTCGCGCCGCTGGCTTATACCATCGCGATCGCACTCGGCATTTCGCTGATCGTCTCGCTTACGCTATCGCCGGCTCTTTCTCTGTATCTCCTGAAGGGCGGTTCTGAAAACGACACGTGGCTTGTGCGGCAGATCCGGCGCCCCTATAACCGTATCCTCCACTGGGCGCTCGGCCACAGGATCATCACCATTTCCACCGTGATTGGACTGTTTATTGTTGCAATTTGTCTCTTTCCGTTCCTTGGCACTGCGTTCATTCCGGAAATGCAGGAGGGCACTCTATCGCCGAACGCAGATCGTGTTCCGAACATCTCCCTCGACGAATCCCTTCGCATGGAGATGGCGATGCAACGCATCATGCTCAAAGTTCCCGGAGTGGACAACGTGGTTTCGCGCGTGGGCCGCGGCGAGTCCCCGGCCGATCCTGCCGGGCCAAACGAAGCCGACGTACTCGCATCGCTGACCCCTTTCAACAAGCGGCCGAAGGGCGTGACCCAGGACACCATTGCCGAGCAGATGCGTAAAGGCTTGGCTGCGCTGCCAGGTATCAACCTGGTGATGTCGCAACCCATCTCAGATCGCGTCGACGAAATGGTCTCCGGAGTGCGCGCCGACGTCGCGGTCATGCTCTACGGAGACGATCTCGACACCCTGGTTGAGAAGGCGCGGCAGATCGCCAGCATTGCCAATGCCGTCCAAGGCACTCAGGACACCCGCGTCGACCGCGTCGGCGGCCAGCAGTACCTCAACATCAATATCGATCGCAGCGCAATCGCCCGCTATGGGCTCAATGCAGCGGATGTCAACGACGTGATTGAAACCGCCATCGCCGGCAAGTCATCAACAGAAATCTACGAGGGTGAGCGCCGCTTTCAGGCCGTAGTCCGCCTCCCGCAGAGTCTGCGTGACAGTGTCCCCGATATTCGTGAATTGCAGATCAGCTCTCCGGATGGGCCAAAGATTCCGCTGGAGGATCTGGCGAGCATCAAAGTGGTCGAAGGGCCGGCTCTCATCAATCGCAACATGGCCAAACGCCGCATCGTTGTCGGTGTGAATGTGCAGGGCAGAGACCTGGGCGGCTTTGTGAAGGAACTGCAGGAAAAGGTCGAGCAGCAGGTCGAACTGCCCTCTGGTTACTACATCGAGTGGGGCGGCCAATTTCATAACATGCAACGAGCGCTGCATCACCTGATGATCATCGTCCCCATCACCATCGCGGCCATCTTTTTCCTTTTGTTCGTTCTGTTCAAATCAGTTCGGTTCGCGGCGCTGATTATCACCGTGCTGCCTTTGGCCTCGATCGGAGGGGTCATCGCCTTGTTCCTATCAGGCGAATATCTTTCCGTTCCGGCCTCAGTTGGATTTATCGCGTTATGGGGCATTGCCGTGCTGAATGGCGTTGTTCTCGTGTCCTACATTCGCAAGCTACGGGAAGAGGGTTTGTCTCAGGAAGACGCAATTCGCGAAGGGACGCGGCTTCGCTTCCGTCCGGTGATGATGACCGCAACGGTTGCGGCGCTTGGACTCGTCCCGTTTCTCTTCGCCAGCGGGCCGGGTTCTGAAATTCAGCGCCCCCTCGCGATTGTCGTCATCGGAGGTTTGCTGAGTTCGACACTGCTTACGCTCATCCTGGTTCCGGTTGTCTATGGATACTTTTCTGGCGAAGGTTCAGGAGATTCGGCTTCGACGAATCGATCGAATACCAAGGGTGAGATGATGACCACTTGAAGATATCGACGGCATTATCGTTTCGGGTGCTGCGGAGATCAGCCGCAATGTGAGTAATGTATATTTCGGTATCTGCAGGTTCATCGTAGATATTGCGATCTATTGCTGATGACCACCAGAACCCCACAACCATCCGATACCGAGAAGTCTGGCGATATTCCTTCTCCGCCAAACAAACCAGACACCGCCGTCAGGGCCTGGAGCGAGCCTCTCGAGCTTCCTACCTATGCGCCGGCCCCTCCAGACCGCAATCCAATGTTTCTGGAAACTCGCGTGTATCAGGGCAGCAGCGGAGCAGTTTATCCCTTGCCGTTCATCGATCGGATCGAAGCCGAAGCGAAACCCCGTCGTTGGGAAGCCGTCCACATCGAGAATGAATGGCTACGGTTGACGGTGCTACCCGAACTTGGCGGCCGCATTCATGTGGGATTCGACAAAGTCGCGAACTACGATTTCTTCTATCGGCAAAACGTAATCAAACCCGCACTCGTCGGATTGGCAGGTCCCTGGATCTCGGGCGGAGTTGAGTTCAACTGGCCGCAACATCATCGTCCTGCGACCTTCATGCCGGTGGAAGTTGAGATTGAGCGCGGCGAAGACGGCTCCGCCACCATCTGGTGCAGTGATCACGATCCCTTCAGCCGCATGAAAGGAATGCATGGGGTCTGCCTCTACCCCGACCGGGCCTATATCGAGCTGAAGGTGAGACTCTACAACCGCACACAAATCAGGCAGACGCTTTTGTGGTGGGCCAACGTTGCTGCAAGAGTGCACGAACAGTACCAGTCCTTCTTCCCGCCAGATGTGCGCTACGTTGCAGACCACGCGAAGCGAGCGATCACCACGTTTCCCCTAAGCGATCGGGACTATTACGGAGTCCATTATGCCGAGCGGGCTCTCTCCGGCGTCCCCGCCGACGAAACTCCCGCTCAGTTTCGGCCTGATGGCTCTTATGCGTCGAATGATCTGAGCTGGTATGCAAATATTCCGGTGCCGACCAGCTACATGATCGTTGGGTCGAATCTTGACTTTTTCGGGGGTTATGACCATGCCCGTCGCGCGGGATTCGTGCACTACGCGAATCACCACATCGCGCCTGGCAAAAAGCAGTGGACCTGGGGCAACCACGAGTTCGGCTATGCGTGGGACCGGAACCTGACAGATGCCGATGGGCCTTACATCGAATTGATGGCCGGCGTCTACACTGACAATCAACCAGATTTCTCATTTCTAGCGCCTGGCGAGACCAAGAGCTTCAGCCAATTCTGGTATCCGATCAGGTCCATCGGGATTCCACAGGCTGCCAACCTCGATGCGGCGATCAGCATCGATTCGCGGCAAAGTGGCCCACCCGAAGTAGGGGTTGCTGTCACGCGAGACCTTCCCGACGCAAAGGTGGAAGTCTGGATTGGAGATGCGCTCACGGTGACGTGGAACGGAGAGCTGCGCATTGCTGAGCCGCTCTTCCTCAGCCTGCCGGCATCAAGCTCGGGCTCACTCGATCGTCTTTTGATCGAAGTCTCTGGTCCATCGGGAAGCGTTCTCCGCTATGCACCGGACGAAATTGTCCCCACGTCAGTTCCGCAGATAGCGACCGAGCCACCTGCGCCGGCCGAAATCGAGAGTATCGAGCGCCTCTACCTCACGGGCGTTCATCTTGCGCAATATCGTCACGCAACCCGCATGCCGCAGCCTTATTGGGAGGAGGCGCTCCGCCGCGACCCCGGAGACAGCCGCTCTCACAGTGCTCTGGGAGTGTGGCGGCTCATCCGCGGAGAACTCGAACTCGCCGAGCGCCATTTCTGTTCCGCCATTGAGCGGCTGACTGAACGGAATCCAAATCCAACGGATGGAGGACCTTTTTATCACTTAGGGCTGACGTTTCGCTTCCTCGGACGAGACGAGGAGGCATATGCCAATTTCTACAAGGCGACCTGGCTGGCTGAGTTTAAGGCTCCTGCTTATCTCGCATTGGCGGAACTCGACGCTCGCGCTCAACGCTGGCAAGCTGCCTATGAGCACATCGATCGCAGTCTGAGGGCCAATGCAGACAATAACAACGCGCGAAACCTTGCGGTCGTCATTCTGAACCGCCTCGAACGCAAAGATGAGGCCGAGGCATTGTTGCGCGAAACACGAAGGATCGATCGGTTAGACGTTTGGGCACGATATCTGGAAACGGGAATTGCCCCCGGTGATCCCCAACAATGCATTGATCTCGCGATAGACTTTCTCCGCGCCGGACTCCTCGAAGAGGCCCTCGATGTTCTGGGCTCGGTCGATCTCAAGAAACGCGATGGGGCTGCTCCGATTGTGGCGTATCTTCTCGCGGCAATCTATGAACAGTCGGGAAGCGCCGAGAAAGCGCGACGTTTCCTAGGGAAGGCGGCCGAGCTTTCGACGGAATATGTTTTCCCGCACAGGTTAGAAGAAATTCTGCTTCTGGAGAAAATCTGCCGGGCACATCCCGCCGATAGACGAGCGGCGTTTTATCTCGGCAATGCTCTTTACGATCGCCGACGCTACGATGACGCCATATTTTACTGGGAGCGCGCAGCTGGGCGGGAGCCTTCTCTTTCCACCGTGTGGCGGAATCTCGGTATCGCATACTTCAATGTTCGCGCCGATATTGGCAGAGCTCGATCCGCATATGACAAGGCAATCACTGCTGCGCCGGAAGACGCACGTGTTCTCTACGAGCGCGATCAGCTATGGAAACGCATTGGCGAGATACCGGAGGAGCGGCTTGCAGAACTGCGGCGGCATCCGGCTCTTCTGGCGTCACGAGACGATCTGACGATCGAGCATGCAACTCTGCTCAATCAAACAGGCAATCCGCAGGAAGCCTTGCATCTCGTGAGCACTCGCCAATTCCAACCGTGGGAGGGTGGAGAAGGTCTTGTTTTGCAACAATACGTGCGGTCGCAATTGCTTCTTGGGAAGCGCCGTCTAAACGAGGGCAATGCGCCCGTGGCTCTTCTTCATTTCCAGGCTGCGCTCCAGCCCCCACCCAACCTTAGTGAGGCGCGTCACCTGCTTGCAAATGCCAGCGACATCTATTTCTGGATCGGCAAAGCGCATCGCGCCCACCTTGATGAGGTAGCAGCGCGAGCAGCGCTTGGGCGGGCCGCGAACCAACGCGGCGACTTCCAGAAGATGAGCGTGCGAACTGTTTCGGACATGACTTATTGGTCAGCACTCGCTTTGCGCGAACTCGGCGAAGAACAACGGGCACTTGACCTTTTTAACGCGATACTCGCCTACTCCGACAAGCTTGACCGCGAAGAACCGAAGATCGACTACTTCGCTACGTCGCTTCCTACTATGCTGCTATTCCATGATGATTTGAAAAAGCGCGCCCATGTCGACGCTCTCTTTCTTCGCGCGCAAGCTCGCATGGGGATCGGAAACATGGTTGAGGCAAGAGACCTCCTCGACCAGGTTCTCTCGCTCGACCGCAACCACACAGGAGCTGCCGACCTGCTTGGTGATTTAGCTACGCTGGCCCGAGCCGAGATCGGGTGATGCATCCCAATCAGGTTTCCGAGATCTCCAACTCGGCCCCAACGGCCGAAATCAACTTCGGTTATTTGTGGATGATCGCGTCCATCGCAGCCATGGGTGGACTACTGTTCGGCTACGACTGGGTGGTAATCGGAGGAGCCAAGCCGTTTTATGAAGCGTGTTTTCATCTTGTTTCGCCACAACAGATAGGCTGGGCGAATAGCTGCGCTCTCATCGGCTGCTTTACCGGCGCGCTGGCCGGTGGCTGGATCGGGAATCATTTTGGCCGCCGCAACACTCTTATTCTCTCCGCATTTCTTTTCACAGCCTCGTCATTGCTGACGGGATGGTCACACTCGTTCCCAACGTTCATTGCATGGCGAATTTTTGGCGGTGTCGCCATCGGCCTTGCGTCGAATATCTCACCGCTGTACATCGCAGAGATCAGCCCGGCTCAGTGGCGGGGCAGGCTTGTAAGCCTCAATCAACTCTCAATCGTGATCGGGATCCTGGGTGCGCAGATTGTGAATTGGCGCATCGCCCAACCTGTGTCGCCAGGCGCGACGATGGAAGCGATCGCGTCGAGTTGGAACGCGCAGTTCGGCTGGCGCTGGATGTTCACAGCCGTTGCAGCTCCGGCGGTTCTGTTTTTCCTTCTGGCGTTGGTTATCCCCGAGAGCCCACGCTGGCTGTTCATGCGCCGGAAAGAAGAGTTGGCGGTGCAGATTTTGACGCGCATAGGAGGGGCGAGATACGCACAGACTGAGGCGACGAACATCCTCGAATCCCTCTCCGCGACTCAACTCTCAGGTATTCGATGGACCGAAGTCGTTGCTCCAGGCGTGAGGCGCCTACTGCTGATAGGCATTGTTCTCGTCGTATTACAGCAATGGAGCGGCATCAACGTCCTTTTCAACTACGCGCAGGAGATCTATCGCGCAGCGGGGTACGGTCTGAACGACATCCTGTTTAACATTGTCATCACCGGGCTCATCAATCTGGTTTTTACGCTCATCGCGATCCAACTTGTAGATCGCTGGGGACGTCGCTCACTGATGCTGTTCGGCTGTCTTGGGGTTGGTGCATCGCATTTGCTGGCCGCCGCTGCTTACAAACTTGGGCAGCATGGAAGCTGGGTTTTGCTGCTCACACTATGCGCCATCGCCTGCTATGCTCTTTCGCTTGCCCCGGTAACGTGGGTCCTCATCTCCGAAATATTTCCCAACCGCATTCGCGGAGTGGCAATTTCCATTGCGGTAGCTGGTCTGTGGATTGCGTCATTCCTGCTGACTTACACCTTTCCTTTCCTCGACGGAAGTTTCGGAACAGGAAATGTATTTCTACTCTATGCCTTGGTCTGTTTCGCAGGAGCTGCCTTTATCTACCGCTATGTCCCTGAGACTACCCAGCGCTCGCTCGAACAGATCGAAGCCTCACAGAGTCAGGCTCAGTGAGTATGTTGCGTTACGTGGTAGGGGACTGAACCGGAGTCAAGGCCCCCACTTTAAGCTATTGGGATGTGTGCGGGGTGGCTGTGGAGTTGTTGAGTGTTGGGGTACATTGGTCGCCAGTCCAATACCCCCCAGGCTGCAGGCGAAATTCTCAAAATAGTTGGTACTCCCCCATAACTCGAGAACACTTGCGATCTCTGGTTATGATCGAAAGAGGACGGAAGGCCGCCAGAGTGCTTTGCCGTTCTCCCCGAACAATTTATTGTTAATCGAGATAAACTGGTCCCCTAACCCTGTTAGGGCCGCTGTGCAAATAATTGCTCAAAGGTTACCAGCGATTACCAAATTGAATTTCGCAGAATCGGATTTCTGCGGTATGATACTTCGAATAAATGAGAGAAGCAATTCTCCGTCGCCCACGACTAAAGGAGAAGCCTCCATGCATATAGAACGCACCGAATCAAAAGCTTTGGCAGAAAACAGGCTCCCTGATGGCTCACGTCTCATTGTGGATTCTTCCAGTGATACGCTGTTCGCACTGAACGCAACCGCTGGTGCAGCCTGGGACGCATGCAGCGCTCCGACCAGCTTGGCGCGGGTGGCGGAAGAGATGCGGCACAGGTGTGGCCCGGACATAACGGAAGCGGTTGCGGAAGAAGCGCTTCTCCAGTTGCAGGAGAAGAACCTTGTAAAGGCATCGGGCATGGCCTCCGGAGTAGATCGGCGAAAGTTCATAAGGACTTTGAGTGCTGCCACTTTGCCTCTTATCGTGTCTCTCCCCATCGAAGAACAGCGAGCACATGCGCAAAATGCAGTATCAAGAAAGCCTTGCGCAACTGCGGTCGGTTGCAAGTAAACCAGCCTTCGTTGAGTATTCGCGGCGCCTTAGTTTGTAGAGGTTAGCGTCGGTCGAAAGCGAGACACCGCGGCAATGGCTGTACATGTACAGAACGTCGCTGCACGGTGACGACTGTTTCTAACTGTTTAGCCACTAGGGAACCTCTGAACAACCACTGCTCTTAAGCCGGGGGAATGATTCTACGAGAAGAGGTAGACCGGTTCTTTCATTCCCGCGTGCTATGCTGGGCCTCCCCGACTCACCGGTTCGGGTAGTCGGC
>Ga0335083_10009858_pt1 | contig 11582 bp, 11 predicted proteins | sample Lox_Sample_42_FD_206716 | JGI IMG/M metagenome (GOLD analysis project Ga0335083, IMG submission 206716) | Soil microbial communities from Loxahatchee National Wildlife Refuge, Florida, United States - Lox_Sample_4.2 | ecosystem: Environmental > Terrestrial > Soil > Wetlands | place: USA... | reverse complement strand
GCGAGCAGAACCGTGGCGCCTCTCATGCGGCGATCTCCACCTTGAAGCCCTCGATCACGGTATTGGCCAGCAGGCGGCGGGCCATCTCCTCGGCGCTGGCGCGCGCGCGGGCGGGATCGGCCTCGGTGAGTTCAAGCTCGATCACCTTGCCGGCCCGCACCTCACCGACCCCGGTGAAGCCGAGATTATGCAGGGCATGGCCGATCGCCTTGCCCTGCGGATCGAGCACGCCGTCCTTCAGCATGATCGTGACGATCGCCTTCATTGCATCGTCTCCGGGCCCTTCATGTCTCGCATCCCGGCTTCCGGCAGGATGCCCAGTCGCTTGGCGACTTCCTGATACGCTTCTTCCACCCGGCCGAGGTCGCGGCGGAAGCGGTCCTTGTCCATCCGCTCGTTGGTTTTGACGTCCCAGAGGCGGCAATTATCCGGGCTGATCTCGTCGGCGAGGACGATGCGCATTTCCTCACCTTCCCACAGCCGGCCGAATTCCAGCTTGAAATCGACGAGGGTGATGCCGACGCCGAGGAACAGGCCGGACAGGAAATCGTTCACCCGCAGCGTGTGGGCAACGATGTCGTCCATGTCCATCGTGCTCGCCCAGCCGAAGGCGGTGATGTGCTCCTCCGCCACCATCGGGTCGTTGAGCGCATCGTTCTTGTAATAGTACTCGATGATGCTGCGGGGCAGGCGGGTGCCTTCCGGGATGCCGAGGCGGTTGGAGAGCGAGCCGGCGGCAATGTTGCGGACCACCACCTCGAGCGGGATGATCTCCACTTCCCGGATCAGCTGCTCGCGCATGTTCAGCCGGCGGACGAAGTGCGTGGGCACGCCGATCTCGTTCAGCCGGGTCATCAGGTATTCGCTGATCCGGTTGTTCAGCACGCCCTTGCCGGTGATGACGCCCTTCTTGGCGCCGTTCCCCGCGGTGGCGTCGTCCTTGAAATACTGGACGAGCGTGCCCGGTTCCGGTCCCTCGAACAGGATCTTGGCTTTTCCCTCGTAGAGCTGGCGGCGGCGGGCCATTCGCGATTCCTCGGTCATACGTACACGCTTCGGATGAACAGGTTGCCCGAGCGCGGTCGGGGTATAGCAGCGCGCGGGGCGGGGTGCCATGTCCCTTTCCGGCCGTGCGGTCGGGGGGCGGGCTTGCTGGCGTGGCCGCCCCCCTGCTTTCAGTTCATCCGGGCACCGGCCGGAAGCTTGCCTGGTCGGGCGGTCCGGGGGCGAACAGGACATGCGGCGCGCCCGCGCGCGGCAGGCCGATCAGCGACGCGCAGACCGTGCCGAAGCCGCCGAGCAGCGGCACGTTTATCTCGCTGCCGGCCGGGCCGTCGCGATCGGCGAGGATCGTCCGCCATGCGCCCCAGTCCGGCGGCACGGGCGGCGCGGCGGCGCGGAATCGTGGCAGGTGCCGCGCCACGCGCGGGCTCGTCATGTCGTCCGGGTCGTGCGCCGTGACCATGTGCAGCCCCGGCGCGAGCTTCATCGCCTGAGGCCGGCCGCTGCCAAGCCCACGCACGAAGCAGGCGCGGTTCCGGTCCGCGACCACCAGGTTGAAGGGCCGCCACTGGCCGGCATCGAGTCCGAGCAGGGCGGAGGCGGCATCGCCGGCGGAGCTGTATTCGAGCGCGATCAGCGGCAGCTCGCCGCGGCTGCGCTTGCCTTCCGCGGGGCCGAGGCTGAGGCTGCGGTTCAGGACCGCGGCGACCACGCCGTCGCGATTGAAGGCGAGCCAGGTGCCGCGCCCGGCATGGTCCATCCCGCCGATCAGGCCCGGCCGGTCCGCCCAGTGCTCACCGGGCGGTTCCCAGCTACGTTCGAGCTTCTCGTCGCGATTGGCCGCCAGCAGCAGCGGCCAATCCGTCTCGGGCCGGGAGAGAAGGACCACGGTGCACACCTGTCCCGGATAACAGGGACGCGCCGCCCCTGTCACCAGTCATGGTGCTCGTGCCAACGCTCCCAGCGCTCATGTTCCTCGTGGCGCCGGTGCCAGTATTCGCGGCGGCGCCATTCGCGCTCGCGCCAGTCATCGCCGTCCTCGTAGTACTGCGCCGGGGCATACGAATACTGGTACTGGTAGTACTGGGCCTGGTGGATCAGCTTGGAGGGGCCGTCCTGCCGGGCCAGGGCGGGGGGCGTCATCGGCGCCGCCGCCGCGATGCCGGCCGCGCCGGTGCTGAACAGGCCGGAGAGGAGGAGGGTGGAAAGCAGGATCTTGCGCATGGTCGAACTCCTTGGGTTCGTGCGCAAAGAGATACGCGCCGATCGCGGCGATCCGAGGGACGGAAAATGGCGGGAGCGCGGCGGCTGTAAGCAAGGCCAGGGGGCTTTGCCCCCTGCACCCCAACTGGGGCCTTGAGGCCCCAGACCCCCGATTACTTATGTAAAGGATTTCAAAGGCTTGCCTTTGGCGGAGCCCCTGGCCTTTTATTCCGCCAACGCCGGCCCGGTTTCGCCGAATACGCGCTGGAAGGTCTGGTCCAGCGCCTTCAGATGCGCCCGGGCATCCATCGCCGCGTCGAGCGTCGCGGCGTCGATGCGCCCGGCCACTTCCGGGTCCGCCTCCAGATTGGCGCGGAAGCCGCGGCCCTCCGGCGTGCCGAGGCCGGTCCAGGTCGCCATCGCGTTGCGCTGCACGATCCGGTATGCGTCCTCGCGCAGCACTCCGGCCCGTGCCAGGGCCAGCAGCACCTCGCCGCTGTGCACCACGCCGCCCAGGCTCTCCAGATTGGCGAGCATCCGCTCCGGGTACACGACGAGCCGGTCCACCATGTCAGCGAGGCGGGCGAGGGCGAAATCGAGCCCGATCGTCGCATCCGGGCCGATCACCCGCTCGACGCTCGAATGGCTGATGTCACGCTCATGCCAGAGCGCCACGTTCTCCATCGCCGGCACCACGGCGCCGCGCACCAGGCGGGCGAGGCCGGTGAGGTTCTCGCTCAGCACCGGGTTGCGCTTGTGCGGCATGGCGCTGCTGCCCTTCTGCCCGGGGTGGAAGAACTCCTCCGCCTCCCGGACTTCCGAGCGCTGCAGGTGCCGCACCTCGACCGCGATCCGCTCGATGCCGCTCGCGATCACGCCGAGCGTCGCGAAGAAGGCGGCGTGGCGGTCGCGTGGGATCACCTGGGTCGAGACCGGCTCCGCCGCGAGGCCGAGCCGCTGGGCGACGTATTCCTCGACCTGCGGGTCGATATGGGCATAGGTGCCGACCGCGCCGCTGATGGCGCAGACCGCGATCTCGGCCCGGGCGGCGAGCAGGCGCTCGCGGCCGCGGGCGAACTCCGCGTAATGCCCGGCGAGCTTGAGGCCGAACGTGGTCGGCTCGGCATGGATGCCGTGGCTGCGGCCAATGGTGAGCGTGTATTTGTGCTCGAAGGCGCGCCGCTTCAGCGCCGCCAGCACCCTGTCCAGCTCGGCCAGCAGCATGTCCGCCGCCTGGGTGAGCTGCACCGAGAAGCAGGTATCCAGCACGTCGCTGCTGGTCATGCCGAGATGCACGAAGCGGCTCTCCGGCCCGACCTTCTCGGCCAGCCAGGTGAGGAAGGCGATGACGTCGTGACGGGTCTCGCGCTCGATCTCGTCGATCCGGTCGAGATCCGCCTCGCTGATGGCGGCGAGGGCGGCGTCGCCGCGCTCGCGGATGATTCGCGCGGCCTCGGCCGGGATGGTGCCAAGCTCCGCCATCGCCTCGGCCGCCAGCGCCTCGATCTCGAACCAGATGCGGAAGCGGTTAACCGGGGCCCAGATCGCGGCCATCTGCGGGCGGGTATAGCGGGGGACCATCGTATCCTCGGCGATATGAACGACGAAAGGCGCCGGCCCGGCGGAAGCTCGGGATACGGCGCGCGGAAAAAACCTCCGGCCTTGATCGCCGCGCCCCCGCGATTGCGGCCGGGGCCGCTGGTCTTGCTCGGGCCTTCGGGGCAAACGGGTGCGGCGGAACGACGCTGTCCAGCGGCGCTCTTGCACTAATCCCCGCGGTTCGCCTCCGCAAGCCCGCAGAAGGATACACGTCCCGTGCATGATCTTCTTCCGCAGCTCGTGGCCCTGGTCCAGGTGCTGCTGATCGACCTCACCCTCGCCGGCGACAATGCCCTGGTGCTCGGCCTCGTCGTCGCGGGGCTCGCGCCGGAGCAGCGGGGGCGGGCGGTGCTGATCGGCATCATCGCCGCCACGCTGATCCGGGTGGCGCTCGCCGTCGTCACCGTGCGGCTGCTCGAGGTGATCGGCTTGACCCTGGCCGGCGGCCTGCTGCTGCTCTGGGTGTGCTGGAAGAGCTTTCGCGAGTTGCGGGCGGCCCCTCCCGCGCAGGCGGCCCCGGCGGGGGGCGCGCGCAAGACGATGCGGCAGGCGATCGTGCAGATCCTGGTCGCCGATCTCTCGATGAGCCTGGACAACGTCCTGGCGGTGGCCGGCGCGGCGCGCGAGCACCCATTGGTGCTGGTGGTCGGGCTCGGCCTTTCCGTGGTGATGACCGGCGCCGTGGCGACCCTGCTCGCCCGGTTGTTGCAGAGCCGGCCGTGGATCGCCTGGGTGGGCGTGCTGATCGTTCTGGCCGTCGCGCTGCGGATGATCTGGGAGGGTAGCGAGGATGTGGTCCTGCGCCTGGGCTACAGCTGGTTCGGGTGAGCCGCCGGAGGCGCGGGTTAAGGGAATCAAACAGTTGGGGGTCTGGGGCCGACGGCCCCAGTGGGGTTTAGGGGCAAAGCCCCTGGCCTTTCAGATGGGTCGATCAATAAGGCAGTTGGTATTACAGCAGCCCCTCTCGCCGGAAGCTCAGCCAGGTGCCGTTGCCGACGATGACGTGGTCGTGCAGCACCAGGGACAGGGCCTCGGCGGCCTGGCGGATATCCCGGGTCATGGCGATGTCCGCCGCGGAGGGGGTGGTGTCGCCGCTCGGGTGGTTGTGGACCAGGATGAGCGCCGTCGCGTGCAGTTCCAGCGCGCGCTTGACGACCTCGCGCGGGTAGACCGGCGTGTGGTTGACCGTGCCCCTGGTCTGGACCTCGTCGGCGAGCAGCCGGTTGCGGCTGTCGAGGAACAGGATGCGGCATTGCTCCACCTTCTCGCGCCCGAGGGTCGCGTTCAGGTAGTCCATCAAGGCCTGCCAGTTCTGGAACACGGGGCGGTCCGCGATATCGGCCCGGATCAGCCGTTGCGCCGCGGCCTGCACCGTCTTGAGCGCGGCAATGCCCGCCTCGCCGAGACCCTCCACGCTCTGTAGCTCCACGGCGCTGGCGGCGATGGCGGCGGCGAAGCTGCCGAAGCGGGCGATCAGGGCACGGGCGATAGGCTTGGTGTCCCGGCGCGGCACCGCGATGAACAGCAGCATCTCTAGCAACTCACGGTCGTTGAGCGCGGCCGGGCCGGCGGTGAGCAGGCGGGCGCGCATGCGGGCGCGGTGCCCTTGCGCGCTGACCGGGCTGGAGGGGGCGCGGCTGGTCGCGGTCTCCGGCGGCGGGGGCTCTTCGGCGGGGAGAGGCAGGGCCGCGACCGGGGGAGGCGGATCGTCGGCCTGGGGGGAGAGATCGGAGGCGGCGGGCGGCGGATCGGCGGCCCGCGTCGGCGCCGGGCGCCGCTGTATTTGCGTGCGGGCCGCCAGGGCTTCGAGTTCAGCGAGGAGATCGGCCGTTTTGGTGGATGCCTGCTGCATTTTGCCGCCGCTGCCTTCGTCCGCGACGACTGTGCCATCTCGTTTGGTTCTCGAAAAGAACCTTACGGCGTGGCGCGAAGCGCCGGGCCACGCCGTGGCTGGTTCAGGTCAGACGGCGTAAGGGGGATGAAGCAGCCCGGCCGGGGAGACGGTGAAGATCTCGCATCCGTCCTCGGTGATGCCGATCATATGCTCGAACTGGGCGGACAGGCTGCGGTCGCGCGTTACCGCGGTCCAGCCGTCATCGAGCACCTTCACCTCCGGGCGCCCGGCATTCACCATCGGCTCGATGGTGAAGAACATGCCGGGACGCAGCACCGGGCCTTCGCCAGGACGGCCGAAATGCAGCACGTTCGGCGCCGCATGGAACACCCGGCCGATGCCGTGGCCGCAGAAATCCCGCACCACGCTGAAGCGCTGCCGCTCGACGAAGCTCTGGATGGCATGGCCGATATCGCCGAGGGTCGCGCCGGGCTTGGCGGCGGCCACGCCGAGCATCAGCGACTCGTAGGTGACATCGATGAGCATACGGGCGCGGGTGGAGGGCTGGCCGGCGACGTACATCCGGCTGGTGTCGCCGTACCAGCCGTTCAGGATGACGGTGACATCGATATTCAGGATGTCGCCTTCCTGCAACCGGCGTTCGCCCGGAATGCCGTGGCAGACGACATGGTTGATCGAGATGCAGGTCGATTTCGGGTAGCCGCGATAGTTCAGCGGCGCGGGGATCGCGCCGTGCGCCACGATGAATTCATGGCAGATCCGGTCCAGCTCGCCAGTGGTGATGCCAGGCCGTACATGCGGCGTGATCATGTCGAGGGTTTCAGCCGCGAGTCGCCCCGCCGCCCGCATGCCCACGAAATCCTCGGGTGCGTGTATCGTGATTCGCCGTGCTTCGGCGCCGCCGTCCATACCAAAACTCCTTCCCGTCCCGCATGTGTCCGGGACGAGACCCGATTACTTGCGCAGCCAGCCCCGGGGATGCAAGGGGCGGCTTGCCCTGGAGGCAGGACGCGCGCCGAACGACGCCGGCCGCGCCGTCATGTCAGGGATTTGATCGTGTCCGCCATTTCCGCCATTTCCGCCAGGCCCCGCCGGGAGCGGGCGGGGCCTGTCCCGCTAGAGCGCGATCGCTTGAGGCTGACAGTCGGCAAGCGCGAATCGCGCTCTCAACACAAGGCGCCAGACCATGATCGGACCAGTTAACCTGATCCGATCATGGTCTGGCGTGGGGCGATTCAGCGGCTGGCGAGGGTGCTGCAGCCGTGCCGCTTGGAGAAATGGCAGGAACCGGGATCGGCGCTCACCGTCCGGGTCAGATGTTTGTGCGCGGCATGCGCGCGGTGCGGACGCCCGGCGGGGGCATCGAATTCGGCGACGACGGGGCGGACCATGGCCTGCGCGGTCATGTGCCGGCCGGCGTGGCCATGCATCGGGAATCGGGCCGAGGCATAGCGGAAGCGGGCGGAGGAATGCAGCGTCGCGGCAGAGGCCGAGGCGATCAGGGCGGGCATGTGCATGCGCTCTTCACGCCGCGCGACCTGCACGTCCATGTGCTCGAACCCGCCATCGAGCAGGTTCGCCATGTGGATGTCGCGTTCGGCATTCGATCCGGCGCCCATGACGACGCCGATCAGACGCACGCCGCTGCGCACGGCTGATGTCACGAGATTGTGTCCGGCGGCTTCGGTGTAGCCGGTCTTGAGCCCGTCGGCGCCTTCGTAGGACTGTAACAGGTGGTCGTGGTTGTAGATGGCGCGGCCGTGGAACGTGAAGCTCGGGGTACTGAAGTAGTGATACTCGTCCGGGAAATCGCGGATCAGGTGATGCGCCAGCACCGCGAGGTCGCGGGCGGTGGTGGTCTGCTCGGGGTCGGGCAGGCCGGAGGCGTTGCGGAAATTGCTCCGGCTCATCCCGAGGGCGCGGGCGCGCAGGGTCATCATCTGGGCGAAACGGGGCTCGTCGCCGCCGAGGAATTCGCCGAGGGCGCAGGCGGCGTCGTTCGCCGACTTGGTAACGATCGCGTAGATCGCCTGCTCGACCGTGAAATTGGTGCCGGGGACGAGGCCGAGCTTGGAGGGCTGCATGGAGGCCGCGTGCGGGGAGACGGGCACGACGTCGTTGAGGGTGATGCGGCGATCGCGCAGCGCCTCGAAGGCCAGGTACAGCGTCATCAGCTTGGTGAGGCTCGCCGGATAGCGAAGCTCATCGACATTGACCGCCTCCAGCACCTTTCCGGTGGCGTCATCGACGATGATCGAACTGTAGCGGGCCGAGCCGACCTGGGCGTGGGCTGGATCGGCGGTCGCGCAAACCAGCAGGGCGGCTCCCCCGAAAAGGGCCAGCGCCGCGCTGCGACCTCGCGCAAAAGTTGATCCGCGCTCGTTGCAAGAATCAGCCATCCCGGCCCCCGTCACCGACGCGCGGACTGTATCGAGCCGACCCTGGCTCTGTCCAGGGTTGGTAACAGGATTTGGGTTAACACTCAGTAAGTTGGCCATGGCGGCTCGGCTCAACTGGCAGGAGGAACTGTCAGAGAAAAAGGCGGGCGCGACCGCCCTTCAGATTTTTGTGCACCGCACAACGGCGCCTTGACTCGGAGTTCGATGACGGCTTAGTGTGCGTTTGTTGCAACGCAGCTAACACAATCGTGGCCGGCCAACGGAGGTCATCCCGTTGCCGGACCAGGACGACCGGTTCGCCGTTCTGGGACCGACATGAAAGGGGAAATAACATGGCACTTAAAGCAACGGCCGGCGGCAATGGCGTGGAGACGAGCGCACCTGAGCGAGTTGCCGCGATTGGGTTCGGATCTCTGGGTTCCGGCGCCGAGGCGGCGGCCGCGGGTTTCGAACGGGCTCAGGCACAGGTCAAAGAAGGGGTGGAAAAGGTGACGAAAGTAGCAGAACAGCTGGTTTCTTTTAGCCAGGGCAATCTTGAGGCGGTGGTGAAGTCCGGGCAGATCTGGGCTACCGGCCTGCAGGACCTGTCCAAGCAGGTGGCGACCCAGGCGCAGGGCAGCCTGGATGAGGGGCTGAGCGTGATCCGCGCCCTCGCCGGTGTGAAGTCGCTGAAGGAAGCGATCGATCTGCAGACCAGCTTCACCCGGACCGCGTTCGAGAAGGCGCTGGCCGAGTCCGGCCGCCTGACCGAGAGCTCGTTGAAGCTCGCCGAGCAGGCCTCGGCGCCGCTGACGGCCCGCGTCTCGGCGGCGGTCGAAGTCTTCCGCGCGTCCTAAACTACGCCTGTCGCCGGCGCGGGTAAAACCGCGCCGGCAATCCGGCCGCGGCCAGATGGCCGCCGGCTCGCCGCCCGGCGCCGGACTTCTCCGGGACGCCCGGACTGGTGCCGCCCGGCCTGTTGGCGGCAAGCTGAGCGGCACAAACGCCGCCTTACTCAACCATCACCCTTTTCGTCGCGCCGGACCATCCGATATGGTCCCCTTGGAACTCGGGTATCTTGGGCTTTTCCTGGGTGGCGCTTGCTGAAGAGTGCCGGGGTGATCGGATCATGAGCGATAGTGACAAGAAGGGCGGCGAAGGGCCGAATTCCGGCGTAGTCGTTAAGGCGCGCCCCAAGACGCGCAAGCCGGCCATGTATAAAGTGCTGATGCTGAACGATGACTACACGCCGATGGAGTTCGTCGTTCACGTCCTTGAGCGATTTTTCCAGAAGACGCGCGAGGAAGCCACGCGGATCATGCTGCACGTGCATCGCCGGGGTGTCGGGGTGTGCGGCGTGTATACGTACGAGGTGGCCGAGACCAAGGTGACCCAGGTGATGGACCTGGCGCGCCAGAACCAGCATCCGCTTCAATGCACGATCGAGAAAGAATAGGGGTGTAATCTGTCGCTCGAGCCCCATCTCGAGATCGGGGAAAAATCACTCCAAGGTTCCGGAACTCTGTGCCATGCTCCCCACTTTCGAGAGGTGGACCTAACGCGGAGCCTAGTGCGAAGGAGCGTCACGTAAATGCTGTCACGCAACCTCGAACAGACGCTTCACCGTGCCTTATCGTTCGCCAGCGAGCGGCGCCATGAATATGCGACGCTTGAGCACCTGCTTCTCGGCCTTGCGGACGATAGCGACGCGGCCACAGTCCTACGTGCCTGCGGCGTCGATCTGGATAAGCTGCGGCAGGATCTGATCGAATTCCTCGACAAGGATCTGTCCGGGCTCGCCACCGACCGGGCCGGCGATCCGAAGCCGACCGCCGGCTTCCAGCGGGTTGTGCAACGCGCCGCGATCCATGTTCAGTCCTCCGGGCGCGACGAAGTCACCGGAGCCAATGTCCTCGTCGCGCTGTTCAGCGAGCGCGAGAGCCATGCGGTTTATTTCCTGCAGTTGCAGGACATGACCCGGCTCGACGCCGTGAACTTCATCAGCCATGGCATCGCCAAGGCGCCGGGGCGCTCCTCACAGCGGCCGGTGCAGGGATCGCAGCCAAGCGACTCCGCGCATGAGGCCGAGCGGGACGAAAAGCCGGGGCGTCGCAACCAGGACGCGCTCAGCAATTATTGCGTGAACCTGAACAAGAAGGCGGCAGCCGGCAAGATCGACCCGCTGATCGGGCGCGATACCGAGATCGAGCGGACGATCCAGATCCTCTGCCGCCGGACCAAGAACAACCCGCTTTATGTGGGCGATCCGGGCGTCGGCAAGACCGCGATCGCCGAGGGGCTGGCGAAGCGCATCGTCGAGGGCGACGTGCCTGAGGTGCTGGCCAAATCCACCATCTTCGCGCTCGACATGGGCGCGCTGCTGGCCGGGACACGCTATCGCGGCGATTTCGAGGAGCGGCTGAAGGCCGTCGTCACCGAGCTGGAAAGCCAGCCCGGGGCGGTGCTGTTCATCGATGAGATCCACACCGTGATCGGCGCCGGCGCGACCAGCGGCGGGGCGATGGACGCCTCCAACCTGCTGAAGCCCGCGCTCGCGTCCGGCAACCTGCGCTGCATCGGCAGCACGACCTACAAGGAGTTCCGCAACTACTTCGAGAAGGATCGGGCGCTCGTTCGCCGCTTCCAGAAGATCGACGTCAACGAGCCGTCGCTCGAGGACGCGGTTAAGATCCTGCGCGGGCTCAAGACCAATTACGAGAAGCACCACAAGGTCCGTTACACGGACGAGGCGATCCGTGCCGCCGTGGAACTGTCGGCGAAATACATCAATGACCGCAAGCTGCCGGACAAGGCGATCGACGTCATCGACGAGGTTGGCGCTTCCCGCATGCTGCTGCCGGAGAATAAGCGCCGCAAGACGGTGACGCTGCGCGACGTCGAGGAGATCGTCGCCAAGATCGCGCGCATCCCGCCGAAATCGGTTTCGGCCGACGACAAGGAGACGCTGCGCAATCTGGAGCGCGACCTCAAGGCCATGGTGTTCGGGCAGGATCGCGCGATCGAGGCCCTCTCGGCCGCGATCAAGCTCTCCCGCGCCGGCCTGCGTGATCCGGAGAAGCCGATCGGCAACTACCTGTTCAGCGGCCCCACCGGCGTCGGCAAGACCGAGGTCGCGCGGCAGCTTGCGAGCACGCTCGGCATCGAGCTGATCCGCTTCGACATGTCGGAATACATGGAGCGCCACAGCGTCTCCCGCCTGATCGGCGCGCCGCCGGGCTATGTCGGCTTCGATCAGGGCGGTCTGCTCACCGACGCCGTGGATCAGCATCCGCACGCCGTGCTGCTGCTCGATGAGATCGAGAAGGCGCATCAGGATCTGTACAATATCCTGTTGCAGGTGATGGATCACGGGAAGCTCACCGACCACAACGGCAAGACGGTGGATTTCCGTAACGTCATCCTGATCATGACGACGAATGCGGGCGCCGCCGACATGGCCAAGGAGTCGATCGGCTTCGCCCGCTCCGGCCGCGAGGGCGAGGATGAGGATGCTGTCAAGCGCCTCTTCACCCCCGAATTCCGTA
>Ga0335083_10009857_pt1 | contig 11582 bp, 10 predicted proteins | sample Lox_Sample_42_FD_206716 | JGI IMG/M metagenome (GOLD analysis project Ga0335083, IMG submission 206716) | Soil microbial communities from Loxahatchee National Wildlife Refuge, Florida, United States - Lox_Sample_4.2 | ecosystem: Environmental > Terrestrial > Soil > Wetlands | place: USA... | reverse complement strand
CCGACGATGATGGTCTTGAGGCGGCTGGCGAACAGGTTCCGGAACGCCATCTGCGCGACGACGCCCAGCGTGGCGAACCAGGCTCTCACACCCGCGCTCCCTTGACCGCGGCGGTCACCTCGGCCGGGGACACCCGGTCGACCAGCTTGCCGTCGGCCAGCCGCACGATCGAGTTCGCGTACGACATGACCTTCTGGTCGTGCGTCGAGAAGATGAAGGTCGTCTTCTCGGTGCGATTCAGCTCCTTCATCAGATCCAGGATGGTCTGGCCCGTCACCGAGTCGAGGTTGGCGGTCGGCTCGTCGGCCAGCACGATCTGCGGCTGCGTGACCAGCGCGCGCGCGATGGCGACGCGCTGCCGCTGCCCGCCCGACAGCTCGCTGGGGCGGTGGGTGGCGTAGTCGCGTATCCCGACCTTCTCCAGCAGCCCCATGACCCGCTTGGCCCGCTCCGGCCCGGACAGCGTCCGCTGCAGCAGCAACGGCAGCTCGATGTTCTGGAACACCGTCAGCACCGAAACCAGGTTGAAGCTCTGAAAGATGAAGCCGATCGTGCGCAGCCGCAGATCGGTCAGCTCACGCTCGGAGAGCCGCAGCGTGTCCTTGCCGGCCACCTCCACCGTTCCCGAAGTCGGCGTGTCGACGCACCCGATCAGGTTCAACAGCGTGGTCTTGCCGCTGCCGGACGGGCCGGCGATCGAGATGAAGTCGCCCGGGGCGACGTCCAGGGTCACGCCACGCAACGCGGGGACCTCCACCTCGCCCAGCTTGTAGTTCTTGACCGCGTCCCGAACCGAAACGATCGCTTTCATGACGTCCTTTCCAGGTCGACCCCGCCGCAATAGTCGACGGTCCCCCCGGTGTCAAGGCAGGGCGGCAAATCGGATGCACCCCAAACAGGCCAATCGACTACATTGGCGCGATGGACACCATCGAAAAGCTGAAGTTCCCGATTGGCGCCGTTTTTCTGGCAGCGCTTTTTTCGCACGCCGCCTGGGCAGCGGACAAGCCGGCTGAGACCCCAGCCCCGGCGGCCACGGCCAAGGCCCCGGCCGCCCCCGCGGCGGGAGCGACCACGGCGACCTGGTGGGGACACGCGGCCTGGGTGATCACCACGCCGGGCGGCGCCACCATCGCCATCGACCCGTGGCTGGACAACCCGAGCGCCCCCAAGATCGAGCACCCGAAGGCGCTGGACGCCATCCTGGTCACCCACGGTCACTTCGACCACGTCGGCAACGCGGCCGAGCTGGCCAAGAAGACCGGCGCCAAGCTGATCACGTCGTTCGAGCTGGCCAGCCTGATCGGCGCGCCCAACGCCGAGGGGATGAACGTCGGCGGCACCACGACGGTGAAGGACGCCACCATCCACCTGGTCGAAGCGGTGCACTCGGGCGGCTTCGGCCAGGACAAGTCCGGCCCCAAGTACAGCGGCCCCGCGATGGGGTTCGTGATCGAGGTGGCGAAGGGGCCGGTCCTGTATCACGCCGGCGACACCGACGTGTTCAGCAGCATGTCGCTGATCGCCGACCGTTACCACCCGACGATCGCGCTCCTGCCGATCGGCGGGCACTTCACCATGGACCCGACCAGCGCGGCGCTGGCGGCCAAGCTGCTGAAGGTGAAGACGGTCATCCCGATGCACTACGGAACGTTCCCGGCCCTGGCCGGCACGCCCGAGCAGCTCCGCGAGGCGCTGAAGAAGGCGCACGGCACCGCCAAGGTCGTCGAGTTCGTCCCCGGCGAGCCTCAGACGCTGAAGTGACCGATCCCCGGCGCAGGCCATCCGCTTGCTCCACGGTGATTATTCAAATTTGAGTATAAGACGTCAAGCAGAAGATTTGCGCCGGCCGTGGGCAGGTCTTCCGGCCGCCGACTCCTTGCCGGGCCCGACCTTGTACACCCCATGGTTCAACCGATCGATCAAGGTGCGGGCCCACGGGATGTCGGCGGCGAAGCCGGCCCGCATCCGGTCGTACAGCTCCCTGACGTGCTCGGGCGTGTCGGGCGGCTTGACGTCGCCGCGCGAGAACTCGAGGTGCTTGATCGCCCCCTCGAGCGCCGAGATCCGGTGCTCGAGGGCCGCGATCAGCTCTTCCTTGCTGAGGCTGGGCATGAAGCAGAGCGCCGGCATCAGGTCGTCGATGGGCGGCAGGACCCGCCACCAGGTCGCGCGCAGCAGGGCCTGGTACTCCTTCTCGCCGTCGGTGGTCAGGCTGTACTGCGTGCGCTCGGGCCGCCCGCCGACCTGTCCGGTGCCGGCGACCTGCAGGAACTTCTCTTTCGTCAGCGTCTTGAGGGCGTTGTAGATGGACCCGGGGGCGACGTTGGCCCACTGATCGACCCGCCAGGACAGGAGCTCGCGGCGCACGTCGTAGCCGTGCACCGGCTGGAAGCCGCGGACCACCCCCAGGACCAGGAGACGCGTCGACGACATCAGCGCGAGACCGGCGCCGCCGACGCCGTCAACTTCACCTCCACCACCAGATCGGTCGCCACCCGCTCCAGCTCGGCCTGCAGCTTGGCCACGTCGGTCGAGGGGGGCACGCGCACCCGCGCGCGCGCCTCGAACAGCATCTCGCCCGACATCGGCGCGCTGGAACGGTTGGTCACCAGCTCGTCGACGTTCACGCCGTTGGCAGCCAGGAGCTGGGAGATCTCGCGCACGATGCCCGGACGATCGAGGCCGACCAGGTCCAGGTCCATCACCTGATCGGGCACCCGCTGGCCGGCGCGCGCGGCGGCCTCGACGGTCACCTTCAGGCCGCGCGACTCCAGCTTCGCCAGCGCCGCCGTCGCCTCGGCCACCCGATCCGCAGGCAGCTCCGCCCGCAGAATCCCGGCGAACTTGCCGGCCAGGTGACTCATGCGGCTCTCGAGCCAGTTGCCGTCGTGCGCCGCGATCACACCCGCCACCAGTTCGACCAGACCCGGTCGGTCCGGGCCCAGCAGGGTCAAAACGAGGTCGGTCATGCCCGGCGAGTCTAACGCGATTTGCGCTGGCGGGCGGGCTTCGCCGCGGACCCCTGGGCAAGCAGCTCGAGATCCAGCAGATCCTTGGGACGGCCGGCGCTGGCTTCGCTCCGAAGCCTGTCCCGACTGCGCTAGAGCCACTCCACGCCGAGCGAGAGGTCCCAGGCCGAGCCGAAGCCGCCCTCGGTGTGGGTGGCGGAGTGATTATCGACGGGCGGCAGGAACAACGCGCCGCCCGCCCAGGGCGAGTAGCCCGCCTCGACTGACAGCGCCAGCGAATGCACCGGGAAGTACTTGAGCCCGGCGGCGACCCGAGCCTGCGCCAGCGCGCCGATGATCTTGTCGGACGTCGCGGGATCCCAGGTGGCCCGCGACTGGACGACGCTGACCAGCACGCCGGCCGTACCGTACGGGAACAGCGCGGCCTCCGGAATGTAGACGCCGAAGTTCAGCGGATAGAGCCCCAGCCCGTACGACGCGAAGTTCGACGCGAACGAGATCGGCACATCGAGCTTGAAGAAGAAGCCGCCGCCGCCCAGGTGCAAGGTGGGCGTGATGGTGCGCGCCGTCGACGAGAACGAGTAGTCGTTGGCGGTCTGGGTGCTGCCGGTCGCGTCATTGATCGTGGTCACCCACGAGGCCGGCGGCGTGAGGTGCATCTCGGTGAAGCCGAGCCGCACGCCCAGCCCGAACCACCCCATCCGCCGCCCCTCGGGAGGCGGTGGTGGCGGGCTGGCCGTGATGGTCGCGGCAGCCGTGTCCTGGGCCCGCGCGCCCGCGGGATGCAGCACCGCGAGCGCCAGCACCGCGCACACCAACGACCATCGAAAAAAGACGGTGAGCTTCATGCCGTCCCTTTTCTAGTTGGGCCGCGCGCGGGCTTCGCGCAACCACGACCGCAGCGATTTCGCTCAGCCGTGCGGATTTTGCGCCGGCGGCGGGCAAGCAGGTCGCCCGCCCGTGACGCACATCGCGGCTTTTACGGCGCTGCGCTGATGTGCGGAGCGGTGGTCTTCGCCCGGGACGCGCGGACACCACCGCCGCCACTCACCGATTTCCGGTTGGCGGGCGCCGCCGGCGTCTGAGCCTCGCGGACGGCGCAGGCCGCCTCGATCAGATGGCGGCCGCAGGTTCCGTCGCGCGTCTCCGTCCGCTTGCCCGGCCAGGTCGCCTCGATGGTCTTGCCGTGGCAGTCGGCCAGCGCCGTATAGATCGTCCCGTCGGACGCCGGCGCCGACCCGTCGGTCGGCGCCCAGCGGAACAGCGTCTCGCTGCCCATCTCGCGCACCGATCCGCGATCGAACACCAGGCGATCGCCCTGCTCCCGCACGCACGCCACGTCCCAGCTGCCGGGCGCCGCGTCCACCTCGGCCACGGTCACCGTCATCAGCGCGCCCCGCGCCGGACCGGTCGCCACCTCGGTCGTGGCCGCGTCAGCCTCTTGCGCTTCACGCGCCTGCTGCATCTCCCGCCGCCACCCCATGTCGTCGAACCCGTTTCCTTTGTCTCGAACCACCGCCCCCGCCAACATCATCAACCCCGTCACCACGCTCCGCATAATTCCTTGGTCCTTCCTTTCATCCGTAAATCGGATCGATCGTCGCCAATGTTGAGTGACGATCTGCGCGCACGCAATAATCGCGGCGAATGTTAACCGCTGCTTTGCGGCGACGAAACGAGACCGAGACAACAGCGTCACCGCCGTGTCTCGATCTCGTTTTCTCGACGACGATCTGACGCGCGCGTCGTGCGCGTCGCGCGATCCGCGCCAACCGGTAGTCGAAACGAGGCGCCCACTTGCGCGAGCCGAGACGCACCGTGGTGGAGCAGTTGTCCACCAGGATGTCCGTCCGCGCCATCATGGTGGCGATGTAGACGCCTGCGGTGAACGGGTGCACAGGGACGTTCGACTCGTCGCGCTGCACGACCTCCTGCGCGGCCCGCCTTTTCTAGGGGCAGGTCGAGACGACGGCTTGGGCGCTGTGCTTGCTGGAGTCGTAGAGCGACAGCGCGAAGGAGCCCTGGAAGTTGGTCAGGCCGAACCAGCCGGGGTTCGCTGAGGTCAGCACGGCGCCCGAGTTGTACTGCTTGCTGCCGTCGGCCGGCACGTACATGAAGGTGACGCCGTTCGATTCCATCACGGCGATCCCGGCGCCCCCCTGGCCGGCCGGATCGTCGCTGATCGCCTTGGCGTAGGCGCCGTTCGACCCGTAGCTGAAGGTCGTGAACAGCGACGAGATGCCCGCGTCGGGTACCCCAGCGTCGGACAGCACGCTGCTGCTGCCCGCGAGCGGCACGTACACCCCGTAGGCCGTGCTGCCGGTCAACGACAGCGTCACGAAACCCTTCGTCGTGCCACCGGCGGCGATCGCGCTGATCCCCACACTGCCGAGGTCCAGGGTCTGGCCGACCTGAACGCCGGTGGCGTCCAGGATCGTCAACGAGGGATGACCGGTGCTGTAATCGCGCATGCCCACGCCCAGCAACGTCCCCGACGTGCCAGCCGCCGAATCGCGATAGTCGGGCGCGTTGTCCACGCCGCTCCTGGTTGGGACCTGGCTGGTGTCGCCTCCGGCGCCCGCCCCGGTCACGGCGAACCGGCGCACGTGGGTGAACCAGTTGGTCGTGTAGTACTTCCAGGACACGATGAGCTGGCTGGTGCCCGCTGACCAGGTCACGTGAGGCGACCCCAGCTCGCTGCTCTCGAGCAACACCGGCGCCCGCTCGAGCTGGACGCCCTCCACGCCGCCATCACCCGGCGTCCCCGGCGACAGGAACGCCGCGTAAAGAGTGTCGACGTTGCCGTGGGCTTGGTTCTGCCGGAGGGTGTACAGAATCACCATCTCTCCGCTGGGTGCGATCGCGCTGTCGTCGATCGCGAAGGAGGTTCCGGTCAGCGGGACAGTGAACAGCGGCGTGGCGCTCCCCCGCTTGGCCCCCGTCACCGGATCGAACTGTTGCAAGTAGATGGCGTTGCCGATGGTCCCGCCGTCGGCGCCGCCGTCGGTGGGCTCCGGGCCGCTCCAGCTGCTGAAGAGGAAGATCGTGTCGGTGTTGGCGGCGGCGACCGACGACGTGAAGTTGGGGTTGGCGTCCCCCTGCACCACCGTGCCGAAGCTGGTGGCCGGGACCGAGCAGCTGGCGGGGGCGACACCGCCGGTACCGGCGTGCGCCCCGCCGGTGCCCCCGTGCCCGCCGCTCCCCGAGCCGGCGTGTCCGCCGACGGCGACCGCCCCGCCCGCGCCTGAGCCCGTGGCCCCGCCCGCGCCGGTCGGCACACCGCTGCCGCCCGTGGCCGGCGTGCCGCCGTCGGGTGGGATCAGCTCGTTCGTCGTCGCGTCGTAGTCCTTGTCGACGGTGGGGTCGACGCACAGGTGGCTGACGCTGGTGCAGATCTGCGCGGGCGGCGACAGCAGCCCGCCCGGGCAGTCCGCGGCGGTCTGGCACTGGTTCCGGCACTGCTGATCGATCCCGCAGATCAGCGGCGACTCGCACTGGCTGTTGTACTTGCACGTGACCGCCTCGGGCGCCTGGCAGGCGGTGCCAACCGGCGTCCCGTCGGCGGCGACGGTCGCCGTCACGCAGCGCTGGCCCGTCGGACAATCCTTGGAGGTGACGCAGGGGTTCACGCAGTAGCCCAGCGAGCAGACGAGCTGCGGGTTGCACTCGGAGTTGTGGATGCACGCCGGGGTGCTCTTCTTGGCCGAGCTGCTGCCACATCCCGCGACCAGGAGCAGCGCCGCGACGAAAGCGACGCGCCCGTTCATCGCACCACCGGCAGCGTGACCGCCCCTTCCGCCGCCGACGAAACTGCCGCTGCGTACTTGGCCATGACACCTCTGGTGAACCGGGGCGCCGGCGGCGTCCACCCGGCCTTGCGTGACTCGAGATCGGCCTCGACGTCGATCCGGCGCGTCTCCACGTCCAGCGTGATCGAATCGCCGTCGCGCACGAAGGCGATCGGCCCGCCGACCTGCGCTTCGGGCGACAGGTGCCCGACCATGAAGCCGTGCGTGGCGCCCGAGAAGCGGCCGTCGGTCATCAGGACGACACTGTCGTCCAGCTTCTGGCCGACCAGCGCGCCGGTGACCGCCAGCATCTCGCGCATGCCGGGGCCGCCCTTGGGCCCCTCGTAGCGAATGATGACCACGTCGCCCGGCTTGATCTCGCGCCGCTGCACGGCCTGGAAGCAGGCCTCCTCCGAGTCGAAGACGCGCGCCGGCCCGGTGTGGCGGCGGCGGTCGTGGCCGGCCAGCTTCACCACCGCCCCCTCGGGCGCCAGGTTGCCGCGCAGGATCGCGAAGCCGCCGATCGGGCTGAGCGCCTTCGCCGCCGTGCGGACCACCTGCTGATTGGGCGTCTCCTGCGCGTCCTTCACCACGTCGATCAGGCTGCCGCCGCTGACGGTGGGGCTGTCCTTGAGCAGCCCGGCCTCCAGCAGGCGCCGCGCCACCAGCCGGACGCCGCCCGCGCCGTCCAGGTCGGCCGCGAAGAACCGCCCGCCCGGTTTCAGGTCGGCGATGACCGGCGTGCGCGCCGCGATCGCGTCGAAGTCGTCCAGCGCCAGTGACACGTTCGCCTCGCGGGCCAGCGCCAGCAGGTGCAGCACGGCGTTCGTCGATCCGGCGGTGGCCGCGACCGCCGTGATGGCGTTCTCGAACGCGGCGCGCGTCAGGATCTGGCTGGGGCGCAGGTCCTCGGTGACCAGGCGCATGACGATCTCGCCCGCGCGCACCGCCACGCCGGGCTTGCGCGGATCGACCGCCGGGACGTCGTTGAGGCCCATCGGCGAGATCCCCAGCATCTCGCCGGCCATCGCCATGGTGTTGGCGGTGTACTGCCCGCCGCAGGCGCCCGCTCCCGGACAGGCAACGTCCTCCAGCGCCCGCAGCTCGCTCTCGGTGATGCGGCCCGCCGAGCAGGCGCCCACCGCCTCGAACACGTCCTGGATGGTGACCGCCTTGCCGCGAAAATCGCCCGGCATGATGGTCCCGCCGTAGAGCATCAGCCCCGGCACGTCCAGCCGCGCCAGCGCCATCATGGTGCCAGGGATGGTCTTGTCGCAGCCCGAGAGCGCGACCACCCCGTCGCACAGGGCGCCGCGGACCGCCAGCTCGATCGAATCGGCGATCACCTCGCGCGAGACCAGCGACGCGCGCATCCCTTCCGTCCCCATGCTGATGCCGTCGGAGACGACGATGGTGTTGAACTCGATCGGCGTGCCGCCCGCGGCGCGGATCCCCTCCTTGACCTTCTCGCCCAGCGCCCGCAGGTGCATGTTGCAGGGCGTGGCGTCGGTCCAGGTGTTGGCGACCGCGATCAGCGGGCGATCGAGGTCGGCGTCCGTCAGGCCGGTGGCCTTCAGCATGGCCCGCGCCGGCGCGCGATGAATCCCCTTCTTCAGCGCGTCGCTTCGCACGGAGCCGCTTATATCACGCGGCACCCGCGGGGTTCTTCAGGGGGGCGCTGCTCAAGATGTGCACGGCGTGCACATCGGCTCGGGGGCGCGTGCTCATCCCGAGCAGCGCCGCGGGTCTCCCGGCCGAGATGCCCCGGTTTTCGACCGCGAGCCGCGTTGGCCCGGCGGTTGCTCATTGGTTGGTCCGTAACGCGGTCCACGAAGAACCGATCAACCCGAAAGGAAACAGAGTCATGACCTCACGCAAGCGCAACGGCCTCCTGCTCCTCACCACCCTGGCAACGCTGGGTGCTTCGGGCACCGCCTCGGCTGCGGCAGCGGCCGACCGCGGAACGGTCGTCGCGCGGGGCCACGCGAACAAGGTCGTCGTCGCCGGGCCGGCGGCCGTTCACGTCTACTCCCAGTTCGCTGGTGGCGCGATCTACACCGCGCCCAGCCGCACGGGAACCGATCGGGACTGCGCGGGGGCCGCCGGGCCCGCGATCGCGCTGGCCACCGACCGGGTGGCGGTGGTGTCCGTCGGTCCGGGCCAGGTGGCCTGCCTGTCGACCTCGGCGCGCGGCTCGTTCGAGCTGGTCTGGCACGCGGTCGGGCGTCCCGCCCCGACCGCCACGCTGCTCGCCAAGGCCGGGCGCTGAAGGTGGCGCGCTCGCGCACCCCGCGCCTCCGGCGGCTGGCGCCGGCGGCGCTGCTCCTGGCGGCGGCGGTGGCGCCGGCCTGCTCGGACGTGTCGGTGCCGCTGCCGTCGGCCGCCGGATTGGTGGCCGACACGAGCTGCCCGTCGCTGCCCGCCGCAGCCATCGACCCCGCGTCGCCGCCGCAGACGCTGGCCGCCACCGGCCTCTACTGCGACGCCGGTCAGCTCACGCTGGCGCCCGGCGTCTCGCCGTTCCGTCCCAAGTACGAGCTCTGGTCCGACGGCGCGGTCAAGACGCGCTGGGTCTCCTTGCCGCCGGGCACCCAGATCGACGTGAGCAACCCCGACCACTGGTCGTTCCCGGTGGGAACCCGGTTCTGGAAGGAGTTCCAGTACCAGGGCCGGCGGGTCGAGACGCGCTTCATCACGCGCTACGGCGCCGGCCCCGACGACTTCTTCTACGCCAGCTACCAGTGGAGCGCCGACGGCACGCAGGCGACCCTGGCGCCGGCCGGCGGCGTTCCCAACGTGGTGGCGCTGACCGACGACCCGAGCGGGCCGATGCACGACATCCCGAGCACCAGCGATTGCACCACCTGCCACGGCAAGCTTCCGGAGCACATCCTGGGGTTCGACGCGATCCAGCTCAGTCACTCGCTGGGCGGGCTGGCGCTGGGCGACCTGATCGGGCAGGGCCTGGTCACGCCGGGCCTGTCGGCCGACGGCTACCCCGTGCCCGGCGACGCGACCGCGCAGGCGGCGCTCGGCTGGCTGCAGGCCAACTGCAGCCACTGCCACAACGACACCCCGACCGGCGTCACCTACCCGCGCTACATGTTGAGGCTGACCGTCGCGAACACGACGGTGGAGTCGACCAACACCTACCGGACGGCGGTCAACGTGCTGCACACCTGGCTGGCGGCGCCCGAGGGTGTCGGCCCCTATCGGATCCAGGGCGGCGACGCCGAGGACAGCGAGCTCTACTTCCGGACCGGCGTCCGGATCACCGGCGAGCAGATGCCGCCGATCGGGACCAAGATCATCGACCCGACGGGACGCGCGGCGCTGAAGCAGTGGATCGACGGGCTGCCCGCGCCGATGGCGGCGGCCACCCCCTGACGCAGCATCAGTCGCGCGGCCGCGGGATGGCGTACTCCTTCAGGCGTTTGCAGAAGGTCCGGCGCGGCATCCCCAGCAGCTCGGCGGCGCGCGTCTGGTTGAAGTGGCAGCGCTGCAAGGCGTCCACGATCGCCTGGCGCTCGATGTCGCGCATCCCCCGCGCCTCGGTCGCGGCCGGCTCGGAGCCAGGGGCGGGGGAGGCGGGAGACGTGCTCGGCAGCTGCGGCACCGCCCGCCGGCGCATCTTGTCCGTCGGGAGGTGCTCGGGGGTCAGCTCGAGCCCGTCACACAGCACGAAGGCCCGCTCGATCACGTTGCGCAGCTCGCGGATGTTGCCGGGCCAGGCGTAGGCGCGCATCAGCTCCAGGGTATCGTCGCGCACCGCCGGCGGCGGGCGACCGACGGTGGCGGCCAGGCGAGCCAGGAACAGACGCGCCAGCGAGGCGATCTCCGCCGGCCGATCGCGCAGCGGTGGGATCTCCAGCGTGATCACGTTCAGGCGAAAGTAGAGGTCTTCCCGGAAGCGCTTCTCGGCGACCTCGTCTTCCAGGTCGCGGTTCGTCGCGGCCAGGAATCGGACGTCGATCGGCCGGGGCTGCGTGGCGCCGACGCGCAGGACCTGGCGCGTCTCCAGGACGCGCAGCAGCTTGGCCTGGATCGACAGCGGCATCTCGCCGATCTCGTCCAGGAACACGGTCCCGCCCGCCGCCGCCTCCAGCAGGCCCGGCTTGGCCTGGGCGGCGCCGGTGAACGCGCCGCGTTCGTGCCCGAACAGCTCGCTCTCGACGACGCTCTCCGACAGGGCGGCGCAGTTCAGCGCCAGCAGCGGGCGCTGCGCGCGCGGCGAGGCGCGGTGGATGGTCTCGGCCAGCACCTCCTTGCCCGCCCCGGTCTCACCCAGGATGAGCACGTTGCTGTTGCCGATGGCCGCGCGCCGGGCCAGCTCGTAGAGCGCGTGCATCGCCGGGCTCTCGACGACGACCCCCTCGTCCACTCGCGCGGCGCCGCTGCGGACCCGCTCGGCAGCCCGCCCGATCAACGCCTGCGGCGAGGTCCCGTCGGCCGGGTAGAACGCCAGGCCGACAGTTGCACCGATGTTCTTGGCGGCCAGCGCGGCGACGACGCCGTCGATCAGCGTCCGGGCGGCGCCCTCGGCCACGTCCAGCGCCAGGATCTCGTACTCGCCGGGAGCATAGGCGGCCAGCAGCTCGCCTCGGTGCAACCGGTCCGTGATGATCTCCTCGACCAGGATGGCCGGCGCGGAAGCGGTCAGGTGCAGGCGGGCCAGCGCGATCTTTCCGTGCCCGGCCTGCGCGCGGGCACACTCCTCGATCAGGCGGGTCTCCAGGTAGCCGTGGGCCCAGATGCGCCGGGGATCGGGATCCGGCTCGCCCTGTTGCAGCACCATCAGCGTGTTGCCGATGGCCACGACGTC
>Ga0335083_10009856_pt1 | contig 11584 bp, 8 predicted proteins | sample Lox_Sample_42_FD_206716 | JGI IMG/M metagenome (GOLD analysis project Ga0335083, IMG submission 206716) | Soil microbial communities from Loxahatchee National Wildlife Refuge, Florida, United States - Lox_Sample_4.2 | ecosystem: Environmental > Terrestrial > Soil > Wetlands | place: USA: Florida... | reverse complement strand
GCCGCCCGCATCCTCGTTCGCAACACCCTCCGCGCGGTCGATTTCGGCACTTGCGAACGCATGGTACGCATCAATCAAATTCCGCTCGGACTGGAAGATCTCGCCGATGTCGTCAGCGAAAGTCCCGACATGATCCTGATGCCCAAGGTCGAGCAGCCTGAGCACGTCATGGAAGTGGACCGTATGATCGGCGAACTTAAGGTGAGGCACGGAATCGTACGTCCTGTCTGGATCATGCCCATTCTGGAATCGGCATTGGGGATTGAGAATGCGTTTGCGATTGCCGCGGCCAGCGAGAACGTGGCCGCGCTCACGATCGGCCTCGAAGATTACACCGCCGATCTCGGCGTGGTGAAGACCGCGGACGGCCGCGAATCGCAATATGCCCGCGCTCGCGTGGTGAATGCCGCTCGCGCTGCCGGCGTTCAGGCGATCGACTCCGCGTACGGCGACGTCAGCAATCTCGACGGCCTCCGCCGTTGGGGCGAGGCTTCGCGCGCCATGGGTTTCGAAGGCATGGGATGTGTTCATCCCGGTCAGATTCGGGTCGTGCATGAGGCGTTTACCCCGACTGCTGCTGAAATTGAAAAGGCCCAGAAGATCGTGGCCGCTTTCGAGGAAGCGCAAAAGAAAGGACTGGCTGTGGTCAGTCTGGGTTCCAAGATGATCGATCCGCCGGTCGTACAACGGGCGCTGAAGCTGGTGGAACGCGCCAAAGCCATGGGAGCCATTTCGTGAGCGAACGCGCCGAACTCGCGCACAATGCCGCCGGGCGCTCCGTTCCCACCATGGTCAACGGCCGCCCCCAGATTCCCTTTCTCGGCGTTGGCAAATATCAGCCGCGCGGGCGCAAGGCAACCACGCCGATCCGTTCCAACAAGGACTATCCGGATAGCGGCGACAAGCGCCTCCCCGATCTCGAAACAGCGCTCCGCAAATGCGGCCTGCGCGACGGCATGGTGATCTCCTCGCACCACCATTTGCGCGATGGCGACAGAGTGGCTCTCATGGCTCTGGAAGCTGCCGCGAAGATCGGCGTGAAGGACTTGCTGTGGTTTCCCAGCGCGTCTTTTCCTTCGCAAAAAGGCGCCATCGAATTGATGGAAAAAGGTGTCATCCATCACATCGAAGGGTCGATGAACGGCCCTCTCGGCGACTACTGCACGCAGGGCAAGATGCGTGGCATGGGCGTGCTCCGCTCGCACGGCGGCCGCCACCAGGCGATCCAGGACGGCGAGGTTCACATCGACATCGCGGTTATCGCCGCGCCGACCGCCGATTTCTTCGGCAACGCCGACGGCTCCCACGGCAAGTCCGCCTGCGTCTCCCTGGGATTTGCCCTTGCCGATTCGACCTTCGCCGACTACGTGATCGTCGTTACCGACAACCTGGTTCCGTTTCCCTGCGTGCCGTGGCAGATCCAGGGCAACAACGTTGACTATGTCGTGGAAATCGAGTCCATCGGAGACCCGGCCAAAATCGTCTCCGGCACGACCCAAATCACGCGTTCGCCCGACCGACTGCGCATCGCCGAATTCGTCGCTAAGTTTCTGCGCCAAGCGAGCATCATGAAGAACGGCTTTTCGTTTCAAGCCGGCTCCGGCGGCATCGCGCTGGCCTTCGTTCAGTATCTGAAACAGATGATGAAGGAAGACGGCGTGAAAGCGCGCTTCGTCCGCGGCGGTTCCACGAAGTTTCTCGTCGAACTCCTGCAAGAAGGTTTGACGGACTATATCCTCGACGGCCAGACCTTCGACCTCGACGGTGTGCGCTCCATCGCCAGCGATCCACGCCATGTGGCGACATCGCCCTTCACTTCGTACAACTATCACGGCAAGGGCAACTTCGCGTCACTGGTTGACGCCGTCGTGCTCGGTGCCACTGAGGTCGACGTCCACTTCAATGCCAACGTGGTCACGCACTCCGACGGCCGCCTGCTGCACGGCATCGGCGGATGGCAAAACTGCTTGTTCTCCGGTTGCTCAATTCTCGCCGTCCCCTCTTTCCGTGATCGCATCCCCGTCATCGTCGATGAAGTCACCACCATGACCGGCCCCGGCGAGATGATCGACGTCGTCGTGACCGAGCGTGGCATCGCCATCAACCCGCGCCGCCAGGATCTGCTCGACGCGGTCAAAGGTTCAAAACTTCCCCTTCGGCCGATCCAGGACATCAAGGCCGAAGTCGAGAAAATCTGTGGTGGAAAGCCGGCCAAACCCAGGCTTGGCGATCGCCCGTGCGCCGTCGTGAAGTGGGTGGACGGCACGGTTCTGGATACCGTATGGCAGGTTGGCTGAATCCGCCTTTCGACTTTCCACTGGAGTCCGGGGGCAATCCCGGTGTATATTCCGAAATGTTACTTTTGCTTTCGTTTGATATCGTTTAAACGGAATTCTGCCGTTGCTTCCGGGAAGTGAGGCCTTTCGTGATCCTCAAGAAGCTCAGACTCGTCCTCATCGCTTCGATTGTTTTGCTGCTGGCGTGCTCACGGCTGCAGCATCCTTTCAGCAAGGAAGAGAAGCCCAAGCCGGGAGCGACGACTCCCTCCACGATCAAGGTTGACGTGAGCACGGGCGGCCCGGTCGTGTTCACCACCCGTACGACGGAGTTCCAGGTGCGGCCTGACGGATACATCGAGGCCTTCCTCCTGAAAGATGGGCGGAAGCTTTCTCTCGATGAACCACGCGTTGGCTCCACCGCAGACAGTGATTATGCCCTGGCCGGGGGAAAAGAGATCCACTTCACGCTCGACTTCGAACAGGCGCAGGTGCTCGAAGCCGTGGGCAAGATGGGTGTCGGCAAACGAGTCGAGATTCCCGCCCGGCCATTGGGGCCTTCGGGAACCAATCTGCAGCGCATTCTTGCGCTCGAGATCTACGATCAGTTCCCCAACATCCTCCTCAGCACGGTGGAGTACAAGAACACCGGCAGCGCCGACCTTGCCCTCGAGAAAAGTGTGGATCAGCGTCACCGCCTGAATGCAACGCTCGCCGATGCCAAGGCGCAGCCCTGGGAGATGTGGTCGTTTCACGGCTCCAGCTATGACTGGGGTAAGGACGATGTCGTACGGCTGACCAAGGGATTCTCTCAGCCCAACATCATGGGACCGATGGTGAAGGGCGGTTATGGCGGCGGCGTCCCGGTCGTAGCATTCTGGACGCGCGAGGTCGGCGAGGCCATCGGCCACGTGGAAACTCTGCCGATTCCCGCCTCCGTCCCCGTCCGCGTCGACGCCGACAGCCGCGTTGATGCCGAGGTCGAATTCCCCGCCAATGTCACGCTGAAGCCTGGCGAAACCTACTCCAGCCCGCGGACCTTCGTGTCCGTTTATGCCGGGGATTTCTACGAGCCCCTGCGCCTCTGGTCGAGTGTTCTGCAGAAAGAAGGTTGGGAGCTCCCTAAACCCTCAGCCGAGGCTTACAACGTGAGCTGGTGCGGCTGGGGATACGAATTCAACGTCACGCCCGCCCAGATGCTGGGTACAGTTCCTAAGCTGAAGGAAATGGGCATCAAGTGGGCCACGCTCGACGATCGCTGGTTCGACACCTACGGGGAGTGGAACCCGCGCAACGAAACATTCCCGGGCGACTCGATCAGGAAGATGACCGACGACTTCCACAAGCAAGGCATGCTCGTCCAACTCTGGTGGCTGCCTCTCGGAGTGGAAGACGGCGAGGGCCGCTGGGAGTCACACAAGTACGTCGTGTCGAAAATTGTTCAGGAACATCCCGACTGGCTCATTCTCGACAAAGATGGCAAACACGCCCGCATCACTCGCAACCTGGCCGCAATGTGTCCGGCCGTTCCGGAAGTGCGCGCCTATCACAAGCAGCTGACCGAGAAATTCATTCGTGACTGGGGATTCGACGGCAGCAAGCTCGACAACATCTATAGCATGCCCGCCTGTTACAACCCGGCGCACCATCACAAGTCGCCGCAGGATTCCACCAATGCCATGGCGGATGTCTACAAAGACATTTTCCAGACTTCGCGTGCCCTGAAGCCGCAGAGCGTGACCCAGATCTGCCCCTGCGGCACGCCGCCGTCGCTGGCCTGGTTGCCGTTCATGGATCAGGCGGTTACCGCCGATCCCGTCGGCGCGGTCCAGGTTCGCCGCCGCATCAAAATGTACAAAGCTCTCCTCGGTCCCGAATCCGCCGTCTACGGCGATCACGTCGAACTCTCCGTGATGGACCGCTCGGGCAAGAACTGGGTCGAGCACGGCGACGACTTCGCCTCGACCATCGGCACAGGCGGAGTAGTGGGAACGAAGTTCGTCTGGCCCGATCCCGGACCAAAGTTCAAAGCGGTCAACCTCACTCCGGCGAAGGAAGAGCACTGGAAGAAGTGGATCGGGATCTACAACCAGAAGATGCTGTCCAAGGGTGAATTCCGCGACCTGTACGTGTATGGCTACGATACGCCCGAAGCCTACGCTATCGCCAAAGACGGCAATATGTACTATGCGTTTTTCGCGCCATCGTCATCGGCGTGGAAGGGCGAACTTGAACTTCGCGGCCTGAAGCCCGGCAACTATCGTGTCAGCGACTACTCGCAAGCGAAAGACCTGGGCTCGGCTGCAGCCGGAGCGAACGGCACCGCCAAAATTCCCGTTGAGTTCAACGGTCATCTGCTGCTCGAAGTGAGCCCGCAACCGTAAGGCGTGCTTGGCAGCGCCGGCAACTTGCCGGCGGTCGCGACGACGCCTCGCCGTCGCTCCGGGCAAACGAGCTTTCAGGTATCCTGATCTGCCCGATTCCTTCGGCGGAGGCCTTCGTGCGCGGTCTCGAAGCCAAGCGAGTTCTCATCACCGGCGGCGCCAGCGGAATCGGCGCGGCCACCGCCGCACGCTTTCTCGACGAGGGCTCGGTTGTGTGCGTGCTCGACCGCGACGCCGACGCCCGCAAGAAAATTCTGCATGAACTCCCGGATCTCGCCGGCGCGCTCGACGCCGACGTGTCCGACCTGAAACAGGTTCAGGCTGCTTTCACCCAGGCCATCGAACTGATGGGCGGCGTGGATGTCCTGATCAACAATGCCGGCATCAGTATTCGTCACAGCTTCCTCGACATCACGGCCGAAGAGTGGGGCAAGGTCATCGCTGTGAATCTGACCGGCGTCTTCTACTTGGCGCAGACTGCCGCGCGCCACATGATGGAGCGCGGCAGCGGCGTAATTCTCCAAACCGCTTCCACCAACGGTGTGATGGGTTATCCCTACTACGCCGACTACAATGCCACCAAGGCTGGCGTGATCGAACTGACGAAATCGATGGCGCTGGAACTCGCTCCCAAGGTACGGGTGTGCGCAGTCGCGCCAGGCTATGTTCTTACGCCGATGCAGCGCGCCGAGTACACCGACGTGATGCTCGAGGAAGTGAATCAGAAGATTCCTCTCCGCCGCCACGCTCAGCCGGAAGAAATCGCGGCGGTGTTCGCTTTTCTGGCATCGGACGACGCGGCCTACATGACAGGCCACGTCTACACCTGCGACGGCGGAGAGACCGCCGGTGGCCTGGCAAGTCGATAGGCCATGCAGCTCGCCGATAGAGTTGCGATCATCACCGGAGGCGCATCCGGCATCGGCCGCGCGACCGCCTTGTTGTTTGCGCGCGAGGGGGCTGCCGTCATCATTGCCGATTGCAACCAGCCATCGGGCCAGGCCGCAGCCGCAGAGATCGAGCAATCCGGCGGCCGAGCCGTCTTCGAACCCGCTGACGTGACCCTCGCAGCGGATTGCCGTCGCATCGTCGATCGAGCGATCAAAGAGTTCGGCAGGATCGACATCTTGTTCAACAACGCCGGCATCATCCGCCGCTCCACGATCCTCGACCTCAGCGAAGAAGACTGGGACCGCGTGATGGCTGTCAACGTCAAATCCATCTACCTGCTTTCCCGTGAAGTAATCCCGCACCTGCAGAAGCAGGGCGGCACGATCATCAACACCGCTTCTGGATGGGGCCTCACTGGCGGTGCGAAAGCAGCCGCCTATTGCGCATCGAAGGGGGCGGTTGTGCTGCTTACGAAAGCCATGGCCGTCGACCACGGCCCGCAGAACATCCGCGTAAACTGCACGGGGGACACTGACACCGCCATGCTGCGTGGCGAGGCAAAGCAACTCGGCGAGCCCGACGCCCGCTTTCTGGCCGATGCCGCCAACCGTCCGCTCGGCCGCATCGGGAGACCCGAAGAGATTGCCCGCGCCGCGCTCTATCTGGCCAGCGACGCGGCGTCGTTCGTGACCGGCACGGCCTTGGTCGTGGACGGCGGCGGCCTGGCCGGTTCGATTTGATCCCTTCGTGTACCTTAGTGTCCTTGGTGGTTGCGCTTTCCTTGAAGCCACCGGCGACCACAATGGATCACGAAGGAGCCCATGGTTTCCCTATGCGTCTTGCTAACAAAGTAGCCCTGATCACCGGTGGAACCTCCGGTATCGGCGAGGCCTGCGCTCTTCTCTTCGCGCGCGAAGGGGCGAGAGTCGCTATTACCGGCCGCAACGAGTCCCGCGGCCATGCCGTGACTGTGAAAATCCTCGAATCGGGCGGTCGCGCGATCTTCATTCGCACCGATGTTCGCCACGCCGCCGAGTGTCAACGCGCCGTCGATGAAACTCTTCGATCGTTTGGCCGCCTCGATATCCTCTTCAACAACGCGGGTGTCTTCTATCCGCAGACCACCCTGGAATGTACGGAAGAAGAATGGGATCTGCAGATCGACATCAACCTGAAAGGCACGTTCCTGATGTCGAAAGCCGCGCTTCCGCCGATGATTGCTGAAGGTGGCGGCGTGATTATCAATAACAGTTCGGGCTGGGGCTTGGTCGGCGGCGATAAAGCCGTCGCCTATTGTGCTTCGAAAGGCGGCGTGGTCTTGTTGACCAAAGCCATGGCCATCGATCACGGACACCAGGGTATCCGCGTGAACTGCATCTGTCCCGGCGACGTCGACACACCCATGCTTCCCGAGGATGCCAAGATGCGAGGTCTCGACTGGAAGACGTATCTTGCCGGATGCGAGAACCGTCCCATGGGCCGGATCGGAACGCCGGACGAGATCGCGAAGGCTGTGCTCTTTCTCGCGTCCGATGATTCGTCATTCATGACGGGAGCGGCCATGGTGGTAGATGGCGGAGGGACAGCGGACTAGGTCTGGAGAACTCCTCCGTGCTTCCCTGTGCTCCCCATGGTTAAAGGGTTTCTTAGCAGAGAGCAGAAAGTTCAAAGCGGAGATGCGAGATTACAGTGAAAGCGAAAACCAGCACCCGTCCGCGATCCCGTGAATGGTACGAGCGAGCCCAGCAGTGTCTGATCGAAGGGGTGAACTCACCGTCGCGAGGCGCCGCCGTCTATGCGCCCGGACCGATCGTCCTTGAGCGCGGCCGTGGATCTCACGTCTGGGACCTGGACGGCAACGAATATGTTGATTTCATGATGTCGTTTGGCGCGCTGATCCAGGGGCATGCCCATCCGAAGATTGTCGAGGTTGTCGGCCAGACGATTGCCGAAGGATCTCACTTCGCCGCCGCTACTTCTGCCGAAGCCGAGGCCGCCGAGCGATTTTGCCGTATGGTTCCCACAGCCGAGGCCGTGCGCTTCACCAACAGCGGCAGCGAAGCCACAATGCTGGCAATCCGCCTGGCCCGCGCGCACACCGGTCGAACGAGGTTCTTGAAGTTTGAAGGCCACTATCACGGCTGGTATGACCCCTACTGCCTGAACGGACACAGCCATCCAGCCGATCAGCTCGGGCCGAAAGAAAATCCCACTCGATTTCCCGATTCTTCAGGAATTCCCGCCGCAACGCTCGACGAGGTGGTCCTCGCGCCATGGAACGATCTCGATGCCCTCGAAACGGTCCTCCACCGCCACGGCCGCGAACTGGCCGCCATCATCACCGAGCCCATCATGGCCAACATGGGCTGTATCCTGCCGCGCCAAGGATATCTGCAGGGCGTTTGCGATTTGGCGCATCAATACGGAGCGTTGTTCATCCTCGATGAAGTTGTGACCGGATTCCGCTACGCGCCCGGCGGATGCCAGCAGTACTACGGCCTGAAACCTGATCTATGCACGTTTGGCAAGGCCCTGGGCGCGGGATTCCCGATCGGCGCGGTGGCGGGTCCACGCGCGATCCTCGATCGTATGCGTTGGGGTCCGAACATGGTGCTGCACTATGGGACATTCAACGGCCATCGCCTGACGATGCGCGTCATCGCCGCCAATCTCGACCTTCTCGCCGCTAACGCCGGCGCCGTTTATAACCAGATCTATGCTGTCGGTGACGCCGCCATCACCGGCTTGCGAGACCTCTTCCGCCGCCGCAAGATCGGCGCGATCGTCCAGGGATTTGGCCCGATGTTCCAGATCTACTTTACTGACCGCGAAGCCATTGACGATTACCGCGACTATTGCCAATACGCCGACACGGCACGATACTCGCGCTTCGTTCTTGGCCTGCTGGATCGCGGCATCTACATGACGCCCTCGAACGGTTTGCACTGGATCATTTCTACCGCCCATACCGAGCAGGATGTCGAAGCGATGCTGAAGGCGGCCGACGAAGTCTGCGCGGAGTTGGCATGAGCACCGTTGTCTTCCTCGGCGGCGGACGCATCACGTCGGCGATGCTGGCCGGGCTCAGGTTGAACCGCAGCAAGGACCGGCTCATCGTCCACGATCGAAATGCCCGTAAAATGCGCCAACTCCAGCGCCGTTATCGCGCAATCCCTGAGGCGAATCTGCATCGGGCCGTCGAGCGGGCTGACCTGCTGATCTTGGCGGTGCGGCCTGAATCGGTGAAGGAACTGCTCAACACAATCGGCGACATCGATCGGCCATTGCTGGCGATCAGCGTAGCTGCGGGAGTGCCGCTTCAACTCCTGCAGAAGTATCTTGGCCCGCCGGTTCGCTGGGCCCGAGCCATGCCAAGCCCCGTCTGTCGCAGCGGACGCGGCCTCACTGGCCTGACCTTCCCGCGAACCCTTCCAGCAATCGACCGCAAGCGAGCGCGCGACTTCTTTTCCTGCTTCGGCCAGGTTGTGGAAATCCCGGAGACCAAATTCGATGCCTTTACCGTTACCTACTCTTCGAGCCACGGTTACCACGCCCTGGCCACCCTGGCGAAGGCGGCGCGAAAGCTGGGCCTTGACCGCCCGACTGCACTGCTGGCGGCCGCACACGCCCTGGCTGATGGAATCACCGCCTGGCGCGAAGGTGAGCACTCTTTGCAGTCATTGCTGAACGAAGCGGCGACTCCGGGCGGCATTGCGTCGACCACCATCGCCGCCATGGACGCAGCTGGCTACCCCCGCGCCGTCCGTAAAGGACTTCAGGCTGGGCTGAACCGGGCACGCGCCAATGCACGCAAGTGATTTCCCGGAACCCGATCACGATTCGGCTCTGTATTCGTCTAACATCTCGACATCGTGGGTGTGGTTTGTCTCGGATTTCAATCAATCTGCCTTCCGGAGTTTCCATGCGTGTTGTGACGTACCTGCTGACCGTTGCTATGCTGTTTCCTGTGATGCTTTCCGCGAACCAGCCTTCCGATCTCGAAGCTCGCCGCAAGGCGCTCAATGACCTGCTCCACGAGCAGTGGGAATACATGCTGCACCGCAGCCCGATCTTTGCTTCCATTCTCGGCGACAAGCGTTACAACGACCAGCTCGACGACTTTTCTCAAAAAGCGATCGACGAAGACCTGGAGCAATCCCGCCGCTTTCTCGCCCGTTTCGAAGCCATCGACACAACCGGCTTTCCCGAACAGGAAGCGCTCAACAAGCAGCTGATGGTCCGCGATCTGAAGATGAGCCTTGAAGGCGCCCGCTTCAAGCCATGGGAAATGCCCGTCAATCAATTCAACGGCATCCATATCGAAGCCCCCCAGCTGGTCAGCATCCTGGCATTCACCAACACCAAGGACTATGAGGACTACATCTCACGCCTGAAAAAACTCCCCGTGCTGTTTGATCAGAACATCGATCACATGCGCCAGGGCATGGCCGACGGTTTGATGCCGCCGCGCATCCTGCTGGAACAGGTCGTCGAGCAGTCGGACAAGATCGCCTCGACGCCGGTGGAACAATCACCCTTCGCCCGCCCGTTCGACAAGTTTCCAGATTCCGTTGCGGAAGCCGATCGCAAACGCCTGCGCCAGGAAGGCTTCGCCGCCATTCGCGATTCCATCATTCCCACGTACGTCAAGTTCACGAAATTTGTGCGCCAAGACTACGCGCCGAAAGGCCGCACCGAGCCCGGAGTCTGGGCCCTCCCCGACGGTACTGAACGCTACGCCTTCCGCGTGAAGGAAGTGACGACCACCAGCCTGACGCCCGAACAAATCCACCAGATCGGCCTCGAACAGGTCAAAGAGATTGAAGGCCGCATGCTGGAAGTGGCAAAAAAGCTCGGCTACTCCGACCTGAAAACCTTCCGTGCCGCGATCAAAGACGATCCCAAGCTTCACCCGCACTCGCGCGAGGAAATCCTCGATCTCTACCGCAAATACATCGACCAGATGAACGCCCGCCTGCCCCAGCTGTTCGGCCGCCTTCCCAAAGCGAAGCTCGAAGTTATGCCCATCGAGGAATTCCGCGAGAAAGAAGCGGCAACCCACTACGTACAGGGGGCAGCTGACGGTTCGCGCCCTGCCCATGTCATGGTCAACACTGGAGACTTCGCGAAACGCAGTCTCACCGACGTCGAAACCACCGCCTACCACGAAGGCGTTCCCGGCCATCACATGCAGATTGCCATTGCCCAGGAACTCCCCGAACTGCCGCCCTTCCGCCAGAACGAATACTTCACCGCCTATACCGAAGGCTGGGCTTTATATTCCGAGCGCCTCGGCAAGGAAGTTGGCTTTTACCAGGATCCCTACAGCTACTACGGCCATCTTGAAGCCGACATGCTGCGCGCGATCCGGCTCGTCGTAGACACCGGTTTCCACTACAAGCACTGGACCCGTCAGCAAGTCGTCGATTTCTTCCACGACCACTCCGCCATTGACGAACCCACCGTGCAGAGCGAGACCGACCGCTACATGGCCTGGCCCGCGCAGGCTCTCGGCTATAAGATCGGACAACTTGAAATCCTGAAGCTGCGGCAATACGCCAAAGACCAGCTCGGCGCTAAGTTCGACCTACGCGGCTTCCACGACGAGTTACTCGATGCCGGAGCGCTCCCCATGGACATACTTACAACCCGCGTTCACGAATGGGTCGCGCAGCAAAAATCGCAGGCCTCGCTTTCTGATGGAAATCATCCTCGATAACCCGCGACAGGAGTATCATGTCCGGCGATGCCAAACCCCGAGCAGGAACGCGAACGCATCGCCGGCGTCTACTCGGGTATGAGTGACGGTGAATTAGAGAAGGTTGCGGCCACCGGCTATGACCTGAGTGAAGTTGCCCGCCAGGCTCTGGAAGCTGAAATATCAAGCCGGAACTTGGATCTCAAGATCGCCGCGGATCCCGGGTTTGATGTTTACGAACTGAACGAAACCATTACCTTGCGTCAATACCGCGACCTCCCCGAAGCTTTGCTCGCCAAAGCCACGCTGGACTCAGCTGGGATCAAGGCATTGCT
>Ga0335083_10009855_pt1 | contig 11584 bp, 9 predicted proteins | sample Lox_Sample_42_FD_206716 | JGI IMG/M metagenome (GOLD analysis project Ga0335083, IMG submission 206716) | Soil microbial communities from Loxahatchee National Wildlife Refuge, Florida, United States - Lox_Sample_4.2 | ecosystem: Environmental > Terrestrial > Soil > Wetlands | place: USA: Florida... | reverse complement strand
CTCCGGCGGCCGGGGTGCTCATCGCGGGCTTCGTGCTGTACCACAACGTCTGGCCGGTGCCGGCCGCGCCGTACCGGTTCTTCCCGTACCTGGTGCTGGTCTGGCTTCTCGCCGGGCTGGCCCTGACTGTCGTGATCCCCGGTTTCACCGCGAAGGTGGACGGCGGGCTCGAGCGGGCGGCGTCGGGCTGACCGCTAGATGAGGTCGCGCTCCCGGGCGCGGATCACCGCTTCCTCTCGTGATTCGGCGCCGAGCTTGCGGTAGATCGCCCGCAGGTGGGTCTTGAGGGTGTTGGGCGTAACGAACAGTTCCGAGGCCAGCTCACGCAGGGAGGAAGGCGCGGGCAGCAGCCGCAGGATGGTGAGCTCCCGGTCGGTCAGCGGCTCGATCAGTCCCTCCTGCCGGGTAAGCGCCGCCACGGCGCGTTGTTCTCCGGCCAGCCAGGTGGTCACCAGCGGCCCCGGGTCGGCGCAGCGCCGCAGGATGCCGCGGGCCTCAGCCAGCAGCGCTCCGGGATCAATGTCCGGGTCCTGCGGGTCCGAGCCGATCCGGCTGGCCTTCGCCGCGGTGAGCAGGGCCGCGGCGAGCTCCACCCGGCCCGCGCCGCGCCGGCCGAGTTCCACCGCCGTCCCGGCCGCTCGCTGTGCCCCGGCCCAGTCCGCGCGCTCAATCCCCAGCCGGGCCCGGGCCAGGGCCGGGAACATGGCCACGAAGTGCGAGCCGCTGAGCGCCCGGCCCACCGCCGTCTCCGCGTCGGCCACGAGCGCATCCGCAAGCGCCAGGTCGCCCCGGGTCACCGCCAGCAGCGCCCGGCACCCCTCGGCGTAGATGTACGCCAGGCGGTTGCCGTCGTCTTCGGCCCGGCGGGCGGCCTCCACGAGCAATTCCCCGGCGCGGGCGGCGTCCCCCAGCCACATCCAGGAGATGCCCTGGACCAGCCGGTGCACGGTGGCGATGAACGGGTCCTGGGCACTCGGCGAGATCTCCCGCAGCCGGGCCGCCGCCCCGCCCACGTCCCCGGCCTTGTACATCTGCAGCGCGCGCAGCACCATCAGGTGGGAATCGGGCGGAACCGAGGTCTCGGCGGCGTCGAGCGCGGCGCTGACTTCCTCGAGCCGGCCCGTGTCGAGGGCTACCCACGCCCGCGCCGCCGACAGGGACGCGTCGGTGGCCACGAGGTCGGCGGGCAGGGCGTCCAGCCACATCCGCACCGTCTCGAGCTGCCCGGCGTTGAACGGCCGGCGCCAGTGCGCCGCCACCAGCCGGCCGCTGAGCGGTTCGTCGCCCGAGGCGATCGCGTGGCCGATCGCCTCGGCAGCGTCACCGTGATCGGCGTACCACCGCGCGGCCCGCTGGTGCAGCACCGGCGGGCGATCCGGTGCCGTCCGGGTCAGCTCGTGCCGGAGCAGGCCGCCGAACAGGTGGTGATACCGGAACCAGTGGTGCTCGTCGTCCAGCGGGACCAGGAACAGGTTGGCGCGGTAGATCTCGCCGATCAGCCCGGCGCCGTCGGCCCGTCCGGTGAGCGCGTCGCACAGCGGCGCGCACATGCGGTTGAGGACCGAGGTCATCAGCAGGAACTCGCGGACCTCGGGAGGCTGGCTGGCCAGCACCTCCTCGCCGAGGTAGCTGACGATATGCCAGTCCGCTCCGGTGAGCCGCTCGATGAAATCCGCCGGGTCCGCCCGGTCACGCAACCGCAGCGCGGCCAGCTGCAGTCCCGCGGCCCATCCTTCGGTTCGCGCCAGCAGCCGGAGAACGTCTTGCTCGGACAGCAGCGGGCCGAGCCGCCTGCTGAAGAACTCCACCGCCTCGCCCATGCTGAACCGCAGATCTTCGGCCCGCAGCTCGGCCATGTCCCCGCGCACCCGCAGGCGGCTGAGCGGTAGCGGCGGGTCGGCCCTGGTGATGAGCATCAGGTGCAGCTGCGGCGGGGAGCGGTCCAGCAGCGTGGCGACCGTCGCGTGCACCTGCGCGTTGCTGACGAGGTGGTAGTCGTCCAGCACGAGCACGAGGGGATCCGCCGTCGACGCCAGTTCGTTGACGAACGCGGGGAGCACGTCACGCTGCACGTCGGAGCCGGCCGCGTCCAGCCGTCTCAGCGCGGCGGCGCCCGCCGCCGAGCCCGCCTGGCCGGCGGCCAGCAGCAGGTACCGCCAGAAGCGCTTGGGGTCGTTGTCGCCGCTGTCCAGCGAGACCCAGCCCGCGGTGACGTCATCGTGCGACAGCCAGTCGGCCACGATGGTGCTCTTGCCCCACCCGGCGGGCGCGACCACCAGGGTCAGCGGCAGCGTCCGCCCCTCGCGCAGCAGGTCGTGCAGCCGTTTACGCTCCACGCTCTGCTGCCGGAGGCTCGGCCTGAACAGCTTGGTCGCGATCACGACCTCGGCAGTGCCAGCCGTCACCCACCCCACCGCCTCTGCCGCGGCCACAGATCCCCGCCCGCCGCCCCGTGGGCCTGGCCGCAGCGTGCCAGCCTGACGAGACCCGGACCCGTAGGCCCTTTGTACCCGTACACGACTGTAACCTGCGACGACACGGACCGGTAGAGCGCCGGCTGTCATCACCCGGTCTCGGCCCGGGCCCGATGTTCCGCGAACCGGGACGCTCTCGCGTCGAGGGTACCCAGGGCAGCCTCGAGTTCCTGGCGTGCTCGCTCGCCTTCGGCGTCTAGGCCCGTCAGCTCGAAAACCTGCCAGTGACGTACCAGGGGCATGATGACGTCGTCGTGGTGGATCCGCAGGTCATAGATGCCTGCGTGGGCCACCTGCACCGCCTTGCGCCCGAAGCCTGGAACGACGCTGCCCGGCATGACGAAGCCGGTGACCTCGTCGGTGATCGCCCGCACGGTCTGACTCGGCGCGATCTCAAGCGCGGCCTTGACCAGGTCGCGGTAGAAGACCATGTGCAGGTTCTCGTCCATCGCGATCCGGGCGAGCAGCCTGTCCGCGATGGGGTCGCCGCTGCAGTGGCCGGTGTTGCGGTGTGAGATACGGGTGGCGAGTTCCTGGAACGACACATAGGCGCAGACGTTGAGCAGCGGTTTGTCCCCGGAGTCGAACCCGGCCTGCATGGTCGCCATCCTGGCGTGCTCGAGCGCCTCGGGGTCGACCCCGCGGGTAACCATAAGGTAGTCACGAATGCAGGCAGCGTGCCGGGCTTCCTCGGCCGTCCACCGGTGAACCCAGGTGCCCCACGCTCCCTTAAGGCCGAACGTGTGCTCCAGTTCGCGATGGTAACTGGGCAGGTTGTCCTCGGTGAGAAGGTTCAGCTCCAGGGCCGCGCGGGCGGCCGGTGCGAGCCCTGACTGCCCGGCGGACCACGGTTCGCCGCCGAGGCCGGCGAAGTTCCGGCCCTGGCTCCACGGGACGTACTCGTGCGGCATCCAGTCCTCGGCCGCGGCTAGGTGCCGCTGGAGGTTTTCCTCGACGGTGGCCTCGAGTTCGGACAGCAGTGCCCGTGTACCAAATGCTGTCATCAGGTCTATCATTGTCCCTCTGCTGGGAGGGGACTGCGTGATGGATCTCGATATGACGCTGCGCGAGTCGGTAGCCAGGTTCTGCGGGGTGCCCGCCGGGCAGGTCGGTCCGGCCTCGACGCTGGACGAGCTGGGTATCGATTCGCTCACCGCGGCGGAGATCATCACCGACGTGGAGATCCGGACCGGGATCGAGCTGCCGATGGATGTCCTGCGCGGCCTCGGCCAGCTGCGGACCGTCGGCGAGGTCGCCGCCCACCTGCGGGCGGGCGCCGGCCTGCCGCCTCTCCAGACCCAGCCATGACTCCCCGCGGCCGGCTGGCCGCTCTGGGCACCTCCCCGGCCGCGATCATGCACCACTACGACGTGTCCGATGACTTCTTCCGGATCTGGCTGGGCCCGGACATGGTCTATTCCTGCGGCTGGTGGGAGGCCGGGGACTCGCTCGCCCGGGCCCAGGCTCGCAAGATCGACTTCTTCGCCGTCCACCTCGGAGTGCGGGGCGGTCGCGTGCTCGACATCGGCTGCGGATGGGGGGCGCTGCTCGGCCGGCTCGTCCGCGTCCACGGCGCTGCCGCCGGGGTCGGGCTGACCCTGAGCCCGGGACAGGCCGATTTCGCGACCCGCGAGAACGTGACCGGATCCTCCTATCTGCTGCAGAACTGGGCCGACCATGAGCCCTGCGCACCGTACGACGCGATCACCTGCATCGAGGCCACCGAGCACTTTGCCTCCGAGAAGCTGAGCCCGGACGAGAAGGTCGAGGTCTACCGCGCGTTCTTCGAGCGGGCCGCGTCGTGGCTGCGGCCCGGTGGGCGGATGGGCCTGCAGCTGATCTGCCTCGACAACGTGGGGCACGCCGGGAGCCGGCCGGGACGCGGTCCGTTCTCGGACCTCATCGGGACCGACATCTTTCCCGAGTCGATGCCCGCGTCGCTGTCCGAGCTCGTCATGGGCTGGGAAACACACTTCGAGCTGGTGGAGTTCCTCGACCACCCGTGGCACTACCGGCAGACCTTCCGCGCCTGGGCGCTCGCCTACCGGGAGCAGGAAGCGCTGGCGCGGGCGCTGGTGGGCCCGGACCTGTGCCGTACCTACGCGCGGTACTTCGCGGCCGGGGAGGCCATCTTCCGGCTGCGGGAGCATTCGCTGTACCGCGTGATCCTCGCCAAGCGACCCGAGCCCAAGGTCTGGGCCGTCACCATGCGGCCGAGTGACGTTCCCCGGGCCGCGGATCTGGGCGGCAGACCGGCGGGCGCTTCGGCCGACGCGGTCCGCTCTCACTACGACGTGTCCAACTCCTTCTACGAACTGTGGCTGGGCCCCTCGATGATGTACTCCTCGGCGATGTGGGCGGACGCCGCTGACCGGACCGATCTCGAGCCCGCTCACCAGCGCAAGATCGACTTCTTCGCTACCAGGGTGCTCGCAGGCTCTGGCCCCCGGCGCGTCCTCGACGTGGGCTGTGGCTGGGGCGGGACCTTGCGCAGGCTGGCCGAGGTGCACCGGGTCACCGGTGCCGTCGGCTTGACGCTGAGCCGGGCGCAGCTCGACTACCTCAGCCGGAATCCGGTCCCAGGGGCCGACATCCGGCTCGAGGACTGGAACGACCATCATCCGGACGGACGGTACGACGCGATCGTCTCGTTCGGGGCGTTCGAGCACTTCGCCCGGGACGGGACGAGCGGCCCGCAGCGCGTCGCGGCCTACCGCCGTTTCTTCCGCTCGTGCCGGGAATGGCTGGCGCCCGGAGGCCGGCTCGCACTGGAGACGATCGCGCACGACGGCGCCCCGGACACCGGTGCGCCGCTGGGCCGCGGGCCGCTCGGCGACTTCGTGCTGAACCTGTTCCCGGAGTCCCTGTGCCCCCATCTGGCCGAGATCGTGCTCGGCTTCGAGCCCTTCTTCGAGCTCGAGGTGCTCCGCTCGGACCCCGGCGATTTCGCGCGCACGTTCCGCGTGTGGCTAACCGCGCTGCGCGAGCACGAGCGTGAGGCCGCGGCCGTGGCCGGCGAGGAGGTCCTGCGAGCGTTCCGGCGCTATCTCGCCGCATCGGAGATCCAGTTCCGGACGCGAACCATCACGAACTACCGACTGGTGCTGCACCGCCGGCCTGAGGTGCGCGTCTGAGGTATAGACAACATCAAGGAACAGGGAGGGACTTAAGATGCGCGATCTCGGCCAGGACAAGGACGATCACGCCGCCGGCACGTCCCGGGCGGCACGGAACAGCAGGCCGTCCCGGCGGCAGGTGATGACGGCGACGGCCGCTGCCGCCGCCGGGGTGGGCATAGCGGGCGTTCCGGCGACAGCGGACGCCGCAACTGGCGCCCCGGCGGTGTCGCTGGGCGAGCCGGGCATGATGACGGTGGAGTTCCGCGGCCGTATCACGCAGTCCGGCTCCTCGGGTCAGAGCTTCACCGGCTACGGCTTCCTGATCCGGGCCACTCACGCGAAGAACAGCGACCTGTTCGACGGGACGCCCCCCAAGGAGTCGACCGCGCTGCTGACCATGTACGCCACGGGAGACCTCAAGGCCCGCGTCCTGGACACGTTGGTGCATTCCCTGGACATCGTCGGCGCGCTGACCGTCTACCAGCGCAGCCAGCCCGGAGCCAGCTTCAACGACCCGTTGTCTTTCAAGGTCGGCACGCCGGTCGCCCGCTACGACCTGACGCTGCAAGACGTTCTCGCCGTCTTCGCGGCGGGCCAGGGCCTGCCCACCCTCACCGGCGACATGCGCCAGACGGCTGCTCGCGCGCTGTCGGGCCCGCTCGCCGGCCAGACGTTCGGCCGGGTGGGGACCCGCCTGCGGATGTTCGCCACCGGGCTGGGGACCCTGACCGACCCGGTGACGCTCAACGCGCAGCTGGAAATCGCGGGCAACTGGTCCATCGAGTAACGGCGACAGTGGTGACGTCCTCGGCGGCCCGGGACCGGGTCGCCGTCACCGGGGCGGGAGTGAAGACACCCGCCGGGAACAGCGTCGACGAACTGTGGAAGAACCTGTGCGCCGGTCATCCGACGGCCGAGGTGTTCACCGACGATCGCCTGCCCCCCGGGACGGTGGCGCTCGTGTGCCGGGTGAGCGGCCTGGACCCGGTCAGCTACCTCACGCCTGTCGAGGCGCGGCGGCTGGACAGGTCCCATGCCCTCGCCATCGGCGCCGCGGCCGATGCCCTCGGCCAGTGCGGCGAGCTGCCAGCACCCGCCCGGCGGGCGGTGGTGTGCGGCATCGGGCTCGGCGCGGCGTCGACTCAGGAGGAGCAGACGGCGAGACTCCTCGAGGGGGGAGTGCGGGCACTCAGCCCGCTGGCCGTGCCCATCGTCATGCCCAGCTCGGTCGCCGCCCACCTGTCGCTCCGGTTCGGCTTCGAGGGGCCATGCCTGACCGTGTCCACGGCCTGCGCGTCCGGTGCCACCGCCATCGGCGAGGGTGCCGAACTGCTGCGCCGGGGGGCCGCCGACCTGGTGCTGGCCGGCGGCGTCGACTCGCTGGTCGGCTACGGCGCGATGGCGGCCTTCCTGCGGCTGGACGTGATGAGCCGCAACGTGAGCCGCCCGGAGCTTGCCTCCCGCCCCTTCGACGCCGACCGCGACGGGTTCGTCATGGGCGAGGGCGCCGGGTTCGTGGTCCTGCAGCGGCTCGAGGACGTCCCCGCGTCGGGCGCCAGGCCCCTCGGGTTCATCGCCGGGCATGGCTCTTCGGCTGACGCCCACCACCTCGTCGCGCCGAGCCCGGACGGTGCGGGTGCCCTTCGTTGCATGGCCGTCGCCCTAACCGACGCGGGCATTCACCCGCACGACGTGGTGCACGTCAACGCGCACGGCACCAGCACGGTGCTCAACGACCGTGCCGAGGCCGTCGCGCTCCGGGCCCTGTTCCGGGGAGCCTGTCCGCCGGTCACGGCGGTCAAGGGCGCTACCGGCCACATGATCGCCGGATCCGGGGCGGTAGAGGCGATCGTGAGCCTGACGTCGCTGCAGCAGCGCCTGGTCCCCCCGGTTACCGGACTGCGCACCATCGACCCGGCCATCGACCTCGATGTCGTCCAGGGAACACCGCGAACCCGGCCGCCGGGTTATGCCCTGTCCGCCTCCTTCGGCTTCGGCGGCATGAACACCGCGCTCGTCCTCGCCGCCGGGGAATGAGCTAGCTGGCCTGGGCTCGGGCCGGCTAGCTCGTTCGGCTCATCAGGCTGAACCGCACCGGTGCCCGCGGCTCGTTCCAGTACGTCCGTTCCGGGCCGAGGATCTCCAGCCGAAGGCCCAGATGGCCCACCAGGACACGAGCCGGAGCCGACATCATCCCGCAGGCGACCCCGAAGCCGTGCTCGCGCATCACCAGGTACAGCCGGCACATCAGGCCGATGAACGCCGCGTGTTCCAGGCTCTGATGACTGCGCGCCACGCACATCCGGCCCACATCGACGACCTCGCCGCGCGGTTCCACGACGATCCCGGAGGCCTCTTCCGTCGGCAGTCCGGGAGGCAGCACGACCCTGCCCGTGCTCATCGCCACGTTCCCGTCCCACCCGAGCACCTGCACGGCACGGTCGTCATACTCATCACGCTCCATCCCGCCGGGCAGGTCCGCGGCCGTGCACCATCCGCGCTCGAGCACGGCGCTTGCCCGCAACCGGTACGCCACCTCGCGTTCGGAGTCGTCGGCCGCTACCCGGTAATCGAACGGGGATATCGACAGCATCCGGGTGACCAGGGCATCGAGCGGCACATCCATGGGACGACCCTGGCCCCCATCGCCCGCCGGGTCAACCAGCCGGGAGAACGGCCCGCCCGGCAACACGCCGGCGGGCCTCGGCGCGGGATCACGCCACCAAGCCGGCGTCACAGTACGCTGCTCTAGTAACGGACAGCCACAGAACGCGTAAACCGTATCCAATTGGCCATTTCGGTTGAGCCCGGATATTTCGCGTGCTGTGCTTTCCAGGTAATGGCAGGGCCATGAACCGCGGGGGGGTGGTACGTGTGGGCCGGGACGACCGCGATCCCGCGCCATCCCGTGATGTCGCGGCCTACTCTGGATCCCTGACGAGATCGGCCGGGCCCATGCGGAGGCCGGCCGGGCCCGTGCAGAGGCCGGCTGGGCAGGCCGAGCCGTCGTGGGGCCGGGTGCTGGCCACCACCGCCGGGCTGGCGGTATCGCGGGGGCTGCGGGTGGCCGGTCCAAGGCGGCGGCGCGCGAGCGACTTCCGGTCCTGGCCGGCCCGCAGGGGCTGGCGCCTGGCCTCCCTCGTCCTGGGCCTGGCGGGGGCCGCGGTGGCCGTCGTGTGGCTTACCGGCGGTCTTGGCGGCTCCTCTTCCCGGGCCGCGCGAGTGCCGGCCGCCGGTGCTGGCCCGCTCTCGGTGACGGCCGGAGCGCATACCCAGGCGGCGGCATGGATCGCCGGTCAGGTGAGCGGCAGCGCGATCGTCGCGTGCGATCCCGGCATGTGCGCGGCGCTGCAGGAACAGGGCGTCGCCGCGGCCCGGCTGATGCCGCTGCGGTCCCCGGCCGCCAGCCCGCTGGGCGCCGGCGTGCTGGTGACCTCCCCGACGGTCAGCGGCCAGCTGGCCGGCCGGTACGCGCCGGCGCTGATCGCGAGCTTCGGCGCGGGCCGGGACCGGGTCGAGGTCCGCGCGGTCGAGCCCGGCGGACTGCCCGCCTACCGCGCCGCGCTGCGAGCCGACCTGGCCGCGCGCCGGGCCGCGGGGGCCCAACTGCTCCGGAACTCGCACATCAGGTTCGCCGGGTCGGAGGCGGTACAGCTGCGGGCGGGTGAAGTGGATTCCCGCCTGCTGGCCACGCTGGCGGCGCTGGCGGCGCAGTACTCGTTCCGGGTGACCGGGTTCGGCGATGCCGCACCCGGCGCCCCCGCGCTGTTCCGGCAGGTGGCCATCACCGGCATCGGCCCGGGCCTGCCGGCGGCCCTGGCCATGGTGCGCGCGCAGAACCCGCCGTACCTGCCCGCGCACGCCGCCGCCGTCGGCCAGACCGGGCTGAGCATCGAGTTCGCCGCGCCGAGCCCGCTAGGCCTGCTCTCGCCGGTTCTTGAGGCTGACTCGCCGCGCCCGGGCCCGGCGGGTGGCGGATTTCCTCTGGGGTGGGCACAGATCAGATGAGAGGTGAGTAATCATGCGGCTGCTCCGGCGTGCTGCCTGGCTAGGGACGATCTCTACGCTGCTCGGGGGCGCTGCCGTTCTGGTGGCGGTCACATCACCGGCGGCGTCGGCGGTGCCCGCGGCCGCGCCGGACGGCTGGGTCCGGATCGCCCACCTGTCTCCCCAGGCGCCGGCCATGGACATGTACGTCTACCCGTTCGGCGACCCCGGGCGGCCCGTCGTACTGAAGGATGTCAGCTACGGCGCCGTCTCGGCGTACATGGCGGTCAGCCCGGGTCAGTACACGGTGGCGATGCGGGGCTTCGGCGCGCCGGCGTCCAGCAAGCCCGCGCTGACCACGAGCTTCATGGTGGAGGCCGGGTCGGCCTACACGCTAGCTGCCCTCGGCCCCGACCCCGGCCTGCGGACCGAGGTGCTGAAGGACCAGATGACCACGCCGGCCGGCAAGGCCGTCGTCCGGGTCCTGCAGGCCTCGCTCAAGCAGCACCTGGTGACGGTCAGCTACGGGCCGGCCGTCCTCGCGCGGCAGCTTGCCTTCGGGACGGCCACGTCGTACACGGCCGTCTCGCCGGGCGCGCAGACCGTGCGGTTCACCGCGTCGGGCCAGCACGCCGCCACGCCGGTCACGCTGGCCGCCGGCACCGTGCACACCATCGTGGTGCTGGACGACTCCTCCGGCCTGAAGGTTGATGCCGTGACCGACGCGGCCGGCAGCCAGGCCATGCCGAAGGGCGCGGTCCTCGCGGGGTTCGGCGGGACCGCACCACGTCCGCCGGCGAGTCCCGCGCCCTGGCTGGTGCTGATCGCAGCCGGGGTCCTGCTGGCCGCGGCGGGTCTAGCCCGCCTGCGGCGCCCGGCGTAGCCGGGCGGTAACCGCTTCACCGGGGCTGGCGCCTGGCCACCGCCTGGAATACCGACTCGGCTTCGGCGTGGACGGGGACGAGGTCGGCGGGCTGGGCGACTTCTCGTTCGGCGTCGGCGACGATGATCCGCCCCCGCGGCCAGGGCAGCCAGCACCGACAGCGTAGGCAGCACCCACAGCGACCCGCGCACATACTCCCGCAACGCACCACGACCCACGGTGCTCACCTCCGCGATCCGCCAGTCAGCTCTGGCCATAGCCTGGCACCTTGGCTGCCGGGCCGCTCGAGGAAGCCGGATCGCCGGTGTCAGTGCTGGTCGTCGCTGAGCCGGGCGGCTTCCAGGTCCAGGCTGCGCTGCAACTGCTGGCGGGTGGGCTGGCTGATGGTGCCGTCGTCGTACAGCCGGGCCAGTTCGGCGTGCTCGGCGGCGTTAAGGGCGCGGCGCAGCTCCCGGTCGGTCAGGCCGTCCGGTTCCGGTGCCTGGCCGCCGTCGATCCGGGCGCGGGTGCGCCCGATCCGGGCCTGCAGGCCGGCCCGGGCCCGGTCGATCGCGTCATCGGCGGCGCAGTCACCTTCGGCGAGCTCGTCCAGCCGGGCCAGAGCCGCCTCGGCCAGCCGCAGCCGCGCCACGGTCTCCTCGTGCCGCGTGCCGCTGGGCCGGGCGATCCCGGCCAGCCGGACCAGCGGTTCCAGGGTGAGCCCCTGCACGATGAGCGAGATCACGATCACCGCGGTCGCGATCACCAGGATCAGGTCCCGCTGCGGCAGCGGGGCTCCGTCCGCGGCGGTCAGCGGGATGGACAGCGCCGCGGTCAGCGGGACCACCCCGCGGGTGCCCGCCCAGGACACCACGGCGGCCACCGGCCAGGTGGGGTGCCGGGCGCCGCTGCGCCGCTGGCTGATCGCGGACAGCGGGAACACCCACAGCATCCGGGTCACGATCAGCGTCCCGGTCACTGCCAGCGCCTCGATCGGCCACGCCTGCGCCCGGGACAGGTCGCGGATCAGGGTGGGCAATTCCAGGCCGATCAGGCTGAACACCACGGTTTCCAGCAGGAAGATGACCGTCTGGTAGACCGAGTGCAGCTGCAGCCGGGTCTGCGCGGTGGTGATCCGTTCC
>Ga0335083_10009853_pt1 | contig 11584 bp, 11 predicted proteins | sample Lox_Sample_42_FD_206716 | JGI IMG/M metagenome (GOLD analysis project Ga0335083, IMG submission 206716) | Soil microbial communities from Loxahatchee National Wildlife Refuge, Florida, United States - Lox_Sample_4.2 | ecosystem: Environmental > Terrestrial > Soil > Wetlands | place: USA... | reverse complement strand
CACAGGCGTGAGCAGCGCCATCGCCCACTTTCCGCCATCCGGAGAGCCGAGGAATGCCAACGTCACTGTCACTGCCGCTGCCGCGTAGTACATGCCCAGAAACAGCACACCTTTGACCACAGGCTGCCGCAGGCGCGTCAGCATGCACCACTGCAGGAAGAGCACGTCGCGCATGACGAAAACCATGACGACCAGCAATCGCACCGCCGACGCCTGCAGCGTGCTCATGTTCACGGGCAACGCGTGATCCCACGCCAGCAAGCCCCAGATCATGAGCGCATAGGCCACGATGGCTGAAACCGCCAACCAAGGCCACGACGGCCCGTCGGCGGCGAACAGTCCCGCCGCCCCCGACTTTCGCGTCCGCTGCCAGACTTTCAGCCGCTCCTGCGGGGTCAGCGTTGCCAGCCCCATCAGGAACAGAATCAGTCCATTCATTGCCACCGCGAAGGCTGCCACGCTGCTCGCATCGCGGAACCAGCCTCGGAACGGATCGCTGTCTCCCGCTGGCTGCAGCAGCGCATAAATAAGGAAGTTCAGGAACGCTCCGCAACCGACGGCCTGCCACCGCGACAGCGGACGGATCTCCGGATAGTCGCGCTTTAGATTCCTCACCAGCATCACCGCCAGCCAGGCACCGAGCGATCCACAAAGCAGGAACGTCATCAGCAACCATGAAACTCCGTAGCCAAACAGCATGGGCAAGCTACGAAACCGCGCACTTTCGGCGATCACCATGTCGATAATCACCGTCAGCGGACTCATCGCGGCAAGCCCGGGCAATCCGCTGTCGCGCATGCCGTACGCTCCGAGTGTCAGCCCATACAGCGCCAGCGCGCCGATCAGTCCCACGCCGCGGGTGCGACTCTCGAGCAGGGTCGAAAGCCACATGCCGCCGAGACCGAGAAACAGCGAGCAGAGAATCAACGAGAGCAGCACTGAGATCACGGTGCCGAACGAGAATCCGCCCGCCAGCCCCGCGACCAGCGTGACCGGCGTCGCGCATAAGACGGCAAAGTAAACCAGAATCGGCTCTCCCATGAGTTTGCCGATCAGGATCTCGCCCGCCTTCAACGAGGTTGTACGCTGAAAGTCCCAGGTCTTGCGGTCGCGCTCACCGGAAACCGATTGGGCGCAAGAAAACAGCGTCCAGAACGTCAACGCTATGCCTTGCAAGCCGACCAGCCAGCGATACAAGAGCGCCCACGCATCCTGTGAAAACTTATGCCGCAGCGTGGCGAGTCGCTCACCCCATTCGCTGGAGCCATACAGCTCGAATCCGCGTTGCGCATTTTCGAGCATGTGCTGCTCGTAGCTCCAGCACGCCAGCCCGATCAGCACGCAGATGACGAGCACGACCGCTCCCACCGTGATCGCCCGCGCCGGCCGCAACTCCGCCCGCCGGTGCCGCACAAACTCCGGATTGTTCCACAACAAATTCGATATCGCGGCCATCACATCACCTCGTGGGTCGAGAGCTTCATGTAGAGTTCTTCGACCGTCTGCTTCACTTCGCCGAATGAAGTCACCTGCACTCCCGCAGTCACAAGACTTGCCAGCACCGGGGCCAGGTCGTTTTCTCCGCCGCTGAATCGGAATGTTCCCGATCCCGCTGACAAATTCACATCCCTCACGCGTGGATCGGCCTTCATTGTTTCCGCAACGATCGATTGCGCATCGCCCGCCCAGGCCAACTTCACAAGTCGCGTCGTCGCAGCCGCCGCGGTCACTTCAGCGATGCTGCCGCTGCGCGCCATGCGCCCGCGCTCCATGATGCCGATCGACGTGCAGAAGCCTTCAAGTTCAGTAAGGATGTGGGAAGAAATCAGAATCGTCGCGCCCTGATCACGCAGGCCGAGAAGCAGATTGCGCAACTCCAGCCGCGCCTTCGGGTCGAGGCCCGAGGCCGGTTCATCCAGCAGCATCACTTTCGGCCGATGAATGATCGCCCGCGCGATCCCCAGCCGCTGTTTCATACCGCGCGACAAGCCCCGGATCATGGCATCGCGCTTCACTTGGAGGTTCACCTGCGCGATCGTCTCAGTGATGCGTGCGGGGATGTCGCTCTCGGGAATTTTGTAGGCGTGCGCGAAGTAGTCAAGATATTCCCAGACCTTCAGGTCTTCATATACGGCGAAGAAGTCCGAGAGATATCCAATCTGTTGCTTCGCTCGCTCCGGCTCCTTTTCGACGTCGACGCCGTTCACGATCGCGCGCCCCACCGTCGGAGCCAACAATCCGCACGCCATGCGGATCGTCGTTGTCTTTCCCGCGCCGTTTGGCCCGATCAGTCCGAAAATCTCTCCCTGAGGAATCGTCAATGTAAGGTCATCGGCCAGCAGGTTGTCATATTCTTTTCGCAACCCGTCAAGTTCGATCACAGGCATACCCGCATTGTGCGCCTCCGAAGTAATCAGGAAAGTAACCGGAAATTGCAGACTACGACTACTGACACCGCATAGTACGGAGCTGTCGTCAGATTAGTTCCATGTAATTCTTTCGCAGGCTCAGGTCCAACTCCTTACGCGGTCATTGTTTAGCTTTTTTCGTCAAGGCAGAAAACGATGCCTGACAAAACATTTCAGCAATGTCCTTTCCTTTGAATGAATTCGCGGCGTATTTCTTGCTACCGGAAATTTCTATCCGCCGTCAAAGAAAATGTAATCGCAAGCACCGTCGCATGAAACTTTCGACGCGCGATTTACGTTGTATGGATGGAAGGGGCGAAACCGGCGCAACGGTGATGCCGGTGTAGCAGAAGATTATTGCGGGGTCTGGAGATTTTCTCGCACTCGGTTTGGCGGCCCAGGCGGGAAAACCTCCATCGCGGCAACACAGGCTTGTGGTCTGTGTGCACACCCCGGCGGCAGCATTGTAGGCGATTCGCGTGGAAACTCAAGCGTTTTCTCGCGCTGTCGTGAAATCGGGCCGCCTCAACCGTTACCGGCATCCGGAAACGAATTCTTGAAAAAGGAATCAAGGAGCGACCATGAAATTCACGACAGTTTCGAAAACGATGGTGATGGGGCTGGCTCTTCTGCTGGCTTCGAGCGCATTCGCTGCCACGAAAGCCAATCTGCACATCAGCAATCCCACAACCGTCAACGGCACGACTCTGAAGCCCGGAGACTACAAACTCGAGTGGCAGGGCAACGGCCCCGACGTGGAAGTCAGCATCTCGCAGGGCAAGAACGTGCTCGCGAAGACGACCGCGAAAGTTGTCGACCTGCAATATCCCGCCCAGAACTCCGCCGCCGTCGTGAGCCGCAACAGCGATGGCACCAGCACTCTGTCCGGCGCGCGCTTCGAAGGCAAGAAGTATGCGCTGCAAGTCGGTGATACCGGCGACGGTATGCAAGCCGGCGGATCGAGCAAGTGAAGAGATGTAGTCAGTTCAGAGAAAAGGGAGCGTGCCAGAGCGCGCTCCCTTTTTGGTTTTCACCTACGAACAGCGGTAGACATGGACCACTGCCCTTCAATACTTCGGCACCTTCGGATCCACGCGATCCGACCACGCCGTAATCCCGCCCGCGAGATTGTGCACTTTCTTGAATCCTGCCTGCTGCAGGAAAGCGACAGCCTTCGCGCTTCGGCCGCCCATCTTGCAATGCACAACGATGTCGCGGCTGGAATCGAGTTCGCTCACCCGCTTGGGTAAATCGTTCAGCGGGATGAGGTATCCACCGAGATTGCAAATCTGATATTCATGCGGCTCGCGCACATCGAGCACGAACAAAGCTTCCTTCGCATCCAGCTTCTTCTTCAAATCCTCGACCTGAATTTCCGGAACGCCGTTCGACACAGCTTTCTCCTCTCCGCGGATCCCGCAGAACTCATTGTAGTCAATCAACTGCGTCACGCTGGGATGCGTGCCGCAAACCGGGCAATCGGGATTCTTCCGCAGCTTCAGTTCGCGAAACTTCATGCCCAGCGCATCCACCAGCAGCAACCGCCCAATCAGCGGATCGCCGATGCCCAGAATCAGCTTGATGACTTCCGTCGCCTGCATTACCCCGACCAGCCCCGGCAGAATCCCCAACACTCCGCCTTCCGCGCATGACGGTACCAGGCCCGGCGGTGGCGGCTCGGGATACAGGCAGCGATAGCACGGGCCATCTTCCGTTGCGAAGACACTGGCCTGGCCTTCGAAGCGGAAAATCGATCCGTAGACGTTCGGCTTGCCCGTCAGCACGCACGCGTCGTTGACGAGATATCGAGTCGGAAAGTTGTCAGTCCCGTCCGCGATAATGTCGAACTCGCGGAACAACTCCAGCGCGTTCGAGCTGTTCAGCATGGTGTCGAAGGTGCGAATGTTGATGTAGGGATTGATCGCCTTCAACTTGTCCGCCGCCGAATCAAGCTTCTTGCGGCCAACGTCGGCCGTCGAATGGATGATCTGCCGCTGCAGGTTGGTGTAGTCGACCACGTCGAAATCAGCCCCAGCGTCCCCACACCCGCCGCCGCCAGATATAACGCCATCGGCGATCCCAGGCCGCCGGTGCCGATGCACAACACCTTCGCCGCCTTAATCTTTTGCTGCCCCTCCATGCCCACTTCCGGCATGATCAAATGCCGCGAGTAGCGCAGGATTTCGTCTTTATTCAACATGACCGGAACTTCAACCGTAGTCGCCATAAACCCCTCAGGAATGTCTCCTCGAACAGGATTCTCAGGAAGCCGCGCAGACGGGAACTAACAACAGGAAGGACAACAGGAGCACTGCATGCCCCCGGCGATCGAAGGCACAATCGAGATATCGTCGCCATCGCTCAGCGCGGTCGCTTCCTTCTGCAGGTAACGGATGTCTTCATCGTTGACGTAGAGGTTCACGAAGGCTCGCAGCTTCCCGTCGTCGGTGTAGAGATGCTTTTTCAAATCCGGATGCAGCGCCACCAGCGAGTTCATGGCCTCGCCCACAGTCGCGCCCGCGACATCCACCGAAGACTGCTTGCCCACATACTGCCGTAACGGCGTTGGAATATGGATTTTGCTCATGTCTAAGAGTAAGAGATGCGGCCACTTTGCCGCAAGATTCAGGGGATCGAGGGCTTGCCGCCCTTCCCGGCCCGCGCCAAGCAAGTCACTTATCCGGGCTCACCCCGCGCCCTAGAATCAAAATTGAGGGCACTTCTCATGACAATCTTCGACGCGCAAAGCGGCAGGGTCATAAACTCCGGCGGCATGGGCAGCGGAGTTCTTAAGCTCATCGGTATCGGCATTCTGGCGTTCATTCTCGTCATTGTGCTCTTCAGTTCCATCACCCGCGTAGGCACCGGACACGTCGGCGTGCTCACCCTGTTCGGCAAAGTCACCGGCGAGACGCTGGACGAGGGAATTCACCTCATCAATCCGCTCAAGAGCAACAATGAAATGTCCGTCCAGACCCAGACCATCAAAGAATCCGCCAGTGTCCCGTCGAGCGAAGGCCTCATGATGGCGCTCGATACCTCGCTGATCTATCACCTGGACTCCAAGCGCGCGGCGGAGGTTTTTCAGCACATTGGCGCCAACTATGAAGACACCGTAGTCGAAAGCCTGCTGCGCTCGGCTATTCGCGAGGCCACGGCTTCCCACACTGCCAATGCGCTATATACCGGTGAGCGCGAGATCGTCGCCAAGCAAATTCAAGACAAGATTTCCGAGGATCTTTCGAAGCGCGGCATCACCGTCGAAAACGTCCTGCTGCGCGATATTCAGCTGCCCGCCACGCTCAAAGCCTCGATCGAGGCCAAACAGCAAGCCGAGCAGGAGGCGCTCGCCATGAATTTCCGCCTGCAGAAGGAAACGCAGGAAGCGCAACGCAAGCGCATCGAAGCCGCCGGCGTCCGCGACTTCCAGCAGATCGTGGCGCAGGGCATTACGCCATCGCTGCTGGAATGGAAAGGCATCGAAGCCACGGAGAATCTGGCCAAGAGCCCGAACGCGAAAGTCGTCGTCGTAGGCGGCGGCAAAAACGGCCTGCCACTCATCCTCGGCCAATAGCCAGGTAGCGACGGGACGCATTCGTGCGTCGGTGGTAACAGCCACTCCTGTGGGACGGGCCTACCCGTCCGGTCGCCGAAGGCGACGGCCTGACGCGGCTGCTACCATAGGCCCGTGCCATTGCTAGAAATCCGCAACCTGAACATTGGATTTCCCCGTGGGGCGCGGGCGCCTTCGCCCCCGCTGCCGGCGGTTCGTGATCTCTCTTTCTCCATCGCCGCAAACGAAGTTCTCGGCCTGGTCGGCGAATCGGGCTCCGGCAAGTCGATTACATCGCTGGCGATTATGCGACTGTTGCCCCCGCAGGCGATCGTCAGCGGCAAGCTTCTGTTCGCCGAAAAAGGTGAAGAAAAGAATCTGGCGACGCTCCCCGACGACTCCATGCGCCGGCTTCGCGGCTCTCGCATCGCGATGATTTTCCAGGAGCCAATGACCGCCCTCAACCCGGTCATGCGCGTCGGAGACCAGATAGCCGAAGCCGTCCTCGCTCACAATTCAATCTCAAAGAAAGAAGCCGGCGACCGCGCCGTCGCAGCGATGAATGACGTCGCCATCCCCGACGCTGCGCGCCGCGCCCGCGACTATCCCCATCAGCTCTCCGGCGGCATGCGACAGCGCATCATGATCGCCATGGCCATCGTCAACCGCCCGCAACTGCTCATCGCCGATGAGCCCACGACCGCGCTCGACGTCACGATCCAGGCGCAGATTCTCGACCTGCTCGCCGATCTGCGCGCAAAGTTCGGCCTCGCGATGTTGTTCATATCTCACGATCTCGCAGTGGTATCGAAAGTTGCCGACCGGGTCGCGGTGATGTACGCGGGAAACCTCGTGGAACTCGGATCGAACCGGGATATCTTCCAGTGCCCCGCCCATCCCTACACGCGCGGCCTGCTGCATGCCGTCCCTGATCTCAAGACCGATCGCACGCGCCCGCTGCAAACCATCGAAGGCACAGTACCGCCGCTGCAAGCGCTTCCGCCAGGTTGCGCCTTCGAACCGCGTTGTGAGTTCCGTATTCCGCCCTGCGCCCAGTCGGTCCCGCCGCTGATTGAAGTCGCGCCGGCGCACCAGGCCCGCTGCCCGGTTGTGAACCGGGAGTAAGTACTACATCGTCCGTTCCAGCTTCGCCCGATTCACCACCAGCAGGACCACCAGTATGGCGAAGAGCACAACCGAGATCCACCACGCTCCCAGGTACCACCCCAATGCGTCGCCGACGAAGTAGACGACGCCGTCACGAAACGGCAGCGGATGCATGTGCAGGGCGTCCCGTTTCGGCGAAGCCCACGACGAAACCATCAACGACAGCCCGAAATGCACCGCCGTATCCGCCATCAGCAGCCCGGCAAGCACGTAGAACCACGTTGGAGTCTTTTCCTTGAACTGCCAGCTCATGCGCCGCCTTCCGATCACCATGGGATTGCCTCGGGCCCTCCCGCACCATCTTATTCCTCGCTCTGTTCTATAATCCCCACTTTGTCCGGGGCCTGCTTGCGCATACTCCTGCTGAGCGACATCCACGCCAACCTTGAAGCTCTCGACGCCTGCCTGGCTGCGGCGCCGGCGCACGATCTGGTGCTGAATCTCGGCGACATCGTCGGTTACGGCGCCAGCCCAAACGAAGTGACCGACCGCTCGCGGGAACTCGGCAAGTCGTTCGTCCGCGGCAATCATGACAAGGCCGCCACCGGCGTCATGGACCTCGACGACTTCAATCCCATGGCCGCCGCTGCAGCCCTTTGGACTCGCAAGGAACTCACGCCGGAAAATCTGGAATGGCTTAAGGCTCTGCCGCAGGGACCCGTTTCGATTCCTGAAGCCGCCAATGTCCAGATCGTTCACGGCTCCCCCAATGACGAAGACGAATACATCGTCTCGCTGGGCGACGCGTTAGCCCCGCTCATCACGCTCACTACGCCTATGACTTTCTTCGGCCATACCCACCTGCAAGGCGGATTCTTCGCCAACGGCTCCTCCGCCGACGGATTTCGGCCCGAATACAAAACGGTCGGCAGCGCCGAAAGCGTTTCGCTGCAACTGAAGCCCTCGACACGCTACATGATCAATCCCGGCTCCGTCGGACAGCCGCGCGACGGGGATTGGCGCGCCGCATTCGCTTTGTACGAAACCGACGCCCAGATCGTCCAGTTTCATCGCACGCCTTACAACCTCAAGTCGGCGCAGGACCGCATCTTCAGCGCAAAACTTCCCCCGCGCCTCGCCACCCGCCTCGCGGTCGGCCGGTGAGAACTCGCGTGGCGCGTTTGACCCCGGCAACTCTCCCCCGTTAGGATTTCCTTTGTGCAATCCCGATCCGACCACGTCGCCGGAAGCGGTAACTCCCTTCCTTTACACTGCTTCGCCGGGACCGTTACACTACTCACTCGCCTTTTTCCATATCGCACGTATTGAGAATGAAAGGGCCAGGGTCCGAGCCAGAACATCAATCGCGCAACCAAAGCGCCGAATTCAAATCTAATCAGGCAAAACGAGGAGACACATGGCAGCCGTTGACGAAAAAGTGAAGCAGATTATTGTGGAACAGTTGGGTGTCGATGAAGGTGAAGTCACCGCAAGCGCGTCGTTCGTGGACGACCTGGGCGCCGACTCCCTTGACACCGTCGAACTCGTGATGGCCTTCGAAGAGGCCTTCGACATCGAAATTCCCGACGAAGACGCCGAGAAGATTCGCACCGTGCAGGACGCCGTCGACTACATCGGCAAGCACGCGAAAGGCAAATAATTGAAGCGCAGGGTCGTAGTCACGGGCCTCGGTCTGATCTGTGGCGTGGGCAACTCCACCGATGAAGTGTGGAAGAATGTGCTCGCCGGCAAGAGCGGAGTAGGCCGAATCACGGGATTCGATGCCACCAACTTTGCCTGCCAGATCGCCGCCGAAGTCCGCAACTTCGACCCCTTGAATTACATCGAGAAAAAAGAAGTCAAGAAGATGGGCCGCTTCATCCATTTGGCGATCGCCGCCTCCGACGAGGCGTTCAAAGCCTCTGGCCTGCAGATCACTTCTGAAAATGCCGAGCGTGTAGGCGTTCACATCGGCTCCGGCATCGGTGGATTCGACATCATCGAGCGCGAACACACCGCACTGATGGAAGGCGGCCCGCGCAAGATCTCGCCATTCTTCATTCCATCCGCCATCATCAACCTCGCAGCCGGCCAGGTCTCCATGCGCATCGGCGCCAAGGGCCCGAACGAAGCAACGGCGACCGCCTGCACGACCAGCGCGCATTCTCTCGGAGATTCGTTCCGCATCATTCAGTACGGCGACGCTGATGTGATGATCGCCGGAGGCGCTGAGGCTGCCGTCACGCCGATGGGCGTAGGCGGGTTCGCCGCCATGCGCGCTCTCTCTACTCGCAACGATGATCCGGAAAAAGCCAGTCGCCCGTGGGACAAGGACCGCGACGGCTTCGTTATCGGCGAAGGCGCCGGCATCATGGTCCTCGAGGAACTGGAGCACGCAAAAAAACGCGGCGCGCCGATTCTTGCCGAGATCGTCGGCTACGGCATGTCGGGCGACGCGTATCACATGACACAGCCCGCACCGGAGCACGAAGGCGGATTCCGCGTCATGCGCAACACGCTACGCGACGCCGGAGTCTCGCCGAAAGACGTGGGCTATGTAAACGCGCACGGCACCTCGACGCCAATCGGCGACACGCTCGAAGCCCACGCGATCCGCAATTTCTTCGGCGACTATCGCGTTCCTGTAAGCTCCACGAAATCCATGACCGGACATTTGCTCGGCGGCGCCGGAGGCCTCGAGTCCGGTATCACGGTTCTCGCCCTGCGCCACCAGATTCTTCCGCCCACCATAAACCTGGAAAACCAGGACCCCGAAACCGCCAACATGGACTTCGTTCCCAACACCGCGCGTAAGGCTTCGCTCGACTACGCGTTGTCGAACTCCTTCGGCTTCGGCGGCACCAACGGCGCGCTGCTATTCAAACGCTGGAGCGAATAACTCTACCGCACATAACAACCGCCCCAAAACCCTTATCCCACGGGAGTTTGCACCGTAATGTCCTTTCTCCCATTTCTTCGCGAAATATAATGTCCATCCGGACGACCCTGTCTCAGTCCTTTGTGTCCTTTTCATCACTGCCCGCCTGGACCACAATTCCTCATCGAAACAGTGGAGCCATTCCCCGACCATGGATAAAGCGTTTCTCCCCAATCTCTCGCCCATTCCAAGTCGTAAAGCTCAAGCCCGCACCGCACTCGTCGGACTGAATCCCGCCACCTGTGCCGTGCTTTCCGACGGTTTCCGGCAATGCGGCATTGAAAGCGTTGTGATCAACGCGGACGCCGCGGACCGTCTTCGCAAGGAAAAATTTGAAGCCTGCGTGCTCAGTCTCAGCGATCAGGCCGCCGAGGTGATGGAAGCCGCTCGTTCCTCACCTTCCAATAGCCGCTGCATTCTCTATGGCATGGGCGGCACCGCGCAGGACGCGATGCGCTACTCGAAGTACGGCATCAATGCAATGTTTCACGAGCCGCTCGAGCGCCCGGCAGCTCTGAAGCTGATTCGGTCGACCCGCATGCTCGTACTTCACGAATTTCGCCGCTACGTGCGTGTGCCAGTCATGACCGAGGTATCGCTCATCGGCGACGGCCGCCGCGTCAGCGCCAGCAGCATCGAAATGAGCACCGGCGGCATGTCGATCAAGAGCCACGAAGACTTTTCAATCGGCACCAACGTCGAAGTCTCGTTCGCCCTGATGACGCTGCCGCGGGTGATCGTGCGAGGAACGGTGAGCTGGCGGAAACCAAAATCGATCGGAGTCCGCTTCGACGCCAGCGACGAGCGCCGCCTCAAGCTCAAGACCTGGATCGATTCCTACCTGGAAAACTAGAATTGAAGTTGAAGCCGTTGTGGTGTGGGGACGGGCACTCCTGCCCGTCCATTTTTGTTTCTGTAAGCCGAGGTCTGACCGCCCAGGTCCATGGCCCATGGTCCGCTCTTTTACAATGTCCCGGTGCCGCACCCAACCACCGAAGCGACATCCGAACCCCGCCGCTTCACTTTCCTCCAGCGCCTCAAACTCTCCCTCATCACCGCCGCCGGATACTCCTTCATCCGCCTCATCGGACCTACGCTCCGCATTTCAGTTTCTTTCGAAAACGGTGCGCAAGCCCACCTCGACGACCGTCCCTACATCGCATCGTTCTGGCACTCGTGCATTCTTCCTTCTGCCTGGATCTTCCGCCATTGGGGCATTCGGGTTATGACCAGCGCCAGCTTCGACGGCGAATACATCGCCCGCATCATCAACCGCCTGGGATTCGAAGCCGTCCGCGGATCCAGCAGCCGCAACGCGCTCAGCGCCCAGCGTGGCATGGCGCGGGCGCTGGAAGAAGGATGGACCGTCGCCTTCACCCTCGATGGTCCCCGTGGCCCGCGCCAGCAAGTCAAGCCAGGTCCAGTGGGGCTCGGGTCAAACACCGGCATCGCGCTGACCACTTTCCACGCCGCAGTTCACAAAGGATGGACGCTCAAGACCTGGGATCGCATGGTCATCCCAAGGCCTTTCACGAGCGTATTGGTGAGAGTGGGGAGATTGATCGCAGTTCCGAAAGA
>Ga0335083_10009852_pt1 | contig 11584 bp, 9 predicted proteins | sample Lox_Sample_42_FD_206716 | JGI IMG/M metagenome (GOLD analysis project Ga0335083, IMG submission 206716) | Soil microbial communities from Loxahatchee National Wildlife Refuge, Florida, United States - Lox_Sample_4.2 | ecosystem: Environmental > Terrestrial > Soil > Wetlands | place: USA: Florida... | reverse complement strand
TGCCGCCCGAGCGCGTGGTCGATGTCATGGCACTGCGGGGAGACGCGATCGACAACATTCCGGGCGCGCCGGGCATCGGCGACAAGGGTTCGGTCGAGATCATCCGGCGATTCGGGACCGTTGAGCAAGCCCTTGAGCGCGCCGCGGAGGTCGAGAAGAAGACCTACCGCGAGTCTCTGCAGAACAATCGCGAGGCGATCCTGTTCAGCAAGAGCATGGCGACCATCGACACCAATGTGCCGATCGAACTGGACGTGGAGTCGATGCGCGCGGGAGATCCCAACTCCGACGAACTGCGCGCTCTTTTTACCGAGCTTGAGTTCACTTCTCTGCTGAAGGAACTACTGCCCGTGGTGGAAGTGAGCGAGACCCATTACGCGGAGGCGAATTCGGCGGTGGATATCGAGAGCGTGGTCAACGCCGTCTCGGCTGGTGGCGCGCTGGCCGTTTCAGTAGAGCGGGAAGAAGCAACCGCCGATCCTGAGGAGGAAGAGAAGGAAGAAGAGCCGCAGGACGCACAGATGTCGTTCATGGGGAGCATGGGAGGAGCGATCGCCAAAGCTCCGGAGCCTGTGGCGCGTCGCATCGCGATCTCAGCGGCGGCCGGATCGGCGACGATCGTCAAGATGGATTCCGCTGGCGCAGCCGAGAAACTCCGGTCCGTGCTGGCCAACGCTGGCGTGCCCAAAGCGCTCCACGATTACAAGGCGGCGATTCACGCGCTTGATCCGCTTGGGATTTCGCTGGCGGGAGTGAGTCACGACCCGATGTTGTATTCGTATCTGCTGGATCCGACGTGGTCGTCGCACCGACTGGCCGATGTCGCGCTGCGACGCTTCAACTTGAAGCTCGCCGGCGATCTTGCGGAGTCGGCCGACATCGCAGGACGGATTGCGGCCACCTTGCGCGGAGAAGTCGAGAAAGCGGGACTCGCCAGGCTTTACGAAGAGATGGATCTTCCGCTGGTGCCGGTGCTGGCACGCATGGAGCAGGCGGGAGTAAAGATCGACACGGCGGCGCTTTCGCAGATGTCGAGCGAACTGGAACGCGAGATCGCCGCCAAGGCCAAAGAGATTTACGAAGTTGCGGGCATGGAATTCAACGTCGGTTCGCCGAAGCAACTGGGCGACGTTCTCTTCAACCGCATGAACCTGCCCAAGCCGGTCAAATATGGCAAGGGGCGCACGATTTCAACCGCGGTCGATGTGCTCGAGGAACTCGCAGAGAATCATCCCATCGCGCGCATGGTGCTCGACTACCGCCAGCTGACCAAACTCAAGTCGACTTACGTCGACGCGCTGCCAGCGCTGATTCATCCGTCGACCGGACGACTGCACACTACTTTTGGACAGACGGGAACTGCGACGGGACGGTTATCTTCGGCGAACCCGAACTTGCAGAACATTCCGATCCGCACCGAGCTTGGGCGGGGGATTCGCGCCGCCTTCATTGCGGAGCCCGGCCACGTTCTGCTGACCGCCGATTATTCGCAGATCGAACTGCGTCTGCTGGCGCACTTCTCGCGCGATCCGCTGCTGGTGGAGGCTTATCGCCGCGGCGACGACATACACACGCTGACCGCGTCCCAAGTTTTCGGTGTGCCACCGTTGATGGTCACGCCCGATCACCGGCGCCAGGCGAAGGTGGTGAATTTCGGCATCGTCTATGGGCTCTCGGCCTTCGGACTTTCGCAGCAACTCGGCATCGAACCAGGCGAAGCCAAGCAGTTCATCGCCGCCTATTTTGAGAAATACAGCGGGGTGCGGGCATTCATCGACAAGACATTGGAAGAAGCGCGCCGTGACATGAAGGTGAAGACGCTGTTTGGGCGCATCCGGCCGATTCCCGATATCAACAGCAAGAATGCCAACCAGCGCGGATTCGCCGAGCGCACCGCGGTGAACACGCCGCTGCAGGGCACAGCCGCCGATCTGATTAAAATCGCGATGATCCGCATCGACGCGGCGCTGCGCGAGCGCGGCATGAAATCTCGAATGACCCTGCAGGTCCACGACGAACTGGTGTTTGAAGTTCCTGAAAACGAGGTCGACGTCATGCAGCCGATGGTGCGGGAGCACATGGAGAAAGTCCACGCGCTGGTGGTGCCGCTGCAGGTGGATATGGGAGTGGGCTCCAATTGGAGAGATCTGGAGTAGGGCTTGAAATCGTAGTTGTCATCCTGAGGTCCGCGCTGTTTGCGGGCCGAAAGATCTATGCAATCTGCTGAGAACTGCACAGATGCTTCGCTTCGCTCAGGATGACAGCGGGCGTGAGGTACGGAAGGTAGTGTAGAATTGCTGTGTGAACCCCTCCGCTGGAGGCGAGCGCATCATGTCGCGTCCGCCGCATCAGCGGAATCCTTCCTCGTCGGGACGTGGCTCAGCCTGGTAGAGCACTCGCTTGGGGTGCGAGGGGTCGGCAGTTCAAATCTGCCCGTCCCGACCAATTCGATTCACAATTCTCTTTGGTTCTTTCAAGGGCTCACCAGCCGCCACTGGGCGCTTTTAGGACCGTTTCCGGATACCAGGTGATCCAGGATGAACAGACACCACGGTATGTTCACGTCAGCCGCGCCGCGCTGCCTCGATGGCGGCGATGTCGATCTTCTTCATCGTCATCATAGCCTCGAAGGCACGCTTTGCCTCGCCGCCGCCCGCTCCAAGCGCATCGGTGAGTGCCCGTGGAGTGATCTGCCAGGAGACCCCAGCGGTCCTTGCACCAACCGCAGGCACTTTCCGAACCGCCATTTCCGACGATTGCGTTCCAGTAACGGTCTGTCTCTTCCTGATTCTCGGTCGCGATCTGGAAGGAAAACGCCTCCGAGTGCCTGAACATCGGACCACCGTTTAGGCCAAGGCAGGGAATGCCCAGGACGGTGAACTCCACTGTCAACACATCGCCCTTCTTGCCGGCCGGGTAGTCACCGGGAGCATGATGAACAGCGATAACTTTACTGTTCGGAAAAGTGAGGGCGTAGAAGCGCGCCGCCTCATGCGCGTCTTTGTCAAACCACAGGCAGATGGTGTTTTTTGACTTCATGTTCGTGTCTTCCTTGTGCTCCATCCGATCGAACATCGTGATTCGGCGATGTTCCCGTTTCAGTTCCTCGCAGCGGTAGATCACGCAATCGGTGCCCTTACCGATTATGCCAAAGTTGCCAGGCGGACGCTGTCGCGAAATCCGTCAGCGCCACTCTCGCCTGACTCGGACGTTTCGGGTAAGATGTGTTGCATCTTCCGAGCGTAGAAATCCCCGGCGCAGTTGCCCCAGGAGACCCATTTGGATCGTAGAAAGTGGTTGGTAGTTCTGCCCTTGTTTTCTTTTGTTCTATTTCTGACTTCCAGGCCTCAGGCCCAAGTTGACGACGCGACAAAGACCCTGTCGCACGACGTCTTCAAACAACTGATCGAGATCAATTCCACCGACTCAGTGGGCAGCGTGACGGCAGCCTCGGAGGCGATGGCTCAGCGCTTTCGGGAGGCGGGATTTGCCGAGGGTGACGTTCAGATTCTGGGTCCGGCCGGCAAAGACCGCAAGAAAAACCTGGTGGTCCGGCTTCATGGGACGGGAAAGCACAAGCCCATCCTGTTGATCGGCCACCTCGATGTGGTCGAAGCGCACCGCGAAGACTGGACCACCGATCCATTCAAATTTGTCGAGAAGGACGGTTTCTACTACGGCCGCGGCACGCAGGACATGAAGAGCGGCGACGCGATCATGGTCACGACTTTGATCCGTTTCAAAAAAGAGGGCTACAAGCCCGACCGTGACATCATTCTGGCGCTCACTTCCGATGAGGAGGGTGGCCAGTCGAATGGAGTGGATTGGCTCCTCAAGAATCATCGCGACCTCATCGACGCCGAGTTTGTTTTCAACCACGATGGCGGCGGCATTCTGAGCGAACACGGCAAGGCGGTGATGATGACCGTGGACGCGACGGAAAAACTGTACGCCGACTATCAGCTCTCGGTGACCAACCCGGGAGGCCACAGCTCGCTGCCGCGGCCGGACAACGCGATTTATTCGCTGGTCGGCGCCCTGGCACGGCTGCAAAAGTATCAGTTCCCTTTCGAACTCAATGAAGTGACCCGCGCTTACTATGAGCACATGGCGAAGGTAGCAACGCCTGAGAGGGCTGCGGACATCCGAGCGATGTTGAAGACTCCGCCTGACGCCGCGGCCGTGGCCCGGCTTTCGCAAGATGCGATCGACAATTCCACAACTCACACCACGTGCGTTGCAACGCGCCTCAACGCGGGGCACGCCAATAACGCTCTGCCGCAGCGCGCCGAGGCCAACGTAAATTGCCGGATTGCACCCGGGCACTCCGCGGAAGACATCCGGCAGGAACTGATCAAAGTCTTCGCCGACGCCAATATCAAGGTGCGCTATGTCGACAACTTCGGCAACATTTCCGACAGCGCTCCCGACCGGAAGAGCCTTCCGCCGCCGCCGCTGCGCCGCGATGTGTTTGGACCGCTGGAGAAGATTACCGCGGAAATGTGGCCCGGTACGCCGGTGATTCCTGAAATGGCTACGGGCGCGTCTGACGGCATCTACACGATGAGCGCGGGCCTGCCCACGTACGGAATCTCGGGCATCGCGATCGACCGCGACGACATCCGCGCTCACGGGAAGGACGAGAGGGTTGGAATTGACTCTTACTACAAGGGAGTGGATTTCTATTACCGCTATCTGAAGGCGGTGACTTCAGAGTAGCGAGGAGGAATTGAGCATAGGCCGTGGCCTTGGCGGCACAGCTCTTGAAGCCTCACCGCGCGGCTTCCAACTCCTCAGCCATGGCCAGCATTTTGGTAACGCTGTTCCAGTTGCGGGCAGTGCCGGTCGTCTGCACTAACTTCTCCACTTTCGACCAAGGTAGCTTGGATTTGCCGGCGCCATCGGGGAAATAAATGTAGAGTTCGCGGCCTCTTAGATGCAGTTCCTCCGGGTGCTCCTTCAGGCTGAGCAGCGTGGCGGGAGCATCCGGGCCCGGTTCGCTCGCTAGAAAGGTGACCAGAATTTTGCCCGGCTCCAGATTGCGGCGGCTCGCGAAGGGGCTCGCGGCGATAGCGCTTCTCATTTCTTCCGTGGTGCGAACGATGACTTCGGGGCGGAAGCCGAACTTGCGCTCGATCGCATCCTGAATTTTCTTGGCCAGCGCGGGAGAATTCTTTTCTTTGGTCCGGAAGATGACGTTGCCGCTCTGCACATAAGTCCGCGGATCCTCGAACTTCAGGGATTCGTAGAGTGCCCGCAGTTCGTCCATCTTGATCTTGTTGTGGCCGCCAACGTTGACGCCGCGGAGCATGGAGATCAGTACGGGCATGACTGAAGAAGTATAGCTTCTGCCGGTCGAGGATGCCCTACCGAGTATGCGGAACCAAGAGAATCACTTTGACTTGACGTCGATTCGCTCGGAGAATCAGAAAAGCTCTGGCCGAGTTGATTTCCAGGTCGCACCGCTCGCGACCAAGGGGCTTCCGGGCCCAGGGAGAAGTTTATGTCGGGACAAGTGGTTCTGTATTTCGAAGATCAGGCAGACGCTCTGCGGTTCGCACTGGCCGCCGGTTCGGTGATGGCGGGCGAAGGCGCGAAGTTCACCAGCGATCTCGTACAGGAAACGACGAGGGTCACGCGCATCCGGCTCGATGCCGTGAACGCGGGCGGAGCAAAGAAATCGAATCCGGCCCGAGTCGCGTGACGCTTGTGCGCTGATTTCGATTCGAGGCGTTCCTGACGCTGGGCTGCGCCCGGCGGAAGCCGGTGGCGGCTGTCCCCACGTAAGTCTTATGCGGTTCCGGCGTTGGTAAAGGCTTCGAGCGCGTCCGAAAGTGTAGGGAACATCAGAAAAATCTGCTCCACCTTGGTAATCTCGAACACCTTGCGCACGCGTTTGTTCACGCCAGTAAGCGCCATGCGGCGTCCAGCCTTGGCGCAGGTCGTGCACGCACTCACCAGCGACCCTAGTCCGGAAGAATCCAGGTAAGGAACATTCGTAAAATCCAGAATCATGGTGGGAGCATCTTCGCGCCGGACCGCGTTCATGAAGGGAGAAACGTTCTCCATGGTCAATGGACCGCGGAAGCTCAGCACTCCACGGTCGAGGCGCTCGATCTCCAGCGGTTCGGAAGCCATCGCGCAGCGATTCTAGGCTAGATGGCAACCTGGGTTCAAGTCGGCGTGCACAACCGGCGCGCGCAATTGAGCTTCCTGGTTACGTTCGGACACTGTCCTCGCTTTGTAATCTTTTTGTGTTTTCTCGGTTGCGTGGGTTGCGGCGCGACGGCGCACGACTAGGATTGAGGTAACGGCATGTGGGGGGAAACGGATGATGAAAAGAATTGGAACTTCTCACAAGCGATGTTGCGCCCAGCCCTCATAATACTCACTACAGTGTTCGCGCCGGTGAGCACGCCGGCAATTTCGTCAGGCATCCCAAGGGGTCCCAAGCCCGCGTTCTGCTGAGTTCGGTCTTCGGACCGTATGCCCAGGACGATGAATTCGGCAGCCGCTCCATCAACCCGATGGAGCTTTATCACAACCAAGTCACGCGCGCCCAGGGCAGCTTCTCGCTGCGCATGTTTCATCGCTCCTGGGGCATCATGATGATCCAGTCGAACATCACGGCACCCTGTGCCGTGCTCGACTTTCCTACGCGCGATGACTTCGCGCGTCAACTAAGAGAACACCAGTACGACATCGTGGGGATCACGGGAATCATCGTGAATGTCGGCAAAGTGCGCGAGATGTGCCGCATGACGCGTGAACTTTCGCCGCAGTCGACAATCGTCGTGGGTGGACACGTTGCCGCCATCCCCGGAATCGAAAAGATGATCGACGCCGACCATATAGTGAAGGGCGAGGGCGTTTCGTGGATGCGTCGTTACCTGGGCGAGGACGAGAGCGCGCCGATCCGGCACCCGTCGATCGTTTCCGGGATGCGCACGCGCATCATGGGCGTTCGCCTGCCGGAGCGCAAGGGCGCGACCGCCGCGACCATTATTCCTTCGGTCGGCTGCCCCATGGGCTGCAATTTCTGTACGACCTCGGCCTTCTTTGGAGGCAAGGGAAAATTCGTCAACTTCTTTGAAACGGGCGACGAACTGTTTGAAGTCATGAGCCACATGGAAGACGAGTTGAAGGTCAGCTCGTTCTTCGTGATGGACGAAAACTTCCTGCTGCATCGCGAACGGGCCATGCGCTTGCTCGAACTCATGAAGGAGAACCACAAGAGTTGGGCGCTGTCGGTGTTTGCCTCCGCCAACGCGATTCGTAAATACACTATGGACGAATTAGTAGAGCTGGGCGTTTCATGGCTGTGGATGGGGCTGGAATCCCCCAAAGCCGGCTACAGCAAACTGCAGGGCGCCGACACGCGGGACCTGACGCGCGAATTGCGCGAGCACGGAATCCGTGTGCAAGGCTCGAGCATCATCGGTTTAGAGCACCACACGCCCGATAACATCATGTCGGAAATCGAGCATGCCGTTTCGCATGACACCGACTTCCACCAGTTCATGCTCTACACGCCGGTACCCGGAACTCCGCTGTACCAGCAGATGTCGGATGAAGGACGTCTGTTGAAAGATATCGACTACGCCGACGTACACGGCCAGTTCAAATTCAATTTCAAGCATGCCGCCATTTCACGCGAGGATTCCAAGCGCTTTCTCGATTGGGCCTTCTGGCGCGACTTCCAGCTCAACGGTCCGAGCCTCTATCGCATTTCGCGAACTTTACTGGCAGGATTTAGGCGCTATAAAGACTACCCGGACCCGCGCGTGCGAGAACGCTTCACGCGCGAGATGGGAAGATTAAGTGGCGTGTATTCCTCAGCTTTGTGGGCGATGGAGCGGCAATTCCGCAAAGTCGATCAGAACGTCAGCCAACAGATCCGGGAACTGCGGCATGAATTCAGGCAGGAATCCGGATTTTTATCGCGGATGCTCCCGGCACTCCTCGGCCCGGTATTGTTGTGGACGACGCGTCGCGAAGAAAAGCGGCTGGCGCGGGGAAAGACCTATGAGCCGCCTACGATTCTGGAGCGCAGCAACTGGGTGGAAGCGTAGCGTGAATCCGCGGTAACTACCCTGTGCGACGAGCCGACAACATGCTCAGAATTTCCCGCAATCCCTGGCGGATGTGCTGGATCTCGGGTCCCGTGGAGTGGGTTGGAAAAGGAATCGCGGCCTGCGTCTTGTCGGTCTTGCTTTCGGTGCGCAATTGCTGGCGCGCTCCCGAGATCGTGAATCCCTGCTCGTAGAGCAACTGCTTGATGCGCAGAACGTTTTCGACGTCACGCTTGCGGTACATGCGCTGCCCGGTACTGCTCTTGACCGGCTTCAGTTGCGGAAACTCGGACTCCCAGAAGCGCAGCACGTAGGCAGGCAGGTGGCACAGCGCGGCCACTTCGCCGATGCGGAAATAAAGCTTGTCGGGGATGAGAATCTCATCCGCTTTGTGCTTCGCCGTACTCTTTTTGCGCACCGACATTTTCGCGTGATCGCGGCAAAGGCCGCATCGTGCCTATTGTGACACAGGTCGGGTGCGAAGCATGCGGAATTTGTGCGGAGCTGCGAGATGTGAGCTTCGAGCTACGAGCGATCTAGATTGTGATTTAACTCGCGGCTCGTAACTCCTAGCTCGAGGCTCGAAAAGGAAAAGCCCCTCAAGAGGTGCTTCTCTTAAGAGGCCAGTGAGAAATCGGCGTGTAAGCGAGGTATGTCCTCGCTGACGGTTAGTGTTTCTTCTTTTTTGCCTTCTTTTTCGTTGCCATGAAGGATCCTCCGTTGAACGATTTTCCCTTGAAAAGGTTGACTCAGGGCCCTTGTACTTGAAAGACCAACCCTACTCGTAGTATGGGAAGGTCCTATATCACAAGATATTGCGGCAGTATTAATAAAGTGTCAACAGAATTCTGCAAGAATGGCCCGGTTTTTGCTCATAAGAACATTTGGGTGGTGGGTCGTAGGTGTTGGATCTTAGGTCGTTCGACGCAAAGATCCGCCTCGCACGTCTCCATTGCGGTGAATCCCAAGACCGAAGACCCAAGACCCAAGACCCGCTCCGCGGATGCAGCGCCCGCATAAATCCAGTACACTGCGCCTCATGCGGCGGGATCCCATCGAGCTGGAAATTTTCAAGAACCTGTACCACTCCATCGCCGAAGAGATGGGCGCAGCGCTGCGGCGGACGGCGTTTTCTCCGAATATCAAAGAACGCCGCGATTATTCCTGCGCGGTGTTTGATCGCGCCGGTGAGGTCATCGCAATGGGCGACCACATGCCGGTGCATCTGGGATCGATGCCCATGTCGGTGCGCGCAGCCATCGAGGCAGGAGAGATGGAACCTGGCGACATCGTGATGCTGAACGATCCGTTTCGCGGCGGAACGCATCTTCCCGACATCACGCTGGTCGCTCCCGTATACGTCGAACCTGGCCGCGGTAAGGGTCGCAAGCCGCACACACGGAAGAGGCCACCCGATTTTTACGTGGCTTCGCGTGCCCATCATGCGGATGTGGGCGGCACCTATCCCGGATCGATGGGCCTTTGCCGCGAAATCTACCAGGAAGGCGTGCGCATCCCTCCGGTGAAATTGATGCAGCGGGGCGCTATGAATGCGGATGTGCTCGCTATGCTGCTTAACAACGTGCGCACTCCCCAGGAACGCGAAGGCGATCTGGGCGCACAGATCGCAGCGTGCCACACCGGCGCTGAGCGCCTGCGCGAAGTCTGCACTCGCTACGGCGTGGAACGAGCTAAGGCCGCGGCCGCGGATTTGCTGAACTATGCTGAAGAGTTAATGCGTGCATTCCTGCAATGTGTTCCTGTGGGGGAATATCGTGCCGAAGACTTTCTGGATGGAGATGGAATTAGCGATCGGCCGATTCGGATCACGGTGACGGTGAAAGTGCGGAGCCGGGCCTCTGACCGGATGAGGCCGGGTCAAAAACGCGTCCCCACGCTGCCGATCATCACCGTCGATTTCACCGGGAGCGATCCGCAGGTGGAGGGCAGCGTGAACGCGGTTGCGGCGATCACGTATTCGGCCTGCTTCTACTTATTTCGCTGCTTGCTGGCTGAAGATGTTCCCGCAGCGGCAGGGTTGATGCGGCCGATCGAAGTCATTGCACCCGCAGGGACTATTGTTAACGCCCGGCCTCCGGCGGCGGTCGCCGGGGGAAACGTGGAAACATCGCAGCGCATCGTCGACGTCGTAACGCGGGCCTTGGCACAAGCGATTCCCGATCGCATCCCTGCGGCGGCCTCGGGGACGATGAATAATCTGACCATCGGCGGCGTCGATCCCAGGACGGGCGAGCCGTTCGCGTATTACGAGACGGTCGCCGGCGGAATGGGCGCGCGTCCCGGCAAGCCCGGCGTTTCCGGCGTACATACGCACATGACGAATTCGCTGAATACTCCGGCCGAGGCGCTGGAGTATGCCTACCCGCTGCGGGTGCGGAAGTATTCGCTGCGGCCCGAGAGCGGCGGGTCGGGAAGATTCCGCGGCGGGGACGGGATCGTCCGCGAGATTGAAGTGCTGACCGACTGTGAAGTAACTTTACTGGCCGACCGGCGTTCGCGCGGACCCTGGGGACTCTCGGGCGGAGGGGACGGGCAGCCGGGCAAGACCTACATCACGCGCCAGGATGGCTCGATCCATCCGATGCCCGCCAAGTTCAGCACACGTCTGCGCCAAGGGGAGCGCGTTACGCTTGAAACGCCAGGCGGTGGTGGCTGGGGCAAGGCTTAGAGAACGAAGGGAAACACATGACAGGCGATCTAGCCGCACACTATCTAGATGAGGCGCGCCGCCAGATGCGCGGGCATAAGCGCATGGGCGAAGCAGCAATAGCACAGCTTGGCGACGACGAATTTTTCGTGACGCTCGATCCCGAGTCAAACTCCATCGCGATTCTCGTCAAGCATCTGGCCGGCAATATGCGCTCGCGCTTCACCGATTTCCTCACCAGCGACGGCGAGAAGCCTGATCGCTTTCGCGACCGCGAGTTTGAGGTGACAAAGGCCACCTCCCGCGCTGAAGTCATGAAGTGGTGGGAGGAGGGTTGGGCCTGTGTTCTAGGGGCGATCGAGGTTCTGAAGCCCGAAGATGTAATGCGCACCGTAACGATCCGCGGCGAGCGGCACACGGTTCTGCAAGCCATCAACCGGCAGATCGCGCACTACGCGGCGCACGTCGGGCAGATTGTCTTTCTCGCCAAACACCTGCGGTCCAGCGAGTGGAAGACGCTGACCATCCCGCGGGGAAAATCTGAGGAGTTTAAGACAGTAGTGCCGAAGGCGAACAAATGATGAGTAACACTCATGGTGGAGTTGTGAGCGTATCGAGATCTTATGACAGTTAGGCAAACGGTGGATGCCATCGAGTTGGCATTCTATTCGTCTGGTGCCGTGGTTAGGTGATGGTCAGAGTGAGGGCTTTGCTGGTTCCACCGCTCGTGCAGCCTAGATTGCCGGAGTTTCCGCTGGGAGTGCTGACCGTGATGCTGGCACTTCCGGGAGCGGAGATCAGTGTGGTCGTGATCGTAACCGACAGCTGTTTGCTGCTAAGGACT
>Ga0335083_10009851_pt1 | contig 11585 bp, 10 predicted proteins | sample Lox_Sample_42_FD_206716 | JGI IMG/M metagenome (GOLD analysis project Ga0335083, IMG submission 206716) | Soil microbial communities from Loxahatchee National Wildlife Refuge, Florida, United States - Lox_Sample_4.2 | ecosystem: Environmental > Terrestrial > Soil > Wetlands | place: USA... | reverse complement strand
ATTCTCGTACCGGAACGCAGCCAGGTTCCAGCTTAGATTGTGGAATCCGGAAATCTCGGGCTTGCCGCGCAAACCCACCTCCCAGGTGTCGGTCACCACTTGCTGAAGCGGCGGATCGGAAGAAAGAGAATTAGGCAGACTGCATGGGGCGTCGGGGTCCGCGCAGCCGAGCTCGATGGACGTCGGCGAGCGACTTCCCTGCGCGAACCTGGCGTAGGCATTGACGCTCGCGATCGGACTCCACGTGATTCCGACCGCCGGATTGAAGCGCTGGAATGTGTAATTTCCGGTGAGCGAACCCAGGCCTGCGATCGGATTGATCAGATCGAGATTATTGACTCGATCGTAGTTATACCGCCCGGAAACCGTCAGGTTCACCTTCTTCCAGAGTGTCAGTGTGTCGGCGAAGTAAAGGCTCCAGTTGGGGGCGCGACCCTTGAATCCTACTCGAGAGTCGATCGGATTGCCATCGCTGTCCACTGTGGAACCGTCCTGCCAGGCTGGAACGCTAGTAAAGGAGTAGTTCGGAAGGACATAGGCAAAATCAGTGTTCTGAGTGTAGGTGATGTTGTTGCGGTCCAGCGACCCTCCGGCCGCGAATTGGTTGCGCCCAATGCCTGGATTCGCGATCCAGGTGAATTGCCCTGAAAACCCGTACTCATTCTGGACTTGCTTCGAGTAGACGTTGACGCCGTCGCAAGTGCTGTCCGGACTGCCTCCTGGCGTCAATGCTTCCGCAATGCAGGCCCATTTGGGAAAGGGCGTGTTCGTGATGTCGGCGCCGCCGGTCGGAAAACCCGTGTATCCGGCCGCAGCGAGAACCGCTTGCTCATCCGGCGTAGGCTGATAGATGTCATTGCCCACCACGTCGCCGTTAAAGTTAGGATTGATGCTTTCGGTGCGAATGTTGCGATACCAGGCGTTGCCGGTGAACGTGAGCTTGTCGCTAAACGAATGCCGCGCGATGAAATTGAACGAAGGGGAACGATTGGCGGTGACGTCGGACACCGAATAGCCGCTGGTGTAGTTGGCGGCCAGCAGCCGGTAATCCTGGACGCCGTTGCCGAACAGCGTGTTGTAGGCGTACGACATGGTGAGCGCCAGATCCGTCTTGCTGGTGCGCCAGCCCAGCCGCGCGAACCCCTGGCGGATATCGGACGGTGAAGCATAACGCCAGCCGGATTCGTGAAATCCCAGCCCAGAAAGAAACCAGTTGAACCCGGTGACTTTGCCGCCGCCCCATTCGCCTTCCACTTCCTTCCGGCCGCTGGCTCCATACAGAACATGACCGCTCCAGCCGGGGTTCGTGAATCCACTCTTGGTGCTAACCGAGATCGCTCCTCCCAGCGTGTTCAATCCGAACAAAGGATCCGATCCTGGAATCAGCGCCATTTCCGAGATCGCGTCCTTGGGGATCAGATCCCAGCTCACGACGTCGCCGAACGGCTGGTTCTGCCGCACGCCATCCACGAATACCGAAATCCCCGCCGGCGTGCCCAGAAGCGGCGAAGCCGTGTAGCCGCGAAAATTGACGTCCGGCTGAAAGGGATTTGCTTGCATTTCGTTGATGAAAACGCCGTTGAGCCGCCGGTTCATGAAATCGGCCAGGTCGAGTGCGCCGCTGTTTTCAACGTCAGCGGCCGTGGCGGTTTGGACCGGGGCGGCGATCTGGTTGACCTGGAGATCCGTTCCAGCGAGCGGCGTCTCGGAGACCACGTCCACCTTGGTGGCCTGAGCGCCGATTGCCAAGGAAATACTGCGAGTCACCGGCGTCGCGGAGCGGACCTCGATCGCGACCGACTGGGTTGTGAATCCGGGTTTCGAAACCTGTATCCTGTAGCGGCCGAAGGGCAAATTTCCGAGTACCGCCATTCCCTGCGCGTCGGTCTGAAATTCACGTGCCACTCCTCCCTCGATGCTTGCCAATGTCCCCGAAGCCTGCATCGGGGCTCCGGAAGGATCCTTCACCTGCAGGTGGATTTCGCCTTGCCGCGCTTGCGCCCATAGGGCCGTCGTCATGACGCACAGAAGGGAAACCACCAGAAAGCGCGAGCCCCTCCACCGACGACAGAGTTCCAGAGTCTGCATATATAGACGTTCCCGCCATGGTCCCTTCGTTCAAGTTTTTCGCACGTGCAGGCTAATTGCGGCGGCCGGCCACAGGCCGATCCGTGTGAAAGTACCGCTTGTAGGCCTCGATCCAGTTGGTAGCGATTTCGCGCTGAGCAGTTGCCAAATCAAGATCTCCCGCGCAGACCAAACTACGCAGATGAGATTCGAGCGCATCTTTCACTTCCGCGTTCCAGACCGTCGCCGAGCTGGGCTGGGGCCACAAATTATGGATGTCGTCGGCGCCGCCCAACGCCGGCGTGATGAGGTAATCCACCTCGTACGCTCTGGGTTCCGCGGCTGGAATTCCGTATTCCTCGAACACCCTTCGTTGCAGCGACACCGGGACGGCCTTGTTATTCGCGCTAGTGTCCCGGCAAAGTTCTTGTTGGCTCATGAAGACGATGGCGCCCGGCGTCAGGCTAGGATTGGGAACGGTCACAGTCAGGGAGCGCGTGGGATGTCGCTCCAGATAACCGCGGAAGACCAGCGATGTGACTGTTGCCACCGCCAGGATTCCAGCTAGAAGAGCCCAGCCGAATCGCCACGAAACCGGCCCCGGCCACCACAGCCGGGAAGCGCGCTCAGCTTCGGCTCGCTGTGCAAGCTGTGCCTTCAGCAAGGCACGGGGACCATCTGCAGGAGGAATCTGCAAGGCCAGGTTCTGCCGCTCGAAGCGGACAAACTCGCCGATGGCGGTTTCAATTTCCTGCTTTCGCACGCGGCACGGCCAACAAGCCGCCAAGTGCGATTCAACCCGCTCTGCCTCGCGCGGCGAAAGCTCGCCATCCACGGCCAGCAGCAGGTCTTGATCGGAGAGATGGGATTCTTCTGACAGCATAATTTCACCGTTCGGCAACACGCGCGATCAGCGCCAAAGATCGTTCCAAGTAAAGAGAAACCGAACCGAGGGAGATATCCAAAACCTCGGCGATTTCCCGATATCGCAGCCCCTCGGCGCGCAGGTAAAGACACCACCGGTTCTGTTCCGGCATGGCTCGGACCACCGACCAAAGGCGCTTTTGCGTCTGGTTGAAAGCGAACTGGTCCTCGGGGTTAGGAGCAGGATCGGCCACGACATGCTCCACAGCCATCAAAGATCCGGCATTCTCGACACCCTTCCGGGAACGCTGGTATTTCTTCAGAGCCAGATTGTGGGCCGCCCGGAACAACCAGCCTCGGACATTCTGATGCGACTTCTCGTTCCGCCAGTCCTGGAATAACGCCAGAAAGATTTCCTGAATAACGTCTTCGGAATCCTGAACTGTCAGCGGGAAGCCTGCCAGATATCGAAGCAACGGGATTCTAAGCTCGTCAAAGAGCCCCATCACCTTTTCCTGGATTATGGACTCAGAGGAAGGACGGCTATCGGCTGCGGCTCCAACCACCAGCCGGTCTGATTCAGGGAAGTCTGTCAATGGCGTTTCCCGGTCTCTTAGGCTTCTAACTAGAAATCCCTTTCGGACCCGTTTTGTTCAATCTTTTTTTACCGCAAGCAAGTGCAGCCAGCGCGGCATCCCGAGCCCGCTAGCACACCTGTGCCGCGCAAGCACAGGCAATCGGCTAAAATGATCAGTGTTTTCAGCCAGTTGCACCTGGTATCTCGAATGCTTTCTAGGCCGCCCATGAAGTTCGCTTTGCTGCCGCTGGTCTCGGCAGTTGCCTTACTCGCCCAATCCGGGCCCAGCCAGCCGCTGCTTCCGGCTAACGGATCGCCCGCCACCGAGCCCGCCGGCGATCTCAACGTCAACTCGAAATACATCGTCGAGAGCATCCACTTCATCGGCCATTCCTATCAACTCAGCCGAGCGGCCATGGATGAAATGCATCGGTTGATCGGCGCGCGGCTGAACACGGAGGCCTTGGCCAAGCTGACCACGCATCTGCGCAGCGAACTGCGAGCCCACTCCGTCACCTTCAGGCTCGATCGCGGCGCGCAGCCCGGAACCGTCTCCGTGCTGCTGGCGGTCGACAAGCGCTTTGATCTTTCCATCCCCCGCTTCGCCTACAACTCCAACGAAGGCTGGACCGGCATCGGGGAAGGCCGGGCAACCCTCGGCAACAACGTGTTCACCTTCGATGTGATCAGCGACCGCGACACCCAGGTGGAACAATTCGCCGGCATCCAAGCCAAGTACGAACGCTTCGTGACGGACCGCATCGGCGCCGGCTTCGAGTTCGATCTGTATCACGAAGATTACGCCACGGCTACACGTCTCGCTTTGGCCAGCAGCGAATCATCTTCTTCCCTCGGCGCTGGGACTTATCGTTCCCGCATGAACTTTGAGCCCAGCGCCACATTTGTTATCGCCAAGCCCCTCACGCTGACCGTCGGCTTGAGCTTCGAAGAACTGCAACCCGAGTTTTCGGCCGCGCGATTGGAATCGGCTAACGCGGTGGTAAATACTCTGCGCTACCACCAGCGTTGGGAAGATTCCGACGCCACCATTCAGGAGCTGGATGCAGGCTACAACCTGCGCGCGGCCACCAAATTGCTCAGCACGGACTTCGGCTACACCCGCCACTCCGTCAACGCCACTTATAACTACAAGCACGATCATCAAATCGTCGAAATCGGCCTCGCCCTAGGATTGATTTACGGGAATGCGCCCCTGTTTGAGCGCTTCGTTTTGGGCAACAGCTACACGCTGCGGGGCTGGAACAGATACGACCTGGATCCTCTTGGCGGAAACCGGTTGGCCTACGGAACCGTCACTTATGGGTACCATATTATGCGGGTGTTCTACGATACGGGTTCAGTGTGGGATCAAGGTAGGTCACCCGAGTTAAGACAATCGGCCGGCGTCGGGGTTTCGAGCGGCTTCGGGCGGCTTCAAAGAGGAGCCTTCCTGCTCGCCGTGGCGTTCCCCCTCAGGCAAAGCCACGTCGACCCGGTGTTAATTGCGGGAATGAATTTTTGACAATCTGGCCCTTAGGGACACAGCTAAGCCCACAGAGGCGCGGGTGCACCTCCTTGCGTCGGAGTAAGCTCGCCCGCGCCTTCGTTGTGGGCGATTTACGTAGAAGCTCGGCGCGGCCAGTGGTTGCGGCGCTGATCTCGTTTGGACTCGCCGCTCTCACTGTATCCAGCGACGATATGTTCGTTCGCCGCTCCTCGAATGACTTGCATGTCCTGGCTCCCCGGCTCCATTTCCTGACACCCAAGACGCTTCAGCGCCTGCGTGACGGCGCCATCGCGCCATTCGATTTTCAGCTCACCATCTCGGCCGGATCTAAGAACAATGTCATCGCGCGCGCGGTTGAGCGCTTCGTCGTCAGCTACGATCTCTGGCAGGAGAAGTTCTCGGTGGTCCGGATGCGGGACTATCGCAAGTGGGGCATGAATGCCTCCGCCAGCGCCGCCGAGGCTTGGTGCGTGGACAACATGGTTATCGAAGTCTCGCAGCTTGCCTCCCAGGTCTCAGCGGGCCAGCAACTGTGGGCGCGCCTGGAAATCCGCAGCGTCGATCAGAAAAATCAGCCCCCGCCCGTTTCCGACTCCGGCATCAGCATCATCAGCTTGGTGGAGCTGTTCAGCCGCCCGCCGCATCCACAGCAGGATCATTGGATGCTGGAAACTGCCGCGTTTCATCTGGACGATCTTAAACCGTAGCAGCCATGAATCGCCTACGCAATCGGCTGATCGTCATCTTCGCGCTGGCGACGCTGGCGCCGCTGGCCGTCACCGCCTGGATTTTCGCCTCCGCAGCTTCGACCGCGGTGACTCGCTGGACTTCCACGGCTGAGGTCGACCAGCTCTCCCGATCTTTGGAGAAAACCGGCCGCGAATTGTACCAGCGCGCCTGCCAGTCAATGAAAGAGGACGCCATTGCCGGCCGCGCTGCGCCCAAAGTCCTCACATCGGCCACCCGCGATCAGTGGCCGCAGGCCGCGCGAGAATTCTCCTCCGGTGGCGAGTCGGACGACTGCGTTCCGGCGGGCAGCCAAGCCGACCGGTTGGAATACCTGACGCGTCACGGCAACGATGTGTGGGCCTACTCGACTTCCCTGCACGGCGTCAGTCTTTCCCAGCTTTCGTCTGACTACGCACGCGCTCGCGCCGTGGTCGCCGACGGTAACGCGCGCGATTTGCGGCGCGGCTTTACCTACACTTTCCTGGGCCTCACAGGCGCTATCTGGATCGTCGCGTTTCTGGCGCTCATCTATTTCGCGCATCGCATCAGCCATCCCATCCAGAACCTGACCAGAGGCTTGTCGGAGGTCGGTGCCGGCCGGCTGGATTATCGGGTGGCCGCCGAACGCGACGACGAGATCGGCGCAGCTATCCACGCTTTCAATAACATGGCGGACGAATTGAAACAATCGCAAGAACGCCTGGTTTACGTAACCCGCTTGGAGAGCTGGCAGGCCCTGGCTCGCAAGATGGCGCACGAGATCAAAAACTCGCTCACTCCCATTCGCCTCACCATGGAGGAGATCGCCGTGCGGCAATCCGGAGCGGGCGGCGAATTTTACCAGCAAGCCGCGCAGATCGTCGTGGATGAAGTGCTGAGCCTGGAGCGGCGGGTGCGCGCGTTCTCGGAATTTTCGAGCGAGCCGCCCATCTCTCCCCGGACTTTAGATGTCAACGCGCTGCTCGAAGAACGCATCGCCCTGCTGCGCGCCGCCCACCCCGACGTCGTCTACAGCACACGGCTCGCTCCCGGCCATCCCATGATCTACGCCGACGAGGATCTTATCAAAGGCGTACTCACCAACCTTCTTGAAAACGCCGCCCAGGCTGTAAAACCCGGCGGCGTGGTGCTGGGCGTCACCGCCTCCGACAGCGGTAAAGTCGCCATCGAAGTGCACGACTCCGGCCCCGGCGTGAGCCCTCAAGTCCGCGGCACCTTGTTTGAGCCCACCATCTCCTTCAAGCGCGGCGGCATGGGCTTGGGATTGTCGATCGCACGTAAAAGCGCGCTGCTGGCCGGTGGCGACATCTTGCTGGTAAAAGGTGAATTGGGAGGAGCCGCGTTTCGTGTCCTGCTACCCACTGCCTAGCCAGCCGCCCAAGAAAATGCCCAGCCAGCGAATCCTCGTCCTGGATGACGAACCCAACATCGGCAGCTCGCTGCGGCTCATTCTGGAACGCGAGGGCTACACGGTTGCCATCGCGCGCAGCATCGCCGATGCGAGAAGCGCCGCAGCCAACGCCGACGCCCTGGTGCTCGACGTCCGTCTCCCCGATGGCAGCGGCATCGATTTTCTGCGCCAGCTTCGCGAGCGCGATTGCACCGCGCCCGCCATCATGATCTCGGGCCACGGCACCATCGCCGAGGCGGTGGAAGCCACCCGCGCCGGCGCCTTCGATTTCTTGGAAAAACCGCTGGGCCGCGATCGCGTTCTGCTGTCGCTCAAGAACGCTCTGGAACAGGTCAACCTTCGCCGCGAGAACGAGCGCCTGCGCGAGCTGGTGGGCGCTGGCACGAAGATGATCGGATCCAGCCCGGCCTTTACCCGCGTGGTGGAGCAAGCCAGCATGGCCTCCCGTTCCGACGCTCGTATACTCATCAGCGGCGAATCTGGAACCGGCAAGGAGCTTCTGGCGGCGCATATCCACCGTGAAAGCCCGTTCTCGAACGGCCCGTTCGTCAAAGTGAATTGCGCGGCCATCCCCTCCGAGCTGCTCGAAAGCGAGCTTTTTGGACACGAGAAAGGCGCGTTCACGGGCGCCATCTCGGCCCGCAAAGGCAAATTCGAGCTGGCCGACGGCGGCACCATTTTTTTGGACGAAGTGGGCGACCTGCACGCCGGCTCCCAAGCCAAGCTCCTGCGCGTCCTGCAGGAGGGCGAATTCCACCGCGTCGGCGGCGAGCAGACCATCCGCGTTTCGGTCCGCGTCGTTGCCGCTACCAATCGCAATCTCGCCGATCTCGTCGCCCAGCAGAAATTCCGCGAAGATTTGTATTACCGGCTGTGCGTGGTGCCCATTCGCGTTCCCGCCCTGCGCGAGCGCCCTCAGGACATCCGGACGCTGGCGGACTATTTCCTGGAAGATTTCTGCGCGCGCAACAATTTTCGCGTCAAGAAGATCGATCCGTTAACGTATGAAATACTTGAGGCCTACGCTTGGCCCGGAAACGCTCGCGAGCTGCGCAACATCGTCGAACGGATGGCCATCCTGACGCCCGGTAATGTCCTAACGCCCGATTCGGTTCCGGTGGAATTACGTTTGTCCCAGGGACAGCCGCAGCGGTCCAACTTAAAGGAAGCTCGCGAGTCAGCCGAGCGCGACCACATCCTGCGGGCCCTGGAGGAATCCAGCTGGAACGTCTCCGGCGCGGCCCGGGCCCTCGGTATGGAGCGAACCAATCTCCACAAGCGCATCCGAGCCCTCGGACTGACCCGCAATAAGCATTAGACCTTCGAACGCCACGTCAGCACCCCCAGGATAAGAAACCCGAGGGCAATGACGAATCTTAATATAATCAGCGAGATACGCTCACCCAGCATCCACCGGTTGATGCCCAGCAAAACGAACCCAGCCGCGATAGCGAAATACCACCACGCGAACAGCCGTGTGCGCAGGCTCTTATTCACGCCCGCCCGCTTCCAGCGCCTCCGGCCTTTGCCGCCTGCTCATCGGCCCCCTCCGGCCTCATGATATCTCATCTCCAATCGTATGAAAGTATACGCACTTTCCTGTTGCAAGCGCCCTCCGGACTTGTGATATCATGGTGCAGTTTCAGTATTAAAACTGTGCGCTCGATCATCGAAGGACCAAGAAAGAATCCCCGGCATAAACATCACCGGCCCGATTTTTGTACGGTCTCGCGATCGAACGCCGGAACCAGAGGTTAGGAGAATCAAGTAGTGAGAGAAAAAGGTATCGTGAAATGGTTTAACGCCGCCAAGGGCTATGGCTTCATCCAGCGCTCTAACGGCGATGACGTGTTTGTTCACTTTTCGGCAATCCAGATGAACGGGTATCGCACGCTGGAGGAAGGTTGTGAGGTGGAGTTCGAGGTGAAGCGTGGCCCCAAAGGCCTGCAGGCCGAGAATGTCATCCGGCCCTAGCCAACAACTTCCATAGCATCGAAGAAAGGGCCGCCTTCGCCGAGCGGCCCTTTTTCATTTCCAAACCCCCTTGAAAATTCTGATCCTCACGCATGGCGCGGGCTCGAATCGCAATGCGCCTCTACTGGTCGCGCTGGCGAACGCTTTTGCCGGCTGCGAAGTCGAGGTCGTGCGCTATGATCTTCCATTCCGCCAGCAGCGCCCGCATGGGCCGCCGCGTCCAGGCGATGCCGAGCGCGATCGCGAAGGGCTGCGCGAGCAAGTGCTCAAGGCGCGTGAAAAGAAGCCGGAACGCGTTTGGCTGGGTGGCCAATCCTACGGCGGCCGGCAGGCCAGCTTGCTAGCGTCTGAAATTCCGGATCTCGTCGAGGCGCTGCTGCTGCTCTCCTATCCCCTGCATGCTCCGGGAAAGCCGCAGCAACTTAGGACCGCGCACTTTCCGAAATTGACCATGCCGGCGCTGTTCGTGCACGGCTCGAAGGATCCGTTTGGCTCGCTGGCGGAAATGAAATCGGCGCTGCCGCTGATTCCGGGCCGGACGCGTTTGCTCGAAGTCGAGGGTGCGGGCCACGACCTCGGCCGCAAGCCTGGGGACCTGGCCCCTCGAATCGTCGAGGCTTTCACGCAATTGTGAAGCGAATCCGCCCGCGCGCAGTCATTTTCGATTACGGCAACGTGCTCAGCGCCCCTCAGGGGTCAACCGAAATCGAGACCATGGCTTCGATTCTGAGTGTTTCGGTAGACGATTTTCGGCGGGCTTATTGGCAGTTTCGCGTTTCGTACGATGAAGCCGCGCTCGATACGGCCGACTACTGGCATCGAGTGGCGCAACGCCTTTCAAGCAGCCTCACCAGAGAGCAAATCGCGACGCTGGTGGAAGTAGACAGCCAAAGCTGGGCGTACCCGGCTCCCGTTATGCCGCAATGGGTGCGCCAGCTCCGCGCGGCGGGCCTTAAGACCGCGCTGCTTTCCAACATGCCCACATCCGTGCGCGATCATATACTGCGCTGCGATTGGCTGCCGCCGTTCGATCAGCGAACCTTCTCCTGCGAAGTGCGCGTCGCCAAACCGGCCGAGGCGATTTTTCAACGCTGCCTGATCGGCCTGGACGTCGATCCGCAGGAAATTTTGTTCCTGGACGACCGCCCGGAGAATGTGCAGGCCGCTGAAACAATCGGGCTTCACGGCATCGTCTACAAAACAGCGCAGCAAGCCGCGCGCGATATCGCTGGCCGCTTCGACATCCCGGTCCCGCTCGTTGTTACATTGGATTGAAATCCGCGCCTCCGACGACGTTTGGCGCTATCCTTTAAGAGTCAGGCCCGAGATGCGCGCAACCAACTCATACGACGAGATCATTGATTTCATCGCGGCGGGTACGACCCCGGAAGCGGTGGTCGCGTTCCGCCCTTCCGATAGCGTTCAGCGACGCGTGGCTGATTTGGTTGAACGCTCGAAGGCTGGCGTAATCTCAACAGAAGAGCAGTCTGAACTTGACGACTACCTTCAGCTTGAGCACATCATGATTTTGGCGAAAGCGCGAGCGCGGCAACACACGCAGCTTGGCCACTGACCTCAGCGAGTCTCTCGATCACACTGGCGCGTTCGTGAGTTTCTTCCATCCCCGGCGTCAACGCTGGGCTGATCACTTTCGGCTTCGTGGAACTCTACCAATTGAACCGCTCACGCCTGTAGGGATGGTAACGGCACAACTCCTCAGGCTGAATCTGTCTAAGCGCGTAGCCGAGCGGCAACTCCTGGCGGCCATCGGCCGCTACCCGCGTTGAGGCTGGACGACCGCCCGGAGAATGTTCAGGCCGCTGAAACAATCGGGCTTCACGGCATCGTCTACAAAACAGCGCAGCAAGCCGCGCGCGATATCGCTGGCCGCTTCGACATCCCGGTCCCGCTCGTTGTTACATTGTATGAGGGCAATGAAGAAGACCACTAACGTGCAAGAACTGCAATCCATCGCCAAGCAGATGCGGCGCGAGATTGTGGAGATGATTACTCATGCCGGCTCGGGCCACCCCGGCGGCTCTCTGTCCGCGGTCGAAATCGTGGTGACGCTGTTTTTCGACGTGCTGCGCCACGATCCTTCCAATCCTCAGTGGCCGGACCGCGATCGCTTCATTCTTTCCAAAGGCCACGCCGCGCCCGTGCTGTACGCCGTGATGGCCGAATGCGGCTACACGCCCAAAGCTCAATTGAACACCCTGCGCAAACTAGGCTCCATCTATCAAGGCCATCTGGACCGGCGCTTCATTCCGGCGCTGGAAGCGTCCACCGGCTCTTTGGGCGAAGGCTTATCGCTCGGCATCGGCATGTCGCTGGCAGCCAAGCTGGACTCGAGCCCCTCGCGCTCCTACGTGGTCTTAGGCGACGGCGAGATCCAGGAAGGTCAGATTTGGGAAGCGGCCATGTTCGCTGGCGACAAACATGTGGAGAACCTGGTC
>Ga0335083_10009850_pt1 | contig 11585 bp, 7 predicted proteins | sample Lox_Sample_42_FD_206716 | JGI IMG/M metagenome (GOLD analysis project Ga0335083, IMG submission 206716) | Soil microbial communities from Loxahatchee National Wildlife Refuge, Florida, United States - Lox_Sample_4.2 | ecosystem: Environmental > Terrestrial > Soil > Wetlands | place: USA: Florida... | reverse complement strand
TGACGCCGCTGGTAATCATGGCAGCGATTCCGTTTTCTTTGGTGGGTATTCTGCCCGCTCACGGCCTGATGGGCGCGTTCTTCACCGCCACCTCCATGATCGGTTTCATCGCAGGCGCCGGCATCGTGGTGCGCAACTCGATCATCCTGGTAGATTTCATCGAACTGCGCCGGAGGGAAGGCATGCCATTAGACCAGGCCGTGATCGATGCCGGAGCGGTTCGCTTCCGCCCCATGATGCTCACGGCAGCCGCCGTAATGGTGTGCTCCGCTGTTATTCTTTTCGATCCGATCTTTCAAGGTCTGGCCATCGCGTTGATGGCCGGTGAAATCGCTTCGCTGTCGCTGTCACGGTTGACGGTACCGGTGGTGTACTTCATCGTAAATCGAAGGAGGTCTCAATGACGATTCCGCAGACCCGCAACGCTCCTCTCGATATGAGCGGCGACCAGTTTCGCTCCATCGGCCACGATCTTGTGGATCGGATCGCGGAGTTCCTGGACTCCATCCGTACGCGTCCGGTCACGCGGGCGGAGTCCTCGCAGGAAGTGCGCGCGGCCTTATCCGCGAATCGGGCGTTGCCGGAAGAGGGGCAGGCCCCCGAGTCCCTGCTGCGGGACGCCGCCGCGCTGCTATTTGAACATTCGCTCTTCAACGGCCATCCGCGCTTCTATGGTTACATCACATCCAGCGCCGCTCCAATCGGCATGTTTGGAGACTTTTTGGCGGCCGCTGTAAACGCGAATACCGGCGCCTGGAAACTGGCTCCCATGGCAACCGAAATCGAGGCCCAGGCAATTCGATGGCTCGCGCAGTTCATCGGTTACCCGGACGCCTGCGGCGGCCTGCTCGTGAGCGGCGGCAACATGGCCAATCTCACCTGTTTCCTGGCCGCCCGCGCGGCGAAGGCCGGTTGGGATGTTCGCAGACAAGGCGTAGCAGGCGGGCCGAGGCTATGTGTTTACGCCTCCGGGGAGACTCACACGTGGATACAGAAAGCCGCTGATCTGGCAGGACTGGGAACGGAAGCGATTCATTGGATCGACGGGCCGCGGGGCATGGACATGGGTGAGTTGCAAGCCCGGTACGGGCGGGACAGAGGTGAGGGGTATCAGCCATTTCTCGTGGTTGGCTCAGCGGGAACGGTCAGCACCGGCGCGGTCGAACCGTTGCCGGAGCTGGCTACGTTCTGTCACGAGCACAAACTCTGGTTCCATGTCGACGGCGCATACGGGGCATTTGCAAACGGCCTGGCGGGCGCACCCCCGGAACTCAAAGGGCTGGAGTCGGCTGATTCCGTCGCTGTGGATCCTCATAAATGGCTGTACGCACCCCTCGAGGCTGGATGCGTCCTGGTTCGCGATCCTTCGGCTTTAAGGAATGCGTTCTCGTATCATCCGCCATACTACAGCTTCGAAGGTGAGGGTCTGAACTACTACGACATCGGTCCTCAGAACTCGCGCGGATTTCGCGCACTCAAAGTCTGGCTCGCGTTACAGCAGGCGGGAGCGGCAGGCTACCACCAGATGATTCAGGATGACATCATCCTGGCGCGGTACCTATACGACCTGGCGGCGGACCACCCCGAGCTGGAGGCAATCTCGCAGCACCTGAGCATCACCACACTGCGTTATGTTCCCCAAGAACTTCGGCCCGAGCGGGGGTCTCAAGAGACGGAAGAATATCTGAACGAATTGAATCGGCGCCTGCTGGTAGCGATTGAGAAAAGCGGCGAGGCATTCATCTCCAATGCGGTGATTGGCGGCAAGTACGCGCTGCGATTCTGCATCGTGAATTTCCGGGCTTCCGCACGCGACATTGAGGCCGTGCCGGCGCTGGTGGCACGTCTTGGCCGTCGGATTCACGACGAGGGAGTTCGGCCAGGGTCAACGAGTCCGGACTGGCGAAAGGCTAACGCTGCTCCGCACTCGTGAGCGTGGAATTTTCGCCGAGGCCGAACATCGTGGAACAAACCATCATGGCAGGAGCTATTGCCCCTTGGGCAACCGGAAGGCCGTGATCTCGTCCGACGTCACCGGCGCGCCGGCATCGCCGCCGCCGGTCCCTGACACCACTACGTACTGCCCGCCATCCTTGCCCAGATAGGTGGCAGGCACCGACTCGGCCGAAGCGTTGAGCTTGACCACCCACAGCTCTTTTCCGGTCTTGGCATCGAACGCGCGGAAGCGGTTATCGTCGGCAGCGCCGATAAATACGAGACCGGAGGCCGTGGCGATCGAACCGCCCATGCCGGGGCGGCCGGTCGCTTGCTTGTCGGGAGGGAGACTGTCGGTGATGCCCAGAGTGGAACGCCAGACGATCTCGCCGGTGTTCACGTTGACTGCCACCAATTCTCCCCAAGGCGGCTGGTTGCAGAACATCCGGGTAGCGTTGTCGCGAAAACGGCCGGAGGGTCCACCATTGGCATAAGGACCGGTGCGGCTGCCCGGATTATTGCTGCCCGCCAGGGTCTCCAGATTGACAGGGCCGGAGGTCGGATCCTTCACGCCATTGAGTTGGCCCAAATCGTTTACGTTGATGAAGAGATAGCCGAGTTCCGGGTTGAAGGATCCGCCGCCCCAATTGGCGCCGCCAATTTCGCTGGGGAAGATGACGCGCGAATGGTTGTAGGTGGGCGGCGCGTAAGGGCCCATGCCGACCTGGATATGATTATCGGCGACCAACTTGCGGCAGTTCGCTTCCAGCTCGGGTGTCACTGTCGCGATGTCTTGCATGGTGAAGTCAAGCCGCGCCAGCGGGGCCGGCTTGTAGGGGAAGGGCTGCGTCGGTGCAGTTTTTTCGCCGGGAACTTCCGTTTGCCCGACCTCCTTCTCACTTACATCGAAGATTGGTTTGCCATTGGTCCGATCCAGCAGGAAAAGCAGCGAGCTTTTCCCGAAGACAGCGACGGAAGGAATCACCTTGCCATTTCTCTTGATGTCCATCAGCACGGGCGGCGATTCGAGATCGAAGTCCCAGATATCGTGGTGAACGACCTGAAAATGCCAAAGATACTTGCCCGTTTTGGCGTCGACCGCCACGACGCTGCTGCTGTAGAGGTCGTTGCCGGGACGGTCACCGCCAAACAGGTCGCCGGAGGCCGCGCCGAATGGCATATAAATGATTCCGCGAGCGATATCGACCGTCATGAAACCCCAGACATTGACACCGCTGCGCTGCTTCCAACTGTCGCCAGCCCAGGTGCCGAAATTAATTTCGCCGGGCCGCGGGATGGAATGGAACGTCCAGGCCAGTTTTCCATCGTGGATGTCGAAGGCTCGCACATCTCCGGACACGCCCGGGCCGCTGTTTTCCTGAACATGATCGCCAACCATGATGAGGTTCTGGTAGACCAACGGCGGGGAAGACATGCCGGCGTTGCCCCGATCGAGACCGTTGCGCATCTCGGGAGTGTTGAGGTCCACAATTCCGTCTACGCCGAATTTGGCGTTCAGAGCGCCGGTCTTGGCATCGAGAGTGAGCAGCCTTCCGCCTGAAGTTCCGACTACGATTTGGGGCGGCGTGATCTTATCGCCGGGAAAGTATTCAACGCCACGGGTGGCCGGGTTATCGCCAGCGGGCATCTTATAGACCCAGATTTCTTTTCCGGACGTGGGATCGAGGGCAACTACCTGACCATAAGGTGAGGCAATATACATGATTCCATTGACGACAAGCGGCGTGACCTCCGCGGCGCGGAAGCCGTTGGCGCTGCCGCGTCCGCCACCACGTGCGCCTGGCGGAGGCCCACCCATCTCGCCGCGGCCACCTGCTGGCGGCTGGCCCGCGCCGGCACCGCCGGGTCCGTCCGGCCCCCTTCCGCGTCCGCCGCCGCGGCCCCCTACCGGCGGGACGTAGCCTTCTGGTTTCAGGTGATACGTCCAGGCCACCTCGAGTTTTGAAACGTTTGCCGGCGTGATCTGCTTCAATGGTGAGTAACGCATGCCGCCTGAATCATGGCCATATGTCGGCCATTCCTTCGACCCGGCGTAATTCGAAGGCGTGACCACGGGAGACGCAGTTTTCTTATTCTGAGCATAAGCCAGGCCGATAAAAACGGCACCGGCGACGACGCCAATGAGAAGAGTTCTCTGAAAGCCATTCATGGTATTAAGGAACGGGTAAACAAAGCCAATTTATGCTAGCACCGGGGTTCGGGGACCAACAATAAAGTAACCGTAGCGACACCGTTACCGGGAGTCCAGTTCGTGTTTCGGTTGACCGGTCATCAATCCTGATCTATCTTCGGTTCATGACGCCAGAGTTCAGCAGGGCAGCGGTAGTACGGCAATTCGCGGCGCCGATCGCGATCGAGGAAGTGCCGATTCCGCGTGAGATCGAGCCCGGCGCGATCCTCACACGCATCGAAATGTGTTCCGTTTGCGGTACGGACGTGCACCTCTGGCAAGGAGCGCTCACCACGAAGGTAGAGCTGCCGGTGATACTGGGTCACGAGATGGTCGGACGAATCGTGGCCTTCGGCTCCGGACCGCAACGCGATTCCGCCGGACAACCGATGCGCATTGGGGACCGCATCACGTGGGCGCACACCTCCTGCGGCGCTTGTTTTTTCTGCAGCGTGGCGCTGGAGCCCACGTTATGTCAGCACACCCGGCGGTACATGTACGACACGCTCGAGCGGTTTCCGTACCTGCTGGGCGGATTCTCCGAGTACGGCTACGTGATGCCCGACTCCGGGCGAGTGCGCGTGCCGGACGAGGTCCCCAACGAACTCGCCAGCCTCTCCAGTTGCGCATTGCGATCGGTGATGAACGCGTTCGATGCGCTCGGCGGAATCGGGACGTCAGAAGTCGCCGTCATACAGGGCTCCGGACCTTTGGGGCTGCTGGCGACGGCAGTAGCCAAAGTGTCGGGCGCGCGCCGCGTGGTGACAATCGGCGCTCCCGAGGCGCGCTTGCAACTCGCGTCGGAGATGGGCGCCGATGAAGTGATATCCGTCGAGAGTACTACGGCGGAAGAGCGCCTCGACCGAGTGCGCTTGGTCACCTGCGGGCGCGGAGCGGACATCGTGATGGAGTTTACCGGCCACCCACAGGCCTTCAACGAGGGGCTCGATATGATCCGTCGCGGCGGACGCTATGTCGTGGTGGGCCAGTTAGGATCGGGGACCACCACCTTCCGGCCATCGCTGATCGTGAGCAAGCAATTGCGCATCCTGGGGTCGTTATCGGGCCGGGCGAAGGCTTACTGGAAGGCGCTCGAGTTCATCGCCGCGCATAGCCGCCGGATTCCGTTCGAACGAATGATTTCCAATCGCTACCGGCTCGATGAAGTCAACCTGGCGATGGAGCGGATGCGCCGATTCGAGGAAATCAAACCGGTGATCGAGCCGTAATCGTCCGATAACGACGTTACACGGCGGCTTTAACTCGCATGTTACCGTAACGGCCAGCCGGATAGACCGCGGCGGGCAGGGATAATGGAAACCGAACCCGTGTCGATCGAAACCGCAAGCAAGGGAACCGGCGTGCAGGTGAAGTCGTATCCGCCCGCATGGTTGGCGTCCGGTGTATGGGGGATCGGCGCCGTCTTTTATCTGGCGGTGTTCTTTCTGCGCGCCGCGCCAGCGGTGATGACCGCGGAACTGATGCGCGATTTCCATATCGGCGCCGCTAGCCTGGGCAATCTGTCTGCTTTCTACTTCTATTTCTACGTGGCAATGCAGATTCCGGTAGGAGCGCTCACCAACTCGTGGGGCGCGCGCAAGCTGCTGGTGTACGGAGCTGCGTCCGCCGCCGCCGGACAATTCCTCTTCGGCGTCACCAGCAACATCACAATTGCCTGCGTGGGACGCGCGATCATTGGCGGCTCGACGGCGGTCGGCTGGCTGGTGGTGCTGCGGTTGGCGGCGCACTGGTTTCCCAGACATCGCTTTGGGATGATTTCCGGTCTCGGTCTGTTTTTCGGCAACCTGGGTGCGCTCTTCGCGCAGGTCCCGCTTCGGCTGGCGGTGGAGGCCTTCGGCTGGCGGGCGACCGCCATCGGATCGGCGGGCGTCATTCTGGGAATCGGCTTGCTGGCCTGGGCGGTAGTGCGCGACGATCCGGCGCAAAAAGGTCTGGAAAGCTATGCGCCGCCAGCCTTGCAATCGCAAGATCGGACAACCCTTGGCGGCATTTTGCGAAGCGTTCGCAGCGTGTTTTCGTACCGCAATACCTGGCTGATTCTGCTGGCGCAAGGCGGCATGGTTGGGCCCATCATGACTTTCACGGGGTTGTGGGGAGCGCCGTTTCTGAGGGCGCGTTACGGGCTCGATCCGAAAGCCGCGGCCACGCTCTGCTCGGTGATGATCATCTTCTGGGCGGTCGCGAGCCCCGTCTTCGGGGCTTTATCCGACCGCTTAGGTAAGCGCAAGCCGGCGTATCTCGGCGGGGCCGCCATTTGCGGGCTGGGCTGGCTGGCGATGATTTATCTCCCGAACCTTCCGCTTCCGGTTTTCACCATCATCGCCTCGGTCACCAGTTTCGCGACCGGGTGTGTGATCATCGGGTTCGCTTTTGGACGCGAATCGGTGCCCACGCGGCATATGGGCGCGGTCACCGCCACCACCAATATCGGGAACATGCTGGGGAACGTTCTGCTGCAGCCGGGAATCGGGTTGCTGCTGGACCGGAACTGGTCGGGCGCCGTGGTGCACGGAGCGCGCATTTATAGCGTGGAAGCCTACCGTATCGGATTTCTGCCGATTATCGCCTGGGTGTTTCTTTCCGGCTTCCTCATTCTATTCACCCGGGAAACAAGCTGCCGGCAGGCGGTCACCGAGGCTTGAAGCTCGCCAACGCCACGCGCCCGTACCACACGCCTTGAAAGCCAGCGCGGCTGTCGCCCCAAACCAAGTGCATATAGTCTTTGTCCATGGTGAGATCCTGGATATCGTCTCCGAAATTTCCGGCGTTGCGATAATAGTCCGGCGCCGGCGATTTGGAATGGCTCACACGCAGGGATTGGCTGAACGTCTTACCGCCGTCGCGCGAGATCGCGGCCCAAATGTCGTAGGTTCGATCGGCATAGACGGCTCGCCACATCAACCCCAGCACACCGTTCCGCGAATAAGCGATCCAGGGTTTTGTGAAGCCGGCGGCCTCCGGTGAACCCGGCACGCCGACGAAATCCGCCCAGGTCTTTCCGCCGTCCAAACTGGTTGAGACCTCGTAGTGCGGGCTCGGCGCGGAGGCGTAGCGCATGACCGAGTAGCGGCCGGCAGTGGTGGGGTCGGCGATCAGGTTGCCAGCGCCCAACCCGTTTCCCGGGCCGCCACCCCGTCCGGCAGCGGCCGGCACAATGATGTGCTTCATGACATGCCGCTCGAAGGTTTTGCCTTCATCGCGGCTCGAGCCGAACACTTCGCACGGACAAGTCGCTCCTTCACTGGCCGGCACTTTACTTGTCACGTAGATTTCGGCAAGAACGCCATGTCCGGCGGCCACGCTGGCGCGACCTTGCTGCGGCCAATCGAGAGTATCGGTAGCGTACACGGTTCCAAAGCTCCTGCCCTCGTCGTGCGAGACGGTGAAATACGATTGCGTACGAAAGCGCCCGGGTGCTCCTGTATCGATATCGGTTTCTCCACCGCTATCCATTCCATAAATCGCGCCGGTTTCGTCGTCGAAATAAAGAAACGGCCGGTCCCAGGGCGAATTCCCGCCGATGCGCGGTTTTAGACTCGAGGCGAACGGCGGCTGTTGATACGAGCTGACCATCGGGGCTGGTTTGGACCAGGTCTCCCCGTGATCCGTGGACATCACGGTGGCGGACATGCCGAAGAACTGGCCTTCGCTCTCGCGCGGCTCACACCCAGCCAGGAAGTGTCCGTCCCTGGTCACGCCGGCGAAGGAATCCGGACAGCGCGTGAATTTTCCCGTGCGGATGGGCAATTCACCGATCTTCCATGTCACGCCCCCATCATGCGAGACTGCCAACCAGGTAATTGTAGACCCGGCAACCTCATGATATTTGTCGGTCATGCCGGCAGTCACCGGTGGTTTGAATCCCGGCAGGATCTGCAAGTTCCCCATCGCGACTGCGATGAGGTGACGCGGGTTGGCGGGATCGACTGCAACCATGGGTTCGCCGGCCCCGCGGGTCGAATCGCCGAGCAAAAGATACTCCTCGGAGACAGGTTGTTGCTGCAGCGGCCCTCCCCGTCCGCCTCTTTCGCCGCGGCCCCGCGCACCGGCAGTGGGGTCCTGCGCCAACGCCGGCAACGCCAGGAACGCCACGAGCAATCCCATTCTGAATCGCATAGGGCCTCCAGCCCTTGAGTTTTCGTCACCCATTCGCCGAAAACAAGGTGGTAACGGTGGCTAAACGGTTACATGCTTTTGTCCGGCGCACGCCGCCAACACGCCTTACCCGCCGTACGATGGGAACCGGCTGGATTTGCCGCCCTACTACCGTAAAGATACGGTTAAGGGCCGTCAAAAGCCGGCTTCACTGCGAAACCGGCTGTATTCTGAAAGAGAAATGGGAGCCGATTTGAAGGGCGCGGAGATCGATGTCCTTATCAGCGAGGTAGGCCCGCGCGATGGGCTGCAGAGCATCCGGCAAATCATGCCGACGGAAGCCAAGCATCGATGGATTCGCGGATTGGCGGACGCCGGGCTGCGGGAAATCGAAGTGGGATCGTTTGTGCCGCCGAAACTGCTGCCGCAGATGGCGGATGCCGACGCCGTGGTCCGGCGGGCAGTCGCGATTCCGGGCCTGACCGTGCTGGCCCTGGCGCCGAATCTGAAGGGAGCGGAACACGCGACCGCCGCCGGCGTCCACAAGGTAACGATGCCGGTTTCGGCATCACGCGCACACAGTTTGGCCAACATTCGCAAATCGCCCGAGGAGGCGATCGAGGAAGTGCGCCATGTGTGTCAGTTTCGCGACGGTCTCACAGGGAATCGTCCCTCGGTGGAAGTGGGGGTGTCGACGGCGTTTGGATGCTCGGTGGAAGGCGCTGTGTCGGAGGATTGGATATTTCGCATGGTCGCCATGCTGCTCGAAGCCGGCGCCGATTCGGTAGGGCTTTCCGATTCGGTGGGCTATGCGAATCCGCTGCAGGTGAAACGGATGTTCCGGCGCCTGCGCGTCGAGGCCGGCAGCAAGGCCGGCGCGGCCCACTTCCATAATACGCGGGGACAGGGACTGGCGAACGTAGTGGCGGCGCTCGACGCGGGCGTCACTACGTTCGACGCTTCGCAAGGCGGTATTGGAGGTTGCCCGTATGCGCCGGGAGCGACGGGGAACATCGTCACGGAGGACTTGGTCTTCCTGTTGGAATCGATGGGACTGCGCACGGGCATTGATCTGGAAAAGCTGATCGCACTACGTCCGGCGATTGCAGAGGCGCTACCTGGGGAGGCGCTTTACGGGTACCTGCCGGATGCGGGATTACCGCGCGGATTCGCCTACGCAGAGGAGGCACTACTCAACCGCTTGAACCGGTAAGCCCTCGGGCAGACCCAACTGGCGATACAGCGACTGGAAGCGGCAGTCCGGACGCAGGGGATCGAAGCGCGGATCGACGCGGAGCAGCAATACTTCGAAGCAGCGATTCTGGAATGATTTCGCCAGCCACTCAAAGCCTTCGTCGGTCTGCCCCATGGAGAAATGCACCGAAGCGATCTCGAACGGAGAAACGTAGCGCGTTTGCGCCAGCTTTAACAAATCCTGGCGGATCCGTTCGGATTCCGCCAACTTTCCCGAGAGGGCGAAGCAGCGGGCCAGTCCGCTCTGCATGCGCGGCGTGGAGGGCGAAAGCTGCACCGCGCGGCGGAAGGACGCCAACGCCTCCTCCACCTCTCCACGCTGCTCCTGGATCATCCCCAGGCTCCAATAAGCCGGCGAGAAATAGGGATTCAGCGCAATGGTAAGGTCGATCTGTTCGAGAGCGCCTTCGGAGTCTCCGCGGAAGTAGCGGATCATGGCGTAATCCTTGGCGATGATCGAGGAAATGGGGTCGATGGTGTGGGCGGCGGCGATCTCCTGTAGTGCTTCATCCAGCCGGCCCATCGGCGCCAGGCAGGAAATGGCGAACCAATGACGGGCCCGCGAATAGCGCGGATCCAACTGGATGGCGCGGTGGAATTCGATTTCCGATCCAGCCCAATCCCAATCCTGCGTGGATTTTACGTGTGCCAGCGAGGCGTGCGCTTCGGCGGAATTGCTGTCGAGCATGACGGCCGTAGCGGCATTCGAGGCCGCCTTGGTCCAGACCTCGACGGGTGGAAGCACGCCGTAATGCCCCAGCAGGCCCCAGGCGTCCGACAGGCCCGAGAAAGCCTCCGAGAACTGGCTGTTCTCCGCAACGGCGCGCTCGAAGAAATCGACCGCCTTTTGCATCCCCTCTTCGGTACGTTGCTCGATGTGGTAGCGACCCTGCAAATAGAGATTGCGGGCAGTGAGGTTTTCGGGGGGCCGCATGGTGCGCGCCTGCTCCGTGCCCCGTCCGATTCCGGTGGAGACTTTGAGCGCGACCGCGCGGGCGACCTCCGATTGAACATCGAGAGTGTCCTTAAGGCTGCGATCGAACGATTCCGACCAAAGATAACAGCCACTCGGACCATCGATCATCTCGACTGTAATGCGGGCCTTGTGCCCCGATTGGCGTATGCTGCCGCGAATCAGAACCGCGACGTCGAGCTTGGCGGCGGCCTGCCGCAAATTCGACACCCCAGTTCGTTCCTCATCCCAGGCGATGACGCGTAGGGTGCGGCAGGCGGAGAGATGCTGCACGATCTCCTGGTTCAATCCGTCGCAGAAATAACCCAGGTCATGCGAAGGGCTGTGGTCAGCAAATGGCAGAACGGAGACGGTGTTACTGCTGGCGAGCACGACGCTGAGGGTTTTTTTGGGCGGCGCTGTCTCACGGCCACGAAACGTCGGGGCATAGGCGCCGCGTGGCAGGTCGATCACCAGGCGGTCATCGGCGCCTTCTTCCTGATAATAGCGTGCGAGCCTGCTGCGCAGCCGGCGGGCCTGCACGCGGACGATTGGGTCGGTGCGTGGGTCGAAAGAAGGGTCCTTGTCGAATACGGCCGCGCCAATGACGAATTCCTTCAGTTGGTCGGCGCGGCCGGATATAGCCTCCTGAACAACGAAGGTGAGAAACCTGCGAAGCCGGTCGACCTGCTGGAAAGCGTGGCTTGATGTGATGCGCCGGAGTTCCTCTTGGATGGCCTCTTCAGACTCCGTTGTCTTCCTGGACGACACGGACGTGACGCCTACTGACATATCCGAACTCTCCGCTGCCCTAGCATCATATCACCGGCGGAGTTTTCCAGGGCGCGGACGAGCTGTCATTTGACGAGCTGGTTCTAATCGCCGCACCGATAGATGTCGTTGATATTCCAATGTCCCGGAGTAGGGGTGGGAGCGTTTTCCATGGGCACCCGCACCACCGTGGGCAGATCGGAATTGAGCGCGACCTCGAGAGCGGGCGCCAGTTCATCGGCCGCCTTCACGTCGATTCCGTTGGCTCCCTGTGCCCGTGCAAGGGCGGGGTAATCCACGACGTAGGGCTCTCCGTCGCGCAGGAAGAGGCACCCGAAACTCGTGTCGTACTTGGCCTTCTCCAAG
>Ga0335083_10009849_pt1 | contig 11586 bp, 10 predicted proteins | sample Lox_Sample_42_FD_206716 | JGI IMG/M metagenome (GOLD analysis project Ga0335083, IMG submission 206716) | Soil microbial communities from Loxahatchee National Wildlife Refuge, Florida, United States - Lox_Sample_4.2 | ecosystem: Environmental > Terrestrial > Soil > Wetlands | place: USA... | reverse complement strand
CGCGTGGACGTCTGGCTCGATCCCTACAAGTACGCGCATACGAGCGGCTACCAGATCCTGCAGTCGCTGTACTCGATCGCGCACGGCGGCGTCGGCGGCACCGGCCTCGGACGCGGCATCGTCAGCAGTCCGGCCGGGATACAGGTCGTCCCGGATCTGAACACGGACTTCATCTACTCGGCCCTCGCCCAGGAGCTCGGGCTGATCGGCGCAGCTGCCCTGCTGCTCCTCTACATGGGCTTCGTCCTGCGCGGCTTTCGGGTTGCGCTCACGGCGACCGACGGCTTCTCGAAGCTGCTTGCGGCCGGGCTCAGCTTCAGTTTCGCCTTCCAGACGTTCGTCATCGTCGGCGGCATCACCCGCGTCATCCCGCTGACGGGAATCACGCTGCCCTTCGTCTCCTACGGAGGCTCGAGCGTGGTCGCCAACTTCTTGCTGGTCGCGGGGCTGATGCTCGTCTCCAACCGCGCGAACCGGGAGGAGGCTGCGGCGTGAACAAGCAGATCCGGCACGTGTCCGTCGCAGCGCTGATCCTGATCGCCCTCCTCGTCGTCTCGACGACGTACTGGCAGACGTGGGCCGTCGGCGACCTCGCAGCCCGGAAGGACAACGAGACGAAGCTGATCCAACGCCTCACGGTCAAACGCGGCAAGATCTTCGCCGCCGACGGCACCGTGCTGGCGAACAATCGCGTGACCCACAAGCACGGCCTGACGATCTACACGCGGCACTACCCGCAGAACGACCTCGCGCCGCAGGTCGTCGGCTACGCGACGAACGCAGGCACGACGACGGGGCTCGAACAATCGCTCGACGACTACCTGACCGGCGCCAACACGAACCTCAGCAACAGCCTCCGGGACGCGCTGCAGCTCGGCCCCCGGACGGTGCGCGGGGACAACGTGTACCTCACGCTGCGCCCCGACATTCAACGGCTCGCGCTCGACCAGCTCGCCGGACGGTGCGGCGCGGTCGTCGTGCTCGACACCCATACCGGCGCGGTCGTCGCAATGGCCTCCTCGCCCACGTACAACGCGAACCTCATCCCGCGCGGCTACGACAAGATCAAGAAGATCAAAGGCACCTGCGGCGATTCGTCGGCGCTCCAGAACAACGCGACGGTAGGCCTCTATCCGCCGGGCTCTACCTTCAAGATGCTGACTGCCGCGGCGGCGCTCGACTCGGGCGCCTACACGCCCAACTCGCCGTTCTACGACCCCGGCTACTGCACCGAGTACGGGCAGCGGGTCTCGAACGCGGGCAACCCCGATCAGAACGGCCCGGAGGCCTTCGGCAACGTCTCGCTCGCCCAGGGCTTCGAGCACTCGATCAACTCGGTCTTCTGCAACGTGGGCAAGCACATCGGAGGCCTGAAAATCCTCGACTACGCGAAGCGCTTCGGCTTCTACTCGGTGCCGCCGATCGAGACGCCGCCGGACGAGAGCGCCGCTTCCGGCCTCTACAAGTACAACAAGCACGGAAGACGGCTCTGGACTCCCACGAGCAACACGCAGATCGATTCGGGCCGGCTCGCGTTCGGGCAGTTCAACATGCTCGCCACGCCGCTCCAGATGGCGCTCGTAGGCGCCACGATCGCCAACAAGGGAGTCGTGCCCAAGCCGTACCTCGTGCAGAAGGTCGTCGCCGCCGACGGCTCGACCGTCACCAAGACCACTCCGCAGGCGCTCGGCCGGGCGATCAAGCCCTCCACGGCGGCCGAGTTGAACCAGATGATGCAGCTCGTGGTCCAGAGCGGCACGGGCACGAGCGCCCAGATCCCGGGCGTACCGGTTGCAGGCAAGACGGGAACCGCGGAGCTCGGGCTCGGCAATGTCTACGACGCTTGGTTCGTCGCCTTCGCCCCGGCGAACAACCCGCGGTACGTCGTCGCCGTCGTGGTGGAGAAACAGCCGAACGGATTCGGCGCCTCGGTCTCGGCTCCGATCGCCAAGGCAATCCTCGAAAAGCTCCTGGCTCGCTGACCGTGTCTCTACCCTTTAGGCGGCCGTGGCGGTAAGCGACTCCCTCATCGACACGCTGTTCGACGGGCGCTACCGGATCCAGCGCAAGCTGGGCGCCGGCGGAATGGCGGACGTCTACCTCGCCGAAGACCAGGAGCTCGGCCGCCGCGTCGCGATCAAGATCCTCAACAGCCGCCACGGCAACGACGACCAGTTCATCGAGCGCTTCCGCCGCGAGGCAAAGAACGCCGCAGCCCTCAACCACCCGAACATCGTCTCGATCTACGACCGGGGCGAAGCCGAGGACACCTACTACATCGCGATGGAGTTCCTCGACGGGCGCACGCTCAAGGAGCTGATCGTGGGGCGCGGAGCGGCGCCGGTCAACGTCGCGATCGAGTACGCGCGCCAGATCCTCTCCGCGCTCCGCTTCGCGCACCGGCACGGCATCGTGCATCGGGACATCAAGCCGCACAACGTGCTCGTCGACCGCGAGGGGCGCGTGAAGGTGACGGACTTCGGAATCGCCCGCGCAGGCACGAGCCAGATGACCGAGACGGGCTCGATCGTCGGCACGGCGCAGTACCTCTCCCCGGAGCAGGCGCGGGGCGGCGAGGTCGACCCGCGCTCGGACCTCTACTCGCTCGGCGTCGTGCTCTACGAGCTGCTGACCGGCAAGACGCCCTTCGACGGCGAGACGCCGGTCGAGATCGCGATGAAGCACCTCTCCAACGCGCCGAAGCCGCCCTCGAAGCTCCGGCCTGACATCCCGCCCGAGCTCGACATGGTCGTCTTGAGGGCGCTCTCCAAGAGTCCCGACGACCGATACCAGAGCGCCGACGAGATGGAGGCCGACCTCGAGCGGGTCGCCCGCGGGGCACGCGTGTCGGCGACCACCGTTGACACGGCAACGCAAGTCCTGCGCCGGCCGGCGGCCGCCGCGGCAGCGGCTTCGGCCACCGCGGCGACGATGATCGCGCCTTCCCCCGCCACGGCCGCAGCCCCGCCCGCAGCGGTGGCCGAGGAGGAAGAGCTAGAGGAACACGGCGGGCCGGAGCGGCCGCTGTGGCCATGGCTCGTCGCCATCGGCTTCGTCGTCGCTGCCGTGATCGCCGGCTTCTTCGTCTGGCACGAGCTGTCCAGCTCGACCCCGCAGGTGGCGGTCAACAACTACGTGAACGAGCCGCAGGCGAACGCCGTACAGCAGATCGAGACCGCGGGCCTTCATGCGAAGGTGAAGAACGGCTCGAACGAGCGGTTCAAGAAGGGCATCGTCTTCAAGCAGGACCCGGGCGCGGGCGCGAAGGTCGACAAGGGCGGAACGGTCACGATCTGGGTGTCGACAGGTCCGCCGAAAGTGACAGTCCCGTCGGTCAAGGGTCAGCAATGGACACAGGCGCAGCAGGCCCTCGTCAACGCCGGGCTGCGACCGGTCGAGCACATCGTCCCCGGCAATACGAAGGGCCAGGTGACGGCGACCGATCCGGCCGGCGGGGAGTCGGTGCCGAAGAACTCCAAGGTGCGCGTGAACGTCATGAGCGGACCGGCGACGGCGGCGGTGCCGAATGTCGTGGGCCAGACCGCCGCCGCGGCGACGACGGCGCTCCGCAACGCCGGCTTCAATCCCAACCCGCGATACGTGAACAACGACGCGACGCAGGGCCAGGTCATCAGCCAGACGCCCGCACCCGGCTCGACGGAGCCCAAGGGAACGAGCGTCACCATCGAGATCTCCAACGGTCCGCCGCAGAAGAGCGTGCCGGACGTCGTCGGCTACACGTCACAGCAGGCCGAGCAAGCCCTCCAGAGCGCGGGCTTCCAGGTCACGCAGCAGTACATCTCGGTCAGCGACCCCAGCCAGGACAACCTCGTCCAGTCTCAGAACCCACCCGGTGGCTCCTCGGCGACGAAGGGCTCGACCGTGACGATTGTGATCGGTCAGAACTCGGGGCCACCGACAACGACCTCGACCACGACCGGGTGAGCTCAGCTCGCCGTCTCCGCGTGGCCATCCTCGCGGGCGGCCGCTCGAGCGAGCACGAGATCTCCGTGGCGTCGGCGCGATCCGTGGCCGGGGCACTCGACCCGGCGCGGTACGAGATCGCCGAGGTTGCGATCGGCCGCGACGGACGCTGGGCGCTCGGAACCGGCGAGACGACCGCGGAGACCCTTCCCGTCCCCTACGACGGCGGCCCCCTCGAGAAGCTCGGGGCGGTCGACGTCGTCCTCCCGATCCTCCACGGCCCGTTCGGCGAGGACGGCACGGTGCAGGGGCTGCTCGAGCTCGCCGACGTGCCCTACGTCGGCGCGGGCGTCGCGGCATCGGCGCTCGCGATGGACAAGGACCTGTTCAAGAAGGTGATGCGCGACAGCGGCATCCCCGTCGCGGCGCACCACGCGATTCGGCTCGGCGACGCGGTCGAGAACCCCTTCGACTATCCGGTGTTCGTCAAGCCGGCGCGGCTCGGCTCCTCGGTCGGCATCTCGAAGGTGCACGGCGAGGACGAGCTCGAGCCGGCTGTCGAGCTCGCCTTCCGGCACGACGAGAAGGTGCTCGTCGAGGAGTTCGTCGCTGGGACGGAGGTCGAGGTCGGCGTGCTCGGCAACCGCGTGCCGCCGCCCATCGCCTCCCTTCCGGGCCAGATCGACACCCTCGAGCACGAGTGGTACGACTACGCGTCCAAGTACGACGAGGATGGGATGGAGCTGATCGTCCCGCCGCCGGGGCTATCCGAAGAGACGGTCGAGCTGCTGCAGCGGCGCGCGGTCGAGTCGTTCGTCGCGAGCGAGTGCGAAGGCCTCGCACGCGTCGACTTCTTCGTCCGCGAGTCCGACGGCGAGGTCGTGCTCAACGAGCTCAACACCATGCCCGGCTTCACGGCAACGAGCGTCTGGGCGCGGCTGTTCGAGGCGTCGGGGCTCGGCTATGCGGAAGCGGTCGGCCGGCTCATCGAGCTCGCGCTCGAACGGCACGAGCGCCGCTCGAAGCTCGTCTACTAGCTCTTCGCGGTGACCTCCGAGATCTCGGCACGGTTGCCCGGAGGCAGCTGCGTGATCCAGACGACGTAGTACTGCCCGCTCTTTCCGTTGAGTGCGAAGGTCGTCTTTGCGGCAACTGTCTGCGACGAGGAGTCGGCCGAGAATGGACCGCTTTGCGAGTCACCGACCTGGATCTCGGCGGTGAAGCCGGGCGTAGGCGTGACCACCGTGACCTGCGCGAGCTTGACGGAGCTACCCGCGTCGAGCACGAGCCCGACGCCGTCCTTGAGACCGCCGAAGTCCTGGCTGCCGTAGATCTCCGTCGTCCACACCGTGGCCGCGTTGCCGTCGGTCGCGAGCGGCGCCGTCTCGGAGTGCTCCCCGCCGTTGCCCCCCGGGTCGTAGTCGCCGACGCCGTGCAGCTGCACGGCCGTGCCGGGCGAGCCCCCGCCCGACGTACCTCCGCTGTGATCACCCACGCCGCCGAGCAGGACGACCGCCGCGAACGCCGCACCGGCGACGACGAGCGCGAGCAGGATCCAGGCCAGCGGACGCCGGCGAGAACGGCGCCGGCGCACAGGCGCAGGGCTCGGCGCCGGCGCCGGAGGAGTGATGAGCGTCCGCTCGGCATCCGCGAACAGCGCGGGCCCCCCGCCTTCCGCCTCGGCGAGGCAGGCGCGAAGCTCCTTCGCAAACGCGGCCATGGACGAAAAGCGGCGCGCCGGGTCCTTCGCCAGCGCTCGATCGACCGCCGCCTCCAGCCTCGGGCTCACGTCCGGACGCCGGTCGCGCAGGCTCGGCGGCGGCTCGTTCACGTGGCGCAGCGCAACCGCGACGAAGTTCTCCCCGACGAACGGCACGTCGCCGGCCAGCAGCTCCCAGAGCACGACCCCGAGGGAGTAGACATCGGTCGCAGGCGAGACGGGCTTACCGCCGGCCTGCTCGGGCGCGAGGTACTCGCCGGTGCCGAGCACCGTTCCCGTCAGAGTGACGCCGTGCTCGACGTGCAGCGACCGCGCGATGCCGAAGTCGGTCACCTTTACCTCGCCCTCGTTGCTGAGGAGCACGTTCTGCGGCTTCACGTCCCGGTGAACGAGGCCATGATCGTGCGCGAAGGCGAGCCCGTCGGCGACTGCCAGAGCGAGCTCGAGGGCCTGTCGCACCGGCAGGGATCCCTCGCGCTGCACGAGCTCCTTGAGGTTCTCGCCCTCAACGTGCTCGAAGACGATGTACTGCCGGCCCTCGTCGTCCCCGCGGTCGATGACGGTGACGATGTTCGGGTGCGACAGCTGCGCCACGGCCCGCGCCTCACGGCGAAAGCGCTCGAGATACTCGGGGTCGCCGGCGTAGTGCTCGTGGAGGATCTTGATCGCGACGCGCCGCTCGAGCTGGCGGTCGCGCGCGCGGAAGACGCTCGACATGCCGCCGGTCCCCACGAGCTCTTCGAGCTCGTACCGGTCGGCGATCAGATCGCCGGACTGCGGAGGACGCGCCACGGCGCCGGTTATCGACCTCGGCCCCGACACACCGCTTGAACGTGCGAGCGGCGGGCGGGGCTACGCAAGGACGGCTTCCAGCGCCTCCTCCCACGCCGCGAGCCCTTCCTCGAGCTCGGCGTCCGTGATGACGAGCGGACAGAGGACGCGGTTGCAGTTGGAATGGATGCCGGCCTTGAGGAGCAACAGTCCCCGTGCCGCCGCCTCCTCGGCGACGCGCGAGGCGATGCCGGGAGCGGGCTCCTTCGTCTCGCGGTCCTCGACGTACTCGACCGCGAGCATCGCGCCCAGGCCGCGGACGTCGCCGATCGCCGCGAAGCGCTCCTGCCAGGAGAGCATGCGAGCCCGGATCGTCTCGCCTATCCGCTGCGCACGCTCGACGAGCCCTTCCTCCTCGAATACGTCGAGGACGGCGACGGCGGCAGCGAGCGCGACCGGGTTCCCGACATAGGTCCCACCCACCGCGTTGTCCCAAAGCGAGTCCATGATCTCCGCCTTGCCGACGACCCCGGAGAGCGGCAGGCCGGCGGCGATGGACTTGGCCACCGTGATGAGATCCGCCTCGACGCCGTAGTGCTCGAGGGCGAACATCCGGCCGGTGCGGCCGAAGCCGGTCTGAACCTCGTCGACGACGAGCAGGATTCCCTCGCGGTCACAGATCGCGCGCAGCCCCTCCATGAACTCCTGCGGCGCGGGGATGAAGCCGCCTTCGCCCTGCACCGGCTCGAGGACGATCGCCGCGACCGTCTCGGCGGCGACCTGCGTCGAGAGGGCGCGCTCGAGCGCGTCGAGCGCGTCGCGTGCCGTGATCCCGCGGTACTCGTCCGGGAAGGGGACGCGGTACACCTCCGGCGCGAACGGACCGAGGCCCGCCTTGTACGGATGTGTCTTCGAGGTGAGCGTGAGCGAGAGGAGCGTGCGGCCGTGGAAGCCGCCCTCGAAGCCGATCACGGCGGGCCGACGCGTGTAGCCGCGCGCGAACTTGACGGCGTTCTCGACCGCCTCGGTGCCCGCGTTGAAGAACGCGGCCTTGGCCGGTCCCGAGAACGGCGCGATCGCCGTCAGCCGCTCGGCGTACTCGACATAGATCTCATACGGGACGATCGTGAAGTCCGAGTGGAGGAAAAGGGTCGCCTGCTCCTGCACGGCGGCGACAACACGCGGATGAGCGTGACCGACGTTGAGGCAGCCGACGCCGCCCGTGAAGTCGATGAAGCTGTTGCCGTCGACGTCGGTGACGATCGCTCCCCTCCCCTCGGCGATCATGATCGGGAGGTAGAGACCGAGCGGGTCGGCGACGACGCGCTCCTTGCGCTTGATCATCTCCCGGGAGCGAGGGCCGGGAATCTCCGTGCGAAGCTCGATCGCGCGTGTGATGGCCATACGGTCACGATAGCCACTCCGCCCGACGGGGAATCCCGGTAAGAATCGTCGCGATGGTGCTCTCCGACGCGACGATCTCCCGCCTGCTCGCCGAGGGGAGGATCGAGATCGACCCGTACGACGAGACGCTGTTGCAGCCGTCGAGCGTCGACGTCCGCGTCGACCGGCTCTTTCGCGTCTTTCACAACAACCGCTACCCGTTCATCGACGTCAAGGTCGAGCAGGCGGAGCTGACTGAGCTCGTCGAAGTCGAGGAGGAGCACCCCTTCGTTCTGCACCCCGGCGAGTTCGTGCTCGGCTCGACGCTCGAGCGCATCAAGCTGCCCGACGACCTCGTGGCGCGACTGGAGGGAAAGTCGAGTCTCGGGCGCCTCGGTCTCCTCATTCACTCGACCGCCGGGTTCATCGACCCGGGCTGGGACGGCCACGTGACGCTCGAGCTCTCGAACGTGGCCAACCTGCCGATTACGATCTATCCGGGCATGAAGATCGGGCAGGTCTCCTTCATGCAGTTGACGGAGCCGGCAGCGACACCGTACGGCGCCGACTCGATCGGCTCGAAGTACAAGGGACAACGCGGGCCGACCGCGAGCCGCTACTGGCAGAACTTCGAGGAGCAGGCATGACCGTCCTCGTGACGGGCGGCACGGGCTTCATCGGCCCGCACGTCGTGCACGCGCTGCGGGCGCGAGAGATCCCGGTGCGGGCGCTCGTGCGAGATCCCGCCCACACCACGCGCCTTGCGGCCTGGGGAGTCGAGCTGGCCGCCGGAGACGTAACGGATCCGGCCTCCCTCAGCTCCGCCTGCGACGGAGTGGACGCCGTCGTGCATCTCGTCGCGATCATTCGCGGCCGGCCTTCCGACTTCGAGCGCGTAATGGAGGAGGGCACACGGAACGTCGTCGCCGCCGCACAGGAGGCAGGCGTGCGGCGGTTCGTACTCGCGAGCGCGCTCGGCCTCGACGAGCGTTCGAAGGACGCCGTGCCGTACTTCCGGGCAAAGTGGGAGATGGAGCGGGCCGTCAGGGAATCCGGGCTCGAGCACGTGATCGTCCGGCCGAGCTTCGTGTTCGGCCGCGACGGCGGCGTCCTGCCGACTTTCGTCCGGCTGGCCCGCTACGCGCCGGTGACGCCGATCATCGGGCCGGGAAGGCAGCGGCTGCAGCCGATCTGGGTCGAGGACCTCGCCGAGCATTACGCCGCCGCGATCGCGGAACCAGCGGCGACGAATCGGACGTTCGAGCTCGGCGGTCCGGACGCCGTGAGCTGGAACGAGTTCTGGGAGCGCCTGAAGGGCGTGCTCGGCGTCCGAAGGCCGTCCGTGCACATTCCCTTCTCTGCGATGCGCCTGCAGGCGGCGCTGACCGAGCGCTTGCCGGGCGCGCCGGTGACGCGAGACCAGCTGACGATGCTCGCGCTCGGCGACAACGTCGTCACCGACCCGAGTGCCGCGGAGATCTTCAAGCTGCCGCTTCTGCCGCTCGACGAGCAGCTGCGCCGCGCGACGTGACCCGCGGAGTCGTCTACGCCGAGCCGGACGCGGCCCCGGCGGTCGAGGAGCTGACCGTGGAGCCCCCGGGACCGCGGGAGGTGCTCGTGCGGGTCCTCGCCTGCGGGCTCTGCCACTCCGACCTTCACATCGTCGAGACGAAAGGTTGGGGCTCGCGGTTTCCGATCCTGCTCGGCCACGAGGGAGCCGGAACCGTCGAGGAGGTGGGAAGCGAGGTGACCTCCGTCGCTCGCGGCGATCGAGTCGTCGTCGCCTGGCGTGCACCGTGCGGCGAGTGCCCCCAGTGCAGGCGCGGAGACCCGCGGCGCTGCTCCTCGCAGCTTCGCGCGAAGCGGCGGCTACGCCGGACGGTCGACGGCGCGTTGCTGACGCCGGTGCTGCGCTGTGGCACGTTCGCCGACCATGCGGTCGTCCACGAGGCGTGCGCGGTGAAGGTGCCCGAGGAGCTGCCGATCGAGCAGGCCACGCTGCTCGCCTGCGGCTTCTCGACAGGTGCCGGCGCCGCCCTGTGGGCCACGCCGGTGCGAGAGGGCTCTTCGGTCGTCGTGATCGGCTGCGGCGGAGTCGGGCTCGCCGTGGTCCAGGGCGCCCTGCTCCGTGCTGCAGGACGGATCATCGCCGTCGACCTCGCACCGGAGAAGCTCGAGCACGCACGGGCCCTCGGAGCGACCGATATCGTCGACGCCTCCGCCTGCGATCCCGTCGAGGCCGTGCGCGAGCTGACCGGCGGCCGCGGCGCAGAGTTCGCGTTCTCCGCGGGTGGCGGCGCAGCCGCGCTCGCGCAGGCGATCCGGATGTGCGCCTACGCCGGCTGGGCGACGCTCGTCGGCCTGGCCGTGCCGGGCTCGAGGCTCGACGTCGACCTCGATGCGGACTTCTTCGCGCCGCGAATCACGCTCACGGTGACGCACGGCGGCGACACGATCCCGCAGGAGGACTTTCCGTTCCTCGCGCAGGCCGCGCTCGAGGGACGTATCGATCTCGCCCGCTTCGTGACGAGCACGATCTCGCTCGACGAGGTGCCGGATCGCCTGAAGCGGATCGGCCGCGACGGCGAGATCCGGACGGTCGCCTTGCTCTAGTCCGCGGGCTTGCCGAACCCGGCGCGGCGGGCAATGTCCGCCTCGTCGACCATGTGCCCGTCGCGCTCGACGTAGCCGTCCTTGCCGCCGATCGCAAGCAGCACGGCGTCCTCCTCGAACGGATTCGAGACCTTGCGGGGCGTCGTCGACTCCACGTGGAACATGCCGCCCTCCCCGAGGACGCGCGTCTCGCCCTCCACTTCGACCTCGATCCGGCCACGGTGGACGAAGTAGAGCTCGTCCTGCGTGTCGTGGAAGTGGAGAAAGCCGTCGTGGCCGGGCGGCATGACGATCCCGTTGATGCCGAAAGCCGTGACGCCGAGCGCGGCCCGAATCTTGCGGAAGCCTGGGCCGTCGCCGAGCTCGTCGAGCGAGGAGAACGCATAGCTCACGTCGAGCAGGCCTCCGACGTGTCTGCGAGCGGCAGCCTGCCGAGCAGCTCGGCAAGCTGCCTGCGCTCCTTCTTCTTCAGCCGCGCTCCGAACAGCTCGTCGACATCCGCCTGGTGCGACTTGCGAGCGTTCTCGATCTTGTGAAGGCCTTCAGCGGTCAGCACCGCGTAGCTGACGCGGGCGTCGCTTTCGCACGATCTCTTCGCGACGAGGCCGCAGCGCTCGAGCCCGTCGAGCAGCCGAGTGATGCCCGAGGCCGTGAGCAGGACGGAACGCGCGATGTCGACCCGCCTCATCGAGTGTCCCTCCGCGTGGTAGAGCTGGATGAGCACGTCGAAGTCGCTCATCGTCAGCCCGTGTTCCGCCTCGAGGCGCGCCGAGAGCTCCCGCGTCAGCGCGGCATGCGCGCGCAGGAACCGGATCCACGCGGTCTGCGTGGCGTCCGAAACTTCTTGCGTGGTCAATACTTGACTAGACAATCTTCTCTCGCTATGATCCTTGCGACCTCAAGTATAGAAGGAGCTTGCATCCATGTCCACTATCACTACCACCAAGACAGTTCCGGCCGGTACCTGGAGTGCCGATCCGGTTCATTCTCACATCTCGTTCGAGGTCGCCTACGCCGGGACGAACACGTTCCGCGGCGGCTTCAGCGACTACACGGCCACGCTCAAGGACGGCCTCCTCGAAGGTTCGGCCAAGGTCGCGAGCGTCGACGTCAAGGACGAGCAGCTGAACGGCCATCTCCTGACCCCCGACTTCTTCGACGCCGAGCGGTTTCCG
>Ga0335083_10009848_pt1 | contig 11587 bp, 9 predicted proteins | sample Lox_Sample_42_FD_206716 | JGI IMG/M metagenome (GOLD analysis project Ga0335083, IMG submission 206716) | Soil microbial communities from Loxahatchee National Wildlife Refuge, Florida, United States - Lox_Sample_4.2 | ecosystem: Environmental > Terrestrial > Soil > Wetlands | place: USA: Florida... | reverse complement strand
TGGGCAGGATTGCGGAGTGCATCTCCGGCAGCAACCTTGCCCACGAACGGAGCAGTGCGGTGGTGCGCCGGAGCGCGGCCGTGGTTTCGTGCTCATCCCCGGAGAGTCCGACGGCGCCTTTGCGCAATACCTCACCGGGAGCGGGCGCCCAGCCCGCCGGATACAGCGAGTCCTCGACCGCGGTCCACAAGAGCGCGCCGCCGTGGATCATAGCCTCGCGGCTGCGCGCAAGGGCGCCTGGATCGACGGCGGAAATCACGGCAACCGGAACGGGCGCGGCAGCGGCGTCGATCGCCAGCGCGCGGTCGTCCACGAAAGCAATCGGTCCGCCGTGGCTGACGGTCTGGGTGGCGAGGGTCTGATCGAGCAGTTTGATCCATGCCGCGTCACCCTTCCAGGTGTTGTCGCTGCGAATCCAGCCGTGCAAGCCGAGTTTGCGCAGCGCTCGAACGAAACCGGTCAGGTCCCGGCGCGGGCTGGAACGGCCGGAGAGATCGAATTCGCCGGAAGCCAACTGGTGAAAATCGCGGGGAATCGCGAAGGCCACGGTCTGCACGCCGATGTTTTTCAGCCATACCAGCTCCCGTTCCCACAGTGCGTGCGGATAGAGGTGATACGGGAATTCCACGGCCTGGAGGTAGGGCTCGCGGTTCTCCGCACCCGCCGCCGTGGCAGCCGTCAGCACGAGCAGGGCGGCGAGTCGTTTCAAAATCCGAGGTCCTTCCGCTTGCGGAAGTCGCCGGCGGTTATCCGGACCACACGGCACATCTCGAACAAGCGCGAGTGTGCGCGCGCGCCGATGTAGTCCGCGAGTGTCCGGCGGTAATCCGTGATGCCTCCCGAGGACTGCATGGCCGTCTCCGGGAGATTGGTGGTGGCGATCAGCGGCTTCTTGTTGTTGCAGCGGTGGGTGATGATGCTGGTTACGGTGTCCTGCACCCAATCGGTAACGCGGTGCGCTCCCAGGTCGTCGAGGAGGAGGACCTCCGCGTCGAGCGCCCCGTGGTACGCCTCCTTGTCCGACGAGTTGGACGCCGAATCGTATCCGGAGCGTATGCGATCCAGCAGCGTCTGATAGTCGTTGAAGAGACCTTCGAAGCCTTTCTGCATGATGCGGCGCAGCGCGGCGACGGCGAGGTGGGTCTTGCCGCAGCCGGTATCGCCGATGAGCAGCAGCCCCGGAAACGGTCCGCCGGGGAACTCGTCCACGTAGGCGCGCACGGCGGTCATCACGCGCTTGAGTTCCTGCCCGTACGGGCCGTCGGCCTTGAAGTTCTCGAAAGAGGCGTTGCGGTAGAGAACCGGAATCTGGGCGCGCTCTTCGAGGCGTTCGGCGCGACCTTGCGAGCGGCAATCACAAGGCTCCGCGCCGCTTACGTTGGCTCGCTCGACGATGATCCAGCCGGTACCGCCGCACTTTCCGCAAACCGATTGCGTGGACATCCACATCTATTATCCAGCAGGATTGGCAAGGGAGAGCGTGTAGGCACCGTGTTGGGTATAGTCGCCGAGAGGTTTGGCCACGATGTAGTAGGTGCCGGCGGGTAAGGTGTCGACGATGCGGGCATTGGTGCCGCCGCCCGAGTCGTCGTCGACATCGACAACGTTGCCCTTGGCGTCCAGCACGATGAGGTAGGCGTCGAAGTCGGCGGAGTTGAGGCGAAGGTCGATGGCGGCACCGGCGGCGAGGCTCAGGGTGTACATATCCGCGAACGTGCCATCGATGTACTGGCAGGCGGTGTATGTAATGTTGCCGGTCAGGCTGCCTCCCGGAGCAATGCTTCCCGCGACGGTGCAGAATGGGGGCCGAGGGCCCGGAACGGTGCGGAGGTCCACCTCATAAAGACCGCCGGGACCGCCGGCGGCGTCGCGCGCGCCCAGCTTGTAGGCGCCGGCGGACAGGTACTGCACGATCAGGGGATCGCCGGGGCCGTAGCTGTTCTCGTCCCAACGGACTGGGTTCCCGCCCGAGTCGTACAGCGTGAGATGGCCGTCGACTTGGCTCGAAGTCATCACGGCGAGCACCAGCGAATCGGCGGAAAGAGTGAAGGTATAGTAGTCCACCGGCTGACCGCCGGCGCCGCGGCAACTGTTGGAGCCGAGGTACTGGACATAGCCTCCATTGAGATCGAGTGCCTGAGCGAACGTACACGCGGGAATGTCATGGCCGGTGAACTTCGTAGTGGCCTGATACCGGCCGGCGCCGGAGATGGCGGCAGCCACGATCGTGTACACGCCCGCCGGAAGATCGGCGGTGATTTGCGACGCCGTGAGGCCGCTGGAATCGTCGTTGAGGACGATCAGGTTGTCTTTGGAATCGCGCACGGCCAGGCGGGTATTGAAGTCCAGCGAACTCAGGCCGAGCTCGAGCGTGCCGGCCGCAGGCAGCGTCATCGTGTACAGGTCTGCGAGTCCGAGCGCGGTGGGGCAACTGTTCGCGTTAAGCGCGCCGGTGAGCAGGTCGCCCGGCGAGGCCTGGGCCGGCGCACAGGGCTGAGGATTCCCCGCGGTGAAAGCGTACTGCAACGAGTATTTGCCGCCGGCGGGCACATCGCTGACGACCTGGAGCGTGTAGTCGCCGGCCGGCATTTGCAGGCGCAGGTTGGATTGCGCGTTGCCACTGGGGTCGAATCCGCCGCCCCCGGAATCGGACGCCAGGATGTTGCCGGCGGCGTCCAGCAGGTTGAGCGTGGCCGTGAAGTCCGGACTCACTGCCGTGACATTGACGACCCCGGCCGATGCCGGCGACACCCGATAGTAGTCGTAATAGAGCTGATCTCCGCTACCGGGCTCGGTCATATAACAACTGCCGGAGGAGATGGCGCCGCTGGCCGAGGCTTGGTCGGCCATGGTTCCCTGCGACTTGCACGTCTCGTCCGCGGCGGATTGGAATGCGGTCACGATCTGGTAGGCGCCAGTGTTGTCCGCGGAGCCGACCACCACGATGTACTGGCTTTCTCCGCTCACTGGAGCGCTCAGGGAGCCGGTTGCCGAGGAGTTGAGCAAGCGGCCGTCGCCGGAACGGAGCGTCACGATCGGAGTGAAATCCTGACTGGCCAGCGTGATGGTGAGTGTACCCGCGCCGTCCGTGGTCAGGGTATATGCTTCGTATTGCGAACCATCCGGGGCGAGGCATCCGGAGCCAGGAAGGACGCCAGTGACAGTCTGAGTGCTGCCGATGTTCGGGAAGTCCGAGCACATCATTCCAGCTTCTGGCGAGAAGGATGTGGCGACGGTGTACGGGCCGAGGTCGGTGGCAGTCCGGCCGTTGACCAGGAGCACGTAACTGCCCGCTTCAATGGAATGACGGATGGAGGTGCCGGAATCGACCTGGGCTCCGGAGCGGTCGCGCAGGATCAGCCCGAGGTTGGATTTGGCGCCGCTGAGATCGATGCGGATCTGCCCGCGTACGGGGAGATCGAGGCGGTAAGGCATGTACGGCGAGCCGTCGCTGAGCTGGCAATTGGTGCTGTCCAAAGAAGCGGACACCGTGCCGTTGGGTAGGACGGCGGCGATCGCCGGACAGTCCTGCGCACGGGAGGACGCGGAGACCCACACCGATAACGCTGCGATCACGGCTCCGAGGCGCATTCGTTTCATTAACCCACAAGATGGGCAGAGAGTTGCAGACGCGGTTCGGGCGGCGGGGGTTTCCACCTGGTTTTTGGGAACCTGGTCCGGTGTCCACGTGGTACTCTGTGTTTCGGAACTTTATGCCTGTGACCCGCGAAAAAGCCCAGCTCATGAGCGCTTCCGAAATTGACCGGACATTGGTGCGGCTGGCGCACGAGATTCTGGAAAAAACCAAGGACCTGGATCAGCTCGCGTTCATTGGAATCCGGCGGCGGGGGGTTCCGCTGGCGCAGAGGTTGGCGGCAAAGATCGCCGCCCTGGAGAACCGAACGGTCCCGGTGGGCATTCTGGATATCAATCTCTACCGCGACGATCTGAGCACCGTGGACATCAAGCCGGTGGTCAGCTCCACGGAGATCGCCTTCAACGTCGCCGGCAAAGACATCATTCTGATGGATGACGTGCTCTACACGGGCCGTACCATCCGCGCCGCTCTCGATGCCCTGTTCGATCACGGGCGCCCGGCGCGCGTGCAGCTACTGGTGCTCATCGACCGCGGCCACCGCGAGCTGCCCATCGAAGCACGGTTCATCGGGCGCACGGTGCAAACCACGGACCACGAGATCATCGAAGTTAAATTTCAGGAGATCGACGGAATGGAAAAGGTTCTCCTGTGTGAGAAAGCCGAAGCTGGAGCCGCCTGAAACAGTCATGCCCGCCGACCATGACCCTCACCGGGGACTGCTCGGGATTGAGGAGCTGAACCGCGCCGAGATCGACGCCATCCTGGCGCGGGCCAAGGATTTTCAGCCGCTGCAGAGCCAGAGCTTGAAAAAACTGGATACCCTGCGCGGCAAAATGATTGTCAACCTTTTCTTCGAGGCCTCTACCCGGACCCGGACGAGCTTCGAAATCGCCGCCAAGCGCCTGGGCGCGGACGCGGTCTCGATTACCGCGTCGGGCTCGAGCGTGAGCAAGGGCGAGAGCCTGGTGGACACGCTCAACACGCTGGCAGCCATGCGGCCCGACGCCATCGTCATGCGCCATTCGGCCAGCGGCGCGCCGCACTTCCTCGCGCGGCATTTGCCCACGCCGATCATCAATGCCGGAGACGGTACGCACGAGCACCCCACGCAGGCGTTGCTCGACGCGCGCACCATTCTGGACCGAACGGGCCGGCTCGAAGGTCTGCGGATCGCCATCATCGGCGACATCGCCCACAGCCGGGTGGCGCGCAGCAACGTCCACCTGCTGAGCAAGTTTGGCGCGGAGATCGTGCTCTGCGGCCCGGCATCGCTGCTGCCGGTGGAACTGGCGCAACTCGCTCCCGGGGTATGGCTCACCAACGACATCCGCGAAGCTATCAAGGACTGCGACGTCATCATGATGCTGCGTGTGCAACTCGAGCGGCAGCACGAGGCGTCGTTTCCGGCCAGCGAATACTTCCGCTTCTACGGACTGCAGCTCGAACATCTCGACCTGGCAAAGCCGGATGCCATCGTAATGCATCCCGGGCCGATCAACCGGGGCCGCGAGCTGTCGAGCGAGGTGGCCGACTTCCAGCGCAGCGTGATCCTCAACCAGGTGGAAAACGGGGTGGCGGTGCGCATGGCGGTCCTGGAAAAAGTCATTGGATAGAACCATGCCGATCGTCATCAAGAACGGACGTGTGATCGACCCGGCAAGCAACACGGACCGCGTTGCCGACGTGCTGATCGTCGACGGCCGCATTGCCGGTGTGGCGCCGAACTTGTCTTCACCGAAAGCCGAAGTCTACGATGCGGCCGGCATGATCGTGGCGCCCGGCTTCATCGATATGCACGTGCACCTGCGCGAGCCGGGCTTCGAGCATGCCGAAAATATCGAGAGCGGCAGCCGCGCCGCCGCGGCGGGCGGTTTTACCTCCGTCTGCTGCATGCCCAATACCAAGCCGGTGAACGACAGCGCCACGGTGACCAGCTATATCGTGCAGCAGGCGCGCGCTAAGGCAGCCGTCAACGTCTTTCCCATCGGCGCCATCACCAAGGGCAGCGCGGGCGAGGAACTGGCCGCTATCGGCGCCATGAAATCGGCGGGAGCGGTGGCCATCAGCGACGACGGCCTGCCGGTGATGAACGCCCGGGTCATGCGCCGTGCCATGGAGTTCGCGCGCAGCTACGACCTGCCGATCATCCAGCACTGCGAAGATCTCAGCCTCAGCGCGGGCGGGGACATGCACGAGGGGGCGCAGAGCGTGCGCTGGGGCCTTCGCGGCATTCCGGCGGCGAGCGAAGATGTGATGGTGGCGCGCGACCTGGTGCTCGCGCAGTTGACCGGAGCGCGTTATCACGTGGCGCACATCTCCACACGTAATGCGGTGGCCATGGTCGAGTACGCGCGCCGGCAGGGCCTGGCGGTGACGTGCGAGGCTACTCCGCATCACTTCACTCTGGCGGACGAGCAGATGGCGCCGTATGACAGCAATTACAAGATGAAACCGCCGCTGCGTGCCTCCTGCCACCGCGACGCCGTCATCTCGGGACTTGCCTCCGGAACTATCGCGGCCATCGCCAGCGATCACGCTCCGCACCCGGGGTCGGAGAAGATGCAGGAGTTCGAGCGCTGCCCCTTCGGCATCATCGGTCTCGAGACATCCATCGCGTTGGCGCTCGAGGAACTGGTGGCGACCGGCAGAACCACGCTCACGCGCATGGTAGAGCTGTTCACCACGGGACCGGAATCGGTGATGCGCCTGGGCAGGGGCACGCTCGCGCCAGGCGCCCCCGGCGACGTGACGGTATTCAGCACCGATCTCGAGTGGACCTACGACGTGAACCAATCCTGTTCGCGCAGCCGCAACTCGCCCTTTCACGGACGCCGGTTCAAAGGCGGCCCGATGGCCACGGTGGTCGACGGCGAATTCCGCTGGAAGCGGTGAGCGCTACCGCCCCGCCGGCGGAGCCGGCAGCATATTCCGGATCGCCGCGATCCGCCATCCATCCACCCCGCGCGTGATGACGAAGGTGGACCACATGTGCCGGGACTGTCCGCCCGCCATGCCGCTGATTTCGTAGCGACCGTCGGCCACAGCGACATCGGCGCCCACGAAGCGCACCGTTTCCACGGTGATGGTTCGCCGGCCGCCGGTGCTCTCCGAGCTCGCCAGAGTGCCGCGGACCACGGCGTCGCGCCCCTTCCGCCATTCGCCCGAGGAGACAAGCTGGTCCGCGTCCTTGGTAAACACGGCCTCGATGGCGGAGGCGTCGCGCTTCTCGCGGGCGTCCACGTAGCGTGCGACCACAGCTTTCACCGCGGCTTCGTCGGGGGCGGATTGCGCGGGCAGCGCGGCCGCCAGCATGGTCAGGAGAAGTAGGAAACGGATCATTCCCGCTATTCTATCCCTGACCGGCGGCACGGCCGCTACATGACCGGACCGATCCGCCAGGGCACAAACTCCTTGTGACCGAGCCGCTCCGCGCACGTCCGGCTCCCGGTCGCGATCTCCATCATCAGGTCGAAAATCCGCTGCCCCACCTGCTGCACCGTCGATTCGCCATCCGCGATTGCGCCGGCATTCACATCCATGTTCGACGTCATGCGCGCGTAGGTATTGCTGTTGGTCGCGATCTTGATCACCGGAATCGTCGGGAATCCGATAGCGCTGCCCCGTCCCGTGGTGAACGCGATCAGGTTGCACCCGCCTGCCGCCAAGCCCGTGAGGCTGACCGGATCGTAGCCCGGCGTGTTCATGAAGCAAAAGCCCGGCGACTTGATCCGCTCGGCATAATCGTACACGTCGATCAGCGGGCTGGTGCCACCTTTGGCGACCGCACCCAGGCTCTTCTCCAGAATGTTGGTCAGCCCGCCCTCTTTATTCCCCGGAGAGGGATTGTCGTCGAAGCTGCCGTGGAAGCGCGCCAGGTAGTCCTTGTAGTTCGCGATGCAGCCGAGCAGTTTGCCGGCGATCTCGCGATTGCGGGCGCGCTTCACCAGCAGGTGCTCCGCGCCGACAATCTCGGGGGTCTCGGCGAGCACAGGCGTGCCGCCAATGGCCGCCAGCAGGTCGGAGCAGTACCCCAACGCGGGGTTGGCCGTGATGCCGCTGAACGAATCCGAGCCGCCGCAGTTGAGCCCGAGCACGATCTTCGACGCCGGCTGCGGTGTGCGGCGCTCCGCCGAAGCCTGCTCGATGAAACGCGCGATTTCCCGCCGGGCGGCTTCAAAGGCGCCGGAAGTGCCGCCGCTCGATTGCAGCGTCAGGCCTGCCAGCCGCGCGCTCCGCGGGCCTCCGGGGCCCAGGTAGTGATCGATCTGGTTGACCTCGCAGCCCAGTCCCAGGATGACTGCCGCCGAGACATTGGGATGCACCAGCACGCCGCCGAGTGTGCGGCGGAGCTGATCCATATCGGGTCCGAACGCATGCCCGCAGCCATCGCCATGCGGGAAGGCCACCACGCCGTCCACGCCGGGCGGCAGCCGCTCGCCTTCGTAGCTGCGCGCGATCAGCTCGGCGGTGTGGGCCGCGCAGTTACTTGCGGCCACTACGGCGATGTAGTTGCGGGTGCCCACGCGCCCGTCCTCGCGCAGGTAGCCCATGAACTCAGGTGCGTCCTTTCGCGCCTCGGGCACGGGCGTCTCCACCGCGGGAAATTCATAGTTGAAGTCGAGCTCTTCGAATGCCAGGTTGTGGGTATGGACGTGCCGTCCCGCGCCGATGGGCACCTTGGCGCGGCCGATTACCTGGCCGTAGCGCTCCACTACTTCGCCTTCCGCGACGTCCCGTAGGGCGATCTTGTGGCCGGCCGGAATCGGTTCGCGTGCGACCACCGGCTTACCGTCCACACGCAGCTCCGTGCCGGCCGCGACCGGCACGCGCGCCACTGCCACGTTGTCGGCCGGGTGGAGATGGATGGCCGAGTTCTCGGCGGTGGGTAGTTTGGCGATGTCGACCAGCATGCTTCTTCTCAGCGTTGCAGTTTCAGCTCTCCTGCGGGCTCTCCCGCGTGCGCGTGGATTCGGTTGCCAACGGGGTGAATCCAGATGCCGTCGCCGTCGCGCGGCACCGGGATATCGGCGGGTCCATCGGCCCACACGAAATGATCGTCTTCGACATCCGGCAGCAGCTTCCCGATGTGAAGGTGCATGTGACACTGGGTTCGCCGCTCCGTCGAATTCAGGGCGATGCCCCATTGGTCGCCCCAGACCTCGCGGGCCTTGGCGATCGCGGCGGTCCAGTATCCCGTGCGCTGTTCGGCCGTCATCTCCAGAAGCTGCTGCGGCCGGTTCCCGTGAAAGCGGGGGAGCATGATCCACCGGTTCGGTTTGTTGGGGTTGCTGTCACGGATCGCGAAAAACTGGACGTCGGCCGGCTGCTTTTCCACCTCCCGGCAGAGGCTGCACTCGCGCGCTTCCATGGTCTCCGGGCGGGCGGGGTCGCACTGGCAGTTGCGCACGTCGGCGCGTGTGAGCGGCAGCAGAAACAGTACCAGCGCGGGGAACATTCGGCGGCAGTGCATTTTTATTTTGATTGTACTTCCACTGGACTTGAGCGGGCCAGCAGGCCTGCTCTACAGGGCCTTCGGCCAGTGGGAGGATTTTCAGGCGGGCAAGCGCGGGCTAGGGAAGTAAACTGGAAGTTGAATCTCCGAAAAATCCCGATCGCGCTCGTGGTCGCCCTGCCCCTGGTCTATCTCATCTACTTTTTCAACCTGACCGCGGTCGGCATGCTCGGTCCCGATGAACCGCGCTACGCCGCCATCGGCCGCGAGATGGCGCGCAGCGGCGATTGGGTCACGCCCCGGCTGTGGGGAACGGGCTGGTTCGAGAAACCGGCACTGCTGTATTGGATGACCGCATCGGCGTCCCGCCTTGGTCTTGGCACCGAACTGGCGCCGCGCCTGCCGGTCGCGATCACTGCGGTCGGCTTTCTATTCTTCTACTGGTGGATTGTGAGGCGTGAGTTCGGCTGCCGCGCAGCCTGGTTCGCCTCCATTATTCTGGGAACCTCCGGCATGTGGATCGGTTTCAGCCAGGTTGGCGTGACCGACATCCCCATGACCGCGTACTTCAGCGCGGCCATGTTGCTCGCCCTGCCGTGGATTGCCAAGCGCGATCAGCGCGCTCTGCCGGCGTCAGCAGCACTTTTCGGACTGGCGGTGCTGGCCAAGGGACTGGGGCCGGTGGCGCTTGCGGCACCGCTGGTCCGGGGCCGGCACATACCGGACTGGCTGAAGCCTCGCGTGCTTCTGCCACTTTTCGTCGCGGCTCTGCCGTGGTACGTGCTCTGCTATTCGCGAAACGGCTGGGCCTTTATCCACGATTTTTTCGTGCTGCACACCTTCGGCCGGCTCGCCTCAACCGCTTTGGCGCACGGCCAGCCGTGGTGGTATTACCTGCCGATCACGGCAGCGGCGTTCCTGCCGTGGACGCCGCTGCTCGTCCTGCTGGCACGCCGCAGCCTGTACTCCGATCCGCGGCGGCAATTCCTGGCGGCGTGGCTGTTATTCACGCTGGTCTTCTTCTCCGTAATGCGGAACAAACTGCCGGGGTACATCCTTCCGGCTCTTCCCGCCGCCGCGGCGCTGGCAGGCATCGCGCTCGATGAATTGCGTGCCGCGCGCGGATGGCTCGCTGCATGTGCGATTCTGCTGGTCGCGTTTCCAATCGCGGCGCAGGTTCTGCCCTCCGCCTTCTTGAACGGGCTATCGCACGCGCCCAGACCTGCGTTCCAGACGCTGTGGCTTGCCGCACCTGCCGTCGCGCTACTCGCATGGTTTCTGGATAGCCGCGGCCTCAGGCTGGCCGCGATGCTGACGATCGCCGCCGGCGTGTCCACCGGTATCGCGGGAGTGAAAATTCTGGCGGCGCCGGAACTCGACCGTTCGGTTTCGGCGCGGGGCCTTTGGAGGCAGATCGAAGGCCGCCCCGCCGAAGTTTGCCTGGGCAATCTCAAGCGCGACTGGATTTACGGATTGGACTATTATGCCGGCCGGGCTTTGCCGTCCTGCGATGAGACGCCCGCGCCCGTTCAGGTCCTGCCCGCCCCTGGAGACGGTGCTGTCGTGATCCGCTAGCGGGCATTCCCGTGCCGGTTGACCCGTAGTTGTGCAACGTTGTACTCTCACACTTGCTGAGCGCTGTCCGGAACTGATTCGATGATTCTGCCTCAAACCTATCCCGTGGTTCTGGCGCTGATGATCCTGAGCCTCGTCTGCCTCGGATCGTGGGCCGCTATGTTCAAGCTGGCCGGGAGGTGGCGCTTCGAACTGTTCTATCTCGATTTCGCGGTTGGGCTGATTGCGGCCGCCGCGATTTACGGCTTTACCGTCGGAAATCTCGGATTCGACGGATTCAATTTTCTGGACGATCTTCAGCACGCCGGCAAGCGGCAATGGCTGTTCGCTTTCCTCGCCGGTGTGATCTTCAACCTTGCGAACATGCTCTTGATCGCGGCGGTATCCGTGGCGGGCATGGCGGTATCGTTCGCGCTCGGCATTGGGATCGCTGTGCTGGTGGGCACGGGTCTGGCCGCGGCATCACGGCCGCCCTCCAACACGCTGATGCTGACGCTGGGATGTATCCTGATGCTGACCTGCGTGGTGGTCGCGGCCGCCTCCGATCGCATGCTCGAAATTGCGCGCCATGAGGTGTTGGCGCGCGCCGGGCGCGCCACGAGCACGCGCCGCCCCAGTTCCATCAAGGGAATTCTGCTGGCGGCTGTCGCGGGCGTTCTCATGGGCGTTTATTCGCCGCTGCTCGAAAAGGCGCGCGGCGGCGAAGTCGGCATGGGCCCCTACGCGCTCACGGCCATGTTTGCGCTGGGCGCCTTCTTCACCAGCCCGATCTTCGACATCTTCTTCATGAATCTTCCTGTCCAGGGCGAGCCGCTGGACTTCGGCATGATCGTAAACACGAGCGCGAAGCAGCATCTCCTGGGCCTGCTCAGCGGCGTGATTTGGTGCACGGGAGCGCTCGCCGCAATGGTTGCGGCCAGCGTTCCGGACGAGATACGAGCCGGCCCAGTGCTTTCCTACAT
>Ga0335083_10009846_pt1 | contig 11588 bp, 10 predicted proteins | sample Lox_Sample_42_FD_206716 | JGI IMG/M metagenome (GOLD analysis project Ga0335083, IMG submission 206716) | Soil microbial communities from Loxahatchee National Wildlife Refuge, Florida, United States - Lox_Sample_4.2 | ecosystem: Environmental > Terrestrial > Soil > Wetlands | place: USA... | reverse complement strand
TGGCGGAGAGAGTGGGATTCGAACCCACGTTAGAGTTTCCCCTAAACACGCTTTCCAAGCGTGCGCCTTCAGCCACTCGGCCATCTCTCCGGCGTGAATCGGATGGAAGGAACGACTCGTTAAGAAGCTTCCTGCTCAGCCGTAGATCCTGGCGATCTCGCGGCTCACTCGTTCTGTTCAATTCTATGGGTCAAGTCGGCGATCTGCAACTTGAAATGAGAATGCGAGTAAGGAAGAAAGGGAGCACCTGCGAACAGAAAAGAACCTTAGGAAGGCTTTATCGCAGGTACAGCACCCGGCATCGAGAGCGAACTCGACACAGAAGATGTTCCAGAACCAGAGGCTCCCGCGGCTGCCGCATTCGCAGCGCTATTGTTCTCGGCCGACACCGGCAGCGGAGGCACCTTCGTATTGTCAACAACATGATGATTCAGGCAGTAGAGCGCGAGTTCCAGGCGATCAGCCACGCCCAGCTTGTCATATACCTTGCGCAGATAATTCTTCACCACCTGCTCTGTGGTGCCTACACGCAATGCAATCTCTTTGTTCTTCATTCCCTGGGTCACGCACGAAACGATCAGCGTTTCCTTGGGAGTCAACTGCACCTTCGGGCGCGAGCCTGCAGGCCGGCTTCCCTGGTTACGGTATGCTTCCATCACCCAGCGCACGCCCTGGCTGTCGAGCCATGTTTCTCCTGCAACCACTTTGCGCAGGCACTCCACTAATAGCTCAGGCTCAACTTCGCGCGACACGATCCCGTGGGCACCGCGCCGAAACAGTTCCAGCGTCAGTTCTTCATCCGCGTTTGGCGTCACGACCACAACACGCAACTGCGGATTCTGGCGAAGCAGGTCTGCGACCGCCTCGACAGGGTTGGGCGTCAGCGCTGCTTCAAAGATCAGCACATCTGCGGTGAATTTCGCCGCTGCAGACTGCGTCTGCGCCATCGTCTCCGCTTGCCCCACCACGCGAATGTCATCTTCCAGCGCGAACACCTTGCGCAAGCCGGCGCGGAAAATGGCCTGCGTATCGGCCAAGATCACTCGGACGAACTGGCCGTTGCCGCCGTCGTCACTTGCTCCGAGTTTTTCTTCCACGTTAACCGGAATCGTAGCCATTCAGTTCCCTATTCGCCTAGGCTCGTTCGAAATGGTACTCGTCAATCACTACCCCAACGCCGCGCCGGCCTCGATCTTCAAAACTGCGGACCACACGGCCGCGGCAATCGATCTGCACATCCCGCCGCGCGCCGACAACATCGGCCGGCAAAAGAATTGTGAAGTCCACCATCGAGCCCACCGGAACATCCTTTTCCATCGCAAACAACACGCCGTTGGCTGAGATGTTTTCGGTCTCCGCCGAATACGCGCTGCCCTGGCTCGTGACCGACGCTGCGAGGTGCAGCGGAAACCGCGGCGCACTCTGCATGTCTTCGTAGTGCCCCGTCCTGGCTCGCGCCTGGGCCTCGGTCATCGGTGCTGTTCCTTCTGCTGCCACGCTGAGAAGAACCTTCCTTCCGGGAGCGTCATTCCCGCTCTCCGGACTCTCATCCAACTCAAGGGCAGCGTACACCCGCGAATCCCTCAAACAAAGTTACCGAAGTCATGGAACAAATGGGGTTAACTGATTCTCTTTGAATAACTTAGAAGGGATTACAAGAAGAGGTTTGAAGTCTGAAATAGCCAGCCGGAACCCGTCAATTTCCGGTCAATTCCGGGTGAATTTCCGGTGATTACCGGAGACAAATGGGACGGAAAATGAAGGGCGAACCCGGGCTCCTGAGGCACTGAATGCTGACTGGCGAGCGCTCTTTAGAACTTCGTCACTTCGGTGAAGTTGAATTCCCTGACCTTCATGGCCGGGACCACCATGTCGAACGATTCTTCTCCGCACGATCGCACCGGCACGCTCATCGCTTCGACATTCGACAGCATGTGAATCAGGCTCTCGTTGAAGCGGAAGTTCCGAACGCCTCCCTGCACCCTTCCATTCTCTACATGGAACGTGCCATCTCGCGTCATCCCGGTCAGCATCTTTTCAAAGGGCTCGACTTCGCGGATGTACCACAACCGCGTCACCAGGACGCCACGTTCTGTCGACGCAATCATCTGCTCCACGCTCTGCGGGTTGCTGACTGGGGCGAACACGATGTTCTGCGGCATTTCGCCCATTTCGTTGGGCAGCGCGAACCCGTGGCCTGTCGCCTCGACGGGACCAACTTCATCTTTGTACTCTGTCCGCTTCATGCGCTCGGCCGTCGCCCGCGCATAGACGACCCGCTTTACGATTCCGTCTTCCACCAGCGCCACTCTCTGCCGCTCTACTCCTTCGCCATCAAACGGTGACCCGCTCTGCAACGGATGAGCCACGTCATCCCAAATCGTGATGTTGTTGCCAAACAATTTCGTGCCGATTCGTCCCGTAAGAAATGAACGTTGGTCAAGAATGGCCATGCCGGCGTAATCCCAGAACATGAATCCCACAATGTCGAGTACGGCGGCAGGCTCGAGGATCACGGTGTACTTCCCCGCCGGAATCTCTCGCGGACGCGCCGACTCCACCGCTTTGCGTGCAGCCGTCTCGGCCAGAGCCAACGGATCAAGAGTCCCGACGTCCGGAGAATTGGCCTTCTGCCACCCGGAAGAATCGCCTGCCAACATCGTGATGGAAATCTCGGCCGATGTCTGTGTGTGCCAGCGGCTCAACCCACGCGAGTTAAAAATACCGTCCAACGATTCGGCGCTCGAATAGACTCCAGCAGTCGTAAGCTTGTGCCGGCCCGCAACGCCAACAATCTTCTTAACGCCATCAGCCCTCAGCTCAGGGGTGATCGCAGAAGTCGCTTGAAAATGCCGGGAGGGAACAGCTCGTGCGGCGACGGACGCCTCGCCCGTCAGGCCCGCGGAACGGGCGTCAGGCACCGGCAGAAGGTCAGAATCTGGATGCTGCACCCGAGCCAGATTTTCCGCTGACCGCACGGCCTGCCGTAGGCTCTCTTCGTCAAACTTGTTCGTAAAAGCCCGCGCAGTCTTTCCACCAAAGGCAGAGCGCACCGAGACGATGTAATTCTCTTCGGCAACATTTTGATGAATGGTGTTGTTGGCGAAGCGCGTCAGCGCAAAATGCCCACCGGAGAAAAGCACTTCGACCTCATCCGCGGATGAGAGTTTCCGGATGCGGTCAAAGATCTCGCCGGCTTGTTCCTTAGTCAGCATTCAGCACTCAGCCGTCAGCATTCAGCCGCCCGGCGTTCAGTTTCGACTTTGCGCACTAGCGCGGAAAGCATGCGCTTGAGTTCGACTACCGCCCCATTTAATCGACTGTACGTTGCCTCATCTAAGAGATGGAGATCGTGGGCTAACAGAAAGTGATATTCCAACTCGCTTGCGGAGCCTGACGCAATATTCAAATATCGTTGAAACTCTCCATTCCCGCGCTTTCCACAGCCCTCTGCAATGTTCGCGGCGATCGAAGCAGCGGCCCGCCGGATCTGGCTGGTTAGACCAAATAATTCTTGCTTAGGGAATGCGTTGGTCGCTCCGTATGAATCGAGGGTCAACAAGTGAGCTTTCTCCCAAACCTTTAAATCTCTGAAGTTCTTCACTTGCAGCAACTCCTTTCACTGGCTGAATGCCGAGTGCTGAGTGCTGAATGCTAGCTCTTTCTGCGAATATCGTCCGTGACTCCTATCACGCGCTTTTGAACGCCGATCCCACTTTGATCCCCCGAAACCGCGACGGCGCCGCCCCGTGCCCTGTTCCCATCACCTGCTGCGGTTGGCCTTTCCCGCAATTCGGAGTTCCCCACAGCGTCCATTCACCGCGCGAACAAATCGCGTCCAGCGAATTCCAGAACTCCGTTGTGATGCCCGAATACGATGGATTCTTCACCATGCGCACGCGCTTGCCGCCTTTGATCTCCCATCCAATCTCGCAGCCAAACTGAAAGTTGTAGCGCTTGTCGTCAATCGACCACGAACGGTTCGTCTGCATCAGAATTCCGTGATCAGTCGACGCGATCAACTGCTCCAGGCTCAGCGGCTTTTCTCCCGGCAGCAGGCTGATATTCGTCATGCGGATCATTGGCAGCCGATTCCATCCCTCGGCCCGGAGCGTGCCACCCGAACGGTTCTCGCCGATCGTATGCGCAGTTTCGCGCGAACTGAGATAACCGGTGAACAAGCCGTTCGTGATGATCGGCGTACACTGCGCCGCAACGCCCTCGTCATCGAACCCAAACGTCCCGAGCCCCGGACCATGCTCCTGCCGTGCGTCCGCAACGACATTCACCAGATCGCTGCCATAGCGTAACGTCCGCAGTTTGTCGAGCGTGAGAAACGATGTTCCGGCGAAATTCGCTTCCATTCCCAGCACGCGGTCCAGTTCAATCGGATGCCCCACCGACTCGTGAATCTGCAGCCCCAGCTGAGAGCTGTCGAGAATGATGTCGAACTTCTCTTCCGGACATTGGTCCGCATGATGCAGCGCTACAGCCTCTTCGCCGATGCGTCGGGCATTTTCCACGAGCTTCAATTCATCGATCAGCTCGTATCCCTTGTTCTGCCATTGCCCGCCAAACGAGTTCGGATACGACCGCTTCTGAATCTCATTCTCCGCGAACGCGTATGCCGCATAACCCGCTCCCGTCGAGAGCTTCGTCTGATGAATGTCGGCGCCCTCCGACGACACAAACCACTGCTCTTCACGATTGAAATTCAAATTCGCTTCGGCCAGTGTGATCCCGGCAACCGCGCGCAACTCTGCGTCAATCTTCAAAAGCAACTCGATGTTTTGCTCGACGGAGACCGTGAAAGGGTCGATCTTGTAAGGTGTGCTCCACTCCGTAACGGCAGGCTTCTCCGCAGCAAGCCGCACCTCTTCCCGCTTGACCCGCGCCGAAGCGCGCGCAATTTCGACCGCCCGCGCCGCCGTCGCCTCGACCGCGCCCCGCCCCAGTTCCGCCGATGCCGCAAATCCCCAGGCTCCGTCGGCGATCGCTCGCACGCTCATTCCCACCGACTCTGCATCCGACGCGCTTCCCACTTTCCCGTTCTTCGTCGTCAGCGCCCGACTCCGCTGCGCAACGACGCGGACGTCGGCATAGCTCGCCCCTCGCAGAGCGGCTACATTCAACGCCCAGTTGGAAACATGTTTCATGGGAGCATTTCAATCTAACACACGACGCGCGCCCTCATCCCGGATGATAGACAGGGAAGATCACACGCTCGTCTTCGCGCTCATTGATTGCCACTCTCACCTCGGGGCGGTTCGAAACTCAGAAATATCCACAGACCCAAGGTGACATCCGTCACAGCGGGCGATGCCGCTCATCTCCTAACCTATTCCAGGGAAGCCCCCACGCACTAATGACGTGAAGTGGTGAAGTAGGCCGCGGCAGGCCGAGGACCGAAACATCTTAGCCCAGCGCTTCAGCGCTGGGTGCGAGCCAGAAGATCTGAAAAGAGTCCCGGAGGGACGACACGATGTCACACTCCTACTCGAGCAACCGTGTCCACGTAATCTTCAGCACGAAAGAACGGAAGAAGTCCATCTCCGATGACTTCCAACCCAAGCTCTGGGCCTACATGGCTGGAATCGCCCACAATCAAGGCTTCGAAGCCATGATCATCGGCGGAGTCTGTGACCACGCGCATGCTCTCATCGCTTTACCGCCGACGACGCCTCTGGCCAAAGCAGTTCAATTCCTCAAAGGCAGTTCCTCGAAGTGGATAAACGAAACTAAGGGAGAATTTTCCTGGCAGGAAGGATACGGAGCCTTCAGCGTCAGCGCGTCACAAACCAGCGACGTGGTGCGGTATATCCAAAACCAACGGACTCAACACCAGAAGAAAACCTTTGAAGAGGAGTTTGTGGTTTTCTTGAAGAAATACGGCGTGCCTTACGAACCAGCTCACGTTCTAGGCTAGCTGTGTCGTCCCTCGGGGACTTGTTCCGCCGCCCACCCTCAGACCCAGCGCTGAAGCGCTGGGCTAAATTGTTCCATCCTATCCGGACTTACGCGACACCATGAGGAGGAGCCAAAGTTCACCTACGGCGTCACGTGCGCTTCGGCTAAAGCCTTTTTTACTGCCAGCAATTCCTTCAACACTCCCCGCAGCTTGGTCGACTCCAGCGCGTTCGCGCCATCCGACTTCGCTTCCTTCGGGTTGTCGTGAACTTCCATGAACACGCCATCCACTCCGGCCGCCACAGCAGCACGCGACAACAGCGGAATGAACTCAGGCTGGCCCCCGCTCACCGCTGGGCCATCACCCTCGGACTGCGACGATGGCAACTGCACCGAATGCGTCGCGTCGAACACTACCGGCGCAAACTTCCGCATGATCGCGAGCGACCGCATATCGACGACAAGATTGTTGTATCCGAAACTCGCCCCGCGCTCCGTCAGGAACACTTGGGTATTTCCCGCGTCGCGGCACTTCTCGACTGCATGCTTCATATCCCAGGGCGAAACAAACTGACCCTTCTTGATGTTCACTGGGCGCCCGCTAAGCGCTGCTGCAACGACCAGATCGGTCTGCCGGCTGAGAAACGCGGGAATCTGCAGCACATCAGCTACCTCGGCGACCTTACCCACATCCGCTGTCTCGTGCACGTCGGTCAGCACCGGCAACTGCAGTTCAGTCTTGATTTTCTTCAGAATGCGCAGGCCTTCTTTAATCCCCGGTCCTCGAAAGCTGCGAATCGAAGTCCGGTTCGCTTTGTCGTAACTTGCTTTGAAAATAAATGGCAGCCCGAGCGCACGCGTCACGCCCTTGATGATCTCCGCCATCCGCATCGCGTGCTCTTCACTCTCAATCACGCACGGTCCAGCAATGAGAAACAGGTCGCCAGATCCGATGTGAATATCCCCGACTTGAAAAGGTTTGATCATTGATCAAAGCACGTAGCCACGGATATTCAAAGATCACACAATGAATCCGTGCAAATCCGTGAGAATCCGTGGCGCAGTTGGCTAGCTTCGCACTTTCTCCGGCCGGTGGAACATCTCCACCGCGGTCGTTTCCTTCTCAGCGCGGCGCTTCGACCCGTACTCGTATGCCGCCCCGATAAAACGGCTGAATAGAGGATGCGGCTCCAGCGGCTTCGATTTGAACTCAGGATGGAACTGGCATCCAATAAAGTGCGGATGATCCGGCAGTTCTACCATCTCAACGTAAGTCCCATCCGGCGTCGACCCCGAAATCCGCAGCCCGGCAGCCGTCATCGGCTCTTCGTACTCACGATTGAACTCATACCGATGCCGGTGCCGTTCGCTGATCTCCAGCTTCCCATAAATCGAGTGCGCCAGAGTGTCGGGCTCGATCTTGCAAGGCCACGCCCCCAGCCTCATCGTCCCGCCGAGTTCTTCTACCCCGCGCAACTCGCGCAGTTTGTAGATCACACGATGCGGTGTCGCCGGATCGAACTCGCTCGAATTCGCCTCCGCCAAACCCACGACGTTGCGAGCGAATTCAATACAAGCCGTCTGCATCCCCAAGCAAATGCCAAAGTACGGAACCTTTTTCTCGCGCGCATACCGGATTGCCAGCAGCATCCCTTCAATCCCGCGCTTGCCAAATCCGCCGGGCACCAAAATTCCGTCGTAGCCTTCGAGCTGCGCCTCGTACCCGTCGCCGTCAGCCGTTTCCAGCCCTTCGGCCTCAATCCAGTTGATCTGCAGCTTCAGGTTGTGAGCCAGCGACCCGTGTACCAGCGCTTCCTTCAGCGATTTGTACGAGTCCTCGTACTCGACATACTTTCCTACAATCCCGATCGTCACCGTGTCTTTCGGGTTGTAAACGCGGTGGACAATGTCCTCCCACTTCGACAGGTCGCGCTCCTTGGCTTCCAGATGCAGGTTCTTCAGCACCAGCGTGTCCACGCCTTCATTGGCGAATACCAGCGGCACTTCATAAATGGACGCCACATCCTTGGCCGTGATAACTGCCTCGTCGGGCACGTTGCAGAACAGCGCAATCTTCGACTTGATGTCCTTCGCCAGAAACCGGTCGGTGCGGCACAACAAAATATCCGGCTGAATTCCAATGCTGAGCAGTTCCTTCACCGAGTGCTGCGTCGGCTTGGTCTTCAACTCCTGCGCGGCGGCGATAAACGGAACCAGCGTAACGTGCACAAACAGGGTATGCTCGCGCCCAAGTTCCTGCCGCATCTGCCGGATTGCTTCCATGAACGGCAACGACTCGATGTCACCCACCGTTCCGCCAATCTCTACGATCGCAACGTCCACATCCTGTGCAACCTTCTTCATCGCGGCCTTGATCTCATTGGTCACATGCGGAATCACCTGCACTGTCTTGCCGAGATAATCGCCGCGCCGCTCCTTGGCGATGATCTGCTCGTAGATCCGCCCGGTCGTCCAGTTATTGTCGCGAGAAAGCTTGGCATGCGTGAAGCGCTCGTAGTGTCCGAGATCCAGATCCGTCTCTGCCCCGTCATCGGTCACGAAAACTTCACCGTGCTGAAACGGCGACATCGTTCCCGGATCCACGTTGAGGTACGGATCGAACTTCATGATGTTGACCTTCATCCCCCGGCTCTCGAGCAGGCAGCCAATGGACGCTGCGGCCAATCCCTTGCCTAGTGAAGACACAACTCCGCCCGTTACAAAGATGTACTTCGCTGGCATCTCTTCCTCGCTTTAAATTGTCTTTGAAAAATGGTGCAGGTGGGGTGCACGATCAATTATGCCAGAACCTCCCTGTGGAAAGAAACGGAAGAATTCCCCGCCCGTGATAAATTTGCGGCGTGCCTGAGAGGGTCCCAATCATCCTCGCCCTTTTACTCTCGGCAGTCGCCGCCGCCCAGACGACCGTGTCCTTCCCCACCGACGATGGAGGCCTCGTCTATGCCGATGTTTACGGGGATAGCGACCGCGCGGTTGTGCTGGCCCATGGCGGCCAGTTCAACAAAGAGAGCTGGAAAAAACAGGCCGAAATCTTGGTAGCGGCAAAATTTCGCGTGTTAGCCCTCGATTTCCGCGGCTACGGAAAATCCAAAGGCCCCGGCGACTCCGACCCGATGGACTCTCCTCTGTACCAGGACGTTCTGGCCGCCGTCCGCTATTTGCGAAAAACATGCGCGAAACACGTGTCGGTCGTCGGCGCCAGCATGGGAGGATGGGCAGCCGGTGATGCCTCGATCGCCTCGCGGCCGGGCGAGATCGATCGACTAGTATTCCTCGGTTCGGCGCCCGGCGGCCCGGCGAACAAGCTCAAGTCCCCGTCCCTGTTCATCGTCGCCCGCGACGACGCAAGCGAAGATGGACCACGTCTCCCCGGCATTCGCAAACAATACCAGAAAGCTCCCAAGCCCAAAGAATTGATCATTCTCGAGGGCTCGGCGCACGCCCAGTTTCTCTTCCAAACGGATCAAGCAGACCGCGTGATGCGCGACATCCTCCGCTTCCTCTCCGCCAAGTAATCTTCGTACGAGGCCCGCTGGAGAAGCTCTTCGAATCCCGCTGGTGTTTCCTTCGTGGTACTTCGTGTCCTTAGTGGTAAAGATTCTAGAATCGAGCCCACCCGCGAACTCCATCGCGTTGACTATCTGCTCCCACTCAGCGAGAATACGTAAGGCCGTCCGCAACGGACTGTCCGTAGTGTCCCCCAAACAGTGGGCCTGTGGCGCAGCTGGGAGCGCGCTTCCATGGCATGGAAGAGGTCGTCGGTTCGATCCCGACCAGGTCCACCAAATCTCTCAATCGGACAGACGACGGCGAGTTCGAAATAGCGGTCTAATCGGTCCCGCACCCGCCCCTGACGCAATGTTGCGACAATCCTTGTCTTGATTTCCTTCGAAAAGCGCATTCGAAGCCTCGGCGGTTGCCGATTCATCTTCATTTAACATTCGCGCAACCACTATGAAACACTGCTTCGCTATATTTTCTCGGCCCGGTCAGGTGGTCGCGACGTGTTCGTTTGCTCAGCACAGGCGTTTGACCTACTCTCCCCAGGGCGGAGGAAAAATAATGATCGAAAAGCTGAAGACGTCAGATGCCCCCAGGAGGACAATGGCCATGTTGCTGGCTTTGGCCACCGCCCTGGGTCCGACCGCCACGCCCGCACTCGCTGCCTCAAAACCCATGCCCAACGCCACGCCGGCGACGGCCACGCCCATTCAGCACCTGGTCGTAATCTTCGACGAAAATATCTCCTTCGATCACTACTTCGGAACCTATCCAGTTGCGACCAATCCCAAGGGCGAACCCCAATTTCACGCGGCTCCAAACACACCGGCCGTCAACGGACTCACCAACGCATTCGCCAATTTCAATCCCAACCTGAATACGGCGAACGGCACCGGAGCTTCGAACCCTTTCCGCCTCGATCGCTCACAAGCGGTCACCGCCGACCAGAACCACAACTACCTCAACGAACAAGAGGCCTTTGACGCCGGCCTGATGGACTTGTTTCCCAAATACACAAGCTCCGGTGGCAATGAGGTCATGGGCTACTTCGACGGCAACACCGTGACGGCATTGTGGAACTACGCCCAGTTCTTCGCCATGAGCGACAACTCTTACGACACCACGTTTGGTCCTTCAACGCCGGGCCTTATCAATCTGGTTTCCGGCCAGACGAACGGCGTGATCGCGACCCTGAACGGGACTGGCGACGAAGTGAGCGGAGGTACCGATGGTTCTCTCACTATGATCGGCGACGCGGACCCCATCGGAGATGTTTGCTCCTCTCCCACTCGAGCTCAGGGGACCATGGGCAGCAGCAACATCGGCGACCTCTTGACTGCCGCCGGCGTGAGCTGGGGCTCATTCATGGGGGGCTTCAACCTCTCACTGGTCAATCCCAACGGCACGACCGGCTGCAGCCGCAGCTCGACCGGACGTTCTGGGACCACGGCCGACTACGTTCCGCACCACTCTCTCTTCAATTACTGGACCTCGACCGCCAACCCGGCGCACACCCGCCCAGCTTCCCTCTCGGAAATCGGCGGCGCCGGACCCGCCAATCACAACTATGACCTGCAGGATTTCTATGCCGCCGTTGCGGAAGGCTATTTCCCTGCGGTCAGCTTCATCAAAGCACCGGCGTATCAGGACGGCCACGCGGGATATTCCAACCCGCTCGACGAGCAGACCTTCATTGTGAATCTCGTCAATTTCCTGGAAGCGCAACCTACTTGGAGCAGTACGGCTGTCGTGATCCTGTACGACGATTCCGACGGGTGGTACGACCACCAGATGAGTCCGCTCGTGAACACCTCGAACGGTCCTCAGGACGCCCTCACAGCTCCTGGATTCTGCGGCACCGGCAACAACTCGCTGCCCGGCCTGAATCCCTCCAACCTGCACGCTCTTGGCCGTTGCGGTTACGGCCCGAGGCAGCCCCTGCTCGTGCTTTCTCCATGGGCGCGGCCCAACTTCGTAGACCATTCCGTAACCGACCAGACCTCGATCATCCGCTTCATCGAAGATAACTGGCTCGCCGGAGAGCGCATTGGCCAGGGTTCCTTCGATGGCATCGCCAACTCGATCACCCAGATGTTCAACTTCACAACCATCCGGGCGAATGGAACGTTGTTCCTGAATCCCAACACGGGCGCAAGATA
>Ga0335083_10009845_pt1 | contig 11588 bp, 9 predicted proteins | sample Lox_Sample_42_FD_206716 | JGI IMG/M metagenome (GOLD analysis project Ga0335083, IMG submission 206716) | Soil microbial communities from Loxahatchee National Wildlife Refuge, Florida, United States - Lox_Sample_4.2 | ecosystem: Environmental > Terrestrial > Soil > Wetlands | place: USA: Florida... | reverse complement strand
GACCGCGCCGCGCTCGCCGCCGAGCTCAAGGACCATGTCCAGGGCAAGCTCAGCAAGCACAAGTATCCGCGCACGATCGTGTTCGTGGACGATCTGCCGAAGAACGATCGCGGCAAGGTCGACAAGAAGACGTTGCTCGAGCGCGAAAAACTTGGTCAGCTGCCCGCCGGTGACTGAAAAGTTCCTGGCCCGGTACACGACCGCATCGCTCGAGCAGCTCGCCTCGGGCAAGCGCGGCGTGATCGCGCTCGTGCCGGTGGGCTCGACCGAGCCGCACGGCCCGCACCTCGGGCTCGGCACCGACGTCGTGATCTCGGCGGCGGCGTGCCTGCGCGCGGCCGAGCTGCTCGAGAAGCGCGGCACGATGATCGGCGTGATCGCGCCGGCCGTCAGCTACGGCGTCACCGAGTGCGCGACCGGATTCGCCGGCGCGGTGTCGGTGCCGGCCGCGGTGCTCACGCAGTACCTCGCCGCGATCTGCGACGGGCTGCTCGCGTCGGGCGTGCGCCACGTCTGCCTCGTCAACAACCACCTCGAGCCCGCGCACGACGCCGCGGTGCGCGCGGTGCTGACCGGCCGCGACAAGAAGGTCAGCGTGGCGTGCCCGCTGACCAGGAAGTGGGCGCGCACGCTGTCGGCCGAGTTCAAGAGCGGCCAGTGTCACGCCGGTCGCTACGAGACGTCGATCATGATGGCGGCGGCGCCGGAGCTCGTCGTCGACGAGCTGCGCGTGCGGCTGCCCCCCGTACCGATCAGCTTGTCGGAGAAATTGCAGCAAGGCGTGATGACGTTCGAGGCGATGGGGATGCAGGCCGCCTATGCCGGCGACCCCGCCGCCGCGTCGATCGAAGAAGGCGAGCAGATGATCCAGCGGCTCGGCGAGATGGTCGTCGGCGAGATCCTCGAGTCGCTCGGCATCAAGCCGGCGTGAGCCGCGGCGCTCGCGCTCAACGCGAGGTCTTGGACGGCAACAGGCGTGCGGGCGGCAACCGGCCGGCGCGTTCGCGCAGGAACATCGCGCGCGCCGAACGATCGACCAGCCGGCACGCGCCGGCGCCGGCGCCGACCGCGGTCGCGCACGCCATCGCGCACATGATCGCGGCGCCGATCGCGCCGCCGAGCGAGATCGGGAGCAGCAATCCGAACAACAGGCCGCCCGACAGGACCGCGATCGGCGGCGCGAAGATCAGCTTGGCCGCGCGCCGGGTCGGGGCTTCTTCTTGCCAGTCGCGCTCGCAGCTCGGACACCGCTTGCCGGCCGGGAGCGCGTGGCGCTCGCAGCGCGTCGTCGTGCAGCGCCCGCACTTCATCACCGGTTTGCTCGAGCAGTCCCGGCAGACGCGAGCTCCCATCCTTCCAGTTTGCCGCTCCGCGCGGCGCTGGCAAGCCTCTTGTTCTGGCGGAAGGCCCGAAGCCCGAGATCCGATGCCTATTCCTTGAGGCCGTGCTTGGTCTTGATCTGCTCGAGCACCTTCGCGTACTCGACGTCCCAGGCCTGGGAACCTTCCTCGAGGTTCTTGATGCGCTCGCGCACTTCCTGGTCGATCGCCTCGTCGACCATCATGTGCTTCTTGCAGATGTCCTTGATCTTGCGGCGCAAGATCGCGTCGTCGGCGAACACCTCGTCGATGTGACGGGACGACATGAACGCCTCGAGCATCTGGTTCGCGATCCAGGACAGGCCGTCCTCGCCGAGGCCGAATTCCTTCTGCTCGGCGAGCTGACGCTTGGTGCGCCCGAGGTGCGAGTACGGAAGGCCGCGGATCTCCAGGATGTCCTTGGCGCGCTCGGTGAGCTCTTTGTCGACGCGGATGTACTCCTTGAGCACGGCCGCGGCGTCGAGCTGCGCCTCGTTGCCATCGCTGACCTCGATGTCACCCGCGTGCACGAGCGTGGTGATGATCTCGGCGGCGATCGTATCGACCTTCCCTGGATACAGTCTCATCTCCGCGGCACTGTAGGGTCCACGTGCCTCGCACGCAAGGCTAACGGCGCGTGTTCGCGCTGACTTTTTTCAACGCATGTGCACCATCGCCCTGCTAGTCGGCGTCGTCGAGTATCCGCTCGTGATCGCCGCGAATCGCGACGAGTTCTACGCGCGCGAGACCGGTGCGCCGCGCGTGCTCGCGCCGCATGTCGTAGGTGGCATCGATCTGAAATCGGGCGGAACGTGGCTCGCGCTGCACGCGCGCGGCTCGTTCGCCGCCGTGACGAATCAGCGCGTGCAAACGCCGCCACTGCAGGGCGTGCGATCGCGCGGGCTCGTCGTGCTCGAGCTCGCGCAGGCCGCGGATCCCGACGCCTACGTCGCCGCGCTCGAGCCGCGCGACTACGCGAGCATGAACCTCGCGTGGGGCGATGCGCTCGCCGCTTCGATCGCGTACCTGCGGCACGACGGCACGAAGGAGGTCGTCAAGCTGCCGCGCGGCATCCACGTGCTCACGAACGATCGCCTCGGCTCGCCCGAGTTCCCGCGCGCGAACGTGATCGAGGCCGCGATCGCGGCGGCACCGCGCGACTGGGAGCACCTCGCGCCGGCGCTGCAGAACATCCTCGGCGATCACAGCGAGCATGCCGTGCCGCATCCACCTCCGCTGCCCGCGCTGACCGCGACCTGCATCCACACGCCGACGTATGGCACGCGCAGCGCGACGATCGCGGCGTTCGACCTCGGCCGCGTCGCGCAGTACTTGCACGCGGACGGGCCGCCGTGCACGACGCCGTTCGAAGACCTCGGAGCGCTCGTTGCGCTCGCGTAAGCTGGTCGTCGCCGGCCTGATCATCGGCGACGATGGCCGCGTGCTGATCGCGCAACGCCGCGCCGATCAAGCGCTGCCGCTGCAGTGGGAGTTTCCCGGGGGCAAGGTCGAGCCCGGCGAGGCGCCCGTCGCGGCCCTCGCGCGCGAGCTCGGCGAGGAGCTCGGCGTCGCGGTCGAGGTCGGCCGGGTGTGGGACGTGCTGTTTCATCCATACCCCGACTTCGACCTCGTGATGCTCGTCTACGCCTGCCGGATCGTGGCCGGCGAGCCGCGCGCGGTCGAGGTCGCAGCCGTCGCGTGGGTGGCCCCCGGCGAGCTGCCGGCGTGGGACGTCCTGCCGGCCGACCGTCCGCTGGTCGATCGATTGGTGCGCGAGGGAATACCGTGATTTAATTCGCACGATGGAAGGCCGCGCCAAGGTCACGAAGGAAGTCCTCTGCGAGGAGGCTCGCTTCATCCTCGCGAACGTGATGGCGGAAGCGAGGTACGGCCGCCAGAACCGATACGACGACATTCGCCGCGTGTGCGAAGGCGCGGTCTCGATCCCGTTCGCCGAGTACATCGGCTTCCTCGAGAAGTCGGGCTACCTGCGCCACGATCGCGGCAACGAGAGCCTCGAGGTCACGCCCGACGGCGAGACCGTGGTGAACGGCGGCAACCTGAACGAGTTCACCGACCGCGCGGTCTCGCACTTCAAGAAGCTGCGCCAGAGCCGTGCGATGGCCGGCAGCTCGATCCCGATGGGCACGCAGGCCGGCGCGGTCGTCCCGTCCGGGCGGCCGGCCGAGCCGATGCGGACCGAGGGGTCGGCGGCCGCGCGCTTGCCGGTCAAGGGCGAGCCCAAGATCGCGAGCTCGGGCGGGCGCCCGTCGGTCGCGATCGGCGGCGAGATCTCGATGGACGGCAGCGAGCAGCGCTACGAGAAGCTCGCATCGATCGGGTCGGGCGGCATGGGCACGGTGTATCGCGCGCGCCAGGTCGCGCTGAACCGCGAGGTCGCGCTCAAGGAGATCCGCGACCTGTTCGGATTCTTCAGCGAGGATCAGCGCAACGAGATCGTGCGGCGCTTCACCGACGTCGTGCGCGCGTGGGGCAACCTCGCGCACCCGAACATCCTGCCGATCCACGACGTCAACATCTGGACCGAGTATCCGTACATCATCTGCGAGCTCGCACCGAACGGCTCGGCGCGCCGGCTGATCAACGACGCCGAGGAGATTCCGGTCGAGCTCGCGTTCAAGTATCTGCTCCAGACGCTGCACGCGCTGCGCGCCGCGCACGCCCAGCGCGTCTATCACCGCGGCCTGAAACCCGAGCAGCTGCTGATCGACGCCTACGGCAACGTCCGGGTGAGCGACTTCGGCTTCACGCGCATCGTCGAGCGCGACCACGCGGTGATCCGCCAGATCTACGTCGGCATGGGCAACGTCGCATACATGGCGCCCGAGCTCTACACCGATGCGATGCAAGCCGGCCCGCAGGGCGACATCTACGCGCTCGGCATCATCTTCTACGAGCTGCTCACGCGAAAGCTGCCGGGCCGGCGCTCGCCGATGCCGTCGCAGATCAACAGCGCACTGCCGCACGGCATCGACGACATCTTCGACAAGATGACGCGCGACGCGCGCAGCGAGCGCTACCAGACGATCGACGACATCCTCGACGACATCGACAAGCTCGAGGGCATGGACAACATCGTCGGCCGCCAGAACCAGGTGCTGGTCGGCGATAGCCCGCTGAACGCGATCAAGTTCCGGCCGGGCGCCGAGGAGCCGCTCGCGGGCACGCCGGTCGAGGGCGAAGACGGCGACGACAAGAAGGGCGGCGGCCATCGCCCGTACTCGTTCCAGCAGCGCCGCAAGAAGATTTGATGCTCCTGGGCACGGTCCGGCGCAAGCTCACCGCGCTCGTCGCGTTCTCCGCGCTCGCCGCGCTGGTCGTGGTGCCGATCCTGTCGTGGCTGATGCACCGCCAGCTGATCGACGAGGTCGACGACCGCGTGCCTGCGGCGATCGCGGGCTTCGAGCAGGAGCTGTCGGACGATCTGCGCGACCTCGACGTCACCGCGCGCCAGCTCGTGAAGTGGGCCGACGGCGATCGCCCGCAGTTCATCAAGCAGGCCGAGTCGTTCCGCGAGGCGTATCCCGATCTCGATGTCGTCCTCTACGACGCGAGCGGCGCGCTCGTCGCGTCGTCGGGCTGCGACCAGCCCCAGGCGCACTTGCCCGCGATCGCGGTCGACCAGCACGTGCTGCTGCCGCACGGGTGCGAGGCGTCGCCGACGGCGCCGCCCGCGATCGCGATCGTGCACCGCACGGCGGGGATGGTCGTGCTCGTGTGCCTGCCGCTCGACGCGAACTACTTCGACAACGCGCGGGCCAAGCTCGGCCTCGAGCTCGCGATGCGGGCCGGCGAGCAGCTGCTGCACGCGACGCCGAGGTTCCCGAAGTATCACATCGCGGAGGCGACACGCGATGGCGTGATCGCCGAGCGCAAGACCGGCGGCACCTGGGCGGTCGCATCGTTCGTGCCGCCGTCGCTGCCGCCGCAGGTGCAAGGCCAGCCGCAGCTCGAGTTCTACTCCGCGCTCGACGTCACCGACATCAAGGACATCGTGCGCCGGCACTTGCTGATCGCGATCGCGATCCTCGGCGCGGTGACGATCGCGTCGGTGACGCTCGGCTGGCGGCTCGCGTCGCGGATGTCGCGCGCGCTCGCGCGCGTGAACCACGCGGTCAAGCGCCTCGAGCAGCAGGAGTACGTCAAGGTCGATGTCGTGAAGACCGGCGACGAGCTCGAGGATCTCGCGACCGGGTTCAACGCGATGGTCGACGGCCTGCAGGAGCGCGACAAGCTGCGCTCGACGATGGGCAAGTACATGACCGAGGAGCTGGTCAAGCACGTGCTCGCCGGCGCGGTCGAGCTCGGCGGCAAGACCCTCGAGGTGACGATCCTGTTCTGCGACCTGCGCGACTTCACGTCGCTCAGCGAGAAGCGCAGCGCGCACGAGATCGTCGAGATCTTGAACGAGTACTTCACCGAGATGGTCGACTGCGTGATGGGCGAGGGCGGCGTCGTCGACAAGTACATCGGCGACAACATCATGGCGGTGTTCGGCGCGCCGGTCTCGCGCGGCGACGATGCAGCGCGCGCGGTGCGCGCGGCCGTGCACATGCGCGAGGCGCTCGCGAAGCTGAACGCGCGGTTCGAGCAGCTCGGGCGCCCGAAGCTGCGCTTCGGCATCGGCCTGCACACCGGCGAGGTCGTCGCCGGCAACATCGGCAGCGCGAAGCGCATGGAGTACACCGTGATCGGCGACGCGGTGAATCTCGCGTCGCGGCTCGAGAGCAAGACCAAGGAGCTCGGCACGGACTTGCTGATCTCCGACGCGACGTACGAGAAGGCGAAGGGCGTGATCGACGGCGAGGCCGCGGGCGAGATCAAGGTCAAGGGCCGCGAGCAGGCCGTGCAGATCTACAAGGTCGTCGGGATCAAGGCCCAGCGGAAGACGAGCTCGAGCGACGCAGCGTGACGCCGAGCGCGCGTAGCTTCGCGGCGAGCAGGTCGGCGTCGCCGGCGTCGTTGTAGAGGTGCGCGGAGATCCGCACGAGCGGGCCTTCGAAGAAGTCGACGATCGGGATCTCGAATCCGTCTCGGAGCAACTCGGTTTGCAGCGACAGCGGGCTGGTATTCGCCGGCAGCTCGATCGGCAGCGCCGCCATCGCGCCGAGCGAGTCCGCGCGCGCGAGCATGTGCGGCCCGCCGCCGCCGAACAACGCGACCAGCCGCGCGCGCAGCTCGATCGCGAGCGCGTGGTTGCGAGCGCGGGTGGTGGCCCATCCGCCGCCGAGGCGCGCGACCTCGGCGATCGCGACCGGCACGCACAGGTGCGCGATCGGATCGTGCGTGCCGGCCCAGTCGAGCTCGGCGTGGAAGCGGTTGGGCGGGCCGTACTCCGGGCTCGCGCCGTGCGAGGTGACGACCGGCAACGCCGGCGCGCCGGGCGCCGCGACGAAGAAGCCCGAGCCCTTCGGCGCGCACAGCCACTTGTGGTTGTTGCCGGCGTAGTGCGTGACGCCGGCCGCGAACAGCGCGCCGACATCGAGGTCGAGCTGGCCGGGCGCGTGGGCGCCGTCGACGACGAGCGCGATGCCGCGCGCCGCGCACAGCGGCGCGATGCGCTCGAGCGGGACGACGAGCGCGGTCGGCGAGGTCACGTGATCGATCACCGCGAGCTTCGTGCGCGGCGTCAGCGCCGCCGCGAACGCCGCGACGAGCGCGTCGGGATCGTAGGGCAGCGCGATCGGCACGGTGACGACGCGCGCGCCGCGCGCGGCGGCGAGCCGCGCGAGCTGGTTTCTCACCGCGCGATACGCGTGCGACGTGGTGACGAGCTCGTCGCCGGGCTCGATGGCGAGGGAGGCTAGCGCGATCGCGACCGCGGTCGTCGCGTTCGGCACGAGCACGAGGCGATCGGCGGGCGCGCGCACGAACGCGCCGAGCGCGGCCCGCGCGCGATCGAGCTCGGCTTGCCAGTCGAGCACGAAGAACTTCATCGGCGCCGCCTCGAGGCGCGCGCGCAGCGCGGTCGCGGCGTCGAGCACGGCGCGCGGGATGCCGCCGTAGCTGCCGTGGTTCAGGTGCATCACGGCGGGATCGAGCGCCCAGTCGCGAACGTTCACGCCGCGAGCTTACTGCGTCAGTCGTTGTGTGGGGCTTCCTGGATGGCGATGCGACACGGCAGCCGCGCGGCGCGCTGCGCGGCGGTTCGCGATCCGCGCTAACGACCGCTGTCCGCGAGCGCCAGCAGGTGCTGCGGGTGATGCGCGTCGGCCCACTCGCGTGGGCCGGGCAGCGTGGCCGCGAGCACGCGCTCGATCCACGCCGGCGGGATCGCGGCCGCGCCGTCGCGCGCGCCGAGCAGCGCGCCGGTGATCGCGGCGTTCGTGTCGGCGTCGCCGCCGCGGCTCGCGACGTCGACGACCGCGTCGCGCCACGACGCGGTGTGGTGCGCGTGCCAGAACGCGAGGCGGAACGCGGTGCGCACGAAACCGGAGCGATCGAAGCCCGGGTCGTCCGTCTTCGCGCGTTCGAGATCCGCGGCGATCGCGGATTCGGCGCCGCGGATCGGCTGGTCATCGGCGGGATCGGCGTGCCAGAGGCGGCGAACGAACACCGCCGAGGCGGCCAGCGCTGCGCGCGCCGCGGCGAACGCGTCCGCGCCGGCGAGGTACGCCGCGATCGCCGCATCGAAGCTCGCACAGGCAAACACACATCGCGGATCCGCGTGGGTGATCATCGACTCCGCCATCACCTCCCAGGCGCGGTGCGGCGTGCCGGCTCCGTGTACCGCGAGCGGCGCCGTGCGCATCAACGAGCCGTTGCCGGCGGACTGGCGGCCGCTCGCGATCCAGACCGAACGGCCGGCAAGCTCGGGCGATTCGCCGCGCTCGATGCGCCCGAGTGCGGCGCCGGTCTGCACGCCGATGTCGAACGCGTGCTGGCTCCACGCGACGTAGCGCGCGCCGAGATCCACGATGTCGAGCTGGCCATGCGCGGCCAGGCTCGTCGCGAGGCACACCGCCATCTGGGTGTCGTCGGTGACGCAGCCCGCCGCGAGATCGAACGGGCCGCCGCCGACCACGTCGGTGGCCGGGCCGGTCGCGAGCGCGGGGTAGGGCGGCTGGTCGAGGCGCTCGAACTCGTAGGTGGTTCCGAGCGCATCGCCGACCGCGAGGCCGAGCAATGCGCCGCGGGCACGGTCGCGGGCGATCGTCATAGTGTCCAATATACACCTTCAGATGCGGGCGTCGAGGAGATCTCGGCAACCTGCCGTTTTTTTGGACGATCGCGCGGATCGTGATCGACTGGCCTGGTGATGGACCGCCTCGTCGACTGGAAGCAATCGCTCCTCGATCCGAACGACCGCCTGCTCGACCTTCGCGACGACGGGATCGCGATCGGCGTCGATCCGGTGCGCCTCGCGTTCGCGCTCGCCGCCGGCTCCGCGCTCGTGCTCGATTCCGGCGTCGCCGGGCTCGACCATGGCCGGCTGCGGGTCGCGCTCGCACCCGAGACGCTGGCGCGCGAGCTCGCGCAGCTCGAGCGTGCCGCCCAGACCGCCGCCGCCGATGGCGAGCACGTGCTGTGGCTCGCGCTCGGTGAGCTGGCGTGGACCGACGGTGGGGCGCCACGCACGTCGCCGCTCGCGCTGTGGCCGGTCGAGCTCGTGCACGGCGAGGGCGGCACGCGGCTCGTCGCGGCGTCCGGCTGCGCGCCGCGCACGAACGACGCGCTGCTCGAGCGGCTGCAGGCCGAGCACGGGCTCGCACTCGCGAGTGGGGCCGCGCTCGATCTCGCCGCGCTCCTCGACTCCGCGGCGGAGGCCGCACGCGATCGCGCGGGCTGGCGCGTGACGCGCGCTGCGCGGCTCGCGGCGTGGTCGTTCGCGCGGTTCGATCTATGGCGTGACCTCGAGACGCTCGGCGACGACCTCGCCGCGCGCGCGCCGGTCGCGTGGCTCGCCGGAGATGTGCGGCCGCCGGCGTTGCCCGCCGCGCCGATCGCCGACGTGCTCGCGCCGCTCGACGCCGATGCCAGCCAGCTCGCTGCGATCGCCGCGGCGGCCGCCGGCGGCAGCTTCGTGCTGCGCGGCGCGCCCGGCACCGGCAAGTCGCAGACGATCGCGAACGTGGTCGCCGACTGCACGAGCCGCGGCAAGACCGTGCTCGTCGTCAGCGATCGCGCGGCGGCGCTCGACGTCGTGCAGCGTCGGCTCGCCGCGATCGGGCTCGCCGACTTCTGCCTCGGGCTTCACGGCGATCCGGGTCGCGCGCGCGTCCTCGATTCGCTCGCGCGCACGCTCGAGCGCGCGTTTCGTCCGGGGTCCGGACCGAGCGCGCAAGGCTCGCGCCTCGCCGAGCTCGCGGCCGCACTCGACGGCCACGCCGCCGCGCTGCACGCGCCGGGCGCGCTCGGGATGTCGCTGCACGAAGTGCTGGCTCGCCTCGTCGAGCTGCGCACGGTGCCGTGCGCGCCGCTCGCCGAGCGCGACGCCGCGCTGCTCGATCGCGCCAGCTTCTCGCGTCGGCGTGCCGCGGTCGTCGTGCTTGCCGACGCCGCGCGCTCGGTCGAGCCGGTCGCCGAGCATCCGTGGCGCGCGGCTGCGCCCGCTGCGTGGCCCGACGGCGCCACCGAACGTGCCGCGCAGGCGCTCGCCGCGGCCGCCCGCGCCGTCGACGCGGTGACCGCCGCGCTCGCCGACGTCGAGGCGCTCGTTCCCGGCTTCGTCGCGCGCACGCCCGATCAGCTGCGCGCGCTCGGCGCGCTCGCCGACCTCGCGTCCGCCTCGCCGCGGCCCGGGGCCGAGCTGCTCGTCGCGACGCGCAGCTCGCGTGCCGACGCGGTGGGCGAATGCGTCGCGCTCGTGCGCGCACGCGGCGGTGGCGTGGGCGAACGGCCCGGCTCGGCCGGGCCGCGCAGCGACGCGGACCGTTGCGGAGCATCGATCGAGCCGCCGCGCGATCCGGGCGAGCTGATCGCGCTCGCGACGCGTCATCGCGCGCTCGCGGCCGAGGTCGCCGAAGCGTTCGGCGACGGCGTCGACGACCTGCCGGCGCCCGAGCTGTGGGCGCAGCTCAAGCGGTGGGCGCAGCGGCCGGCGCCGATGCGCTACATGGCCCTGCGCGCGGCGCGCGCCGAGGTCCATCGCGTCGCGCGCGCGCCGATGACCGACGACGCGATCGCGACCGCGCTCGAAGCCGTGATCGCGGAGCGCGCGTGTCGCGCCGCGCTCGTCGCGGTCGACGCGCCGTCGCGGCGCTGGCTCGGCGAGCTCGCCGGTGATCATCCGCTCGCGCTGCCGCTGCCGCGGATCGAAGCCGCGGCGGCGTGGGCGACCGAGCTGCGCCGCGCGTTCGACCGCGCGACCGTCGCCGGCGGCGACACCGGCCGCCAGACCGCGTGGCGCGCGCTGGTCGGCATCGTGTCGGCGCATCCGACGCTGCTCGACGACAGCGCCGCGTCCGAGCTCGCGCCGTTCGCGCGGCTTGCCGACGCCGTCGCGCGCTGGGAGCCGGCCCTCGCCGAGCTCGCCGCCGCCACCGGCATCGCCGCCGCGCGGCTCGGTGCCGGTCGCGATCACCTGCCGGCGCTGCGCGACCAGGTCGCGCTGTTGACCGCCGCGGTCGGCGCACTCGCCGACTGGGCGCGCTATCACCTCGCGCGGCGTGCCGCCGAGGTCGCGGGTGTCGGACCCGCGGTCATCGCGATCGAGCGCGGTGACCTCGCGGCGTGCGATCTCGCCGCGGCGTGGGAGCGCGCGACGCTGGTCGCGTGGGGCGAGGCCGAGCTGCGCGTCGTCGCGGTCGCCGGCGGCGCCGCGCATCACGCGCGCGCGTCCGAGCTCGCCGATCTCGATCGGCGCGCGCTGCAGGTCGCGAAGTCGCGCGCGCTCGCGCGGCTCGCCGACCGCGTGCCGCGCACGATGCGCATCGCCGACGTCGGTCGATACTCGGCATCGCTGCGCGATGCGGCGCGCCCCGAAGCCGGCGGTTGCGATCCGCAGATCGTCGCGCTGCGCGAAGCCTGTGCGGCGTCGCCGGGCGCGCCGCTGCGCGACGTGCTCGCGGCGATGCCCGAGCTGTTCGCGCGGCTCGCGCCGTGCGTGCTCGCGACGCCGCAAGCGGTCGCGCGCTATCTCGATCCGGAGCTCGCGTTCGACGTGGTCGTGTTCGACGAGGCCTCGCGGCTGCCCGCCGCGCACGCGCTCGGCGCGCTCGCCCGCGCGCGCGCCGCGATCGTCGTCGGCGACGCGCGCCAGCCCGCGCC
>Ga0335083_10009844_pt1 | contig 11588 bp, 14 predicted proteins | sample Lox_Sample_42_FD_206716 | JGI IMG/M metagenome (GOLD analysis project Ga0335083, IMG submission 206716) | Soil microbial communities from Loxahatchee National Wildlife Refuge, Florida, United States - Lox_Sample_4.2 | ecosystem: Environmental > Terrestrial > Soil > Wetlands | place: USA... | reverse complement strand
TCAACCTGCCGAACCTCGTCACGCTGCTGCGCATCCTGCTGATCCCGCTGATCGTCGGGGTGTTCTACCTGCCGGACGCCTGGCTCGGCGAGCCCGGCAAGAATACCGCGGCCTGCGCCATCTTCATCGTCGCCGCGCTGACCGACTGGCTCGACGGCTGGCTGGCGCGGCGGCTGAACCAGATGTCGGCCTTCGGCGCGTTCCTCGACCCGGTGGCCGACAAGCTGGTGGTGGTCGGCGCGCTGATCGTGCTGCTGAAGCTCGGCCGCGTCGACATGGTGATCGGGCTGATCATCATCGGGCGGGAGATCGCCATCTCGGCGCTGCGCGAGTGGATGGCGCAGGCCGGACGCTCGAAGAGCGTGGCGGTGGCCTACATCGGCAAGGTGAAGACCGCCGGGCAGATGATCGCGATCCCGCTGCTGCTGTACCACGACGACGTGCTGAGGGTGAACGCGCAGTGGCTCGGCACCATCCTGATCAGCGTCGCCGCGGTTCTCACCGTGGTGTCGATGCTCTACTACCTGCGCCGCGCGCTGCCCGGGAGCGGGGCATGAGCTATAATCGCCGGCCCAGAAGCGCGGGAATAGCTCAGTTGGTAGAGCGCAACCTTGCCAAGGTTGAGGTCGCGAGTTCGAGACTCGTTTCCCGCTCCAGAATGCCGCGGGGGAGGGCGCTTTGCCTTCCCCCGTTTTTGTTAGCCTGACCCAACCCCCGGCGGGGTGGCAGAGTGGTCATGCAGCGGCCTGCAAAGGCGCTGCGGTAGGGCGCGATGGCAGAGTGGTCATGCAGCGGATTGCAAATCCGTCTACGTCGGTTCGATTCCGGCTCGCGCCTCCAAAGATTCGGATCGACCACACCTCGGGAAAGAACTTGCCGACAGCCACCGTCCGCAGCCATAGCGTGAGCGGCTGATCGGAAAGGCTCTGACGCTCATAGCGAAAGTGTTTCGCTGCGTGCTGCGGCAGCTGGTGCTTGCCCGCATGTATCCTATGCAATACAATTTGTCTTGTTCGATCCCGAGTTACTGCGTAATGGCGAAGACCAAGACAAAAAGGTGGGACGCAGCGGAACATCTGGATACCTCCCAAGACATGGCCGCGTATCTCGAAGCTGCCTTGGAAGAGGGTGATCCTGCCCTCGTGTCAGCGGCACTGGGGGACATCGCGCGCGCGAAAGGCATGACCGAAATCGCGCGCGAATCAGGTCTTGGCCGCGAGAGCCTCTACAAGGCTCTCTCGCCGGAGGGCAACCCCGAGTTTTCCACGGTGCTGAAAGTCGTGAAGGCGCTTGGTCTGCGGCTTCGCGCAAGCGCCGGGCGCTGAACGAGACGAACGCAATCTCGGACGGCGGATTCCAGACATGATATAATTCGTCATGGCTGCTCGGCGGCTGGTGAAGGTCGTGGATGAAACCCACGAAATATCGAGACGCCGGGGAAACGGGAAGCTGCGCCGGGAAATCTGGGTGGACGCCGAAGGGAAGGTCGTGCGCTTTAACTTGGCGTACATCAATCCGGAAATCCACCGCGGCGACAATGGGCGCGTTCTCGGGTACGACAGCCAGCATGGTGTTTGGCATCGCCATTGTCTTGGCGAGGTGTCGCCCATTGAGGCGAGCAGCTTCGAGGAGATAGAAGCAAGGTTCGAAAGCGAGGTACAGGCCTACTTGAGGAGCGAACGGCCATGAAGCGAACGATGGTAAGGGTCGGCACCGCGCGCGAGTTTTTCGAGCGGGGACGCAACTACGCAAGGCGAGCCCGCGCGGGCTCGCGCCTGCCGGAATCGCGGCTGATCAGCTTCGAGGACCCGGAAGACATGATGCGGATCCTCAGCCCGGCAAAGCTCAGGCTGTTACGGGAGGTGAAGGCGCACCCCGGCTCGATCGGCTCGATCGCGTCGCGGCTGGGACGCGATCGGAGCGCCGTGACGCGGGAAGTCGCTCAGCTGGAGCGCTTCGGGCTGGTGCGCGTTGCCCAGGCGGTGCATCCAGGGCATGGGCGCATGAAGAGGGTGAGCGCTGTCGCGGGCGAGATTCGCCTCGAAGCGATCATCGCGTGAACGCTGCGGAGGGCCGGAGAATTTTGGGACAATTTGGGACAGTTGGCGGGCAAAGCCGGGCATAGAGACTTATTGCGGGAAATCACCAGAAATCGCAACGCCCTGTTTTCTCAGGAATCGTGTTGTAAGCTGTTGATGGCGTTGGAGGCCTTTTCGACCTGCAAAGCCGTGGACGCCGGTTCGATTCCGACCCCCGCCTCCATATTCTCCGATGCCCGGGTGGCGAAACCGGTAGACGCAGGGGACTTAAAATCCCCAGCCGCAAGGCGTGCAGGTTCGAGCCCTGCCCCGGGCACAGCGCGTTGAATCCCGCGCCCCATCGAGGAGCCCTTCATGCCAGCCAGCCTCCGCCCCGCGCCGTTCGTGCTCGTGTCGACGAGCCACGGCGCGCTGATCGTCAACCACAACGACTACCAGATGGTCGGGGCGGACAACGCCTACGGCGTCGGTCACCAGCTGCTCGCCAACTCCAGCTACGAGCCCCAGGAGGTCGAGTTCGCGCTGGCGATGCTCGGCTCGCGGCTGCAGAATTTCGGGCCTGGCGTGGCCGCCGTGGACTGCGGCGCCAACATCGGCGTGCACACGGTCGAATGGGCGCGCCTGCTGCATGGCAGCGGCACGGTGCTCGCGTTCGAGGCGCAGGAGAAGATCTTCTACGCGCTGGCGGGCAACATCGTGCTGAACAACTGCCTCAACGTCACGGCGCGCCACTGCGCGGTCGGCGCCGGCTGCGGCACGGCGGAGTACGACGAGCCGGACTACAACGCGCCGGCCTCGTTCGGCAGCGTGGCGCTCGGCGGCGCCGCGCAGCAGGGCGGGGCGGGCCGCCGCAAGCGGGTCGAGATGGTCTCGCTCGACTCGCTCGAGCTGCCTCGGCTCGACTTTCTCAAGATCGACGTCGAAGGCATGGAGCTCGACGTGCTGGAGGGCGCGGCGGCTTCGCTCGCGCGGTTCCGGCCCCAGCTGATCGTGGAGGTGCTGCGCTCGGACGCCGGCCGGATCGCTCGAACGCTGGAGGAGGCCGGCTACCGCACGTATGCCGCCGGCATGAACCTGGTGGCGGTGCACGCTTCCGACCCGGCGCTGGCGCGGATCAGCGCGGCTGGCGGCGGGCTGCGCTTCGCCTGAGCGGGGGCGTCAGGGCGCCTTCCGCTTGCGCCGCCGGTCGGCCATGATCTTCTCGTAGCACTCGGCGCACACCGCGCGCTTGTTGCGGATCCCGGGCAGGATGCGGAACGTCGCGCGCGGCCGCGAATGCTGGCCGTGGAAGCAGTACTTCAGCGGGTTGAGGTTCACCATGGCGCTTCCGCATACTGTGCCAAGTCGCGGCTTTGCGCAATGAGTAAAATGCGCCGATGCCGCTCGCCGCATTCAGCTTCGCGCAGTGGATCGACCGCCACGCCGACCTGCTGCGGCCGCCGGTCGGCAACAAGCAGGTGTTCATGGAGGCCGAGGACCTGATCGTGATGGTCGTCGGCGGACCCAACGCGCGCACCGACTACCACGACGACCCCTACGAGGAGTTCTTCTACCAGCTGCGCGGCGACATGGTGCTGCGCGTGATGGAGGCCGGCCGCCCGCGCGAGGTGCCGATCCGCCAGGGCGAGATCCTGCTGCTCCCCGGCCACGTGCGGCACTCGCCGCAGCGGCCCGAGCCGGGCTCGGTCGGGCTGGTGGTGGAGAAGATCCGGCCGCGCGGCGTGCTCGACGGCTTCGAGTGGTTCTGCCTGCGGTGCCACGCGCTGCTGCATCGCGTCGAGGTGGGAGTGCGCGACATCGCGGCCGACCTGCCACCGCTGTTCGAGAAGTTCTACGCCAGCGCCGCGGCGCGCACCTGCCGCGGCTGCGGCGCGGTGCACCCGGGCCGCGCGTGAGCGCGCCGTGAAGCTGAGGCGCCGGGCGCGCGGTTCGCCGCGCTGCGAGCGGGCCGGCGCGTGGCTGTTCGGCGCGCACCGGACGCGCGAGCGCTTCGCGCCGCTGCCGCCGGAGCTCTATCCGCAGGACCCCGCCGACGCCTACGCGATCCAATCCGAGTACGTGCGCCTGCGTGCGCGCGAGCTGGGCACGCTGGTCGGCTACAAGATCGCGCTGACGACGCCGGCGATGCGCGCCATGGTCGGCCTCGACGAGCCGATCGCGGGAGAGATGCTCGAGCGCGCGGTGCGCCGCGGCCCGGCGCGCGTGCGTGCGGCCGACTACGGCCGGCTCATCGTGGAGTTCGAGATCGCGGTCCAGATGGGGGAAGACCTACCCGCGATGGACGCGCCCTATTCGCGCGAGCGCGTCGCGCAGGCGGTGACGGCGGTGATGCCGGCACTCGAGCTCGCAGACGACCGCAACGCGGACTATGCGCAGCTCCCCGCCAACGTGCTGATGCTGATCGCCGACAACGGCTGGAACGAGGGCGCTGTGCTCGGCGAGCCGGTGCGCGACTGGCACGGCATCGACCTCGCTGCGCTCGAGGGCACGGCGAGCATCAACGGCGAGCGCGTAGGGCAGGGCCACGGCCGCGACACCATGGGCCACCCGTTCGAGGCGCTCGCCTGGGTCGCCAACAACCTCGCCTCGCGCGGCCTCGGGCTGTGGCGCAACGACATCGTCATCACCGGCAGCCTCGTCACCTCCAAGTACCCGAAGGCCGGCGACCACATCCGCTTCGAGGCTGGCTCGCTCGGCGCGGTCGAGCTGCAGGTCGACTGAGCGCTAGGCGCCGGCGAGCCGGCGCTTAAGGTCGAATTTCTGCACCTTGCCCATGGCGTTCTTCGGCAGGCTGTCGAGGAAGACGACGCGGCGCGGGTGCTTGTATCTGGCCAGGCGGTCCTTGAACAGGTCCAGCACCTCCTGCTCCGAGATGCCGCTGCCGGGGCCCCGCACCACGACCGCGCAGGCGGCCTCGCCCCATTTCGGGTCCTCGACGCCGATCACCGCGGCTTCGGCGATCGCCGGGCAGTCGGCGAGCACGTTCTCGAGCTCCGCCGGATAGACGTTCTCGCCGCCCGAGATGATGACGTCCTTGGAGCGGCCCATGATCCAGTAGAAGCCCTCGTCGTCGATGCGCGCGAGATCGCCGGTGCGGAACCAGCCGTCGGGCGTGAGCGCCGCGGCGGTAGCCTTGGGGTCGTTCCAGTAGGCGCGCATCACGTTCGGCCCGCGCACCCAGACCTCGCCTTCGACCAGCTTCACCTCGCAATGCGGCGCCGCCTTGCCGGCGCTGCCGAGCTTGCGCTCGGCATCCTCCTTCAGCAGCACGGTCGCGATCGGCGCGGTCTCGGTGCAGCCGTAGATCTGGCCGACCGGGATGCCGCGCGCGTGGAAGGCGCGGATCAGCGAGTCCGGCACCACCATCGAGCCGCAGTTCAGCATGCGCAGCGACGACAGGTCGGTCTGCGCCCATTCCGGGTGCGAGATCACCGCCTGCATGGTCGCGGGCACGAGCAGCGACAGGGTCGGCCCGAGCTTCGCCACGTCCGCGAGCCACTGCCCCGGATCGAAGCGCCGATGCAGCGTCACCGTGGCGCCGGCGAGCAGCGCGGGGATCGTCTGGTTGTTCAGGCCGCCGACGTGGAACATCGGCAGCGCAGTCAGCACGTGGTCGCCCTGGCGCAGGTCGTGCGCGTGGATAGAGTTGAAGCCGTTCCAGAGCAGCGCGCCTTGCGTCAGCACCGCGCCCTTGGGCTTGCCCGTCGTGCCCGAGGTGTAGACGATCAGGATGTCGTCAGAATCACTGCCTTGCAATTCGACGTGTTTTTCCGTTCCGGTCAACTTTCCGAGGGGAACGGGAAGATTCCTGCAATGCGATTCAAATTCAGGCTCGCAGAAGAGCCACTTGGGTGAGCAGTCTGCCAAAATCGTCCTGTGCTCGGAGGCGGTGAGGCGCCAGTTGAGGGGCACCAGGATGCCGCCGAGGCGCGCCAGCGCGAACAGCAGCACCAGCATCTCGGGGCTGTTGTAGCCGAGGTAGGCGACTCGATCGCCCGGACCGACATCGAGGGTTTGGGTGGCCCTTGCGATTCTTTCCCAGAAATCCCTGTAGGAAAGGTCGACACCCTGAAAATGCAAAGCCGTCTTGGACGGGAAGTGGTCCGCCCAGCGCTCGACGATCCTGGACAAATCCATGGCGTTACGGTCGCGATCGGCCGGCGGCGGTCATTCGATTACCCGGTCGGCGCGCAGCAGGACCGACTTCGGGATGGCGAGGCCGAGGGCGTCGGCCGTCTTGAGATTGATGACCAGCTCGAACTGCGTAGGCTGCTCGATCGGCAGATCGCTCGGCAGCGCCCCGCGCAGGAGGCGGCTCGCATAGGTAGCCAACTGGCGATAGATGGTATCGATGTTCGGTCCATAGGACATCAGACCGCCGGCTGCAACATATTCGCCCGCGTCGAACACCGCGGGAAGCCGGTGCTCCCGGCAGAGGGCGACGATCAGCTTGAGGTAGGTGACGACCGTGGGATTGCGAAACGTCATCAGCCCATCGATGCGTTTTGCCGAGGCTTCCTCAAATGCCGCCGTGAGGTCGTCGGCCGAGCGCGCGTTCAATTCGAGCAGCTCGAGCTTGAGCTCGCGGCCCGCCTTTTCCAACACCTGCCAGTCGTGCGCCGCGTTCGACCAATCGCGTCGCAGCAATACCCCGACCCGGCGCAGCGAAGGCACGACGTTCTTGAGCAGGGACAACCGCTTCGGGTTCAGCTTTTCGGCGAGCGCGTAGATCCCGGTGACGTTGCCGCCCGGATGCGCCAGCGACCGGGCCATCCCGTTGGCGACGGGATCATCGTTCATCCGCCCGATTACGGGCACCGATCGCGTCACGCGTGCCGCCGCCGCGATGGAGGGCTGGCTGGTCGCCAGGATGATGCTGACGCCGGCGGTCACCAGCTCCGCCGCCAGGCTCGGGAGCAAAGCCCCCTTGCCGTTCGCGTATCGCTCTTCGAGCGCGTAGTCGCGCCCCTCGACCATGCCGAGCTCGTGCATCCCGGCCCGGAACGCCTGCAGCTGATCAGGCGAATGCCGCGGGCCCTGGATCTTCAGCCAGCCGATTCGCGGCGGAGACTTGGCCAAAGCGTCCCACGACGCCCCCGTCGCCAGCAGCGCGGTTGCGGCGCCTATGAAGCGGCGACGCCCGACGGGCGCTGTCAATCGTCTTCCCCGGGTTCGTACAGCGCCTCGCGGCCGATGCGGTCTAGGCACAGCTCCGCGGTCCAGGGCAGCATCAACGCGCCGCAGCGCGAGTCGCGGTACAGGCGCTCCAGCGGCAGGCTCTTCAGCATCGACTGGCCGCCGCAGGTGCGGATGGCGAGCGCGCAGAGCGCGTTGGCGTTCTCCATGATGGTGTACTGGGCGGCGTAGGCGCGCAGGCGCGCGTCCTTCGGCGGGTCGACGCGCGCGTCCGCCAGCATGCGCAGGAAGAGGGCGCGCGTCTGCTCGAGCTTGACCCACATCTCGGCGACGGCGATCTGCTTGGTCGGGTACATGCGGCGCTTGACCGGCGGCATGCCCTCGAGCTCGCCTCTCAGGTATTTCACCGTGAACTCGTAGGCCGCGATCGCGATGCCCATGTAGGTCGGCGAGAGCGTGGTGAACATGTGCGGCCAGCGGCTCGCGGCCTGGAAGTAGACGCCGCGCGGCATCATCTGCGCCTCGTCGGGCACGAACACGTCCTTGAAGACGAGCGTACGCGACACCGTGCCGCGCATGCCGAGCGGATCCCAGTCGCCGACGATGCTGAAGCCCTCGGCCTTGCCGGGTACCGCCATGTAGAGCGTATCGCGCATCGAGCGGTCGGGCTTGTCCTCGGTGCAGAGCACCCCGTAGTAGTGCGCCGCGCCGGAGAGCGAGGCGAAGATCTTCTTGCCGTTGATCCGCCAGCCGCCGTCGACCTTGGCCGCGAGCGTGCCGAACGGCGCCTTGCCCGCGGCCGCGGCGCTGCCCTCGGAGAACGGCTGCGCGTAGATCGCGCCTTCCTTCACCACGCGCCCGAAGTGCACCGCGCGGTAGCGCTCGTGCTCGGCCTTCTGCTCCGCCGTCATGTCGAGGTCGTCGGCGAGCAGCCCGGGCCACAGCGTGGAGCAGGCGTGCATGTTGAAGGTGAGCGCGGTGGCGCCGCAGTACTTGCCGAGCGTCGCCGAGACCAGCGCGTAGCTCGGCAGGTCGGCGCCGAGGCCGCCGAACTTCTCCGGCACGCACAGGCCGAGCAGCCCCGCGTCCTTCAGCTCGGCGTAGTTCTCGAACGGAAAGCCCGCCTCGCGGTCGTAGCGCGCGGCGCGCGCGGCGAAGCCGGGCCCCAGCGCCTCGGCCCGCGCGATCAGGTCCTGCTGCTTCCGGCTCAGGGCGAACCCGGATCCTGCGACGGAGTAGCGGGGATCGGTCATAGCTTGTTCTTCCCGAGAAAGGCGAGCAGGGCGGCGTTGAACTCGCCGGGCCGGTCCATCGGCCCGAGGTGCCCGCAGCCGGGGATCATCACGTACTCGGCGCCGGGGATCTTCTGCGCCATCTTCTCCATCGTCGCCGGCGGCGCGACCTGGTCCTTCTCCCCGGAGATCACCAGGGTGGGAACCGCGATGGCGGCGAGCTCCTTCCTGCGGTCGAACGTCGTCAGCAGCGCCACCGCCTTGCGGTAGGTCGCGGGCGGCACGCCCGCCATGATCCGCTCGGCGTGCTTCGAGTTGCTGCCCATCGTCGGGATCAGCTGCGCCGCGATGTCCGCCATGGTCTTGCCCGCGTCGAGCGGCGCGATGCGCTGCGCGACGAACTGCTGCGCGAAGCCGCTGTCGCGGCCGCCGAAGGCCGGGCTGGTGAAGCACAGCGCGAGCCCGGCGATTCCGGCGGGATGGCGCGCGTAGGTCTCCTGCGCCACGAACCCGCCCATGCTGTGGCCGACCAGCACGATCGGCTCGGCGCCGCCGAGGCTGCGGATGAGGCGCGCGAGCGAGGCGCTCACCTGCTCGAGGTCGTAGGGCTCCACGATCGGCGTGTGGCCGTAGCCCGGCTGGTCCCAGGCGTGCGACGGATAGCCGCGCTCGGCGAACCACGGCAGCTGCGCGTCCCAGGCGTGGTGCCCGCCGCCCACGCCGTGCAGGAACACGAGCTGGGTCATCCCGCCAGGCGCCCCTCGCGCACCACCGCCTTGCCGTCGAGCTCGACGGTGCAGCCGCGGAACGGCAGGTCGAAGTGGCCGAGCGTGTGCCGCCCGGCGACCTCGTTGGCGCCGGTCGAGTAGAGGAAGTTGCCGGCGAAGGCGCGCTGCTCGGTGCCGTTGACGTCGCGCCGGTCGTAGAGCACGAGCGCGTCCCAGCGGGCGCGCGCGTTCATGCCCCAGCCGACGTGCGACACGGCGTAGGCTTCGCGGTCGCCCCAGGCGGCGAAGTACGAGCGCATCAGCTCGGCGTCGAGCGAGGCGCCCTCGATCTGCGTCACGTAGTCGCCCTCGATCGTCATGCGCACCGGCTGCTCTACGTAGCGCTTGAAGGTCAGGTTGAGGTCGCCGGGCGCCATGACGAGGGTGCCCGCGACCGAGCCCGCCGTGGGGAAGCACAGGCACAGGCCGCCGGGCCAGTGCGACAGCGTTCCCGGCTTCTCGGTGTAGCCCCAGACCCCGCCAACGCGCGCGCCTTCGACCCGGATCGCGAGCGAGGTGCCGGCGGGGGAGGTGACCTTCATCTGCTTCGCCGCGCGCAGCTGGCGCATCGCCGCCCTCACCTGCTCCTCGTCGGCGGGGGAGGGGGCGAGGCGCTCGAGCACGTCCGGGTGCTCGTTCGAGATGTAGAGCACGCGCGCGCCGCCCTTCAGGATCGCGGGCAGCTCGGCGGCGTGCATCAGCCCCTCAAGGGTGCAATCGGCTACGAACGCCGCGCCGGCGAGGGCGTTCACCGCCGGCGCGAGGCCCTGCAGCGCGACCGAGGCGCCGGTCGAGCGGATCGGCACCGGCGCGCTCTGGCGCGGCGTCGGCACGACGACGTGGAACGGGCGCGCGCCGAGGCGCTGCAGCGCCAGCTCCGCGAGCTGCACGTTGAGCGCGCGCGACTGCGTCTCCGAGAGGATCGCGCAGGCATCGCCCGGCGCCACCTTGCAGCGGCCGAAGACTTCCGCGAACAGGTCGATCCACTTGCCTTCGATGCGGTCGGCGATCATTCGAGATGGCCCGGGCGGGAGCCCCGATATTACCGTGTAGAATCAGTTCGTCATGATCGTATTCGATCTGCGCTGCGGCGACGGGCACCGCTTCGAGGGCTGGTTCAGCTCGAGCGGCGACTTCGACTCGCAGAGGCAGCGCGGCCTGCTCGGCTGCCCGACCTGCGGCTCCGCCGCGGTGGAGCGCCTGCCCTCGGCGACGCGCTTCAACACCGGCGCCGAGGCGCCCAGGGCGGCGGCGCCGGAAAAGACGCCGGAGATGGAAGGCAAGGACCCCTTCGCCATCGCGCAGATGCTGTACTCGAAGATGCTCGACGACATCCTCTCCAGGTCCGAGGACGTCGGCAACCGCTTCCCCGAGGAAGCGCGCAAGATCTACTACAAGGAATCCGCCGCGCGCGCGATCCGCGGCGAGGCCAGCCAGGAAGAGCACGACGCCCTGGTGGACGAGGGCATCCCCGTCGCGCGCTTCCCGCTGCCGCCCAAGGGCGACTGGAACTGATCCCGCGGCGCCGGCGCCGGACCGGCGCGGTGATCGCCGCGGCGGCGGCCGTTTCGCTTTTCGCGATGCTGCAGCCCGCGAGCTGCCTCGCGCGCGAGGAGCTCGTCACGACGGCGCACTACGCCAACGGCGATCCGGTCCCGTACATCCTCGATTCCCAGGGCCCGTCGCCGAAGTATGTGGTCATCCTGTTCCCGGGCGGCAGCGGCATCGTCGATCCGCGCATCGAGAACGGCAAGCTGGTCTACGGCTACAAGGGCAACTTCCTCCTCAGGTCGCGGAAGTACCTGGTGGACCGCGAGTTCGCGGCGGTGACGACTAACACCACGCAGAGCGAAGAGCGCATCCAGGCGATCCTGGACGACCTCGGGCGCCGGTTCCCGGCGGCGAAGATCTACCTCATGGGGACCAGCAACGGCACCGGGGCGACCATGGCGCTCGCGCCGTACCTCTCGGAGCGCATCGCCGGCGAGATCCACACCTCGTCGCTGGCGCAGATCTACGGCTTCGACGCGCGCAAGTACAAGAACCGCCAGCTCGTCGTGCACCACAAGGACGACCGCTGCCGCGCGACGCCGTTCAGCGCCGCCGAAGAGTCGCACCAGCGCTTCGGCAACGACTTCATCGCCACGGAAGGCGGCATCTCGGTGGGCGACCTATGCGAAGCCCGGGCCCACCACGGCTACAACGGCATCGAGCGCGAGACGATCGAAGCCATCAAGCAGTGGATCCGGAAGGGCGGCTAGATCCGGCTTGAGGCGGGGGGCGGAGCGGGTTGCGCCGGGGCCGGTCCCGAAATCCGGGTCAGTTCCACGCCGTCCACCGTCATCTTCCACTTGCCGCCTTCCTCGTGCGGCGGCCTGGAAACCTCGAAAGTCGTATTGAAGACCGGAATCCCG
>Ga0335083_10009842_pt1 | contig 11589 bp, 8 predicted proteins | sample Lox_Sample_42_FD_206716 | JGI IMG/M metagenome (GOLD analysis project Ga0335083, IMG submission 206716) | Soil microbial communities from Loxahatchee National Wildlife Refuge, Florida, United States - Lox_Sample_4.2 | ecosystem: Environmental > Terrestrial > Soil > Wetlands | place: USA: Florida... | reverse complement strand
ATGCAGCAGAACGTGGTCGGCGGGCAGCGTCTCCTCGCGCGCGCTCGCGCGGTAGCGGACCGTGCCGACGGTGTCGCCGCCCTCGATCGCGAGCACCTCGACGTACTCGACCACGGGCACGCGCCTGCTCACCGCACGCATGAGATCGCGTCCTTTCGCGAAGTACGGTGAGCGCAGAAAGGCCGGCGCGAAGCGCAGCGCCTGCGCGAGACGGCCGCGCGGTGTGGTGTCGAGCAGCGCCTGTGCCGTCACACCCGCGCGCAGGAGTTGCCAGGCGACGAGCCAGAGCAGGGGACCGCTTCCGGCGAGCACGACGCGTCCCTGCGGCGCGAGACCGGCCGTCTTCAGAAGCGCCTGCGCCGCCCCTGCCATCATCACGCCGGGCAGCGTCCACCCCGCAATCGGAAACGGCCGCTCGAGCGCGCCGGTGGCGACGACGACGGCGCGCGCGCGTGCGAGCCTCGCCTCGCGCGCATGGTACGGGCCCGTGCTCACGGCGAGCTCGAACGACCCGCCCGCCGCCGCGACCGACCACACGGTCGCGTTCGTGACGTAGCGCGCCCCGGATTTACGCAACAGTGCGGCGAGCTCCGCACCGTGCCGATACTCGCTGCCCAGGATGTCCTGCCTCGCGAGTGGGCTCGACGTGACGTTGCGATAGACCTGCCCGCCCGGAGAAGGCTGCTCGTCGTACACCGCCGTGGCGAGGCCGTGCTGCGCGCACGTGGTCGCTGCGGCAAGGCCGGCAGGCCCCGCGCCGATGACGGCCACGTCGACGGCGCTCATGAGACCATGGCGCGTGCGCCGTGCTGAGTCGAGATGCTCATTCCGGGGGCTACGAGCACGAGGCACGCCTGCTGATTGGGCAGGCCGTCGATGGTGACGAGGCAATCGTGGCACGCGCCCATCATGCAGAACGGCGCGCGCAGCGCGCCGGACACCGCGGTCGTGCGACACGCGCGCAGCCCGGCGGCCAGAAGCGCTGCGGCCACGGAATCGCCTTCGCGCGCGACGTACGCGACGCCATCGATGGTCACCGGCACCGGCGCGCCGGACGTGTCAGGCAGCCGCGCGAACATCGAATCGCTCCGCACCGAACGCCGAGCATTCCGCGGGCAAGGCGCCCTCGCGTATCGCCTGCGCGAGTGCTGCCGCGTGCACGGCGGCGAGCGTCACGCCGCTGTGACAGGTGGCGACCCACGCGCCGGGATGCGCGCGCGACTGCGCGTAGATCGGAAAGCCGTCCGGCGACATGACGCGCAGCGCCGCCCATGCCCGCATCACGCGCGCCGCACGCAGAAATGGGAACACGTGCGCCGCGCGCTGTGCCATCGCGGCGAGGACGCCGGTATCCAGCGTCTCATCGAGGCCCAGGTCCTGCTGGGCGTCGCCGATGAGGACCGTGCCTTCGTCCGTCTGCCGAAGCGTGCCGAGCGGCATCGAAAGGAACGGGCGCACGCGCTCGAGCGCGATGACCTGGCCCTTGTTCGGCACGACGGGCGCGTGAAGCCCCAGCGTCGGTGCGAGGCGCGCGTTGGCGAGGCCGGCCGCGAGCACGACGCGCTCGCATGCGAGCGGTCCTCCCGCCGTGTGCACGACGAAGCCTTGCCCGGCGGGTTCGACATGGGTCACGGCTCGATCGAACCGCGCAATGCCGCCGGCCTCGGCAAATCCTGCGTGCAGCGCGCGCAGGAGCCGCAGCGGATTGCATTCGCCGTCGAGCTCGCAGAACGTGCCGCCGGCAACCTGCGGCCCGACCGCGCCGAGCTTCGCCGCCACGCCTGCACGGTCGAGCACGTCGACGGCGCACTCGGGAAAGCCGGCCTGCGACGCAAGCGTGTTCATGCGCCGCTCGCGCACGTCGAGTTCGTCTTGCGAGAGGCATACGTGGAGGCCGCCTCCCTGGCGAAGCGCGACGTCGATGCCCGTCGCGCGAAGAAGCTGCGAGGCGAGGCGAGGCCACTCGCGCGCCGACCGCTGCGTCCACGCGCCGTACGATGGCATCCCGAGCCCCTTGCCCTGCACCCAGATGAGGCCGAAGTTGCCGCGGGCCGCGCGGTGCGCGACGTCGCCCTCGTCGAAAAGGGCGATGCGCGGCCCGAGGTCGCGCAGCCCGAACGCGATGGCCGCGCCCACCAGGCCGCCCCCGATCACGGCGATCTCGTACTTATCCATGGTCCACGCCGGCGAAGCGGAGGATCGCGGGAATCTGCGCGGCGAATTCGGTGAACGTGTGATCGCCGCCGCCGCGTACGTATTGGAAGGCGCCGCCGTAGAACGCGACCGCCTCGCGATAGTCGAGCACTTCGTCGCCGGTCTCGACCAGCAGGAGGTACCGCGCGGGCCGCGTAACCCGCGACACCGCAAGCGCGAGAAGCTCGTCGAAGTGCGCGCTCGTCACCTCGAACGCGGCCCCCGTGTACAGGTTGGTCTGCACGCCGCGCCAAGCCTGAAGGTCGCGGTAGGGACGCACGGCGGGATTGATCATCACCGCGCGCGCGCCGAAGCGCTCGGCCAGGTAGGTGGCGTAGTAGCCGCCGAGCGAGCTACCGACGAAGGTCACGGTCGACGGATCGGCGTTGTGCTCGACCCAATGCGCGACGCCGCCAACGGCCGCGGCGGGACGATGCGAAAGCTCGGGCACGTGAAGTGCCGGCCGCACCCTCGCAGGCAGCGCAGCGACGCAGTCCGCGAGGCGCGTGGCCTTGATGCTCGCAGGCGAGCTTCGAAAGCCGTGCAGATAGACGATGGCAGTCATGCGGCCAGCCGCGCCAAGAGCTTCTCGTGGATGCCGCCGAAGCCGCCGTTGCTCATCACGAGTACGTGGTCGCCCGGTCGCGCCTCGGCTGCGATCGCGGCGACGAGCGGCGGCAGCTCGGAAAGCACGGTCGCCTTGGCGCCGAGCGGCGCGAGCGCGCCGGCCACATCCCAGCCCAGGTTGGCGGCGTAGCAGAACACGCGATCCGCGGCCTGCAGGCTCCCGGGCAGCGCGTCCTTCATCGCGCCGAGCTTCATGCTGTTGCTGCGCGGCTCGATCACGGCGACGATGCGCGAGGCGCCGACGTTGCGGCGAAGCGCCGCGAGCGAGGCCGCGATGGCGGTCGGGTGATGCGCAAAGTCGTCGTAGACGGTGATACCGCGTACCGCGCCGCGTGTCTCCATGCGCCGCTTCACGCCCGAGAAGCGCGCGAGCGCGTCGAGCCCGTGTGCGACCGGCACGCCGACGTGCCGCGCCGCGGCGAGGGCCGCGAGCGCGTTGAGCTGGTTGTGCCGGCCGAGCTGGCTCGACGCGAGCGTGCCCTGCGCCGCACCGCCCAAGAGGATTGTGCCGTCCATCGCGACGTTCCAGCCGGGGCCGGTGCCCGGCACCTCGGCGAGCCCGAAGCGCTCGACCTCGCTCCAGCAGCCGCGCGCGAGCACGCGCGCGAGCGCTGCGTCGCTGCCGTTGACCACGATGCGGCCGTGCGGCGGGATCATGCGTACGAGAAGATGGAATTGCGTCTCGATCGCGGCGAGGTCGGGAAAGATGTCGGCATGATCGTATTCGAGGTTGTTCAGAATGGCGGTGCGCGGCCGGTAGTGGACGAACTTCGAGCGCTTGTCGAAGAAGGCGGTGTCGTACTCGTCGGCCTCGATCACGAAGAACGCGCTGTCGGTGAGGCGCGCCGAGAAGGGAAAGTCGACCGGCGCGCCACCGATGAGGAATCCCGGCGCGAGTCCCGCGTAATCGAGGATCCACGACAGCATGGCGGTCGTCGTCGTCTTGCCGTGCGTGCCGGCGACGGCGAGCACCCAGCGCTGCGCGAGCACGTTCTCGTACAGCCATTGCGGTCCGGAGACGTAGGGCCTGCCGGCGTCGAGGATCGCCTCCATGAGTGGATTGCCCCGCGACACGACGTTGCCGACGACGAACACGTCGGCGTCGTGCGCGACCCCTCGGAGCTGCGCCGCGTCCCAGCCCTCGGCAAGGTCGATGCCGAGCGCGCCGAGCTGTGTGGACATCGGCGGGTAGACGTTGGCGTCGCAGCCGGTGACGACGTGACCGGCGGTCTTCGCGATCGCCGCGATGCCGCCCATGAACGTGCCGCAGATGCCGAGGATGTGCAGGTGCATCGGTTAGTACGCCGCCGCCGGAACGACGGCAGCGTGGCGCTTCCAGCCGCGCAGGAACCACAGGAACGCGGGCACGTACACCGCGAGGACGGCGGCGAACGCGACGCGCAGGCCTCCGGAGGTGTCGAGCCCGTAGGCGGCGCGCGCGGCGTCGACCACGAGGCCGATCCCCCATTGCAGGACGAAGCTGCCGCTGAACATCGCGAGGTTGAGCGTGGTGTTGGTGCGTCCGGTCAGCGCGCGCGGGAAGCCTTCGTTGAGCGCGGTGAAGCCGAGCACGTTCACCGCCGCGCCGAGACCGTACAGCGACCACCACAGGAGCGCACCGGGCGCGCGCAACTGGATCAGGACGAGCGCCGCGAGGTTGAGCGCGAATCCGGCGCCGAACAAATGGCGGGCGTGGATGCCGCGGCGCGCGAGCCTCGTGCCGAAGACGCCGATGGCGAGGTAGCCCGCCATGATCACGGCGTTCATCGTGAGGAGGTAGTCCGCCGCCGCCGCGCGCGTCATGCCCTGCACCTCCATCATCCAGGGCACGGCCCACAGCCCCTGGATCGCCATGAACGATCCCATGGCGAGCGCGCCGAGGGGCGCGATCCACCAGAAGCGTGCGTGCATCATCACTTCGCGCACGCCCGCCGCCTGCGCAGCGAGGCTGCCCGAGCGCGCCGGCTTGTCGATGTCGGGTACGCGCAGGTAGACGAAGATCGCGACGGCGAGCGTGATCACCGACAGCGCCGCGAACACCACGCGCCAGTGCACGACGCGCAGCGCGAGGTCCACCGGTACCGTCGCCGCGAGCGCGCCGATCCCGCCAGCGACCATCATCCAGCCCGAGTAGGACGCCTGACGGTCGAAGGGATACCAGGCCGAGATGGCCTTGAGCGGCGCCATGAGGCAGGCGCACACGCCGGCGCCTATCACCGCGCGCGCCACCGTGAGCCCGGCGATCGTGTTGGATGTCGCGAACAGCGCCGCACCGGCCGCGGCGATGGCGAGCAGCACGGGCTCCACGCGGCGCGGGCCGTAGCGGTCGAGCAGGATGCCGACCGGAAGCTGCATCGCCGCGAAAGCGAGGAAATATGCGCTCGTCAGGAGGCCGAGCGAGCCGGGGTCGAGCGCGAGCTCGCGCACGAGCTCGGGCGAGATCACCGCGTTCACCGTGCGGTAGAGGTACGACAGCAGGTAGCCTGCCGCGAACGCGAAGTAGATGCGCAGGAAGTGCACGCTATATGCGCAGGAAATGCCAGTCCCGAAGGGCCGCCCCCAGGGACTGGCCCCGCCCCCTCGGGGGGCAGCGACCCGAGGGCAAACGAGGGGAGCGTGGGGGCAGTTTCACGCCTCAGTGCGCGCCAACCGAGCGTAGTGACAGGTAAGTCGCGACGATCCCCAGCGACACGAGCGTAACCGGAACGCCGATGCGAGCGTGCTCGCGCCAATTGATCACGATGCCTCGGCGCGCCGCGGCATCAATAACGATGATGTTCGCGACGCTGCCAACAATGAACAGGTTGCCCGCGAAGGTACTCACCAAGGCAAGCGTTGGCCCGGCCAGCGTATGGGCCACACTGGGAAGCAGCAGCATCACCGCGGGCACGTTGGAGACGACGTTCGACAGCACGAAGGTTGCCACGAAAAGGGGACCGAGATTCTGCAGCGGAACGCCCGCTGCCGCCAGATCGCCGACCAGACGCGCCGGCAGGCCGGTCTTCTGGAGTGCGTGGTTGACTACGAACAGGCCGATGAACAGGATCAGCAGCTCCCAGTCGACCAAGCCCAGCATCTGCCGCGAATGCAGGCGGCGACTGGTCAGAAGCACGCCGGCACCGGTCAGCGCCACCACTTCGCGCGGCAACGATGTAAACAGGAAGCAGCCGACGACCGTCAACGCCACGGCGAGGCCCTTGATCGTTTGCCAGGCGTCGAGCAGGATGCCTTCCTCCGGTTTTGCATCAACGCGATTGGCTTCGAGAGAGACGGCGCCCGTGTCGATGAGCCGGCCCCGCGTGAGAGCCAGGACCAGCACCCACGTTGCGGCCAGGCCCACGCTGACCGGCAGCGCTACCTCGAGCAGGTATCCGGCGAACGACAGGTGCAGCGTCTCGCCGATCAGCATGTTCTGCGGGTTGCCGATCAGGGTCGCGGCCGAGCCGATGTTGGCGGCGCAGGCCAGCGCCAACAGCAAAGGCAAAGGCGCCAAGCGCCGGCCGCGGCAGGCGTCGATGAGGACCGGCGCCACGGCGAGGCAGACGATGTCGTTGCTGAACACCGCGGACAGCGCGGCCACGACGAGGATCAGTGCGCCGATCAGCAGCGGCGGCGCCAGCGGCAGCCGGACCATCCAGCGCGTCACGGCGTCGTAGAAACCACCCAGCCGCATCTGCGCCGACACGACCATGAATGAGAACAACAGGATCAACGTCGGCAGGTGGATCGATTGCGCCGCTTCTTCGAGGCTCACCGCATCGAAGCCGATCAGCGCGATTGCCCCCAGCAGCGCGACGCCGGTGCGGTCGAGTTGCAGCAACGGCAGGCCGCCCAGGATCATTCCCAGGTAGACGACAATGAAGACTCCGACGATGAGTTCGACCATGACTGCGACATCCAGTGGCTTACGCGACCTTGCTGACGAGCAATGTGCCTGCCCAAACGCAGCAAGGTAGGCGGGCATGGGTGGGGACGCGCGAGGAGACCGCGCGATTATCGCCGATCCCGTGCCGCTGCCGAATCGGCGGAACGCGGCCGCCCCGTGATTGCGCAAACCCGCGATGCGCGGCCTCGACCTCGTCGCGATCGCGCTCGGCTCCTCGGAGCCGCCTTCAGCCGGAAGTCAGCGTCGGCACGCAGCCGTAGACGGTGTCGGGGCCGGAGCCTTCGCCGACCCACCCCTGCCCTTGCATGGCGTCGCGAGTCGCGCGATCGATGGTGAACCGGTGGTTCGGCGCGCCGCCCTGCCCATTGTTGAAGAGCCGGTAAAGCGGCACCGTGCCGGCGGGGCAGTTGCCGGCCGCGTCGGCGAGCACGATGTAGTAGACCGCGTCCGCTTCGAGTTGCCATCCAGGAATGATCCCGGAGACGAGCTTGTTGCGCTCGTCCTGGTTCGCCGTGTAGAAGTGCGAGCTCTCGGAGCCCCACTGCGTCGAGAAGAACCGGCTCACCGGAAGCCGGGCCGGGCCGGGTATCGTCCAGACGCGGAAGTATTGGAACGTCCGGTGCCAATCGTCGTGGAACAGGCCGTCCTGCAGGACCCGCGTCTCGGACTCGTCCGCGGTATGGAAGTAGTGGTTGAAGTCCTTGTGGTAGAACTCCGTGGCGATCGCGGTGTTCGCGATGGAGTTGTTCTCGGTCGCGATCGTCATGCTGTCGGGGTTGGCGCCGTTGGTGTTGAGGATGAACAGGTGGCCGAGACCGTCGGCCATGCGCCACGGCGCCCCGCCGACGGCGAAGCTGCCGAGGTTGGCCTCGCTCGCCGCGTTGATGACGCTCACCGAGTTGCTGCCCTGGTTGACGACGTACACGTCGCCCCCGACACCGTCGGGCAGGACATCGAACGGCGACGTGCCCACCGCGACCGTGTTGGTCACCGCGTCGGTGTCGGTGTTGACGATGGTGAGCGTCCCGTCGGTCTGGTTCGGCAGGTAGTAGCGGCGGTAGACCGCGTTCACCGCGCCGAAGTTGTTGGTGGTGCCGGCGCCCGACGGAATCGTCTTGATCACCGTGTCCGTCGCAGAGTCGATGACCGAGATCGTCTTGTCCGTCACGTTGTTGACGTAGACTTTGTTGTGCTGGCCGTCGACGGCGCAGTACTGCGGGCCTCTACCGACCGTGACCGTCTTGATCACCGTGAGCCCCGCTTCGTCGATCACCGTCACGGTCCCGTCCGTCGAATTGGGCACGTAGACCTTCTTGAGGATCGCGTTGGAGACCGGCGTGCCGGCGCTGCCGCCCACGGGCAGCGTCGCTATCACCGCGTTGCTTGTCGTATCCACCACAGAGACCGTGTTGTCGTCCACGTTGGTGACATACACTCGCCCGAGATCTAAGTTGGAGCCGAGGGTTCGCGGGTTGTTGCCGACCGGGATGTGGACGGTCGGGGTCGCCCCCGTCGCATCGGCGACCCGGAGCATGCCCGGCGTCGTGGCCTCCACGACGTACACCCGATGACGGGCGGCGTCGTCGACGAGACGTCGCGGGTTCGTGCCGCCCGACACCGTCGCCGCGACCGTCAGGGACTTGATATCGACGACGGTGCCCGTACCGTCGTTGAAATTCGACACGTACACCTGCCCGAGGACAGGGTCGACCTGGATGCCCTGGGTGTTATTGCCGAGCGGGAGCGCCTTCTCGACCGTGGGCAAGGCGTGCGCCCACACCGCCAAGAGCGCGACGGCCGCGACGGCGGCCCACCGCGTCAACTTCGTTGCGAAGCCGGCCATGGTTGCCTCCCTGATGCTGCGAAGCCGCTAGAGCGCAGGCTCCGAACCTGCTACTTCGAACCCAAATTCCCGGCAGGTCAAGTGCGGAATCCACCTGAAGGCTCTGCGGCGGGTTCGAGCGGGTAAGATCATGGCCGTCATGAAGGCGCGTATCCCAATCGCTTGCATTGCGGCCGCCCTCGCGAGCGGGACATCGCTTGCGCAGCCTGCGCCACAATACCCGGCAACGCCCAAGCGGCCCGTCGAGGAGGTCCATCACGGCGTCAAGGTCGTCGACGACTACCGGTGGCTCGAAGACGCGGGCGCGCCCGACGTGCAGACGTGGATCGCGGCGCAGAACCAGGCGGCGCGCGCCTATCTCGACGCGATTCCCGGGCGTGCGCGGATCGCGCGCCAGGTCGAGACGCTGCTGCGCATGCGCGCAACGCGCCGCTACGACTTCATCCTGCGCGGCGGGCAGCTGTTCGCGATGCGCAACGTGCCGCCCGCCAACCAGCCGCAGCTCGTGGTGATGGGCGCTGACGGCCGCTCGGCGCGCGAACGCGTGGTGGTCGATCCGCTCGCCATCGACCCGAAGGGAAGAACGGCGATCGATTTGTTCCGGCCGTCTTACGACGGTCGCCACGTCGTGGTATCGCTGTCCGAGAACGGCAGCGAGGACGGCACCGCGTATGTCTACGACGTCGCCACCGGCAAGCGCCTGCCCGACGTCGTGCCCGGCGTGAACTATCCCACTGCCGGGGGCAGCTTCGAATGGTCGCCCGACGGCGACGGCTTCTACTACACGCGCTATCCGCGCGAAGGCGAGCGTCCGCCGGCAGACCGCCATTTCTACCAGACCGTGTGGTTCCATGCGCTCGGCACGCCGGCCAGCGAAGATCGCTACGTGATCGGGCGCGACTTCCCCCGCATCGCCGAGATCAAGCTCAGAGGAAGCCGCGACGGCCGCTATCTCCTGGCCGCCGTGGGCAACGGCGACGGCGGCGACACGGCGTTCTGGCTGCGCGACGACGCCGGCCAGTGGACCCAGGTCGCAAGTTTCGCCGACGGCGTCAAGGCGATCGAGTTCGCAGACGACGATCGCCTCTACGCGCTGTCGGTCAAGGACGCACCGCTGCGCCGCGTGCTCGCGATGCCCGCGGCGAAACCGGTGCTCGCCGAGGCGGTCGTGGTCGTGCCGCAAGGCGAGTTGCCGATCGAAGCCGCCGTTCCGGCGAAAACCCGGCTGTACGTGCGCTACCTGGACGGCGGGCCGAGCAGGATTCGCATCTACACGCTCGACGGCAATCCCTTGCGCGAGCTGCCTGCGAAGGCCTTGGCCAACGTGTCTATCGGCGGACGACTCGCAGGCGACGATATCCTGGTCGCCGCCACGAGCTACACGACGCCCCCGACGTGGTCGCGCTACGAAGCCGCCCGCGATCGCCTCGTGGCCACGCGCCTCGACGATCGGCCCACGGTCTCGCTTGCCGATGCCGTCGTCGAGCGCGAGTTCGCGCTGTCGAAGGACGGGACCAAGGTGCCGGTCGTCATCGTCCACCGCAAGGACACGAGGCTCGACGGCAGCAACCCCGTGCTGCTCAATGCTTACGGGGGCTATGGAATCAGCATGAGGCCGCGCTTCGATCCGCTGCTGCGCCTGTGGCTCGACTACGGCGGCGTCTATGCGGTGGCGAGCCTGCGCGGCGGCGGCGAGTACGGGGAGCCCTGGCACGAAGCAGGCAAGCTCACGCGCAAGCAGAACGTCTTCGACGACTTCGCCGCTGTTATGCGGCATCTGGTGGAGCGCAAGTACACGACGCCCGCGCGTCTAGCGATCACCGGCCGATCCAACGGCGGGCTCACGATGGGCGCGGCGCTGACGCAGCAGCCGCAGGCGATGCGCGCCGTGGTGAGCGGCGTGGGCATCTACGACACGATGCGCTGGGAAGCGCAGCCCAACGGCGAGTACAACACGACGGAGTTCGGCTCCATCAGGGATCCCGCGCAGTTCAAGGCCCTCTACGACTATTCGCCCCTCCTGCGCGTGCGCGACGGCGTGGCCTACCCGGCCGTGCTGCTCACGACCGGCGAGAACGACGGCCGCGTGGCGCCGTACGAGTCGCGCAAGATGGCGGCGCGCCTGCAGGCCGCGACGTCGTCGTCCAACCCGGTGCTGCTGGTCACCCAGACGGGAGCCGGGCACGGGATCGGAACGTCGCTCGATCTGCGCATCGCCGGCAGGACCGACGAGTATGCGTTCCTCGTCGACCAGCTCGGCATGAAAGCCGTCGATGTGGACCGGGCGAAGGCGCAGCCCAAGCGCCGCTAGGCAAGCCTGGGCAGCGTCACGGTCACGACCACGCCCGATCCGTCGGCCTTGTTCGCGGCGGCCACCGTACCGCCGTGGAACTGCGCAATGACGCGCGCAATGTACAGGCCGAGTCCCAGGTGCGGCTCGTTGCCGCCGGCGGCGGCGCGCACCGACACCATGGATTCGAACAGGCGGCCCTCCATGCCCTCGGGCAGCAGCGGGCCGTCGTTGTCGACGGCGATCGCAACGCTCGAGGAGGCGGCCTCCACGCGGACGGCGATCGCACTCCCCGCCGCGAACTCGACCGCGTTGGCGAGGAGCTTGTCGAGCATCTGGGCGATGAGGTCGGGCGCGCCGTCGATCTCGACCGTCTCGGGCGGCACCGCACAGGCAATGCGCGCTTCCGGGTAGACGAGCCGGATGCCTTCCACGCACCCCGTGACCACGGGCACGAGGTCGAAGCGCACGCGCTCCACGTCGGACAGGCTCTGCTCGAGCCGCGCCGCCTCCGACATGCGGGTGAGGATTTGCGTCAGGCGCGCGAGCCCTTCCTGCGCCCGCGCCATGTACACGCGCGCTTCCGCCGGCAGCGGCGAGGCCTTCAGGTTGTCGAGCGAGCTGCGCACTACCGCGATGGGCGTTCGCAGCTCGTGCGACAGCCGGCTCGCCATCTTCTCCTGGTAGCTCGCGTACTCCGACAGCCGAGCGAGCACGCTGCTGAAGCTGCGCGACAGGTCGCCGATCTCG
>Ga0335083_10009841_pt1 | contig 11589 bp, 9 predicted proteins | sample Lox_Sample_42_FD_206716 | JGI IMG/M metagenome (GOLD analysis project Ga0335083, IMG submission 206716) | Soil microbial communities from Loxahatchee National Wildlife Refuge, Florida, United States - Lox_Sample_4.2 | ecosystem: Environmental > Terrestrial > Soil > Wetlands | place: USA: Florida... | reverse complement strand
GCGGCGGCCGTGCTGGAACTGTTTCCTGAGACCAAGCTTGGCCATGGCCCGGCGACGGAAAGCGGCTTCTTCTACGACTTCTATCGCGAGAAGCCGTTCACGCCCGAGGACCTCGAAGCCATCGAAAAGAAAATGCAGGAGCTGCAAAAGCAGGACCTGCCCTACGCCCGCGAGTTTCTGCCGCGCCAGGAAGGGCTGGAGCGCTTCAAGTCGGAAGGCGACTTCATGAAGTGTCACTTCATCGAGCAGTTCACCGCTCCCGACGAGAAGATCTCGATCTACAAGACCGGCAAGTTCACCGACTTCTGCCGCGGGCCGCACATCCCGTCGACCGGTCGCATTAAGGCATTCAAGCTGCTGAACATCGCCGGAGCGTATTGGCTGGGCGACGAGAAGAATCCGCAGCTCCAGCGCATTTACGGAACGTCATTCTTCTCGAAGAAAGATCTCGACGACTACCTGCACAAGCTGGAAGAAGCCAAGAAGCGCGATCATCGCGTTTTGGGCAAGCAGCTCGACCTGTTCTCCATCCAGGAGCTCGCCGGGCCGGGGCTGATCTTCTGGCATCCCAAAGGCGGCCTCATCCGCAAAGAGATGGAAGACTGGATGCGCGACGAGTACCTGAAGCGCGGCTACTCGCTGGTGTTCACGCCGCACGAGGCGCGCGTGGACCTGTGGAAGACCAGCGGCCATGAAGGCTACTACGCGCAGAACATGTTCACTCCGATGGAATTGGACGACGCCGACTATCGCATGAAGCCGATGAATTGTCCGTTCCACATTTTGATTTACAGGGACTCGCTGAAGTCGTATCGCGATCTGCCAGTGCGCCTGGGAGAACTCGGCACCGTCTATCGCTACGAGCGCTCGGGCGTGATGCACGGCCTGTTGCGCGTGCGTGGCTTTACCCAGGATGACGCGCACATCTTCTGCACCCCTGAGCAGATTGAAGACGAAGTCGTAGCCTGCATCGATTTCGCGCTGGCGGTGCTGAAGACCTATGGCTTCGAGCAGTATCAGGTTGAGCTGTCGACGTGGGACCCGAACGATCAGAAGACCTATGCGGGGCGCCCTGATCAGTGGGAGTTGGCGCAGCGTTCGCTGGAGCAGGCGCTCAAGCGGCGCGAGATCCCGTACAAGACGATTCCTGGCGAAGCGGCATTCTACGGCCCGAAGATCGACATCAAGCTGGTCGATGCCATCGGGCGATTGTGGCAGCTATCGACTGTACAGTTCGACTTCACGCTGCCGGAGCGCTTCGGGCTGGAGTACGTCGGCGAAGACGGCAAGCGGCATCAGCCGCTGATGGTTCACCGAGCACTGTATGGCTCGGTCGAACGGTTCTTCGGCGTGCTGATCGAGCACTACGCGGGAGCGTTCCCGGTTTGGCTCTCGCCCGTGCAAGTGGCAGTGATTCCAATTGGCGAAAAGCACCACGCGTATGCGAACGAGATCGGCGAGAAGCTCAAGGCCGAGGGCGTGCGAGTACATGTCGATACGCGCAACGAAAAGATGAACGCCAAGATCCGCGAGCACGCGCTGCAGAAGGTACCATTCCAGCTCGTCGTCGGCGACAAGGAGATGGACGCGATGCAGGTCAACGTTCGCGTGCGGGGCCAGGAGAAGGCGGAAGGCTCAGTCCCGATCGGCGAATTCATCGCACGGGTGAAGAAGCTGATTCAGGAGAAGGCGTCGACCCTGTAGGCTTCGAGTCACAGCGACCACAGAAGAACGGATTGGTGCCCCGTTCCGCCTTCCTTTTGCGGGCGGGGATTCTTTTTGCTGGTCTGCGGCACCGGATTCTCTCCATGACCCGGCGCAGCTGGGATTCAAGCGGCCTTGAGGTCAATAGCGCCTCGGCCTGCGATGAATGCGGCATACTCCAGTGCGGGCATCTGCAGACGGCGAAACTCTTTTGCCTCTGAGTCGATGGAGGCTACGGCGTTGCCTGCCGCCCGCTGCTCGACCGCCCATGCCAGCAGCGCCACTGCGTGGTTGAACAGCTCCTTGTAATCGTCACTGCCAGTTATGTCTTTCAAGTCTTCCAGTTGCGAAACTACCCAGTCCTGAACCTCGATCTGAATCTTCATGGGCCCTCGTGCTGGTCGTAGGATGGAAGGATGAATGCTGCAGTTGCCTAGTCATTAATAGACCAATGTCTCAGCCATCCCAATCCGGCATCTCCCACCGCACGGCCGTCCTGATCGTCGCGACAGCCGCGAGCATTTGGGGGCTGGGCTTCCCCATAACACGCATTGCCCTGAACGATGGCATGTCTGTCGGCGTGCTGATGGCCATGCGTTTCATTGTCGCCGGCGTGTTGATGGCGATTATTGTGCGCGCCAAGCACATACCCATCCGGCGTCGCGGCGTGGTCGATGGAATCTGGCTCGGCGTTGTGCTGGCGACCCTCTTCTGGTTGCAGACCGACGGGATGCGTTTCACCAGCACCGCGAAGTCAGGCTTCATCACCGGGCTTTACGTGTTGTTCACGCCCCTGATTGCAGTAGCCATTGGCCAGCGGGTGAAGCTCACGTCGCTGCTGGGAGCCGTTGTCGCGACATACGGGCTTTATCTGTTGGTGCAGTCACCCGGCTCGACTGGCGCTCTCGGCGGCATCTTCGGGCGAATGAACCGTGGTGATGTCGAGACGCTTGCCTGCGCGTTGCTCTGCGCGGTGCATATCGTGCTCATGGGCAACTTCGCCCGCAAGTCCGATGCCTGGCTGCTGGCCAGCTCGCAGGTCATAACCTGTGGAATCATCTCCGTAGGAGTCGCATTCGTCGGAAGCATCGGAGCGGGGGCGGCCCAAGCTGCTGCAGGGTTGTCGAACTGGCACGCCGTACTGGCCACGCTGTACCTGGCGCTGTTCTCAACCGTGTTCGCCTTCTGGGCGCAAGCCACGGCGCAAACCCGCCTGGGTCCGACTGAGGCAGCAATTCTTTTTTCGCTGGAGCCGGTAGTCGCGGCGCTGCTAAGCGTGTTCTGGCTGAAAGAACCCATGTCTGCCCGGCAAGCGTTCGGCGGAGGACTGATCGTGTTCGCGATGATCGTCGCCGAAGCCCTGCCGCACATGTTTCGGGCGATCACGGTGCCGGATACCAGGCCGTGAAGGCAGTTGTCGGTTGTCAGTGGTCAGAAACGTATCAGCTACCAGCTTCCAGCCGCCAGTAAGGCAGGTCTCAGGCGCCAGGCATCAGCTACGTCCCGACCTCGGGTAGCCTCGCAAAAGCTGATTCAGGCATCCGGCCGGCCTTCCTATCCTCCGTGTCCTCCATGCCTCCGTGGTGAAGACGTCCGGTCTGGCTTGCAAAAAAAGCAACTTCCGAGTACTTTTTGGCCGTCTAACATGGTGGAGTAGACACAGACGTTTTTGAATATTTCTATGCGAGCGCTTATTTCCAGTTTGTTTTTGAGCGGGCTAATCTGCTGCGGCCAGCTCGGATTTGCACAGCAACAGAATATCGATCCCGTAGCTCTGGTTCGCCATGCTACGCAGAACGAAATCACCGCTACCGGTCCCACCAAGCCGCCGTTTTTCATGTACAAGGACAACACCCAGTACAAGGACCACTCGATTACTACGGAATCGATTGAGACCTCCGAGGGCGGCTTGAGTCGAACCATTGCGAAAAACGGCAAGCCGCTTACGCCGCAGGAGCAGGCAGACGCCGACCAGAAGCTGAAGAGTTTCGCCTACGACAAGGACGCACGTCGCAAGAAGCGGCAATCGAATCGCGACGACGATCAACGTTCAATCACTCTCATGCGAAGCTTGCCTGACGCTTTCAATTACACCGTGACTGGCGTAAGCAAGGCCCCGACCGGTCACGAGCTAGTGCGCCTCACATTCAAAGCCAAGCCGGGCTGGACTGCGCCGACTCACGAAACTCGGGTGCTTGAGGGGATGGACGGCGACATGGTTATCGACCAGACCGCCGGCCGCATCGCTGAGATTAACGGCCACCTTTTTAAGGACGTGGATTTTGGATGGGGCATCCTGGGCCGCTTGTTCAAGGGTGGAAAATTCATCATTCATCAGGCAGAAGTCGGTCAGGGCAAGTGGGAAGAGACCCAAGAGCGGTTACAGTTCAATGGCAAGATTCTCATGTTGAAGAGCCTAACCATCGACTCGAACGAGACGATGACTGATTTCCGTCCCGTGCCTTCGAACATCACCACAGCGCAGGCGTTGCAGTTGCTGCAAAATCCTGATGAAGTCGTTGCGCAGAATGGGGAAGGGTCGGCAGGGAAGCAGTAGCAACTTCCGATTTTCGACGCTGTCTCACGGCTCAGATCCAGTTTCACCGGCTATCTCTTCGTGATGGCGTACTTCATATAGTTTTCCCGTACAACCTCCTCCAACACTTCGGGCTTGCCATTCAGGAACCCATCAATGGCCTTATTGCAACCCGGCCAACCTGTATCGTTGTATTCGTCGAACGAAATGATACCCCCAACCTGCATCCTCGGATAGAAGTACTCCATGGTCTGCTTGTAGGCGATATAGGAGTCGCAGTCAAGGTGCACGTAGCTGTAGCTCTGCTCCGGCAACGTGGGCAGCGAGTTCTCAAAGAAACCTTTGACCAGCTTGACGTTTGTCAGCCGAAAAAGGTCGAGCTTCCGTTGCACCCAAGCTACCGAGGTCGCTGAAAAGGCATCGGGATGCATAGTCGGGTCCGCGGTACCTCTCTCCTCATTTATGACGGTGTGCTGGAAGCCCTCAAACGAATCCAGTCCCCATACGGTTCTCTGCGATCCAGACTGCGAAAGATAGAGTGCCATGGGCACTAGGGTCGCTCCCCGGTACACGCCGCATTCTGCGACCGCGCCTGTGAGATGTGCCGTCCGGTCCAGGAAAGCTAAAAGCATATTTATATTCGCCGGGCCAAGCGGCTGCGGGCGGGGGAAGGGTCGCACCCCAGCCGGAACAATCAGGTCGTGGAGACGACCGGCTAAAGCAGGCCATTGTTTGACGGGAACAACTCTGAGGAACGGAGCGGTGGACCAACGGAGGCCGTTACCGATGGCGGATCTGAACGCCGATGACATTGGTAAATCTCGCTTTGTCTGGAATTCCCTGGTACCGCGGCCGCTGGACCCCCCGCTAACAGCAAGCAAAAGACTAGGCCTCTACCATCGCAACGACCAGCGCCGAGACGAAATCAATGCGCTCCAACGCATCTGACTGACAACCCAACTATGCAGTTCCGGCGACACACATCATGATGCGCTCGACTGCCCAGTCAATTTCCTGCTTCGTGATGACCAGGGGCGGCGCGATACGGATCACCATCTCGTGCGTCTCCTTGCAGAGCAGGCCAGCTTCCTTCAGCTTCTCGCAGAAGGGACGGGCGGGAGTATTCAGCTCGATCCCAATCCATAGCCCCTTTCCACGAACCTCGCGTATGTGCGGGCTGCGAATGGCGCGCAGCTTCTCGATGAAATAAGCCCCTAATTCTGCGGAGCGCTCGATCAGCTTGTCGTCGACGAGCACACGCAGCGCAGTCCGCGCCACGGCGCAGCCCAGCGGATTGCCGCCGAAGGTGCTGCCGTGGTCGCCGGGCTTGAAGACGCCCAGCACTTCCTTCGAACCGAGTACCGCCGAGACCGGATAGAAGCCACCGGCGAGTGCCTTGCCGATGATGACCAGGTCGGGGTGTACGCCCTCGTGCTGATAAGCGAAGAGCTTCCCGGTGCGGCCCAGGCCGGCCTGGATTTCATCGGCAATGAATAGCACGTTGTTGGCGCGACAAAGCTCTTCCACCTGCCTCAGGTAGCCCGCCGGCGGGATGAGGATGCCTGCTTCGCCTTGAATGGGCTCGACCAGAAACGCGCAGGTGTACGGCGTAATTGCCTCGGCAAGCGCGGCAGCGTTGCCAAATGGGATGATCTTGAAGCCGGGAGTAAACGGCCCGAAGCCGTCGCGGTACTGCTCATCGGTCGAAAAGCCGACGATGGTCGTGGTGCGCCCATGGAAGTTGTTGGCGCAAACGATGATCTCGGCTTTACCGTCATCGATGCCCTTCACCTTATAACCCCACTTGCGCGCGGCCTTGATGGCGGTCTCGACTGCTTCGGCGCCGGAGTTCATGGGCAGCGCCATGTCGAAGCCGGTCAAATCATGCAATTCCTCGTAGAGCAGCGGAAGCTGGTCGTTGCGAAACGCACGCGAGGTGAGCGTGACCTTGCTGGCCTGCTCGATGAGGGTGGCAAGAATTTTGGGATGGCAATGCCCCTGGTTGACCGCCGAATACGACGCCAGGCAGTCGAGGTAGCGATTGCCGTCGACGTCGTAAACCCAGACGCCTTCGGCGCGCTCAATCACCACATCGAGCGGATGATAGTTGTGAGCTCCATAAGCTTCTTCGAGTTTGATGTAGTGTTGCGTGTGCAGACATTCGATTACCGGCATGGGATCCTCGGGAGTAATTAGTTAAGCCCAATGTGACGCTGGCCTGAAGGCCAACTCTACCTATCCAACAACATCGTCAACAGCGCCATTCGTACATACAAACCGTTCGCTGCCTGGCGGAAATACATAGCTCGCGGATCTTCATCCACCGTTTTGTCCAGCTCGACGGTGCGCGGCAGCGGGTGCAGGATCATCGCGTTCGAACGCATCTGCTGCAGCACAGATGAATCGATGCCAAAGCGAAGGGGGCCGGTGAGAGCTGCGGCCCGCTGCGGGCGAATACGCGTCTGGTAGACCACATCAACCTCGCCCACGACCCGGTCGATCTGGCTCTCCACTTCGTAGCGAACGCCATGGCGCTCGAGGTATTGCAGGATGTCGGGCTTCATCTGCAATTCCGGCGGGCTGACGAAGAAAACCTTCACCCTGTCGAACTTCGCCAAGAGGTACGCCAGGGAACGGACCGTACGCCCGCGGTCGAGCTCGCCGATAAAGGCGATGCTCAGCCCGTCGAGGGGGCGCTCGCGATAAATGGTGTACAGGTCGAGCAGTCCCTGCGTGGGATGCTGGCCGCCATCGCCGTCTCCGGCGTTGATGACCGGCACGGGCGAGACTTTGGCAGCGCGCGCGGCGCCGCCGGTTTCATGGTGACGGATGACGGCGAGGTCGCAGTAGCTGCCCACGATGCGGATGGTGTCTTCCACCTGCTCGCCTTCGATCTCGGAGGAGAAGGCGCGCGCATGCTCAGTCGAGAGAACGCGGCCGCCCAGGCGCAACATGGCTGCCTCGAAGCACAGGCGAGTGCGCGTCGAGGGCTCATAAAAGATGCTGGCCAGAATGCGTCCCTGGTAGTCGAGCGTACCGCCGCGAGCGACAATGCGTTCCATCTGCCGCGTACGGTCGAACAGCTCCATCAGCAGGGGAACGGTGAACTGTTGCGACTCAACCACGTGCCTCAGCGGCATCGGAGAGGCGCCATGGTTCGAGTTGGCGGCGCGTGATTCAAGTGCTTCTAACGGCATGTGAATACCTCAACCTCTTCATAGGGCGCAGCCGGAACGGGATCGGGAACGACATGGGTACCGGCGGAACCTTTCACAGCATCTGCCAGGTGCTCAAACGATGTAATGACGGCTTCTTTGCCGCCATGGCGCAGAAAATTCAAAACCGACTCTACCTTGGGCCCCATATTGCCCGGCGGAAAATGTCCCGCAACGTGGTACTTATCCAAGTTCGAGACCGTTACCCGCGAGATGGGAGATTGATTGGGCTTCTTGTAATTCAGGTAGACAAAGTCGGTGTCGGTGGAGATCGCGAAGAGATCAACCCCGAGTTGCGATGCCAGCACCGCTGAAGCCCGGTCCTTATCGATTACCGCTTCGACACCGCGCAACTCCCCGTCGTCGCGCAGCACTGGAATACCACCTCCGCCGGTACAGACGACGAGTGCCCCGGCGTCCACCAGGTCGCGGATGAGCTCAAGCTCGACAATCTCCAGCGGCTCGGGCGATGGAACCACGCGGCGATATCCGCGCGCGGCATCTTCGACGATGTGCCAGCCAAGCGTGCGCCGCTTTTCTTCTGCATCGTTGCGCGAGTAGAAAGGACCGATTGGTTTGGAAGGGTGAAGCATCGCCGGGTCGTCAGCCGACACCACGGTCTGCGTCACAAGGCACACCACCGGAATCTTGAGTCCTGCAGATACGAACTCATTATTCAGCGATTGCGCCAGCAGGTATCCGACCTCGCCCTGGCTACAAGCGCCGCACACGTCCAGAGTCTGGCTGTAGGCTACGTCGGAAGCGCGCTCCGAGCGCAGCAACTGTGCTCCTACCTGCGGCCCGTTGCCGTGCGTGACCACCAGCCGGTAGCCCAACTCGATCATGGCGCGAATGGCGGCGGCGGTACGGCGCGTATTCGCCAGTTGCTCCGCGATGGTGCCCTTCTCACCCGCGCGGATCAACGAGTTTCCGCCCACCGCCACCAGCGCTGTCTTGGACATATGGTCTTCTCCGGGCCTGATCTCCCTCACTCGACAGTCGAGAATGAGTGGGCATCCGCTTCGCCCAGGTTAGGCCAACTGATGGCCGAACCTGGGGCACCCCGTGCTATACCGCCATTTCCACTGCTACGCGCTCGCCTGCAGCATGCCGGCGTGTCTCGACTGCCTGCTCCGACATCAGTTCCAGCATGATGGCCTTCTGCGCGTGCAGCCGGTTCTCCGCCTGCTGGAACACGAACGACTGCGGCGAGTCGATCACTTCATCGGTTACCTCGTCGCCGCGATGTGCCGGCAGGCAGTGCAGGAAGATGGCGTCTTTTTTCGCCTGCCCAAAGAGCGTCGCGTTCACCTGATACGGGCGGAATACATCCGCGCGCATCTTTGTTTCGCTCTCCTGGCCCATGCTGGCCCACACGTCGGTGTAGACCACATCGGCCCCGAAGACCGCCGATTCCGGATCATGCGTCAGGGTTACGTTGCCGTGAGTTTCCGTGGAGCGCAACCGTGCCCACGAGGTTGCGTCGAGGTTGGGCTCGTAGTGCGGCGGCGTGGCAACCCAGACGTTGGCTCCCAACTGCGCCCCGGCGAACATCAGCGAGTGCGCAACGTTATTGCCGTCGCCCACGTAGGCCACCTTCAACCCGGCAATGCGGCCTTTCACCTCCAGCATGGTCAGGTAATCGGCCATCGCCTGGCAGGGATGGCTGAAATCAGTGAGGCCGTTGATGACCGGGACGCTAGCGCATCGCGCCATCTCTTCCACGATCTCGTGCGAGAAGGTCCGGATCATGATGCCGTGCACCATGCGTTCCAGATTCTTCGCCACATCGTGTACCGATTCGCGCTTGCCCAGGCTGATCTCAGCGGGAGAGAGATAAATGGGGTGCCCGCCAAGTTCTTCGATACCTACGTCGAAGCTGACGCGCGTGCGCAGCGACGGCTTCTCGAAGATCATGGCCAGCGTTTTGCCCTTCAGCGACTGCGAGTAAGCCGAAGGATTGGCTTTGATCATGCAGGCGACATGCAGGAAATGCCGGATGTCGCCAGGCTGAAAGTCACGCAGCGATACAAAATCTTTCCAATGCATCGTTACCTCCCTGCGCCGGCCAACTCGCGCTGATGCTGCTCCGTGAACTGTTTAATGAGTTGAGGGATCTGCGGCTTGCCCATTTCCTCCGCTTCGTAACGCACACGGACGTTGGGCTTGTCGATGTGGATGGTGCGAGCCAGGTCGATCGGCGTGGCCACCAGCACCAGGTCGCAAGGAACTCGCTGGATGGTCTCCTGCAGTTCGTGACGCTGGGTTTCGCTGTAGCCCATCGCGGGCAGCAACTTGCCCAAGTGCGGGAACTTCTCGAACGTCGTCTTAATAGAGCCGACTGCGTATGGACGTGGATCGACAAGTTTCGCGGCTTTATAGCGATTGGCGGCTACGACGCCGGCGCCGTATGGCATTTCGCCGTGAGTAAGGGTTGGGCCGTCTTCAATCACCAGCACACGTTTTCCTGCGATGCCGTCGGGATCGGCAACGGTGACTCGGCACGCGGTCTCGATCACCTGCGCGGCGGGATTGTGCAGCGCGATGTTGCGATAAATGGTCTCGATGCCCTCTGCGTTAGCTGTGTCTACCTTGTTGATGATGAGCACGTGCGCCGTGCGGAAGTTCACCTCGCCGGGGTAATAGGAGAGTTCGTGTCCCGGGCGATGCGGGTCCAGCACCACGATGTCGAGGTCAGGGCGGTAGAACGACGTGTCGTTGTTGCCGCCATCCCACAGAATGACGTCGCCGTCCTGCTCGGCCGCCTTCATGATGTCGTAGTAATCGACACCGGCGTAGACGATGGTTCCTTCGGCGATGTGCGGCTCGTACTCTTCGCGTTCTTCGATCGTGCACTCGTAGCGGTCAAGATCGGCCATGGTAGCGAAGCGTTCGCAGCGCTGGGCGACGAGGTCGCCGTAGGGCATGGGATGACGGATCACTACGGGATGCCATCCCTGATTGCGCAACTCGGCGGCAACTCGGCGCGATACGGGACTCTTGCCGCATCCGGTTCGCACAGCGCATACCGAGACCACAGGCACTTCGGACTTCAACTGGGTACGCTCGGCGCTGAGCAACCAGAAGTCCGCCCCGGCTGCGACGGCGCGGGATGCCAGGTGCATTACGGTTTCGTGTTTAACGTCGCTGTAGGAGAAGACAACAATATCGACCTGCTCCTTGCGGATGGTCTCCTCCATGCGGCTTTCTTCCACAATCGGAATACCCTTGGGATAAAGGCTGCCCGCCAATTCCGGCGGATACTGACGGCCTGCGATGTCTGGAATTTGGTTGGCGGTGAATGCAACTACGTCAAATTCAGGTTTGTTACGGAAGATAAGGTTGAAGTTATGGAAGTCTCTGCCGGCGGCGCCAATAATGAGAACTCGTCTCATGGTGCGTCAAAGCGTCATTAGACCCATGATGTGGGGACACTTTTCTCCTCGCTTCGATGGTGACCTGCGGCGGACTAATGCGCAGTGAGGGTTGTCACGTGAGGGGGAGCGCAATGTCACAGGGCGGCGGTGAGGAGAGCCCGCCAAACGTAGGTCAGATCACATCAAAAGCGGTTTCCACCGACGCGATGCCGCTGCTAGTCTCCTCTTCCGGTTTAGGCAATTCGCATTTGGGATGCTTTCCCGGGACGGTCACCGAGTCACATGCTCGCGTGCGGAATGTCACTGACGCGCGCTCGGTTGACTGCTATAGACAATAGGCTGGGTTCTGCGATCTTCAAGGACACTCTGCGAGAGAGCGGTAATCCCCATGCCGCGCACTGCAGACCAGGAACGGGTAGCACTCTACCGTTCTTGCGGTCCCACCCGGTTTTAATCGGATTGTAAATTCAGCTACTTCGAGCAGGAAGGCCTCAGCAGTTGCAGTACTCACGATTAAGACATCCCGCGACCCTGTCCACCCGCCTGCCTGGATGAGTTGCCACGGATTTGGAGATCACATGAACCCACGAGTGAAGGTTTCCTGGCCGATCGTACTCTCTCTCCTCATCGTTGTAATTGCCACCACACCCTGCCTGGCGCAATGCTACTTGAATCAGGGCTGCAAACCGCAAGACCTGCTGAACTATCAACCGAATCCGGCTACCAGCCAGGTCTACCATGGAGACGGCGCATCGAA
>Ga0335083_10009840_pt1 | contig 11589 bp, 19 predicted proteins | sample Lox_Sample_42_FD_206716 | JGI IMG/M metagenome (GOLD analysis project Ga0335083, IMG submission 206716) | Soil microbial communities from Loxahatchee National Wildlife Refuge, Florida, United States - Lox_Sample_4.2 | ecosystem: Environmental > Terrestrial > Soil > Wetlands | place: USA... | reverse complement strand
CGTCAAGGAAGCAACGCCGCGCGGGCGCGTGAAAAAGGGCGAAATCTACAACGCTGTTGTGGTTCGCACCGCGAAGGGCGTGCGCCGTCAAGACGGCTCGCTGATCAAGTTCGATGGCAACGCCGCCGTGCTTTTGAATACCAAGCTTGAGCCGATCGGCACCCGCATTTTCGGGCCGGTCACGCGTGAGCTGCGTAGCGAACGATTCATGAAGATCGTTTCGCTTGCGCCGGAAGTGCTGTAAGGAGTCGCGATGAACAAGATTCGCAAGGGTGACGAAGTCATCGTCATCACCGGCAAAGACAAGGGCAAGCGCGGCGTCGTGCTGGCCGTGGGCGAAGAGCGCGTGACCGTCGAAGGCATCAACATCGCGAAGAAGCATGTGAAGCCGAACCCGATGAAGGGTACGACGGGCGGCGTGGAAGCCAAGGCAATGCCGCTGGCCATCTCGAACGTCGCACTGGTCGACGCCAACGGTAAGCCGTCGCGCGTGGGCATCAAGGTCGAAGGGGACAAGAAGGTTCGTTTCCTGAAGACGACCGGTGCTGTCCTGAGCGCCTGACGCTGCGGAGTAAAAAATGGCACGTTTGCAAGAATTTTATAAAGAGAAGGTCGTTCCGGGCCTGATCGAGAAGTTCGGTTACAAGTCGGTCATGGAAGTGCCGCGCCTCACCAAGATCACCCTGAACATGGGTCTTGGCGAAGCCGTCGCTGACAAGAAGGTCCTCGAGCACGCCGTTGGCGACCTCACGAAGATCGCTGGCCAGAAGCCGGTCATCACGAAGTCGCGCAAGGCAATCGCCGGCTTCAAGATCCGCGAAGGTTATCCGATCGGCACGATGGTCACGCTGCGTGGTCAGGCCATGTACGAATTCCTCGACCGTTTCGTGACGGTTGCGCTCCCCCGCGTGCGCGACTTCCGTGGTGTGTCGGGCAAGGCGTTCGACGGCCGCGGTAACTACAACATCGGTGTGAAAGAGCAGATCATTTTCCCCGAAATCGACTACGACAAGATCGACGCGCTGCGTGGGCTGAACATCAGCATCACGACGACCGCGAAGACCGACGAAGAAGCAAAGGCACTGCTCGCCGGCTTCAAGTTCCCGTTCAGAAACTGAGGTTACCGTGGCTAAACTGGCACTGATCGAACGTGAAAAGAAGCGCGCTCGTCTGGCAGCGAAATTTGCGCCCAAGCGCGCAGCGCTGAAGGCGATCATCGACGACCAAAGCAAGTCGGAAGAAGAGCGCTACGCAGCTCGCCTCGAACTGCAACAGCTGCCCCGCAACTCGAACCCGACACGCAAGCGTAACCGCTGCGCGATCACGGGTCGTCCGCGCGGCACGTTCCGTAAGTTCGGTCTCGCACGTAACAAGATTCGTGAAATCGCGTTCCGTGGTGAGATCCCTGGCGTCACCAAGGCGAGCTGGTAATAGGAGAAACATAAATGAGCATGAGTGATCCTATCGCCGATATGCTGACTCGCATCCGCAACGCGCAGATGGTCGAGAAGGTTTCGGTTGCTATGCCCTCGTCGAAGGTCAAGATCGCAATCGCGCAGGTCCTGAAGGACGAAGGTTATATCGATGACTTCGCGGTGAAAACCGAAGGTGCGAAGTCGGAATTGAACATTGCGTTGAAGTACTACGCTGGCCGTCCGGTCATCGAGCGCCTTGAGCGCGTCTCGAAGCCTGGTCTGCGCGTGTACCGCGGCCGCAACGAGATCCCCCAGGTCATGAACGGCCTTGGCGTGGCGATCGTTTCGACGCCGAAGGGTGTGATGACGGACCGCAAGGCGCGCGCTACCGGCGTCGGCGGCGAAGTTATCTGCTACGTCGCTTAAGGCCTAGGGAGAAGAAACATGTCTCGAGTAGGTAAGAGCCCGATCGCGCTGCAAGGCGCAGAAGCGACGCTCAGCGACGAGAAGATTACCGTCAAGGGCCCGCTGGGTACGATTTCGCAAGCTGCGAACCGCCTCGTGAAGGTGGTGAACGACAACGGCACGCTGAAGTTTGAGCCGACCGACGAAAGCCGCGAAGCGAATGCGATGTCGGGCACGATGCGCGCGATCGTCGCGAACATGGTGCAAGGCGTGACGAAGGGTTTCGAGCGCAAGCTGACGCTGGTTGGCGTCGGTTACCGTGCTCAAGCGCAAGGCGACAAGCTGAACCTGTCGCTGGGTTTCTCGCACCCCGTGGTGCACCAGATGCCCGAAGGCGTCAAGGCTGAAACCCCGTCGCAAACGGAAATCGTGATCAAGGGGATCGACAAGCAAAAAGTCGGCCAAACCGCTGCAGAAGTGCGCGGTTATCGCCCGCCTGAGCCCTACAAGGGCAAGGGTGTGCGTTACGCCGACGAGGTTGTGATCCTCAAAGAAACGAAGAAGAAGTAAGGGTGCGCAATCATGGATAAGACTCAATCTCGCCTGCGCCGCGCTCGTCAGACGCGTCTCAAGATCGCTGAGCTGCAGGTCGCGCGTCTGGCCGTGCATCGCACGAACACGCACATCTATGCGCAAGTGTTCTCGCCCTGCGGCACCAAGGTGCTGGCCAGTGCGTCGACGCTCGAAGCCGAAGTGCGTGCGCAACTCGCAGACCAGTCGGGCAAGGGCGGCAACGTCGCCGCTGCCACGCTGATCGGCAAGCGTATCGCAGAAAAGGCCAAGGCTGCCGGCATCGAATCCGTCGCCTTTGACCGCTCGGGTTTCCGCTACCACGGCCGCGTCAAGGCGCTGGCTGAGGCCGCGCGTGAAGCCGGGCTCAAGTTCTAAGGAAGGAATTCGTCATGGCAAAGATGCAAGCGAAAGTTCAGGCTGACGAACGCGACGACGGCCTCCGCGAAAAAATGATTTCGGTCAATCGCGTGACCAAGGTCGTGAAGGGTGGCCGTATTCTTGGCTTCGCCGCACTGACCGTGGTTGGCGACGGTGATGGCCGCGTCGGTATGGGCAAGGGCAAGGCGAAGGAAGTGCCGGTCGCTGTCCAGAAGGCGATGGAACAAGCTCGCCGCAACATGTTCAAGGTGCCCCTGAAGAACGGCACCCTGCAACACGAAGTGCACGGCAAGCACGGCGCATCGGTGGTCCTCCTCGCTCCGGCGAAGGGCGGCACCGGCGTGATCGCCGGCGGCCCGATGCGCGCAGTGTTCGACGTGATGGGCGTGCAGAACGTCGTGGCCAAGAGCCACGGTTCGACGAACCCGTACAACCTCGTTCGTGCGACGCTGGACGGCCTGCGCAAGCAGTCCACGCCGGCCGACATCGCGGCGAAGCGCGGCAAGTCCGTCGAAGACATTCTGGGCTAAGGGTGGGCACCATGTCTGAAAAAACTGTCAAGGTTCAGCTCGTCAAGAGCCTGATTGGGACCCGCGAATCGCACCGTGCCACCGTGCGCGGTCTCGGCCTGCGCCGCCTGAACTCGGTCTCCGAGTTGCAGGACACGCCGGCTGTGCGCGGCATGATCAACAAGGTCTCGTACCTCGTCAAGGTCATCGGCTAAGCGGTCGACCAAGGACTCCAGGAGTTGAAAATGGAATTGAATAACCTGAAGCCGGCAGAAGGCGCGAAGCACGCAAAGCGTCGCGTCGGTCGCGGCATCGGCTCCGGCCTCGGCAAGACCGCTGGCCGTGGTCACAAGGGTCAGAAATCGCGTTCGGGCGGCTTCCACAAGGTCGGTTTCGAAGGCGGTCAAATGCCGCTGCAGCGCCGTCTGCCCAAGCGTGGCTTCACCTCGCTGACGAAGGAATTCGTCGGTGAAGTGCGCCTCGGCGACATCGAGAAGCTGCCGGTCGACGAAGTCGATCTGCTGGCCCTCAAGCAGGCAGGCCTCGTGGGCGAACTGACCCGGAGCGCGAAGATCATCGCCACCGGCGAGATCAAGCGCAAGGTCGTCGTGAAGGGCCTGGGTGCGACGAAGAATGCGCGTGCTGCGATCGAAGCAGCAGGCGGTTCTTTTGCCGAGTGATTGTGAGTGGTGCGCGCGGGTTCGCCCGCCGTCACTAGCATCTGCATCGGAGAAGCTACTTGGCTACTAGCCCGAGTCTCGCAAAAACCGGTCGCAGCGCTCCGAAGTTCGGCGACCTGCGCCGGCGTGCAGTGTTCCTGCTGCTGGCGCTGGTCGTTTATCGCATCGGCGCGCACATTCCGGTTCCGGGTATCGATCCGGACCAGCTGGCGAAGCTGTTCCAGAGCCAGTCGGGCGGCATCCTTGGCATGTTCAACATGTTCTCGGGTGGCGCGCTGTCGCGGTTCACGATCTTCGCGCTGGGTGTGATGCCGTATATCTCGGCGTCGATCATCCTGCAGCTGATGGCGATCGTTTCGCCGCAGCTCGAGGCGCTGAAGAAAGAAGGACAGGCTGGGCAACGCAAGATCACGCAGTACACGCGGATCTTCACGGTGGTGCTGGCGACGTTTCAGGCGTTCGGCATCGCGGTCGCGCTGGAGAATCAGCCCGGCCTCGTGATCGATCCGGGCATGGTGTTCCGTCTGACGACGGTCGTGACGCTCGTGACGGGCACGATGTTCCTGATGTGGCTTGGTGAGCAGATCACGGAACGCGGGCTTGGCAACGGCATCTCGATCATCATCTTCGGCGGGATCGCGGCAGGCTTCCCGAATGCGCTGGGTGGTCTTTTCGAACTGGTCCGCACCGGCTCGATGAGCATCATCTCGGCGATCATCGTGGTCGTGCTGATCGCAGCCGTGACGTACCTGGTGGTGTTCATCGAACGCGGCCAGCGCAAGATCCTCGTGAACTATGCGAAGCGTCAGGTCGGTAACAAGATTTACGGTGGGCAGTCGTCGCACCTGCCGCTCAAGCTGAACATGTCGGGCGTGATTCCGCCGATCTTCGCGTCGTCGATCATCCTGTTCCCGGCAACCATCCTGAACTGGTTCAGTTCGGGGTCGCGATCCGGTTGGTTCGCGGACACACTGCACAACGTGGCCGAAGCCCTCAAGCCCGGTCAGCCCGTGTACGTGTTGCTGTACGCGTTGGCGATCGTGTTCTTCTGCTTCTTCTACACCGCACTGGTGTTCAACAGCAGGGAAACGGCCGACAACCTGAAAAAGAGTGGCGCGTTCGTACCTGGCATCCGCCCGGGCGATCAGACGGCCCGCTATATCGACCGCATCCTCACGCGTCTCACGCTGGCTGGTGCGATCTATATCGTGTTCGTCTGCCTGCTGCCGGAGTTTCTGGTGCTGCGCTGGAATGTGCCGTTTTATTTTGGTGGAACGTCGCTGCTGATCATTGTCGTCGTCACAATGGACTTCATGGCGCAGGTGCAGTCGTACGTGATGTCGCAACAATATGAATCGCTGCTCAAGAAGGCCAACTTCAAGGGCGGCGGCGTCCCGATGCGTTGAAAGGACCTATGGCCAAAGACGATGTAATCCAGATGCAAGGCGAGGTGATCGAAAACCTCCCCAACGCAACCTTCCGGGTGAAGCTGGAAAACGGCCATGTCGTTCTGGGACATATTTCCGGAAAGATGCGGATGCACTACATCCGCATTCTCCCGGGCGACAAGGTGACGGTTGAGTTGACGCCTTACGATCTCTCGCGTGCGCGGATCGTGTTCCGGGCGAAATGATTTAGAAAAAGGGTAATATCATGAAAGTGATGGCATCGGTAAAGCGCATTTGCCGTAACTGCAAAATCATCAAGCGCAACGGCGTCGTTCGCGTGATCTGCAGCTCGGACCCGCGCCACAAGCAGCGTCAAGGCTAACCAGCGCGCTTGCGATTTTTGTTTGAGGAAAAACAATGGCTCGTATTGCAGGGGTTAACATCCCGAACCATCAGCACACGGAAATCGGTCTGACGGCGATTTTCGGTGTCGGTCGCACGCGTTCGCGCAACATCTGCGTTGCCGCCGGTGTGCCGTTTGACAAGAAGGTCAAGGACCTGAACGACGCGGATCTCGAAAAGCTGCGTGAGGAAGTGGGCAAGTTTGTCGTCGAAGGCGATCTGCGCCGTGAAGTGACGATGAACATCAAGCGCCTGATGGACCTCGGCTGCTACCGCGGCGTGCGCCATCGCAAGGGCCTGCCCCTGCGTGGCCAGCGTACGCGCACCAACGCACGTACGCGCAAGGGTCCGCGCCGCGCAGCACAGTCGCTGAAGAAGTAAGCGGAACTGAAAGTTACAGGAAAACGTAATGGCTAAGGCTTCGAACAACTCCGCGGCGCAACGCGTTCGCAAGAAGGTTAAGAAGAACGTCGCCGAGGGCGTGGTTCACGTTCACGCGTCGTTCAACAACACCATCATCACGATCACCGACCGTCAAGGCAACGCGCTTGCCTGGGCAACCTCGGGCGGTCAGGGCTTCAAGGGCTCGCGCAAATCGACCCCCTTCGCAGCTCAGGTCGCAGCCGAGTCGGCTGGCCGCGTGGCGATGGAATACGGCGTGAAGAACCTCGAAGTGCGGATCAAGGGCCCCGGTCCTGGCCGCGAATCGGCGGTGCGCGCGCTGCATGGTCTTGGCATCAAGATCACCGCGATCTCCGACGTGACGCCGGTCCCGCACAACGGCTGCCGTCCGCCGAAGCGCCGCCGTATCTAAGGTGTCGCTTTAGCCGTCTGCCTGAGCCGCCGGGAACGGCGACCCAGGCTCTCGGCGTTATTGAATTGACTAAGCCCACCGTTCGGTCCAAAGGGCCGGACTAGCGTGAAACGCGGGGTTTCCCGTTTAAGTTTCGCGTGATCAATTATCGAAGGAAAGCAACGTGGCACGTTATATCGGCCCGAAGGCCAAGCTGTCCCGCCGTGAAGGCACCGACCTCTTCCTGAAGAGCGCACGCCGCTCGCTCGCCGACAAGTGCAAGCTCGACAGCAAGCCGGGTCAGCACGGCCGCACCTCGGGCGCCCGTACGTCCGACTACGGCACGCAGCTGCGCGAAAAGCAAAAAGTGAAGCGCATCTACGGCGTGCTCGAGCGCCAGTTCCGCCGCTACTTCGCGGAAGCGGACCGTCGCAAGGGCAACACCGGCGAAAACCTGCTGCAACTGCTCGAGTCCCGTCTCGACAACGTCGTGTACCGCATGGGCTTCGCATCGACCCGCGCTGAAGCGCGCCAGCTCGTGAGCCACAAGGCTCTCACGCTGAACGGCGTCGTCGCGAACATCCCGTCGATGCAAGTGAAGGCTGGCGACATCGTCGCGATTCGCGAAAAGGCGAAGAAGCAGGCTCGTATCGTCGAGGCGCTCTCGCTCGCCGAGCAAGGCGGCATCGCGGGTTGGGTCGCGGTCGACGCGAAGAAGTTCGAAGGTACGTTCAAGAGCGTGCCGGAGCGCAGCGACATCGCTGGCGACATCAACGAAAGCCTGATCGTCGAATTGTATTCGCGGTAATCGGATTGACGGCCGGGGTAGCCTCTGTGCTTCGCGCAGGAGGCGGCCTCGGCCGTTTTTTTCAGGTTGTTGCCATCTCAGCCTTATCGGTGTAACGAGCCGAGGGTATTGAAAAGGAAAACCTATGCAAACCAGTTTGTTGAAACCCAAGATCATCGCTGTGGAATCGCTCGGCGACAACCACGCGAAAGTGGTCATGGAGCCGTTTGAACGCGGTTATGGCCACACCTTGGGTAACGCGCTTCGGCGCGTGCTGCTGTCGTCGATGGTGGGCTACGCGCCGACCGAAGTGACGATCGCAGGCGTCGTGCATGAATACTCGACGCTCGACGGTGTGCAAGAGGACGTGGTCAACCTGCTGTTGAACCTGAAGGGCGTGGTGTTCAAGCTGCATAACCGTGACGAAGTGACGGTTACGCTGCGCAAGGAAGGCGAAGGCGTGGTGACCGCGGGCGACATCGAACTGTCGCACGATTGCGAAGTCATCAACCCGGAACACGTGGTCGCGCATCTGACGAAGGGCGGCAAGCTCGACGTGCAGATCAAGATCGAAAAGGGCCGCGGCTATGTGCCGGGCAACGTGCGCCGCTACGGCGAAGAGTCGGCCAAGATCATCGGCCGCATCGTGCTGGACGCGTCGTTCTCGCCGGTTCGCCGCGTGAGCTACGCCGTGGAAAGCGCGCGTGTCGAGCAGCGTACCGACCTCGACAAGCTCGTGATGAACATCGAAACCAACGGCGTGATCTCGCCTGAGGAAGCGATCCGCCAGTCGGCCCGCATCCTCGTGGATCAGCTGTCGGTGTTCGCTGCACTGGAAGGCACGGAAACGGCGGCGGAAGCCCCGTCGCGCGCACCGCAGATCGACCCGATCCTGCTGCGTCCGGTGGACGATCTCGAACTCACGGTTCGCTCGGCGAACTGCCTGAAGGCCGAGAACATCTACTACATCGGCGACCTCATCCAGCGCACCGAGAACGAGCTGCTCAAGACCCCGAACCTGGGTCGCAAGTCGCTCAACGAGATCAAGGAAGTGCTCGCTTCGCGCGGTCTCACGCTCGGCATGAAACTCGAAAACTGGCCGCCGGCTGGTCTCGACAAGTAATGTGTGTGGCACGGACGCGGATTTTCCTTTAGAATCCGCGTCTTGCCTTTTTTCTGTACCGGCCCGTGCTCTGGCTGCGGTTGCAAAACCCGGCTGAAGCGATAGAAGAGCTGGATCAAAACTTTGTTTCAAGGAAACTGAAATGCGTCACCGTCATGGTCTGCGGAAACTGAACCGCACGAGCAGCCACCGTCTGGCAATGCTCCGTAACATGTCCAACTCGCTGATCGAGCACGAAGTCATCAAGACCACGCTGCCGAAGGCGAAGGAACTCCGTAAGGTCGTCGAGCCCCTCATCACGCTCGGCAAGAAGCCCTCGCTCGCAAACCGCCGTCTGGCGTTCAACCGCCTGCGCGATCGTGACTCGGTCACGAAGCTGTTCGACGTCCTCGGTCCGCGTTTCGCGAACCGTCCGGGCGGCTACCTGCGTATCCTGAAGTTCGGTTTCCGCGTTGGCGACAATGCACCGATGGCGCTGGTCGAACTGCTCGACCGTCCGGAAGTCGCGGAAGAGAACGTCCAGGAAGCGGAATAAGCTTTCAGTCGCCCAGTGCCACACCGGGCGGCGTACGAAAAAGCCAGGCCTAGCCTGGCTTTTTTGTTTTCGGGCCGGGATTAAAGCGAGCCGAATCTTGTTTGCTGATCGTAGCGCCTTTTTGCCGTCATGGCGTGCGAGAGAAGTCAACCGGAGCCGATGGTAGGATAACGTTGTGCCACGAAGCCCGCGTCCTCTGTTGTGCGCGGGTGCCAAGCCGGAGTTCGTCGTGACCCTCAATGTGACCCTGATGCTGACCACGGTGCCCGACGAGGACACCGCCGAAAAGCTCGCCTCTGGCGCGCTTGCGCAGCGACTCGCTGCCTGCGTGACGCGTCTTGGCGCTGTGCATTCGGAGTATCACTGGCAGGGCAGGATCGAATCGGGCGAAGAAGTCCAGCTGCTTTTCAAGACGAGCCCCGCCCGCGCCGCAGAGCTCGAACAGTTCATCCAGACCGAGCATCCCTACGAGACGCCCGAGATTCTCTCGTGGCAAGCCGCGGCGTCGAACGCCTACGGGCAGTGGGTCGATGCCGAGACTCAGCGTCCCATTCATGTCTAACCGTTTCGATCGGCGCTCGCGCGTCGCGCTCTCGCTTTCCGGTTTCCTCGCACTCGTCTGCTGTCTGCTGCCGTTGCTGTTCGGCGCGTCATTCGCTCGCGCCGCGGACGATGACTTCCTGCCGCCGGACCAGGCCTTCACCTTCAGCGCGAGTGAAGAGGCGGGCACCGTCAACGTGCACTTCAAGATCGCGGACGGTTACTACATGTACCGCGAGCGCTTTGCGTTCGCTACGCGCAACGGTACGGCGCAGCTCGGCGACGCGCAGATCCCGCCCGGTCACGTGAAGTTCGATCCAACGTTCCAGAAGAACGTCGAAACCTACCGCGGCGAGCTCACGATCCGCGTGTCGGTGCAGAAGGCGAGCGGCCCGTTCGATCTCGCCGTGACCTCGCAGGGCTGTGCCGATGCGGGCATCTGCTACCCGCCCGCCGAGCACGTGTACCACGTGCGCGGGGCGGCTTTACAGGCCGCTGCGGCAGACCAGAGTGCCGTGCCGGGCGCGGACCGCTCGACGCCCGCGTCCACGCCCTTGCCGCAGATGAGCACCACGTCTGCCGCCGCCGACACCGAGCCCTGGTACGAACGCGCCACGAGCGCCGACTATGCGCAATCGCTGCTGCAAGGCGGCGGCTTCTTCGCCGTCGTCGGGCTGTACTTCGTCGCGGGCATGGTGTTGAGCCTCTTGCCCTGTTCGTATCCGATGATCCCGATCCTTTCGGCGATCATCGTCGGCGAGGGCGCGCGCGTGACGCGCACGCGCGGCTTCGCGCTCTCGTTCGTCTACGTGCTCGGCATGGCGCTCGTCTATACCGTGCTTGGCATTGCAGCAGCGCTCGTCGGCCAGAGTCTCGGCGCGTGGCTGCAGAATCCGTGGGTGCTGGGCGTGTTCGCCGTGCTCCTCACGGCGTTCGCGGTCATGTTGATTGCTGGATATGACATCGCGCTGCCCGAGCGCTGGCAAGACGGCGCCTCGCGCGCCACGCAGGGCCGCTCGGGCGGCAAGTTCGCGGCCGTCGCCGCGATGGGCGCGCTTTCCGCGCTCGTGGTCGGCGCCTGCATGACCGCGCCGCTCTTTGCTGTGCTCGCGTTCATCGCCCATACCGGCAACGCGGTGCTGGGTGGCGCGGCGCTCTTCGCGATGGGCCTCGGCCTTGGCGTCCCGCTGATGATCCTCGGTCTCGGCGCGGGCGCGCTGCTGCCTCGCGCGGGCGCCTGGATGGATGGCGTGAAAGTGTTCTTCGGTGTCGTGCTGCTGGCCGCCGCGTTGTGGATCGTATGGCCGGTGCTCGGCGCGACCGCGCAGATGCTGCTTGCGGCGCTCTGGTTGCTGCTGGTGGCCGCGGCGCTCGGTCTTTTCACGCCACACTCGGGTGCGTCCAACGTCTGGCGACGCCTCGGGCGCGGCGTGGGCGCGGCGTGTGCGATCTGGGCCGCGACGCTCATCGTCGGCCTGGCTGCCGGATCGTCCGATCCGCTGCGCCCGCTCGCGGTACTTGCTGGGCGCGTGAGCGGTGCGAGCGACGTCACTGCTGCGGCCGGGAACCAGGCCACTGGCGCCGACGAAGCCGACGCGCTCGCCTTCGCACCGGTGCGCTCACCGGCGCAGCTCGATGCGGCGCTCAAGTCGGCGGGCAAGCCCTCGATGCTCGACTTCTACGCGGACTGGTGCGTGAGCTGCAAGGAGATGGAAAAGTTCACGTTCAGCGACCCTCGCGTGCAGGCGCGCCTTGCTCAACTCGGGCTGCTGCGCGCCGACGTGACCGCCAACAATCGCGACGATCAGGCGCTCCTGAAGCGCTTTGGCCTGTTCGGGCCGCCGGGCATCATCTTCTTCGATTCGCAGGGTCGCGAAGTGCTGCGCGTGGTCGGCTACGAAAACGCCGACCGGTTCCTCGCGCGGCTCGATCGCGTAAGCACTCCGGCCGCGCAGAATGCGGTGCCGCCCGCCACCTGATCGTCGGCACTGCGTACGGTTTCGTTCGCGCAGCCACTCAAAAGCAAAAGGCACGTCCGGGGACGTGCCTTTTTTCATGCGC
>Ga0335083_10009839_pt1 | contig 11590 bp, 10 predicted proteins | sample Lox_Sample_42_FD_206716 | JGI IMG/M metagenome (GOLD analysis project Ga0335083, IMG submission 206716) | Soil microbial communities from Loxahatchee National Wildlife Refuge, Florida, United States - Lox_Sample_4.2 | ecosystem: Environmental > Terrestrial > Soil > Wetlands | place: USA... | reverse complement strand
TCTTCCGCCATGTTGCGATATTGAGGAATGATTTGCACATCCACTTCCAAGCCTGGAAATTCGTTTTTGGTTTGTTCAATTGCCTGTCGTAGCTGATTTGCCAGTTCGGTGAGTTTGGACGTATCGAAATCGCGCAGCAGAATCCTTAGGGTTACCGCAGCCACGCCGCCGCCAATCGCGTAGGGATGCAAAAAGCCCTCGCGGCCGTCTGTCGACTCCGGCGAGCAAGCATTACGTGGAAGCCGGGAGATAAAGGCTGCCGCCGCGCGCACGGCATTCACCATTTTTCCTTTGCCGATCGACGGATGGATGTTCACACCTCGCAGCGTTACCACCGCCAAGTCCGCAGAAAATGTTTCCACATCAATTTCGTCTACACCGCGGCCATCCAGCGTATAGCAAACCACAGCATCAATCTGCTGCAAATCAACATGATCTACTCCGTGGCCAATTTCTTCGTCACAGGTGAACAGCACGCGCACGGGACCGTGGAGTATTTCAGGCTGTTCTTGCAAATGGGAAACGAATTCCATAATGACAGCGATACCTGCTTTGTCGTCGGCGCCAAGCAACGTGGTGCCATCGGTGGTAATGATGGTGCGACCAAGCAGGCCATGAAGGTCCGGATTCTCGGCGACGCGGATTACTTTAGTCAAATCGCCGGTCAAGATGAGATCGCGGCCATCGTATTGGCGTACCACCTGTGGTTTGACTTCGGCACCACTTGTTTCGGGTGAAGTGTCCAAATGTGCATTCAAAGCGATGGTTGGCGTCGCATGCTTCACGGTCGCTGGAACGGTGGCAGTGATAATGCCAAATTCATTTTGGACGCCGTCGTTCAGGCCCAGGGAGAAGAGTTCTTCGAGCAACATTCTACCGAGCGCCAATTGACCTGGCGATGAAGGATATTTTCCCGCGCCTTCTTGAGCAGTTGTGTCAATTTGGACATACCGCAGGAACCGTTTCAACAAACGCTCAGGATGGATCATACAGGACTCGTAGGGCAATTTGGACTCAAACATTCCGGGTCTCAGCGTGTGATTTACGGCACATTTTCACCACTTGACAGGACAAAATCCATAGGTGTACGTTTGTTCTAATTAGAACGAGTGCAATTTTAAACCCCGAGCAACGTTCATGATAAATAGTTATCACGGTTCCTTCGCCATTCATGCAGAAAACCTGCGTCGTTTAATGGCTCGGGAAGGACTTACCCTCACTGAGCTGATGCTTCGCAGCAGATTGAATCATCGCACACTCAAGGAGATATTGGCCGGACGTCGTCGGCCCCAGCCACGCACGCTGCATCGGTTGGCGGAAAGTTTGAACGTACCGGTAGAAGAGTTGTTTCAAGATCCGGCATTGCTGCGACACCGGTTGTTCGACCGTCGCACGAATCCGGCGGTCGATGAAGTTGTGACGGTTTATCCACAAATCTTTCATGGTTGGGCGCCCGCGGAATTCGACGAACTTTACAGCCGCTTTGGCACCGGAGGTTCGCTAACTCAGCAGGGCGCGCTGGATGCAGCACGCGCCATGAACCACCGCCGTGAATTGCTGACCAAGGCAACTCTGCTCTTGGAATCCAATGAGGGTGAGCTGCTCGAATCGATCCTGGAATTGCTTCATCGGCGTGTTGTCCTTGAGGCTCCCGGCCATACGAATTCTTTGAAGCCAGAGGAGGCGACCCAGGACTACTAGGAGCTGGATATTCGAATGGCCAACAAACGAAATTATGTCATCGCTTGCGACCGCACTTCAAATGGAGCCAGCCCAATTAGCTTTGCGTCGCACCAATCTACGGCTTCCTGCAGCGATTGAACATAGGCAGTCCACGAGACTGTTTGTCCGTCAATGGTGTAAGTGGGTTTGGGGTTTGCCCGTATGTCGGCCAGTTGTAGCAAAGTGAGCTGGCGGATGTTTTCGATTTGTTCAAGGTCGGTCATGGAATGGAGAGTTTGTTGAGGTCAAGTACGGGAAAAAAATAAAAAATGTGCAACCCGGAGGTGCGGGGCAGTCAATCGGGTGGCAGGACACACCTACCGGGCTGCAGAAAGATGCTGATGGGCAATTATTCAACCAGTATTCTTCACCACAAACCGTGGATTAATCACGGCGGCCGCACCGCGCTCGCTGGCTTTGAACCGCACGACAATATCGCTGCTGAAGTCGGCTTCGCTTCCCAGTGGCGATTGTGTGACTGTGATAGGCCAGTTTTCCATGTAGGCGAATGCCTTGCTGAAATCGCCAATGAACCACCACTTTTGGGCGTCGACGGAAGCCACGCCTGATGCAAGGATTCGCCGATACGCCAGCCGGCTTTCCACCACGCGGTAGTTGCCCAACGGATTGGAAGCCGTGGTCGCCGTATTAGCGCCAGTGGCTGTATAGGTGATTTCCGCAGCATTGAACACGCGATGGGCCGCGTGGCGATACGCGGGCATCACCAACACGGTGTTGGAGCTAACCAAGACCGGCTCGCCAGTATTGGGATCAAGGATATCGGCAAAAAGCTGTTCCGCAGCATCGACGTTAGTCCAATCGACCAGTGCATTGCTTGTTGCCACATTTGCCCAGGGAGTTGAAGACTGATAGGTATTGTAACTAACGCCGCGCCATTTGTAGTTGTTGGTGACGCCGATCAGCAGATCAAGCAATCGCTTCTCCTTATTCAGGCCCAAAATTTCTCCCACTTCTGATGCACGTGACAGCACCAGATGCGTGCGGTCGAAGAAAATGGCCTCCTTTGTGACCGGCACGATAAAACCTCGTTTGGTTGTAGAAGGCGTTTCAATATAATCTTCCCCAAAACCCAGACTTGGATAAGGCATGCCAGGAGGAACTTCGTCAATTTGATCGGCAATGCTTGCCACACCGGGAATTTTTTCGCCATCAAATCGTGTGGGAGTCGAATTCACAAGCCTCGACATGACGAAGGCATCCTGGGTGTATGCCTGCATAATTTTCGAGTAAATTACTTGACCGGTGATATTCAAAAATGCACTTACGTCGACACCGTCGGCAGCCTCCAAAACATTCACTCCACTGGTTGCGCTCGGGTCGAGAAGTCGGACCCATTGATGCCCGTCCGGCACCAACGTCTCTGCCAAATCACGGATGCTAAAGTCTTCCGGCCGCAAATGTTTCTCTCGGATTGATTCGGCCAGGTGTTCGACGGTCTTTGACGCACCGTCTAATTCGTAACGACGCTTGAGTTCGCGATATTTAATGCTCACGGAAAATCTCCTTTGGAAATAGAACGTTGGATTTTGTTAATGAAATCTTTTGGTGAAAACTAACTGCCAGTATCTAACAATCCGGCTACGCGGTGATCGCTCGGGCAAATGATTTAGCATCAAATACACCGCGCAGATCGAGTGTATTTTGGTCTCTAGAAAGGGGCTGCCGATGGATCACGCGAGGATCATGGCGCCAAAGGTGTGCACTGCCCAGCAATCGCACATGTTGTTCCACTAACCGGCGCATAGTTTGTTTATCCGGAGCGGAGAGAAGCGACTGTAAAAAAGTGCCGCTCACGATCGCTTTGGTTGTGGTGTCCATCGAATCTGGATCAGGCAAGCAATATTCGGCCAAAAGCGATCGCACAGCGGATCGCCGTTCTTCGACCGCTTCCTTCGCCTGCAATTGATCAATCTGCAAACGCAGTTTGGATATCTCGGTGGCCTGTTCTTGACATCGTTTTTCAAGGACACCGGATTGCTGCTCACATAGTGCAGACGATGAAAGCACAAGATCCGCTTTAGCAATTCTTTGACTATCGTGTGCCAGAGATGCAGGTTGGAGGCAGTCGTTCTCGGAAGGATTGGCGTTCCCGCAACCTAGGTCAGCTGTGGGATATTCTTCGAACAATCCGCGTGTGGTTGCTGGATCGGCTACGAGATCGACACTGTGGACTTGTAAGATTTCTTCAACCACAGTGATTTCTCCCTGACGACGTGTATGGGCCTGCACATTGTGTGAAAACCCAACGTTTTCTGGAGCTTGCTCGGCATCCCACATCAATTGCTCAGAGAGATAGTGCTTGGGATTAAAATGAAAATCTGCGAACAGCCCATCGCCCGGGCGATGCTGAACATTGCGAATTACCCCAATTCGCTCCTGGTAATCTCGTGGCGCGAGGGGATGGCCTTTGGGATGGTTCACATTCACTTTTGCACCTTCGTATAGGCCAACCGCGCGAGCCAGTGCATCAGGCAGGTAATCACGTCCATTGCGGGAGTGCGTACCCAGAATCTTGATGCCGCGGATCAGTCCAGCCTGGCGATCAACCCTCAAAGCCAGCCCACGCGAATCGCAATACTCTTGTAACAAGTCGTTCATGAGGTGTTCCTTTCGGCACAACAATGAAAAAAGCCCTGCAGGAATAATCCTGCGGTGGGCTCGTAAGGAAACCATGCGCCGCTAAGGCGCTGGCTCGTGTGCGATACCGTAATTTGTCAGGCAGTTGCCAATGATGTCTCTACCAAGCGACCGGCCCACTTCTGTCTGTCGAATACTATTTTTCAATCCTTTCCACGGCCCGGCGAAGATGCTGAATTGTGCCGTCTTGGATGACAAGTTCCAGCAAGGCTTTTCCGTGAAAGCCACGGCGAAGCGTTTCCGCCAGCAGTTCGGCCAAAGCCGCTTCCACTTGACTGATTTTCATCTGGTTTCCATGAGTAGGATTAAGCGTCAGTTGCATGGCGTGAAGTGTACATTGGAACAGTATCTGGTTCAAGATCGAATTGGGCCACTTGACGGTCGGCAGCGCTGCGCGTTAGACATGTAGTGCATTTCCTTGCAACAGCGCGCCGTTCCATCGGCGCTTATTTCAAATCCATTGGGGCCATCCAAACATGCCAATTATTATTCGCTGTCGTCCGAATGGTCCTTTGCTGGTCGAAGGCGAATTAGCGCTGCTCGATCACCAAGGTCAGGCTTTTCCACTTCCCGCAAACAAACCTGCCATTGCCTTGTGCCGTTGTGGGCATTCGAAGAACAAACCGTTTTGCGATGGCGCGCATAAATCCTGCGGCTTCATGGCAGAGGAATTGGCGCCGCAGAAAGCAGAATGAAAGCGCCGGTTGATGGGAGTTGAAAAGCAGCGGCTGCTTCTTTTCCCAAGCTATTGATTCACGGCGCGCTGAGGTTTAAGCTGCCGAAGCCCTTGCAGCAAAGTTTCAAGCTGTTCGTGTCCATCGTAATTTTGCCACACGATGAGGGCACACACTCCATTGTCGCTGAAAGTCGCCACCGATCCTTGACCGCCCGCTTTATCCCAGCTTTGCGGATTGATGGTTGATTTGATAGCGTCAACAAGAGAATCGAAATCGACAGTGCCAGTGGAGTTATAGTCGTGCAGAATTAGGTCACGCACATCATATAGACGTGTTTCGAACATCGAATCTGCCTTGGCTTTGGTTGTGAAAAGCAGAGTTTCGTTTTTGATCAGTGCGGCAAGTTCATATTGCGATAAAAGTAGATTCAAGGCCGAACGAAGCGTAATATCTTTAACGACCATCGTGACTTGCGTAGTCGTTGGATCAATTCCTGCCGCCTTGAGAGCGGTGTTGTCAACTTGAATCAGGATGTGATGTTTCTCGGCGATAGCTTGCATTGCATCGCTCAAGGGTACGCCTCGAAAATCGAACGATGTTTTATCGCTTAGCGCCTGCTTAATTGACTGTTCGCTCGAACTGGAAGTCGAAAGTGCTTTCGTCATCACGGAATCGTCCGCTGGGACTTCTGAAATAGCACTTAGCATGACGTAAAACGCAATTGACGACAGCAATGACAATTGGGTTTGACGAGCCATCGTTCGATACTCCTGGGTGATTTGCTGAAACGTTGACCGGGATCAGCGAAGTGAATTTTCATACCAGCCATTTCATTTTCAGATTACGCAGCGAACATCGAAATTGCAACTAAATAGCTTGATAACACTTAGAGCCAAGGGGAAAAACTTCAATGAACAGCACGAATTACCGAGGTTTTCGCCAAATTATTCGGTATTGTCATTGGGTTTTAAGCATCTCCGTTGGCGTACTATTGGAGGTGCTTAGCTAGCATTCTTGCGACTCGGGTCCGCACGAATGTTAAACCTTAACGATTGCGGTGGGTGCAGCACCTTTTCGGGCCAGATTGCAGCGCAAAGCAGGGCAGGACCGAATTTAACGATATTAACGGCTATGCCTTAAATCATGGCTGTACGACTTATTCGGTTTTATTCGGCATACAGCCTTCTGCCCACGGACCCATTGAATGCGTTGGACTGAGTCTGCATGGATAGCAGCTCTGTTAGTCTACCTTGCTGTAGGAAGCAGGGTACTTGCAGATGATGCGCGCATTGCGGCGTCCGATGCTCCCAAACAGACGATCAGGGAATTACCCATTAGCGCAATACAAACCATACCAAATCAAACAATTGCAGGGCAGCAGGCAGCTCCAGTGGACGAATTACCGCGTCAGAATGAAACATATTCGTCAAATGAGCTGCTCCGAATGCCAGCTTGGTGCCGTGACTCGATTGGTTTGCGAGTCGATTTCAATCCTTTTTACGATGCAAATTCTCCATCACTTCGTTTTGGAACCGACGTCGACTTGTGCAGTTCAATTGAAGTTCCCGGGCGCGAGTCAGCAACAGATGTTTGTAACCCGGCAACGCAACGTTATGGCGCTACCGCACCGATTGTGCATTTAGCTCGATTACCCGGAACTGCTTTGGAAACGGAGAACATTGAGTCAAAGGAAAATCGGTTCCTAATCGAAGCATCAACATCGTCTGAGCCAGCCACTACTGATGCTTCTGAACAGCGCGGCTTGCCACCTGCGCCATCGATCGACGAACAGCTTTGGCTTGATTTTCCTTCTTCACTTGAAGGCGGCATCTTTCTTGACCACGGCGTATTTCGTACGGCTATGCAGCAACCTTTAGCGCCCTTGCAGCCCTTGCAACCCGTGCAACCCCCGTCCATTACGCCATTTCAGCCAAGTATTCCTGGGGCATTTGAAACCCTGGGAACGACCTCGATTGCCGAATTGGCGGCCGCAGTCGGCGGAGGCCCGGCACAAGGGGTTAGCCAAGGCCAGGCACAGGCCATCGCTTCTACCGACATTGGTGGACTGCTCCAGTCTGCCAATTCGGTGCAAAGTGTGAACACCACTCGACGATCGCCCGTGGCGTTGGCTCCAAACGTTCGCGGATATGAATTCGGCCAGATTTATGCGCAGGCCACCGGCGCCTATTGGTTTCCGGTTCGTGAAGACCTTGACTCGATGCTTAGCAAAATCGATCCCGGCATGATTCAAGAAGTGGTCGTGATTCCTGGACCCTATGGTTTGCGCTATGGGCCAGGGCTGAGTTTTATTGACATCATTACTCAGGATACTCCGCGCTATGACGATGGGCCGGAAAGCAGTTACCGAGCCAACGGCGACATACACACCAACGGTGGTCAGCTCTATGGCCGTCTCACGGCCGATGGAGGCAGCGATGATTACGGTTACCGTATCAGTTACGGTCACCGTACGGGCAGCGATTTTGAGGCCGGCAATGGACTGTCGATTCCGTCTAGTTACGATACGGGCGATGTTTGGGCTCAATTTGGCGTTAGCACGAGCAAGTACGATCGCATCGAAGGCAGCTTCCTGCGATTGGATCAGAACAACGTGCAATATGCGGCGCAATTTTTTGACGTCGATACCCTGGGGACGTTCGGTACAACACTTAAAGCTGTGGATGAAAACCCGAATTCGCCTTGGACCCAGCTTAAACTGGAAGGTTGGTGGAATCGCACGCAATTCACTGGTTCGATTACTCCCAGCAAAAGCGATCCCAATTTTCCTGTGATTACTCGTGTGGAGTACGCACTGGATCAAGAGGTCGGCGGAACAAACACGCTGAATGGCAATACGTTCGGCGATAATGTTTCCAGCGGCGCGCGTGCCGTAGCACTTTACGGTGACGTGGACAATCAATATCTTCGCATGGGCATCGACTTCCATTTCGAGGAGCAAATGCTCCAGGAGAATTACGTGCTCACTAGCATGGGGTCTAGTTTGCCGCCTGTTACTCCATTTTCCACCAATCAGCCATTCGGGCAAATCAGCGATGGTGGGCTATTCGCTGAATATTGCATACCGGTACTCGATGGCTGGAAAACGACATTGGGTGGCCGTGTCGATTGGGTGAACACCGGCGCCGATCAGAACGAGCTTCGACCTGATACGAATTTGGATGCCGACGAATTGCAACAAAGCAACGTGCTCTACGCATATTACGTGACCAATGAGTTCAAATTCAACGATGCCTGGAAGCTGAATGCGGGTTATGGTTACGCCCAGCGACCGCCAACTCTTACAGAGCGCTACGCAGATGGCATCTTCCTTGGCTTGCTTCAGAGCGGGTTCACTCGCGTGATTGGCGACCCTGCTTTGAAACCGGAACGAGACTTTCAGGTCGATCTAGGCTTAAGCGCAGACTACGACAATTTTCATGCCAGCGTGACGGGGTTTTATGCTTGGATCGTTGACTATGTAACCTTCGAAGGTGATGCAGTGGTGGATTTTTTCGATGCGAAGTTGGTCAACTTTATCAATACCCCGTTGGCAAGCTTAACGGGGTATGAAGCCACGGCTGATTGGGATTGGTCGCCCTGGTTGACCCCGTTTGTAAAGTCGAAGTATGTTCAAGGTGACAATATTTCGTTGGGCGCTCCATTGCCCTCGATTCCGCCATTGGAAGGTACGGTTGGTGTCCGTTGGCACGATGCTACCCAGGAGAAAAAGTGGGAAGTGGAGGTAGGTGAGCGGATGGTAACTGCGCAAAACCGTTTAGGCGCGATCATACTTTCCGGGGCCCCGGAGACGGTTGAGGAAGCTACTCCCGGGTTCTGCACAACGTATATTCACACTTCCTATAACTGGACGAAGAATTTGAGTTTAGTGGCCGGCATCGACAACGTTTTCAACCGCACATACCAGGAACATCTGGACTTGCGATTGCTTGGCCCCACGGGATTTCCTGCTCCGCCTACCCGCGTACTTTCCCCCGGCATTTCCCCCTTCTTCGGATTTGATTGGACGTTTTGAACCGGGAGCCGCAGGTCCTAGGAGAGAGACAATTGAGCGGTGTGAACCAGTTTGGCTAATAACTCCAGACTGTCTACAAGCCGTGGCCCAGGCCGATTGAAATACGCATTGCCATCCAGTGCGAACACGTTTCCCTTTTTAACGGCTGTCAGATAGTTCCAGCCGTGGCGCTGGCTTAAAGTAGCGACCTCGGCTTGTGCACGGATTTGATCAAAGCCGCAAGGACAAACGACGATCAACTGTGGATCGAACTGGCATAATTCTTCCCAAGTTCGATAGCGGCTATGTTCACCAGGCAACGTTAGTTCGCATCTGCCGCCGGCAATTTTGATCAATTCAGGCACCCAATTCCCGGCTAGCATCAGCGGATCAGTCCACTCGATTATCGCAACTCTTGGTCGCTTCGGTCGCGGAATTGCCGATGTTGTAGAACGAATTAAGTCAATTCGCTGTTCCAAGCCGGCCACTAGTTTCTTGGCCTGCGCCGAAAGTCCCGTTGTTTCGCCCAAACGGATTGTGTCTTTCAATACGTCATTGAGCGATTGCGGATTGAGAGAAAACACTTGGGCATCTCGTAACCGAGGGTCGCTTTTCACGGCTTCTAGCACGTCGGCATATCGTACCGCGCAAACGTCGCATTGAGCCTGTGTCACGATCAAGTCGGGTTGCAATTTAGACAGGCGCACCGCGTCAATTTCGTAAAGTGGTTTGCCATTCGATAAAAGGCTGCGAACTTGTCCGTCGATTTCACTGCTCCCAGCCGTGGCATCCACATGGGAGCGAGTAATTCGTGGCAACCGAAGGCACTCCAAAGGCCAATCGCATTCGTGGCTAACCGCCACTACAGAATCGCCTAATCCGAGCGCATACAGCATTTCCGTGCCTGCAGAGATAAGTGATGCAATGCGCATAAAAATCGCTACCCTAGCCGGTCTCAAAAGATCGCTCAATAATGGTGAAAAGGGAATACCCGGAGAATCTGTTATGAAAATGTTCGTTGCCGGGAACTGGATTGACAAGCCCCAACAAATAGAGGTGCGCAATCCATTTGACGGTTCGGTGGTTGACACCGTGCCCAAAGCTGATACCGCGGATGTAGATCGTGCCTTAGCGGCAGCTTTGGAAGGGGCTCGTTTGATGCGGGCGTTGCCCGGGTACGAGCGCTTTCGGATCCTTCGTGCCACGGCCCAGCTTATGCACGGGCAAAGTGGTCAGCTTGCGCGCACCATTTCGCTGGAAGAAGGTAAGCCGATTCGTGAATCGAGGGTCGAAGTTGCGCGGGCTATTGAAACAATGGAGCTTTCGGCTGAAGAAGCCAAACGCATTGGCGGGGAAGTGTTGCCCATGGATGGCGCCAGTAACGGTGCCAGGAAATTAGCGTTTACCTTGCGTGTCCCTTGCGGCGTGGTGGTGGCAATTACGCCGTTCAATTTTCCGCTCAACCTTCCGTGTCATAAAGTTGGCCCGGCACTAGCAGCCGGCAATGCCATCGTGCTCAAGCCCGCCAGCGACACGCCGCTGGTCGCACTTCGGCTTGTGGAAATTTTGTTAGAAGCCGGATTGCCTCCTCAAGTCGTTTCGTGCTTGACCGGCGGGGGAGAATCGCTCGGCGAAGCATTGTGTACCGATTCGCGTGTACGGAAAATAAGTTTCACCGGTAGTCGTGAAATCGGAGAGAAAATTATCAAGTTGGCTGGGCTCAAGCGAGTGACGATGGAGCTGGGCTCCAATTGCCCGCTGATCGTAATGGATGATTCCGATTTGGACCATGTTGCTCAAGGGATTTCCGTCAGTGGTTATTCAAACGCTGGCCAAACATGCATTTCCACACAGAGAGTATTGGTGATGCGAAGGGTCTATGGTGATTTGATTGACATGTTGCAACCCAGGGTTGATGCCCTGAAGTACGGCAATCCTTTAAATGAGACGACAAATCTGGGCCCTATGATTCGCGAACGAGATGCCGCTCGAATAAACCAATGGATTGACGAGGCCGTGCGTGATGGCGCTCGATTGGTAACCGGTGGTCGATACGATGGCACTCATCATGAAGCGACCATTGTTGCAGACGTGAAAAGCAATATGCGAATCAGTTGTCAGGAATTATTTGGCCCGGCCGTGGCCGTCACTGCTTGCGACAATTTTGCTGAAGCCATCCGATTGGCCAACGACACAAACTATGGGCTGAGCGCAGCGATATTCACTCGAGATTTAGACCGCGCGATGCAATTTTGCCGCGAAGTTGATTGCGGCAATTTACACGTCAATGGGGGACCGCAATGGCGAGCTGATTTGATGCCTTACGGCGGTCTGAAGGAGAGCGGGCTGGGGAAAGAGGGGCCACGCTACGCAATCCAAGAAATGACGGAAACCAAAACCGTTGTGCTCCACGGCGTCTGAGCGAGGCATTTCCTTCTCCCATTGTTTTATTTGCCAGCCGCTGTTTTCTTGGAGGGCGTGGGGCTCTCCTGTGCCTTTAATGAATTGCTAGGAACCGGCG
>Ga0335083_10009838_pt1 | contig 11591 bp, 12 predicted proteins | sample Lox_Sample_42_FD_206716 | JGI IMG/M metagenome (GOLD analysis project Ga0335083, IMG submission 206716) | Soil microbial communities from Loxahatchee National Wildlife Refuge, Florida, United States - Lox_Sample_4.2 | ecosystem: Environmental > Terrestrial > Soil > Wetlands | place: USA... | reverse complement strand
ATGCTGGCCCCGACCACGCCGGCGCGCTTGGCCCCGACCTGGAGCAAGGCGAAGGCAGCCAGCACCACACCCAGGGCCACGGCCCCTGTCCCGCCGCCGACGATCGCCGACCTGATCGGGATCCGGGAGTTCGACGCCGTCGCGAAGATCGTCGCCAGCAGGGCCCACGCGCCGATGAACGGGAGGGCGGCGGCGATCCAGAGCCCGACGGCCGGGATGTGTCCCAGGAGCTTCGCGACCCGGTCGGCGTGGAGCAGGCTGGGGCCGGCCGTCACCAGCAGGCCGCCGGTCAGGATCACCACCGGCGCCAGCACGACCAGCAGCGAGTGGCCCAGCAGTCGGAGCGCGCCCGGCTGGTGGGGCACGTCCATCACCGTCCGCAGCGCCTTGTCCATGTTCGACACCAGTCGGACGATCCCGTAACCCAGGGTCGCGACACCGATGAGGCCCTTGTAGATCGGACGCCCCTCGGCGGCGGCGTTCATGATGGCGTGCGCAGCCTGACGGAGTGGCGCGTTCCCGCGGATGCCCTGTACCAGCCGCTCCGGGAGGAGGGCCAGCAGGATGTCCCCGGCGCTGGAGAGCAGGTGCAGCGTGCTCAGCAGCCAGAGCGTGGCCGCCACCAGCGGCACCACCGAGAAGACCGTGTAGTAGGTCAGCGCGGCCGCGCGCACCGAGAGCCCGTGCCGCGCCCAGCCCCACACCGTCCAGACGACGATCCGAGCCACGCGGTTCCAGAGCCTGGACAGGGGGTTGGCCAGCTTCCGCCGGTCGAAGCTCCACGTTCGCTTCGCCGCACGGACCACGGCGTCGCGAGCGCGAGCGGCTGCCGTGCTCTCGGTCGCTCCGAACATGACCCCTCTGGCGCCGTTCAGTATTTGTCGTCAGCCCGCGAACCTCAGTGCGCCGTTGCCGCAAACGGCGATCTAGGCTGTCTGGATGCTCGTCGAGCTGTTCGTCATCCTGGCCCTGATCCTGGCCAACGGTTTCCTGTCCGGCGCGGAGATCGCCGTCGTGTCGCTCCGAAAGACGCGCCTGTCGACCCTGGTGGAGGAGAAGCGACCGGGCGCCCGGGCCCTGGCGGCGCTGCGCGCGCGGCCCGAGCGGTTCCTGGCCACCGTTCAGGTCGGGATCACCGTGGTGGGGACCGCGGCCGGCGCCTTCGGCGGCGCCGCCATGGCGGCCGACCTCGAGCCATTCGTGCGCCACCTGCCGGTCGTGGGGCCGTACGCGCGCGACGTGTCGCTGGGGACGGTGGTGGCGCTGATCTCGTACCTGACCCTGGTGCTGGGCGAGCTGGTGCCGAAGTCGCTGGCCCTGCGCGCCTCCGAGCCCTACGCGCTGTGGGTGTCACCGGTGCTGACCGTCCTGGCCTCGGTCACCCGCCCCCTGGTCTGGCTGCTCACGGCGTCGTCGAACGTGCTGTTGAAGCCGTTCTCCGACCGGACGAACTTCACGGAGAGCCGCCTCTCGAAAGAAGAGCTGAAGGAGCTGGTGGACGAAGCGGCCAAGACCGGCGCGCTGGCCGAGCACACCAGCGAGCTCGCCTCGCGGGCGCTCCAGTTCGAGCAGCTGACCGGGGCCGACATCATGGTCCCGCGGAACCGGATCGTGGCCCTGCCCCAGAACGCCGACCAGGAGACGATCCGCCGCTGTCTGCTGGAAGAGCGGCGTTCCCGGATGCCGATCTACGAGGGAACGATCGACAACATCATCGGCTACGTCAGCGCGAAAGACCTGCTGGCGCTGGCCTGGGAGGCCAGGCTGATCGTGCTGCGTGACGTGCTCCGCCCGGTGCGCCTGCTCATCGAGAGCACGCCGGCGCCCCAGCTGCTGGAGTTCATGCAGCGCGAGCGCCAGCGGCTGGCGATCCTGGTCGACGAGCACGGCGCCACCGCCGGGCTGGTGACGTTCGAGGACCTGATGGAAGAGCTGGTGGGCGAGGTGATGAGCGAGCACGAACGTGGCGACCGGGCGCTGGAGCGGGAGCCCTCCGGCGCCCTGGTCGCGCGGGGCGACGTCGCCGTGCGCGAGGTCGCCCGCGCGCTGCACGTCGAGATCGATCCGCCGCCGAACATCACCACCATGGGCGGCCTGTGCGCGTCGCTGGCCGGCGGCGTCATCCCCCAGCGCGGCGCGCGCCTGGCCGACCCGAGCGGCCTGACCCTGGAGGTGACCGAGGCGTCCCCGCGATTCGTCCGGCGCGTGCGGATCATCCCGCCCGGGCCGGCCGGCCGATCATAATGCCCCGCATGCCTCCCTTCGCCGTGTCTCGCCCGCCGTTCGTCATCACGACCGATCCCGACCGACTCGATCTCGAGACGGTGTGGGCCTGGTTGCGCGAAGCCTACTGGTCCGCGGGGATTCCGCGGGAGACCGTGGCGCGCGCGTTTGGCAACGCGATCCCGTTCAGCATCCTCGAGGGCGATCGCCAGGTGGGGTGCGCGCGGGTCGTCACGGATCGGGCGACGTTCGCTTACCTGGCGGACGTGTTCATTGCACCGACCCACCGGGGCAGGGGGTTGTCAGTCTGGTTGATGGAGACGATCCGCCAGCACCCCGACCTGCAGGGGCTGCGCCGCTGGATGCTCGGGACGCGCGACGCGCACGGGGTTTACGCGAAGGTCGGGTTCCGGCCGCTCGCCCACCCCGAGATCTTCATGGAAATTCACGCGCCCGACGTGTATCGCCGACGCTGAGGTGGCGTGTCCCGGGTCACTCGTGCGCCACCGCGCGCGAGGTTACTTTCGAGTTGGTGCTGGTGCGGCGGGAGCAGGTTATCCTGCGGCTGCTGGCCCTGGTCGGGCTGGCGGGGCAGGCTGGCGCGCTGGCCGATGCGCTGCTGGTCCAGCACGTCACGTGCCTGGTTCACGGCGATCGCATTCACGCCACGCCCGGGACGCCCGACAGGGGCGCGCGCTGGTCGCGCCTGCGCGAGGGCGCCGCTGACGAGCACGAACACGACCACCTGCGCTGCCTGGTCGACGACGTGGACTTCGTCCCGGGACCGTCGCCCGCGCCGCTGGCCGCGCAGGTCGCGACCTGCGCGGCAGTGCCGGTTCTCGTCGCGCCGACGATCGGGCGGCGTGCGCCGCTCTATCGTCTTGCACCGAAGAACTCCCCACCGGGCTGAGTCGCTCTCGTAAGTCCGTCACAGCGACTCTTTTCCCCGAACCGAGGAGTTCGTCATGCATCGCTCCGTTCAGAGCTCGTTACCGATCCGCGTTTTGTCCTTTGCGGCCGCCGCCGGAGCGGCCTCGGGGTGCGCCACTGTCGTCGAAGGACACCAGCGCGCCCTCTATTACTCGGCCGGCCGTGGCCTGGACCGGCAGCCGGTGGGCAGCGGCTGGCACTGGCACTTGCCGTGGAACGGGTACATCACCTACGACCTGCGCTGGAGCTCGCACACCGAGGAGATCCACATCCACTCGAAAGACGGCCTGCACATGAACATCGACGTGGCGGTCGTCGTGCGTCCCGACGCGCGCGACATCTACGCGCTGGACACCGAGGTCGGCCCGAACTTCTACGACGGCGTGGTCAAGGCGGCGGTGTTCGCGGCGGCGCGCGATGCCGCCGGCCAGTTCGACCACATGCAGATCGCGACCCAGACGCACATGGTCGAGGAGGCGATCCGGGTCGCGCTGGTCGAGCACCTCAAAGGCAAGCACATCGAGCTGTCGGAGGTGGCCATCCAGCACTTCGATCTGCCGCCCGAAGTCGAGGTGGCCGCCAACCGCAAGGCCAGCGAGGGTCAGCTGGTCAGCGCCAAGGAGGTCGAGCTGGCGCTGGCGCAGCGCGAGGCGAAGATCGCGGTCGAGAAGCGCCGGGGTGAGCTGGAGGCCGACGGCGTGGAGAAGCGGCTGCGCGCCGAGCAGCAGCTGGCCGCGACCACCGCCCAGATCCAGATCGAGGAAGAGAAACGCAAAGCCGACCTGGCCAAGGTGCAGACCGAGGCGGAGGCCACCAAGATCCGGGCGGACGCCGATGCCCACGCGATCAGGGTGCGGGCCGAAGCCGATCGCACGCGCATCCAGGCCGCCTCACAAAACCTGTCGCCCAACTACGTCCGCGTCCAGGCGCTGGAGGCGCTGTCGCACGCCTTGGGCGGCGAGGGGCAGAAGGTGCTGGTCCTTCCCGTCGGCAAGGACGGGTTGCCAGCCTACTTCGCCCCTTTCCTGAACCCGTTCAGCGGCAACCTGCTGGGCGGCAACCTCGGCAAGTAATCAGGGAACCGTTCCGCAGGTGACGGCCACCGTGGATTTGCCGCTGTAGTAGGCACCGGACTGGGTCAGATAACGGAGCGTCGCCGTGGATTTGGTCGACCAGAGGTTCACGTTGGCCGTCAGGAACGCCACGGATCCCCCCGCCCAGCCGAGCGCGACGGCCTGCGTGGCGCCCATGTCACTGGCATAGGCTTGATTGCCTCCAGGGGCGCCCCAGGCCCAGATCGTGCCGTCGGTCCTCAAGACGGCGAAGCCGTCCAGGCCGGCCTGGAGATCGGTGACCCCGCGCAGGATCGAGCCGCCCATGGTGGTCACCAGCGTGATTGGCAGGACTGGATTGCTGGCGGAATCGGCGCCGATCGCTCCCATGTCGTTCCGGCCCCAGCAATAGACACCGTCGCCGTCGATGGCACAGGCGGTTTGCATGGGGATGCTAACGCCCGTGTAACCGTCATAAGAGGAAACGACCTTCTTGGGGCTAGCGAGACCGCTGACCTTGACGGGGTACTTCTGGCTCGTCGTGTTGCCCTGGCCCAGCTCGCCGTTCTGATCAAACCCCCAGCACCAGACGGTGTTCGGTGTCCCCTGCACCATGGCGCAAGCGAACTCGGAACCGAGGGTCACTTGCAGCACGTTCGTGAGCGGGGTGGTTCCGTCCGTCGTCATCTGCTGTGCGTAGGGGGCGTGCAACGCCGGCGACCCTCCGTTGACCAGCCAGTCGAGCTGTCCCCAGCACCACAGATGCCCATCGGCCGTGATCGCGCACGCAGCGTTGGAGACCTCGCCGGCCGCGATTGAAACCACATTGGCCAGCTGCGTGCTCGCGCCGACCATCACGGGGGTTGCGTGAAAGATGGCCAGCGGCGAGGTGTTGCCGTTCCCGAGCTGGCCGTCGCTGTTGCCGTTGTTCGCATCTTGAGCCCAGCAGTACGCCGTACCGCCTTCAACCAGCCCGCAGGCCGAATAGGCGCCCTCCGCGATGGCCTGGATGCCCTGGAGCGGGGTGGCATCGATGCCCGACGCGTTGTCGATCACGGGCGATTCGGTCGGGCCCTCGTAGAGCGCCAGCCCGTCAGTGCGTACGACGTACTGCCCGTAAATGCTCGCGACGCAGTCCGAGCTGGTCGCTCCGCCTGCGCCGCCCACGGCGCCGGCGCTGCCGGATGCGCCTCCCACGGGATGGGCCCCGCCGGCGCCACTCGCCCCGCCGGCGCCACTCCCCCCGCCGGTGCCTACTGCGCCCGACCCGCCCGTTCCGCCGGTCGCGCCAGTCGAGCCGGCGTGAGCGCCGGCGCCTCCGGCGCTGGTCCCGCCAGTCCCGCCCGTGGAGACCGCCGATCCTGCCGCGCCCCCCGGGCCCGATTGCGAGCCCGCCTGTCCCCCGGTCGAACCGATCGCGCCGGATGCGCCACCGGTTCCACCTCCGACGCCAGCCGCGCCCGTCCCGGCCGTTCCGCCGCCGGCTTCTCCACCCGATCCGGCCGGCCTTCCGGGCGGCGAACTGGCGCAAGCGGCAAGCAGGATCGCGGTCCAGCTGACGACACCAACACCCCGGGCACGTACGCGGATCATCATCTTCGAGCTCCGTTTCTGGCGCGGTCAGACGCCGCGCACGACTGCAGCACGGGGTGTGCCAGAGCTACCGGCCGGCACCGCGAGCTTCCTCGGCAATGAGTCGAGACACGCTGCTCGTCCGAATGCCGTTCGGACTGTCCGAACATGGACGGCACTGTAGAGGTGAGCTCGCCGGGAGATCAATCAGCTTCCCGGTGACATTTGTTGCAGGTGTGGTGTGACGTGGATCGCTCACGGCGAGGCGGCCTGGCCGGGCGACGGGGCCCGGCGCTCGGCCAGGGCCCTGGCCACCAGCCGCGACAGCGCGCCCGGGTCGAACGGCTTGCCCAGGAAGTAGGGCGTCCCCACGCGGGCCGCCGCGCGATGCAGGTTGGTGACGGCCGAGAGCAGGACGACCGGAATCAGCTCCTCGCCGCAGTCGCGAAGCACCATCTGGTAGGACATCTGCGGGCCCGAGACGAAGGGCATCTCGACGTCCAGCAGGACCAGATCCGGCTGGCGCTCCGACACCAGACGCAACCCTTCGAGCCCGTCGTGCGCGACCCGCACGCTGTGCCCCTGGCTTTCGAGATAGCCGGTCAGCAGCTCGGCCAGATCCTGATCATCGTCGACGACGAGTAGGTTCGCCACGCGGTCAGCCCCTCGGGGGGATCATCTTGGCGAGTGGAAGTCGTACGACGAACGTGGACCCGCGCCCCAGCCACGATTGCACGGACAGCTTGCCGCCGCTGGCCTCCGCGACGCGCCGGACGATCGACAGGCCCAGCCCCGTTCCGGGACGGTCCTGGGTTCGTGGCGATCGATAGAAGGGCTGCGCCACGTGCTCGGCCTCCTCCGCGGACATCCCCACGCCGTTGTCCGTGACCCGGAGGTCGTAGCTGCCGTCGCTGGGCGCGCCCGAGATCTCCACCTCCGGCGCGGCCTCCGGGCGGTGGTACTTCACGGCGTTCTCGACCAGGTTGGTCACCGCCTGCCGCAGGAGCCCGCCGCTGCACGAGACGTCGGCGTGGTGGACCGCCACGCGCAGCGCCCCGTTTTCGGCCGCGATGCGCGGTGCGAAGTCGGCCTCGACCTCTGCCACCACCGCCGCCGGATCGCAGTTCCCGGTCGCCTGCGACTCGACCCGCGCCAGCGTGAGCAGGTCCTCGACCAGCGACTCCATCCGCCCGATCCCGCGGCCCAGCAGCTCCAGCGTGCGATCGTCCTTGGGCAGCTTGGCGCCCAGGGCCGGCATCGCCAGCTTCAGCGTGGTCAGGGGGCCCCGGACGTCGTGCGCAACGCGGCCGGCGAAGGCGTCCAGCTCGCGGTTGCGGGCCTCCAGCCCCTGCGTGTGCGTGGCCACCTTCGCCTCCCGGCGCGCGACCTGACGCGAGGCCCAGCGTCCCGCTGCCAGCGTTGCCAGGAGGCCGGCCAGCCCCAGGCCCAGCAAGAGCTCGTTCAGGTGGCGCCCGATCACGGACATCCGGGCCAGGCTGTCGGCCGCGCCGCGATCGTTCAGCGCGATCAGCGCCTCCAGATCCTCTCCGACCTGCGCCCACTCGACCGAGACCTGCGACATCACCTCGCGGGCTTCGACGTCTCGGTTCTGCCGGGACAGTGCCAGCACGCGCGCCGTCGGCGCGTCGAGAGCCGCCAGATCGGACTGGGTGCGCGCCCAGATCTCGCGTTCCTGCGGCCAGTTGGTCCATCGGTCGTACATCCGGCTGGTCGCTCGGATCTCTTCGTCAATGGCCAGGATCTGCGCATCCAGCTCCTTCATCTCGCTGGGCGCCTTGGCGAAGATGTGATCGTCGACGAGAATCCGCCGTTTCTGCAGGTCGGCGTCCAGGTGGCCGAGCAGGCGCACGCTGGTCAGCGAGCTCGCGGCGACTTCGCGGGCGCCGGTCATCAGGCGGCGCGACTGACCCATCGCCACGAGCGTGATCGCCAGCGCACCGATGCCGACGGCCAGGAAGGCCAGCGTGATGAGTCCCATGGTCTGTCGCGGCGGGCGCTGTCCGTTTTGCATGGGGTCGCTCCAAGCTACTGTGCTCACCAATTTTGTGCGGGCCAACTCGGCTCGTCATCGTTTTGTACTTACTAAGATCGTCGCGTGCGCGATGAGACGAGCCGTCGTGATCTCATCCGTCGTCTGCTGCTGTCTTGCCGGTCCTGCGCGCGCGGGGGGCGGCGCGGCGACCGACGCGTACGACGACATCACCGGTTCGAGCGTCGTCGACGTGCACGGTCTTCTGGACGCGTACGCCATTCACAACTTCAATGATCCCGTATCGGGCGCCAACCAGCTGCGCGAGTTCGACTTTCGAGACCGAGCGTCCCTCGACTACGCGAGGCTGACTCTGGCCGGCCGGCCGCGCCCCGTCGGGTTTCGACTGGACGTGGGCGCGGGCAACACCGCGGACGTCTTCGAGCAGCAGGACCCGGCGCGCGCGCAGCACCCCACGTATGCGCGCGCCACGTCGTTCGTCGGCCAGGCCTTCGTGACGGCCGTGGTCCCGTTCGCGCGGCCGGTCGAGCTCGACGCGGGCAAGTTCTCGACGCCGATCGGGATGGAGGACAACGAGGCCATCGGCAACTGGAACTACTCCCGGTCGTTGCTGTTCAGCTGGGCGGAGCCGACGCTGCACACCGGCCTTCGCGCGACCACCCGCCTCTCGGACACCCTTGCCGTGTCGCTGTTCTGGGTGAACGGGTGGAACGCCGGCCTGGTCGACGGCAGCGGCATGCGGACGGTGGCGGGCGCCGCCACCTGGAGGCCCATCGACGGGATCGAGGTGGCCGTCGCCGACCTGGCCGGGCTCGAGCACCCGCCCACCGACTTGACCGCCCCGCTGTCCTTTCGCAACCTGTTCGACGCCTACGTCATCCTCTCGCCGGACAGCCTCGCCTCGTTCGCCTTCACGGCCGACGTCGGGAACGATCGGGCGGAGGGCGGCGTCCACTGGTGGGGCGCCGCCTGGTACGCGCGCCTCCAGGGCGCGCGCGGATTCGCCGCCACGCTGAGGGGCGAATACCTGTCCGATCCGGAGGGCTTCGTGACCGGCACGCGCCAGGCCCTGGCCGGCCTGACCACGACCGCCGAGGCCGGGCAGCGCGTCCGGCGCGTGCGCCTCGTCGAGCGCCTCGAGTACCGCCACGATCAGTCGACCGCCGACGCGTTCGACGCCGCCACCCCCGCCTCCCGCACCCACCAGGACACGATCACCCTGGCCTTCATGAGCGCCTTCTAGAGGCGCGTGGCATCTTGACGCCTACTTGTCAAGGCATCATGATGCCTTCATGCGGACGACGCTGACTCTGGATCCGGATGTCGAGCGTCTCCTGAGCGACGAGGTGCATCGGACCCGGCGCCCGTTCAAGCAGGTGGTGAACGACGCCCTCCGGCGGGGCCTCGGCCCAGGGCTGGCCGACGAGCGCCAGGATCCCTACCGCGTCAAGGTGCACCACGCGAGGTTGCGCCCTGGCATCGATCCGACGGCGATGAACCGGCTGGCGGACGAGCTGGAGGACGAATCCGTGCTGCAGAAGGGGACGAGGTCGAAAGCCCGGAAATGATCGTTCCCGACCTCAACCTGGTGCTCTACGCCCACTTCGACGCCTTCGCGCAACACGCTGCTGCGCGCGCCTGGTGGGAAGGCCTGCTCAACGGGCGCACGGAGGTCGGCATCGGCGCGCCCGTGTGGTCCGGCTTCCTGCGCCTGGCGACCAATCGGCGGGTTCTGGACTCGCCGATGTCCGTCGAGGACGCGGTCGCGAACGTCGAAGGCTGGCTGCAACGTCGCCATGTTCGGGTCCTGCACCCTGGCCCTCGCCATCTGGAGGTCGCGTTCGCGCTCCTGCGCCGCCTCGGCACCGCGGCCAACCTGACGACCGACGCCCAGCTGGCCGCGCTGGCCATCGAGCACCAGGGAGAGCTTCACTCCAACGACGCGGACTTCGGGCGCTTCCCTCGGCTTCGCTGGGTCAACCCGCTCGCGTGAGCATCTGATCGATCGACGCCGAAGGCGCGGGGGCGGCGGTGAGGAAGCTCAGAACCTCTCCCGCCGCTCGCATGCCGCTGACGTAGGCCGCCTGGACGGTGTCGGCGATCGTCGAGGTCGTCGTGGCGGAGCCGGCCCAGAAGAGCGCTCCGGTTTCGGCGGCTGCCAAACGGGCGCGGGCGCCGCGGCCGCCGGGGCGGGTGAAGGTGTAGCCGCCGCGCGCGAACGGGTCGGTGGTCCAGTCGATGCGCCGGGACCCCAGCAGCAGGCGCTCCGGGTTCACCTTTGGAAACAGCCGCGCCAGGTCGGCGAGGACGACGGCCACCGCTTCGGGCTGGTGCAGCCGCGACAGGTAGGCTGCCCGCGGACCCGTGCAATAGGCCGTGAGCAGGGCCGGAGGGCGCCGCCCGCCCTTGCCGCGGTCATGGATCGCCGGCCAGTACACCGTGACCGGGCCGGTGCCGCAGCCGAGGTTCGCCAACCAGGCCGGCCAGAACGGTTCGCTGAAATGGAGCAACAGCTTGAGCACCGGGCCCATCACCAGCTCGCCCAGCGACTGCCGCTTGTCCTTGGGCAGCGACGGCACGAACTCGACGGCGTCCGACGCCAGCACGCCGACGGGCAGGGTGGTGATGGCGGCGCGCCCGGACAGCGCTCGCCCGTCGGCTGCGGTCATGGTCACGCCGTCCGAGCCCCAGCGCACGGTCGTGATCGGGAAGCCCAGGCGCACGTCCAGCCCGTCGGCGATGTGATCGACCAGGCGATCGTAGCCTTCGGTGATGCGGTGGAAGGATCCGGTGTGCATCTGCAGGATCCGATCCTCGAGCAGCCCGAGCACGCCGATCTCGTCGGCGACGCCCGGCAGGTGCGCGAACACCATCTCGGCCAGCATCCGAGCTCGACCGCGATAGCGATGGCGCTCGATGAAGTCGCGCGCCGACATGTCCAGCGGGCCCGAGCGCGCCAGGTGGCGGAGCACCGGGAAGGCTGACCAGACGCCCGGGTGCAGCAAGGCCCAGGGCAGCCACCGAGTTCGTCCCCCCAGGTTGAACATTCCCCGCCGAGCCACCTCGCACCTGCGGACGGCCAGCCGCGCCGCTCGGATCTCGGGCCAGGTCTCGGCGCCGGCCGTATGAACGAACTCGGCGCCGCCTTCGACCGGATGCTCGCAGAAGTCGCGAACGGTGTGCACGCGCCCACCCGTGCGGTCGCGCGCTTCGACCACCGTCACCGAAAGCCCGCGCCGCTCGAGCTCGCGCGCCGCGGTGATGCCTGCCACGCCCGCACCGATGACGAGCACATCCTTCACGGGATTACCGCCTCTTGTTCAACGTGATGTTGAGGCGGCGCCCCACCACTACGGCGGGGTCCTCAATCGGCGGCGCTTTTCACACCGTCGGGTTCGTTCCGGACGCCGCAGACCCTCGTCAACGGCGAGCTCATTGGCGGACGGGGGTTACCCGTCGGCGGGCCGAAGCCGGTTGTCCTCGCCTCTCGGGAGCCGCTGACGCGACCAGGCCTTCAGAAGTTCCTGACGACCGAGAATGCTCGGTCCAGGCAGCCGCGGATGTCGGCCTTGCCGCGCGCCTCGGTCCACTCGTCGATGCCGCAGGTGAACGCCGCCAGCGCCGCGGCCACGGTGACCCGGGCCGTGAGGTCCCGGGTGGGCCCCGGGGGCAGGCGCTTCGCCAGCACCTTGGCCAGCTCTCGCTCCCAGACGGACGCTTCTCGTAGCTCTTTCCGACCAGCGCGGGCGTCGCCTCGGCGAGCCGGGTCATGGTGAGCGCCCACTTGGGGTTGTCGTCGTAGT
>Ga0335083_10009837_pt1 | contig 11592 bp, 10 predicted proteins | sample Lox_Sample_42_FD_206716 | JGI IMG/M metagenome (GOLD analysis project Ga0335083, IMG submission 206716) | Soil microbial communities from Loxahatchee National Wildlife Refuge, Florida, United States - Lox_Sample_4.2 | ecosystem: Environmental > Terrestrial > Soil > Wetlands | place: USA... | reverse complement strand
GCAGCGACTTTTCCTTGCCGGGCTTGAGGTGGACGACGTTCACAGCACCACCTTGACCATCGGGTGCGAGGTCAGCGCCCGGTAGAGATCGTCGAGCTGCTCGCGGCTGGTGACCCAGACGGTCACGGTGAGCCCGAGGTAGTTGCCCTTGCTCGACGGACGCATCTCCATCTTGCCGGCGTGGAAGTCGGGGTCGAACTCCTGCACCAGCGTCACGATGGCCTCGGCAAAGCCCTCCTGCATCACGCCCATCACCTTGACGGGGAAATCGCAGGGGTATTCGATCAGCGACTCGCGCGATGCCGCGCTGCCATTGTCCTTGTCGGTTGTCATATTGCTTCTCCGGCCCGGTGGGCGCATGCCTGGCACGCGCCCACCGGGCAGTACTACCAGTCTTACTTACGCTTGAACCACAGCCGGATGGTGTCCCACAGGCGGCCGAAGAAGCCGGCCTCGGGCACTTCCTCCAGCGCCACCACCGGAAACTCGGCCACCTTGTTGGCGCCGTCCATCAGCTTGACCGTGCCGACCTGCTGGCCCGCCGCGACCGGCGCGATCAGCAGTTCCTGGCGTTCCAGCACCGGCTTCAGGCGGCCGCCCGTGCCCTTGGGCACGGTCACGAAGGTCTCGTCCTTCACGCCGATCTTGATGGTGCCGGTCTTGCCCTTGTAGATCTCGGGCGTGGCCAGCACCTGGTCCTTGTCGTACAGGCGCAGGGTGTCGTAGAACTGGAAGCCGTAGTTCAGGATCTTCAGGCTTTCCTGCGTACGGATCTGTTCCGACGTCGTGCCCAGCACGATCGACAGCAGGCGGCGCGAGCCGTTCGGCACGTTGGCCAGCGGCCGCTTGGCCGACGAGATCAGGCAGTAGCCGGCCGACTTGGTGTGGCCGGTCTTCACGCCGTCCACCGTCGGGTCGATGTACAGCAGGCGGTTGCGGTTCGGCTGCCTGATCTTGTTATAGGTGAACTCCTTTTCCGAGTACATCGAGTAGTACTCGGGGAAGTCCTTGATCAGCCGCGTGGTCAGCGTGGCGAGGTCCACCGCCGTGGTGTAGTGGTTCGGGTCGGGGATGCCGTCGGTGTTGGTGAAGTGGGTGTTCTTCAGGCCCATGCGCTGGGCGTCGCGGTTCATCATCGCCACGAAGCCTTCCTCCGAACCGCCCACGGCCTCGGCCAGCGCGAGCGCGGCGTCGTTGCCCGACTGGATGATCAGGCCGCGCAGCAGGTCGTGCACGGACACCGGCTTCTCCGGCTCGATGAACATGCGCGACTCATCGCTTTTCACCTTCAGCACGAGGCGGGTCGGCACCACGGTCTGTTCCAGCGTCAGGCGCTTTTCCCTCAGGGCCTCGAAGACGACGTAGGCGGTCATGAGCTTGGTCAGCGAGGCCGGCTCGATGCGCGCGTCGGCGTTGCCCGAGGCGAGCGCCTGGCCGCTGGTGACGTCATACAGCAGCCACGACTTGGCGTTGACCTGCGGCGCGGGCACGGCCTGCGCAAGCACGGCGGCCGGGGCGGCGGCAAGGGCGACAGCCGCCACCAGGGCGGCGGGCTGGAAAGGGCGCGACATGAAACTGTTCTGCATGGGGTTTCCGGTTCTGCGAATGAAGGGGACTGCGTGGGGAGGCTTCGGTGCGGGCCGTCTGATTGATCCGACTGGCCGCTCAGCGTTCCCACGCGTTGACGACGAGCTGCTTGATCAGGTGCAGCTTGCGGTGAAAGAAATGGTCGGCGCCGGGGATGACGATCACCGGCAGTTCCTGCGGGCGGGCCCAGTCGAACACGCTCTGCAGCGGCACGGTGTCGTCCTGCTCGCCATGGATGACGATGGTATCGGCCGGCACCTCGGCCACTTGCCAGCGGCTGGCGGCGGTGCCCACCAGGGCGAGGCGCTGCGCCGGCGTGCCGGCTTCGGCCAGCCGCCGCGCCACGTGGCTGACGACGAAGCTGCCGAAGGAGAAGCCGCCGAGCGCCAGCGGCAGCGTGGCCACGTCAGGCGACCACGCGGTCTGCTCGCGCATCCACGCGATGACGGCCAGCAGGTCGTCCTGCTCGCCGCGGCCCTCGTCGTGCACGCCCTCGCTCTTGCCCACGCCGCGGAAGTTCGGGCGCACCGTGGCATAGCCGAGCTGCACGAAGCTGCGCGCGAGGGTCTGCGCCACCTTGTTGTCCTTGGTGCCGGCGAAGAGCGGATGCGGATGCCCCACCAGCGCGATGCCGCGCGGGGCAGCCTGGGGCAGGTCGACGGAGAGGTCGATGGCGCCGGCCGGGCCGGTGATGATGCGTTCCTGGGTATGCGCGTTCATGGCGAGGGAGCGACGTGCGGAGCGGAAGGTGGAGCGAAAGGAAAACGAAAGGGAACGGGCAAATGGAAAGGAGGCGCTTGGCGGCGCCTCCGGTTCCGGGGATCCGGTTCAGCGGTTCATGTTGCCGGGGTGACCGGGGTCGGCGCGTCGCGGTCCACCATCAGGCGCTCGACCGGCTTGCCGTTCACCAGATGGCTGTCGATGATCTCGTCGATATCCTGCTTGTCGACATACGTGTACCAGATGGCCTCGGGATAGACCACCAGCACCGGGCCGAGTTCGCAGCGATTCAGGCAGCCCGCCTTGTTGATGCGCACGCGGCCCTCGCCCCCCTGGATGTGGAGTTCCTTGCAACGCTGCTTGGCGTATTCCTGCATCGCCTTGGCGTTGTGGTCGGCGCAGCAGGCTTCGCCGGCCTCGCGCTGGTTCAGGCAGAAGAAGACGTGGTGCTTGTAGTAGCTGCTCATGGCTGGTGGGAGGGTCCGTGCGTGCCGCGGCTGCATTGGCCGCCAGGGAAGGTCGGAATTATACGGGTTCGACCGGCCCGGTCCCGGCCCGCGGCGGGGTTTGCCGGGGCTTCGCGGGCGAGCCGCGGCGCGCCTGGCCGGCAGGTTGTGATGCCGGCATCATTTTTGCGGCCGGCGGCATTCCGGAAGTCCGGACGGCCGGATTCCGGATTTCCGGAAAGCCGGAGCCGCCCCGCATATCCTGGATCAAGAAATCCTTTGTATTCAAGGGGATACGTCATGCGCGCGTCGTGGCACAGCGATTGCGTAACAAGATATGACGCGCCGGCACCCCCGAACTGGCGCCAAATTCCATCACCGAGGACGACATCATGAGGAAACCCTTCTACAAGATCCTGTATGTGCAGGTTCTGTTCGCCATCTTCGTCGGTATCCTGCTCGGCCATTTCTGGCCGGCCACCGGCATCGAGATGAAGCCCCTGGGCGACGCCTTCATCAAGCTGATCAAGATGATCATCGGACCGATCATCTTCTGTACCGTGGTGTCGGGCATCGCCGGCATGCAGGACATGAAGAAGGTGGGCCGCGTGGGCGGCAAGGCGCTGCTCTACTTCGAGATCGTGTCGACCTTCGCGCTGCTGATCGGCCTCGGCGCCGGCCACCTGTTCCATCCGGGCGCGGGCTTCAACATCGACCCCGCCACGCTCGACACCAAGACCATCAGCGGCTACGTGTCGAAGGCGCACGGCCAGAGTACGGTCGAGTTCTTCATGCACATCCTGCCCGACACGATCTTCAGCGCGTTCGCCAACGGCGACATCCTGCAGATCCTGCTGGTCTCGATCTTCTTCGGCTCGGCGCTGGCCGCCGTGGGCGAGCGTGCCCGCGTGGTCTATGACCTGATCGAGCAGATCTCGAAGGTGTTCTTCCACATCGTCCACGTCATCACCAAGGTGGCCCCCATCGGCGCGTTCGGCGCCATGGCCTTCACCATCGGCAAGTACGGCCTGGGCTCGCTGATTCCGCTGCTGAAGCTGATCGGCACGTTCTACTTCACGGCCATCGTGTTCGTGGTGGGCGTGCTGGGCATCGTTGCCCGCCTGACCGGCTTCAACATCCTGCGCTTCATTTCCTACATCAAGGAAGAACTGCTGATCGTGCTCGGCACGAGTTCGTCGGAAGCCGCGCTGCCGCACCTGATGGAAAAGCTCGAGAAGCTCGGCTGCTCGAAGTCGGTGGTGGGCCTGGTCGTGCCGACCGGCTACTCGTTCAACCTCGATGGCACCAACATCTACATGACGCTGGCGGTGATCTTCATCGCGCAGGCCACCGGCATCGAGCTGACCCTGATGCAGCAGATCACCATCCTGGCCGTGGCCATGGTGACGTCGAAGGGCGCCAGCGGCGTGACCGGCGCGGGCTTCATCACGCTGGCCGCGACGCTGGCCGTGGTGCCGACCATCCCGGTGGCCGGCATGGTGCTGATCCTCGGCATCGACCGCTTCATGAGCGAGTGCCGCGCGCTGACCAACATCATCGGCAACGGCGTGGCCACCGTGGTGGTGTCGGCGTGGGAAAAGGAACTGGACCGCAACAAGCTGCGCGACGTCCTGCTCCACGGCGGCGGCAGCGTGACGGAATTCGATGAAGCCGCTACCCAGCAGGGCGCGCACTGACATGTCCCAGACCGCAGACGGCCCGCCCCCCGAGGCCGCCTGCCAGCGGGTATCATCGGCGCGACGTCCACAGCGCGCGCCGATGCTCCACTCCGACGATTTTCTTGCCGTCCACGATCCGGCGGCTGCCATGCCGGTGCATGCGCCCGGCAGCGGCCGCTGGCGCGGCTTCCTGGTGGCGCTTGCCGCCGGTCTGCTGGTCCTGTGCGCATTGACGTGGCTGGTTTCGCTGCAGCGCGGCATCGCCGGCCTGCAGGAAGCCACGGCCACCCGCGCCGAGCGTTACGCCGCCACCCTCGAAAGCACGCTCGACCGCTACGAATTCCTTCCCGCGCTGGTCGCGCTCCATCCCTTCGTCCACGACCTGCTCGACGCGCCGCGCGATGCCAGGCGCGTGGCCGCCGTGAACCGCTACCTCGCCGAGGTCAACACGCGGGCGCACGCTTCGGCCACCTACGTCATCGCCACCAACGGCCTCGCGCTGGCCGCCAGCAACTACGACCTGCCCGGCAGCTTCGTCGGTAGCGACTACCGCTTCCGTCCGTATTTCCAGATGGCCGTGCGCGGCGAACTGGGGCGCTTCTACGCCATCGGCATCACCAGCGACGAGCCCGGCTACTACATCGCCCAGCCGGTCCGGGCGAATGGCCAGGTGGTGGGTGTGGTCGTCGTCAAGCTCAACCTCGAATGGTTCCAGCAGGCCGGCGGCAGCACTGCCGAGCCGCTGATGGTGAGCGACCCGAACGGCGTGGTGTTCCTGTCTTCCGTTCCCGCCTGGCAATACCGCACGCTGCGTCCGCTGCCGGTTGCCCTGCGCGAGGAACTGGGCGCCACGCGCCAGTACCACGGCAAGGACGTCACGCCGCTGCCGCTGGAGCCGCTCTCCTCCCCGCCGATGCACTGGATGGCCGCCACCGTGCTGGACGGCGATGCGCGGCTCGTCGCCGTCGGCAGCGACGCCGGCACGCGGCCCGAGCGCTACCTGGAGATGTCGCGCGACGTCGGCAAGGCCGGCTGGACCCTGCACGTGATGGCGCCGCTGGAACCGGTCCTCGCCAGTGCGCGCAACGCGACCGTCGGCGCCGCGCTGGCCTACGCCTGCGTCTGCCTGCTGCTGGTCACCCTGCGCCAGCGCCGCCAGCGCGCGCTCGACATGCAATACAGCCGCAAGCTGCTCGAAGCCGCCTATGATCAGCTCGAACGCCGCGTGGAGGCGCGCACCGCCGACCTCATGGCGATCAACGAACAGCTCGAAGCCGAAGTGTCGGAGCGCACACGCGCCGAGAGCGAACTGCGCGCCGCCCAGGACGAACTCGTGCAGGCCAGCAAGCTCGCCGCGCTCGGGCAGATGGCGGCCGGCATCACCCATGAACTGAACCAGCCGCTGGCGGCGCTGCGCACCTTCTCCGACAACACCCGCGTGCTGCTGCAGCGCGGCCAGCTCGACGCCGCCGACGGCAACCTGTCGGCCATTGCCGACCTGACCGAGCGCATGGGAAAGATCACCGGCCAGCTCAAGCTCTTCGCCGGCAAGGCGCGGCCCCGGCCGCAGGCGGTGCCGGTGCGGCGCGCGGTCGACCGCGTGCTGGCGCTGATGCCGGCGCGGCTGCGCGCGGTGGCACTGGCGCTGGAAGGCTTCGACGACCATGCCGACGCCGCGGTGTGGGCCGACGAACTGAAGCTCGAACAGGTGCTGCTCAATCTCGTCGGCAACGCCTGCGACGCCATCGCCGCCGCAGGGCCGGCACAGGGCCGCATCACGCTGTCGCTGCAGGCCGACGCCGCCACCGTCACGATCACCGTGCGCGACAACGGCACCGGCATCGCGCCCGAAGCGCTGCCGCACCTGTTCGAGCCCTTCTTCACCACCAAGGAAATCGGCCAGGGCCTCGGCCTCGGGCTGGCGATCTCGTCGTCCATCGTGCGCGAGTTCGGCGGCCAGTTGGGCGCGGCCAATGCGGACGACGGCAGCGGCGCGGTCTTCACGCTGACGCTGCGCCGCGCCCCGGCGGCCTGACCGATCGACCCACCAAGCGAGCCCCCATGCCCACCATGCAAGACGGCCTGACCGTCCTCTTCGTCGAAGACGAACCCCTCGTGCGGCAGGCCACCGCGCAGAGCCTGGAGCTGGCGGGCTTCGCCGTGACCGCGCTGCCTTCGGCCGAGGCCGCCATGCCGCACCTGACCGCCGGCTTTCCTGGTGTGCTCGTGACCGACGTGCGCCTGGGCGGCGCCAGCGGCCTGGACCTCCTGCAGCATTGCCGCAATGTCGCGCCGGGCGTGCCCGTCATTCTCGTCACCGGCCACGGCGACATCACCATGGCCGTGCAGGCCATGCGCGAAGGCGCCTACGACTTCATCGAGAAGCCCTTCGGCGCCGAGCGCCTGACCGACACCGTGCGCCGCGCGCTCGAACGCCGCGCGCTCGAACTCGAGAACGTCGCGCTGCGGCGCGAACTGGCCGGGCCCGCGGCGGGCACCCGCATTATCGGCCGCTCGCCGGCCATCGCGACCGTGCGCGCGCTGGTGGCCAACGTCGCCAACACCGACGCGCCGGTGATGATCAACGGCGAGACCGGCACCGGCAAGGAACTCGTCGCGCGCAGCCTGCATGCGCTCTCCGCCCGCCGCGACGCGCCGTTCATCGCGCTCAACTGCGGCGCCGTGCCCGAGTCGATCTTCGAGAGCGAGATGTTCGGCCACGAGGCTGGGGCCTTCACCGGCGCCGGCAAGCGCCGCGTCGGCAAGCTGGAGCACGCCTCGGGCGGCACGCTGTTCCTCGACGAGATCGAGAGCATGCCGCTGGCGCTGCAGGTGAAACTGCTGCGCGTGCTGCAGGAAGGCACGCTGGAGCGGCTGGGGTCGAACGCCTCGGTGAAGATCGACGTGCGCATCGTTGCCGCGGCCAAGGGCGACATGGAGGCGCTGATCGCGCAGGGCGCCTTCCGGCAGGATCTCTACTACCGGCTCAACGTCGTCACCATCCCGCTGCCGCCGCTGCGCGAGCGGCGCGAGGACATCGTGCCGCTGTTCGAGCATTTCATGCTTGTAGCCGCGGTGCGCTACCAGCGTCCCGCACCGATCCTGTCCGAGTCGCAACGGCAGGCGTTGCTGCAACGCCCGTGGCCGGGCAACGTGCGCGAACTGCGCAATGCGGCCGACCGCTTCGTGCTGGGAGTGCCAGAGGGCGGCGCGGCTGGCAAGGCCGACCCCGCCGACGACACCGCGCCGCTGCGCGAACGCATGGAGCGCTACGAGCGCGCCGTGATCGCCGATGCCCTCGCACGCACCGGCGGCGCGGTCAGCCAGGCGGCCGACCTGCTGCAGGTCGGCAAGGCCACGCTATACGAAAAAATCAAGCGATACGGGCTCTAGCCGCGGGCTCCTCGGCCCTCTCACTGATTTCCCCCAAGCCCCTGCCATTGCGCAGGGGTTTTCTATTGCGTTGCCGCATCGCCGTCAAGGCGGCCACTGCCGGCCTGCCGCAGACTTTGCCCCGCGCCTCCCGTCTCATCTTCACCTGCTCCGTTGGAGATCGTATGAAATCGAAAGTCACGAGCCTCGACACCGTGGCCGGCGTGTTTCGGGACGGCATGTCCGTCATGTTCGGGGGATTCATGGGCGTGGGCACGCCGCCGCTGCTGATCCAGGCGCTGCTGGACTCCGGCGTGCGCGACCTCACGCTGATCGGCAATGACACCGCCTTCCCGGACCGCGGCGTCGGCCCGCTCATCGGCAGCGGCCGCGTGCGCCGCGTGATCGCCTCGCATATCGGCCTCAATCCCGAGACCGGCCGCCGCATGATGGCCGGCGAGATGGAAGTCGAACTGGTGCCGCAGGGCACGCTGATCGAGCGCATTCGCGCCGGCGGCGCCGGCCTCGGCGGCGTGCTCACCCCGACCGGCATCGGCACGGTGGTGGAGGAGGGCAAGCAGCGCCTGGCCATCGGCGGCAAGGACTACCTGCTCGAACTGCCGCTGCGCGCCGACCTTGCCCTGCTGCACGCGTGGGAGGGCGACCGCGCCGGCAACCTGTACTTCAGGCGCTCCACGCGCAACTTCAATCCCGTCATCGCGCTGGCCGCCGACTACGTGATGGCGCAGGTGGACAACCTCGTCGCCATCGGCGAGCTGGACCCGGACCGCGTGGCCACGCCCGCGGCGCTCGTGGATGCGGTGATCAAGAGCTGAGAGGTGAACCCATGCATGCAAAGGAACTGATCGCCCGCCGCGTGGCGCTCGAACTGAACGACGGCGATATCGTCAACCTCGGCATCGGCCTGCCGACGATGGTGGCCGACTACCTGCCCGAAGGCGTCAGCATCACGCTGCAATCCGAGAACGGCTTCCTCGGCCTCGGCCCGCTGCACGACACCGATCCCACGGTGTGCAACGCCGGCGGCCAGCCCTGCGGCATGGTGCCGGGCGCGGCCACCTTCGACAGCAGCTTCTCGTTCGCGCTGATCCGCGGCGGCCACGTGGATGCCTGCGTGCTCGGCGGCCTGCAGGTGGACGAAGGCGCCAATCTTGCCAACTGGATGGTGCCCGGCAAGATGGTGCCGGGCATGGGCGGGGCGATGGACCTCGTGGTCGGCTCGCGCAAGGTGATCGTCGCCATGGAGCATTGCGCCAGGGACGGCGGCGCCAAGATCCTGCCGCGCTGCACGCTGCCGCTGACGGCGGTCAACGTGGTGTCGATGATCGTGACGGAGCTGGGCGTGTTCGTCTTCGAGGAAGGAAAACTGACGCTGACGGAGCTGGCGCCGGGTGTCGAGCTGGCGACGGTCAGGGAGAAGACCGGCGCGGCGTTCGCTGTTGCGCCGGATTTGTGCACGATGCCGCTTGGCGTTTGAACAACCACCGTCGTCCCCGCGAAGGCGGGGACCCAGCGTCTTGTGACGGCGCGAGAGAGAAAGTCACTGGGCCCCCGCTTCCGCGGGGGCGACGGGAGGGCAACTCGGGGCCGTCAATCCGACGGCCCTCTGTCATTTCTACTTCCACATGTTCCGCATCCGCCCCGCAATATCCACCTGCGGCAGGTCCGCCTTCGCCGCCGGCCCGCCGGGCATCGGCGCCGGCGGCCACGCGCGGCTGTGGAAGTTCGGCATCACGCGGTTGGGGATGAAGCGCGTGCGCGAGGCGTAGACGTGGCGGTCGCCGAAGCCCACCTGGTTGTGCACGTAGAAGCGCTGCGGCACGATCACGTCGAGGTGGTCCTTCGCGCGCGTCATGGCGACGTAGAGCAGCCGGCGCTCTTCCTCGATCTCCTCGGTGGTGCCGGTGGCGAGGTCGGACGGCATGCAGCCGTCCACCGCGTTGAGCACATAGACGGCCTTCCACTCCTGGCCCTTGGCCGAATGGATGGTCGAGAGGATCAGGTAGTCCTCGTCGCGCAGCGGCACGCCGGATTCGTCGCTCGAGGCGCTGGGCGGGTCGAGCGTCAGTTCGGTCAGGAAGCGTTCGCGCGAAGCGTAGGTGGTGGCGATGCGCTCGAGCTGCTGCAGGTCGGCCTGGCGCGCGGCGGCATCGTCGTGCATGCGTTCGAGGTGGGGCAGGTACCACGCCAGTACCTGCTCGAAGGTCGACGGCCACGGCGCTTGCGGCGACATCAGCGCGCGCACCAGCGTCAGCAGTTCGTCCCAGGCCGGCGCGGCGGCGGGCGGGGCCTCGAAGGCTTCGAGCGCGAACAGCGGCTCGGTGGCCAGCGCGAGGGCGTCGAGCGCGCGCGCGGCGGTCTTGGGGCCGACGCCCGGCATCAGTTGCAGCGTGCGGAAGCCGGCCATGCGGTCGCGCGGGTTTTCCAGCCAGCGCATCACGCCCAGCAGGTCCTTGACGTGGGTCGATTCGAGGAACTTGAGTCCGCCGAACTTCACGAACGGAATGTTGCGCCGGGCCAGTTCGATCTCGAGCTGGGCGCTGTGGTCGGCGGCACGGAACAGCACCGCCTGCGACATCAGCGAAAGCCCGGTCTCGCGCCGCGCGAGCACCTGTTCCACCACGAAGCGCGCCTGGTCGGCCTCGTCGTTGACCACCACGATGCCCGGCTTTTCCGCCGAGGTCCGCTCGGACCACAGGTCCTTCGTATAGCGTTCGGCGGCCAGCCCGATCACCGCATTCGCCGCCTGCAGGATCGGCTGCGTCGAACGGTAGTTCTGCGACAGCGTGACCATGCCCGCCGGCGGCGTGAACTGCTGCGGGAAGTCGAGGATGTTGCGCACGGTGGCGCCGCGGAAGGCGTAGATCGACTGGGCGTCGTCGCCCACCACGGTCAGGCCGCGGCCGTCGGGCTTGAGCGCGAGCAGGATCGACGCCTGCAGCGCGTTGGTGTCCTGGTATTCGTCCACCAGCACGTGGTCGAAGCGCGCGCCCATGTCCTGCGCCAGCGCGGGCTCTGTCAGCGATTGGGCCCAGTAGAGCAGCAGGTCGTCGTAGTCGAGCACATGCTGCTTCTGCTTGGCCTCGACATAGCCGGCGAAGAGCGACTTCAGCGCGTCGGCCCACATCGCGTAGCGCGGGAACTGCGTCTTCAGCACGAGTTCGAGCGGCAACTGCGTGTTGACCACGCGCGAGTAGATGGCGAGGCAGGTCTCCTTGCGCGGGAAGCGCGAGGCCGTCTCCGACAGGCCGAGGTCGTGCCGCACCACGTGCATCAGGTCGGCCGAATCGCCCCGGTCGGCAATGGTGAAGGCCGGCGACAGCCCCAGCGTCTCCGCGTACTCGCGCAGCAGCCGGGCGCCGATGGCGTGGAAGGTGCCCGACCATTGCAGCGCCGCCCGGCCCGCGCCGGACTGCAGCCCGAGCGCCTGGTCGACGATGCGCTCCACGCGCCGCCCCATCTCCGCCGCCGCCCGCCGCGAGAAGGTCAGCAGCAGGATGCGGCGCGGGTCGGCCCCGCCCAGCACGAGATGGGCCACGCGGTGCGCCAGCGTGTTGGTCTTGCCCGACCCGGCGCCGGCAATGACGAGGAGCGGCCCGCTGCCATGCTCCGCCGCGCGCCGCTGGTCTGGATTGAGCTTGTCGAGATAGGTGGCCACGGGCGAATCAACCGGTCACGGCATCGACGGCAGGAAACATGATTCATGTTTTGTTCGCAATTGCTTGCATATGTCTTACCGGGACAGGCGGCGCCAGGGCGCTTTTCCG
>Ga0335083_10009832_pt1 | contig 11593 bp, 7 predicted proteins | sample Lox_Sample_42_FD_206716 | JGI IMG/M metagenome (GOLD analysis project Ga0335083, IMG submission 206716) | Soil microbial communities from Loxahatchee National Wildlife Refuge, Florida, United States - Lox_Sample_4.2 | ecosystem: Environmental > Terrestrial > Soil > Wetlands | place: USA: Florida... | reverse complement strand
GAAACGCAGGATAGCTTTGCTGTCGCCCGCCGATCCCAGGCGCTGGAAGATCCAGTGTTTCACGCTGGTTTTGTTGGAGGGACCGATCACTTCGAGCGTGCCTTCATATTCGAGCGACTTGGAGCGCGCACGGTTCTGCGATTCGGTGACGATCTGCCGCGCGTCCTGTGCAGCCGCAGTCGCAGCGGCGACGAGACAACAGGCGATCAATCTATTCATATTCGAGCGCTTCCACCAGCGATCCGCGCACCGCCGTTTCGCCCGGCCCGATCGCCGATAGAAAAGCGACCGCCAGGATCACCGGCAGCAGCGCCAGCGCGATTTGATAGGGATACTCGTATCCCAGGCGCAGGCCCGCGATGTCTTCGGCCACGATTTTCAAGCTGAAGTAAAGCTGCAGCGCTCCGAAAGCCAGGCCTAGGATGAGGCCGATGGCCGCAATCGAAAGCGCTTCCAGCCAGATGGTATGCCGGATCTGTTGGCGCAGCCCGCCCACCGCTTGCAGCACGCCCAGTTCGCACCGACGGTCGGTGATCGAAACCGTCAGCGTGTTGACGATGCCCAAAATCGCGACCAGAACCGCGACTGCGATCTGGACGTAGGTGATGCCGAACCACTGATCGGTCAGTCGCAGGATGTAGCTCCTCACGTCGCGGTTGGTGAGAACGAACAGGCGCCGGTCTGCGCCAAATGTTTCCAGGATTCGCCGCTTCACGTCAGCTTCCGACGCGCCCGGCGCAAGATACAAGCGAAAGATGTTCAAGCTGTCGTCGTTCCAGTAGCGCCGGTACAGGCTGCGGTCCATCAGGATGCTGCCCTCCTGATCCGAATAGTCGGTCACGATGCCGGCGATAGGCAAATGCAGCACTCCGCGCGGGCTCGGAATATCGATCACATCGCCCAGTTTGTAGCCGCGCAGCAGCGCGAAATTCTCGGAAGCCAGAAGAGCCCGGCCTTGCGCGGCCTCTTCAAACATGCGCTTCGGATCTCCGGCCACCGGCGGGAGGGCGGCACGTTGCATCACCGACTTCACGTCGGCCGCCACGAACAGAATGGGCGTGCCGCGCACTTCAATACGCGCGTCGCGCACGCCCTGCACGTCGGCGATACCGGGAATCGCCTCGAGGTCGCGCTCCATCGAAGCCGGGAAGCGGAAATCGCGCGAGGTGAGGCTTTCCGACGGCGTCACAAAAAGATCCGGGTTCAGTGCCACGTTCAGCCATTTGAAAATGGAATCGTAACTGGCGCGAGTCAGGCCGCCCAGCGCCACTACCAATGCCAGCGAGAACATCAGCGCTGCCACGGCGCCCGAAGTCCGGCGCGGTGCTTGCAACAAGCTGTCGGCCGCCAAGGTTCCTTCCACCGGACGCAGCCATTGGAGTAAAGGCCGCAAGATCCGCGCCACCCACTGAGCCAGCGATGGCGTCAGCAGCAGCACCGCGAGCACCGCCAGCGCATCGCCCAGGTAAGCCAGCAGGTGATTCTTGCTCAACACGCAAGCCAGCGCGGGAAGGGCAAGCACCAACGCGGCGATACGGCGCGCGCGATTTTCGCCCGCGCTCAATTGCTGATATTTCCCCTTCTGCAAAGCCTGCACCGGATCCACTCGCGCCGCGCCGCGTGCCGGAACGAACGCCGCCACCACGCTGGTGATGACGCCCAGCACCACGGCGAACAGCATCAGCTTCGGATCGGTGGAGATCTCTTCAGCCCGTTGCGCGATCCCGTAGACTTCGCCCAGCAGCGCACCGATGTACCCGGTCATCGCGCGCGCGATCGCGATGCCGAGCAGCAATCCGAGGCACGAACCGAACAATCCCGCGACCACGCTTTCGGACAGAAAAATGGTGCGAATCTGGCCGCGCGTTGCGCCCAGCGCGCGCAGAATGCCGATCTCCGAGCGGCGCTGCGCGACCGCGATTTGGAATGTGTTGTAGATGATGAACATTCCGATGAACAATGCAAAGGCGCTGGTGATGTCGGCGGTCAGCGAGTAAACGTGCGAAATGGATTCGAACTGCTGGCCGCGCGCCGAAGGCTCTTCCACCTGAAATCCGGAGCCCAGCAGCGCCTGGACTTTCCTCCGCACCTCGTCCACGCCGGCGCCTGGCTTCACGGCAATATCGATGCGGTCGAATTTGCGGCCGCGGCCGAAAACTTTCTGCGCCGCGTAAACATCCATGATGGCAAGGTTGCCGCCGAACGCGCTGGTCAATCCGCTGGATTTCATGATGCCCCGGACGGTGAAACGCTTCTCGCCTTCCATGGTTTTCATCGGAACCGTCGAGTCGAGGGCCAGATGGTTCTCGCGCGCAAAGCTTTCGGTGACCATCAGCGAATCCGGCTGGGCCAGGAAAACCAACGGATCTTCGATAATGGCCTGGTCGCCGCTTGCGAGATCGTAGTCGCGCAGGGCACGGTCACCGGTCATGTCGACACCCAGAATAAGCAGGTTGCCCTGACCCTCGAGTCCGGTGCTCACCACCGCTTGGATCACCGGGACCGCGACGCGAATCTGAGGAATCGATTGCACGCGCTCCAGAACATTTTCGTCGAATCCCGTCTCTCCCGCCAAAACTTGCAACTGCGTCGCGCCCGCGATTCGGTCCACCGTCTGCCGGAACGCGTACAGTACGGATTGATTGGCGGTGTGCATGCCGACGAACACCGCAACGCCGAGCACGATGCCCGCGATGGTCAGCAGCCAGCGCAGACGGTGCCTGCGCGCGTAGGGCCAGCTAATGAGCTTGAGCAGAATCATGCAGGGGCGCACCGAATTTGCCGGCGCGATCTTCCTCAATCCGGCCGTCGCACAGCGCCACCACGCGCGCGCAGCTTTCGGCCACATGCGCATCGTGGGTGACAATCAACACCGTGGCTCCCAGGCGCTGGTGCAGGCCGCGAATCAGCTTCAAAATGTCGGCGCCCGTATGAGTATCCAGATTGCCGGTGGGCTCGTCGGCCAGCAGCACCGGAGGGTAGACGGAAAGCGCGCGGGCGATGGCGCAGCGTTGTCGTTCGCCGCCTGAAAGCTCGTCCGGCAAGTGTGCCATGCGATGCGACAGCCCTACCAGTTCCAGCAGCTCGCGGGCGCGCTCGTCGATCTGCTTTTTCGGCCAACCACGCAGGTGCAGCGGCATGGCCACGTTTTCGCCGCAACTGAGCGTCGGCAGCAAGTTGAAGAATTGAAAAATGAATCCAATCTTATCGCGGCGCAGGCGCGTCAGCTCGTCGTCCGAGAGGCCGCTCAGCCGCCGGCCATCCACTTCGATTTCGCCCGAAGTCGCGGTGTCCAGGCCGCCAATGAGGTTCAGCAGCGTCGATTTGCCGGAGCCGGAAGGTCCGACAATGGCGACCATCTCGCCGCGCGCGATTTCTAGATCCACCGCATCGAGCGCGGTGACCTGATTTTTCCCCTGAAAGATTTTGCTGACGTGAGCGAGTCGAATCACCTATTAGCTATCATGTCTTATCGCGGCACAACTCTGCACATGCGCATAGGAATCGACGCCGGGGGTACGTTCACCGATTTCATTGTGTACCACGACGATGGGCGGCTGGAGACGTTCAAGCTGCGCTCGAATCCGCGATCGCCGGCCAGCGTGATTCTGGCGGGACTCGCGCTGGCGGCCGGCTCGCGTAAGGCCGAGGTGATTCATGGCTCAACGGTCGCCACCAATGCACTGCTGGAGCGCAAAGGCGTCCGCACGGCGCTGGTGACCACGGCCGGTTTTGAAGACGTGATTCATATCGGGCGGCAGAATCGTCCCGAACTATATAACCTGACGCCACAACTAAAGGTTCCCATCATCCCGCGGGAAATGTGTTTCGGAGTGCGCGAGCGTGCCTGGTTCGACGGAACCATCGCGGAGAAACCGCGCCGAAGCGAATTGGCGCGATTGAAAAAGCGATTGAAACGCGCGCGCGTCGAGTCGATCGCCATTTGCTTTTTGCACGCCTACCGCATGCCGGCGAACGAGAAGGCAGTGGCCGAAGCGCTGGAGGGGCTGGGCTACTTGTGCTGCTCGCACGATGTGTGTCCCGAATTTCGCGAGTACGAGCGCTCCTCGACCACATTGATCAACGCCTACGTCGGGCCGCTGATGGACCGCTACCTGGGCGAGCTGGAAGTCGCGAGCCGCCACGCGATCTCGATCATGCAATCGAACGGCGGGTTCATGTCCACGCGCGAGGCGCGGCGGCATGCCATTCGCACCGTGCTGTCGGGACCCGCGGGCGGCGTCATCGGCGCATTGGAAGCCGGGCGCCTCGCGGGATTCACGCACATTCTCGGATTCGACATGGGCGGCACCTCGACCGATGTCAGCCTGTGCGATGGCGTCCCGCGCGAAACCATGGAGGCCTCCATCGACGGCTTTCCGGTGCGTGTCCCGATGCTGGATATTCATACCGTGGGCGCGGGCGGCGGATCGATCGCGCGCGTGGATGAAGGCGGATTGCTGCGCGTAGGGCCGGAGAGCGCGGGTGCGGATCCAGGTCCGGCATGCTATGGAATCGGCGACCGACCGACAGTTACGGATGCACACGTGGTGCTGGGCCGGATCGCGTCGGATCAACTGGTGGGCGGCGAGATGCATCTGGATGTCCGACGCGCCGCGGCGGCCATCGATTCCGTCGCGCGCGAATTGAAGATCAGCCGCATAGCGGCAGCGGCGGGAATTGTGCGGGTGGCCAATGCAAACATGGAGCGGGCGATCCGCGTTGTCTCAGTCGAGCGCGGCCACGATCCCCGCGATTTCACGCTGATCGCCTTCGGAGGCTGCGGCGGACTGCATGCCTGCGAGATGGCGGGCGAGCTGGGCATTCGCACAGTGCTGGTCCCCGAACATGCCGGCGCACTGTCGGCGCTGGGCATGTTGATCGCCGATCGCGTCCGTGACTACGCGGCGGGCGTTTTGAACCGGCCGGATATCGAGCGCGAATTCGAGCGCCTGGAAAGCGCCGCGCGCAAGCAGCAGCGCCGAGCCGAGCTAGTGCGGTCGGCCGACATTCGCTACGCGGGCCAGAGCTACGAATTGACGGTTCCATGGCAGCCGGCCAATCCCGCCCGGCCGTTCCATCGCGAGCACCAGCGCGTGTATGGATATGCGAATCCCGGGCGTCCCATCGAGATCGTCACCATTCGAGTGCGCGCCAGGTCGCGTGTTGCAAAGCCCAAGCTGGCGCGCCGCCGGGAAAAGAACGCAGCGGCAAAGCCAACTCTGCGCCGTATCTACACGGCGGGCGCATGGCGCCAGACACCCGTCTTTACGCGGGCCAATATGTCCAATCAGACGCAGCGCGGTCCGGCGCTGGTGATCGACTACGGCTCCACGACTTTGATTCCACCCGGCTGGCGATTCGCGCTGGATAAAAACGGCACGCTGCGCGCGTGGCGCTAGTCTTCGCCTGACGCCCTACTGCGACGCCCCCACCGTGATGTACCCTCCGGATGACGACGCCGCGCCGCCGATCGTGATTATCAACGCCTGGTCGCCAGGCGGAATATTGGCCGGCACCTGAATATTCACTTGGTACACGCCCGCGTTTTGGGTGACGCCAACATACAGAATGTCGGAGGGATCCAGAGTAACGCCGCCGAACGAAATCGTGAACGGCGACGTGATCTGAGCCTGCGTATTCGGAAGCTCTCCCGGTGCGAACGACGGGTTGGTATCGCCAAAGCCGGTGGCATAAAGCGTAAGATAGTCGCCCGGATTCGCGGGCGTGAAGTTTCCTCCACTAATCAGCCCCGGTGCCCCAATGTACGCACCCGTCAGCGCGTTCAGCGCCGCGATGGCGTTGTGGCCGTTGGAGGTGTGGGTGAAGTAGAAGAACTCCGGCGCCGCCGGCTGCACCTGCACCGTGACAGTGGCGCTGTTCTGGGCTTGCTGAGTATCGCATTGCGTGATCACCTGGACGTTTACCGAGCCCGGCCCCACCTGCGGGACTTGCAGGTTGATCTGATTCGAATAAACCGCGAAGATCGGCGCGCGCTGGGTACCGAAGAGAACGCAAACGCCTCCGAAAACGGTCGGTACTTTGCCGTCGACCAAATCGGAGGGACCAATCTGAAGAGCGGTTCCCGCGGGCGCGAATTGGCTGCCGAAAATACTGGCGATGGAATTCACCGCCAGAGCGGTAACCGCGGGCGTGCTCAATCCGGCGCTCTCAACGCCTCCGGTGGAGATGGCCGGCGCGTTGGGCGACGTCACGTTCAACGAAAAACTCACGCTGGGAATTCCGTTCACCGCGGCGGTAATAGTCACAGCGCCGGCGGCGTTGGCCCCGAGTGTGACGCTGGTGCTGGCGGTGCCGTCATTCCGCGTAATCGCGGGAGACAGCGTTGCGGCCGAGCTGGGCGTGGCCGAGAAAGCGACGATCACACCCGCGACGCCGGCGCCCTTGCGATCGGTTACCTGCACTACGAGCGGCGATTTCAAGACTGTCCCGGCCCCACCTTGTTGGCCGTTTCCACTGACGATGCTCAGCGCTGCCGGCGCGACGGGCGCGGGAACCAATTTGCGAATTCGATCGTTGAGAGTGTCGGTGACATAAACGCTGCCCTGCGCATCTACCGCAACCCTGGTTGGATCGATCTGCGCGGCAATGGCAGGTCCGCCATCTCCGCTGCTGGGATATAATCCGCCATTCCCCGCTATGGTGGTGATCAATCCACTCGCGGTGATGCGGCGAACGACGGAGTTTCCAAAGTCCGCAATGTAAAGGTTCCCGTTTGTGTCGACGGCTACACCCTCGGGCGCGTTAAGCTGAGCCGCCGTTGCTAGACCACCATCCCCGCTGTAGCCCGGCATTCCCGTGCCGGCCACAGTCGTGATGTTGCCGTTGGGCGAGATCATGCGGATGCGGTTATTGATCTTATCGGCAACATAGAGATTGCCCAGGCTGTCAACGGCAACGTCGTAGGGATCCATGCCGGCATTCTTGGCCGGACCATTGTCGCCGGAGAAGACGGGTTTGCCGTTCCCCGCGATAGTATTGATGATGCCCGCCAGCGTCACCATGCGAATGCGGCTATGTGTGTTGTCGGTTAGATAGACGTTCCCGGCCAAGTCTACCGCAACGCCAGTGGGCTGGCTGATGGCCGCCATGGATCCCTGGGCTGTGTCTCCGGTGTAGCCGTCGATGCCGTTGCCGGCCACAACTGTAGTGACATTGGCGGGCGTGATTTTCAGCACGCGCGGCTCGGTATCTGAAACGTAGAAATTGCCCAGATGATCGACGGCCACCGCGAGTGGCGTGGCCAGGGGCTGCAATTGGCCGAACGGCGTAATGCTCCCGCCCAGGGAGAAACGGCGCGCTTCGTAGTTCTCCGTATCCGCTACCACGATATTGCGCGATCCGTCTATCGCTAGCCCGGCGGGAAGATTCAGAAACGCCGAGGTCGCCGCTCCGCCATCGCCGATGGTGGTTCCAGCCACGGTCGTGATGAGAGAGCTGGTTACTTTACGAACCCGCCCATTTCCGAAGTCGGCCACCAGCAGATCATGCGCGGCGTCCAACGCCAAGCCGAAAGGTTCGTTCAGTTCGGCGGCCGCCGGCGGACCCTGGTCGCCCGAAAATCCCTGGCTGCCGTTCCCCGCGGCTCCGAAAATGAAATGACTTTGTAAATCTACTTTTCGAACTCGATTCAAGTTCCAATCGGATAGGTACAAGTCGCCATTGCCATCCAGGACAATGCCGGCCGGACTAAGGACCGCTTGCCGGGCGTCCACGCCGTCGACGATGTAACCGTAATCTCCGCTTCCGGCGACGGTGCTGATCGCGCCGGTCGGGTCAATTTGCAGGACGTAAGAGTAGTTGGCGATGTAGACATTACCAGAGGCATCCACGGCGACACCGGTGGGAAAATCGATCGAAGTATTGATGGCGGAGCTGCTATCTCCGGAATAGGTCGTTTGCCCGTTGCCGGCGATGGTGGTGATGATTCCTTTCGTATCCACTTTGCGCACGCGGCAGTTGGGTCCGTCGGCGATGTAGAGATTGCCTTGAGAGTCAACGGCGACGGCGAAGGGCACCACTTGCGCTGAGATCGCCGCCGATTTGTCGCCTGAAAAGCCGGCCGTTCCGTTGCCGGCGACGGTATTGATGGTGCCGTCCGGAGAGACGCGCCGCACGACGAAATTGCCGAAATCCGCGATGTAGACGTTGCCTTTCGAATCTATGGCGATGCCCGTAGGAAAACTCAGCTCGGCGTCGGTGGCCTTACCGCGGTCGCCAGAGTATCCAGGAAGCCCATTGCCAGCAAACGTAGTGATGATTCCGGAAGGCGAGACTTTTCTGACCCGGTTGTCGAACCAGTCCGCAATTAAGAGGTTTCCAGCGCTGTCCAGCACGACGCCGGCGGGAGAACGCAGCGGCGCCGAGATGGCGGGATGGCCGTCCAACAGGCGGTCGGTGCCAGCAATGGTGGTAATGGTGTAGGGTTGAGCACTGAGCGAAGGAGCAATCCCGAACAGCATGCACACCCCGAGCAAGGTCAACTCAAACGTATGGACAGTTTTCTGCGAATGGAGTCTAAGTCTTCCCAGCGGAATATTGGCTTGGTGGTTCGTCACGGCTAAGATTAAAATCGTAATTGAATTCCCAAGATTGTCAAGAGCGGCTTGATAACAACTCTGTAACTTTGATGGCGATTCGACGACTTTTAAAATGCCCCAGCAGCCGATCCTGTTCTGTTTCCAGAACAGGCCTGCGTTAAGTTATTGAATTTAAGTAATTCCGATATCTTAAGAACCCGGGGAGATTGGTCGGTCTCTGTTCTGAAACCAGAACAACACCGGGTGGGAAAACTGTATGTTGTGGCGATGCTCGAGAAACGGGCAACTGACCTGTATGTGGTGTTTGCTTGTGCGCGGCCATCACCTCTAGACTGGTTATGGCGGCGGGGCAAAGTTGGGCCCTTAGCTCAGCGGTTAGAGCAGCGGACTCATAATCCGTTGGTCGAAGGTTCAAATCCTTCAGGGCCCACCACAATCGTCCGGACTGTTTTCCCGATCTCTTCTCACTGTTACATCCGAAAGCAGGCCAGCCAGTTCAGCCTCTTAACGCAAGAGGGCTGCGCCACATCATGTGCCAAGACGGGGAGCCGAGCTCCGGGATTCACACACTGTCGATACGCTGGTTTTGGCTGCTCGCCGCGGCAGCCGCAGGACCTGCCTTACTCGGCCAAACAGATCCGGCTCTCCCGGCCAAGAATAGCTCCAGCAGCGCAACTCAATCCATCACGGGAAAGGAGCGTGCTGCATGGGCCCTTCGCAGCACCTTCGGCCCGGCTAGCTTGCTGGGCGGTGCATTCAGTTCCGGCTGGGGCACGGTATTCAACACGCCGCGCGAATACGGCACGCATTGGGAAGGATTCGGCGATCGCTATGGGATGCGCCTCACGGGTATCGCCACCAGCAACACCATGGAGGCCGGCCTGGGTGCAATCTGGGGCGAGGATCCGCGGTATTTCAGAGCTAGCGGTGAAAGCTTTCCCGCGCGGCTGGGCCACGTCGTCAAGATGGCTTTTCTGGCGCAGAACAAGGACGGGCGCAGCATGCCCGCTTTCGCCCGTTACGCGGCGATCACAGGCAGCAGCTACCTCTCGAACACCTGGCGTGTGGATAGCGATGCGACTCTGAGTCGAGCGACGATCCGCGTCGGGTTGGGATTTCTGGGGCGCATCGCCGGCAACGCTTGGGACGAGTTCTGGCCGGACGTGAAAGGAAGGATCTCTCGAAAATCAGACCAGCCATCGGGCGCATCGGCTCTTCTGCACGACTAAGAGGCGGCGCCTACCAGCTATCCTTAGAGATCGGATGACGAACCTGGAGTTTACGCCTCTGGTGTTTGCGATCTCGGCCGTAGCGGGCCTATTGGGCGCACTGACCGGGCTGGGCGGCGGCGTAGTGGTAACACCCGCTCTGACGCTGCTGCTGGGCGTCGACATACGCTACGCCATCGGCGCCTCGCTAGTCTCTGTGATCGCCACCTCGTCGGGCGCCGCCGCAGCCTACGTACGCGAAGGATATTCGAACATTCGCATCGGAATGTTTTTGGAGATTGCCACCACCATTGGCGCCGTTGTGGGCGCCTACCTTGCTACTCGCACACCGACGGCGATACTGGGCATCATCTTCGGCGTAGTGCTGCTCCACTCGGCCTGGATGTCCACCCGCGGCCGTCCCCGGGACACTTCGGGCAAAGAGGACCCGCTCGCCCGGCGTTTCAAGCTGAACGGCAGCTATCCCGGCGAACATGGGAAAAAGAGCTATCAGGTGACGCACGTCCAGGCTGGCTTTTCCCTGATGTTCGGAGCCGGCACGCTGTCGGGATTGCTGGGCATCGGTTCCGGCGCTCTCAAGGTAATCGCAATGGATCAGATCATGCGGATTCCCTTTAAAGTGTCCACCACCACCAGCAATTTCATGATCGGCGTAACGGCGGCGGCGAGCGCCGGCATTTACTTGAGCCGTGGCTATATCGAGCCGGTGCTGGCGATGCCCGTGATGCTGGGAGTACTGGCAGGGTCGCTGATCGGCGCCAGGCAATTGGTGGGTGCGCGCGTGCGCGTGCTGCGCTGGATTTTTGCCCTAGCAGTAGGAGCAATGGCCATCGAGATGATCGTGAACGGAGCGCGGCAAATCTGATGGAAAGCTGGAACGACGAACGGCTGGAGAAGGTCGTCAGCATGTTGCTGATTTCGGGCGTTTCCCTAGCGGCGGTGGTGGTGCTGTTGGGCGGCGTCTGCTTCTTGTGGCAGCACGGCAACGACCATCCGGATTATCATGTCTTCCACGGCGTGGAGCAACAGTACCGCAGCATTCGAGGGGTGTTGGAAGCCGCACGCCCATCCGATTGCCGCGGCGTCATTCAGTTGGGACTGATTCTGCTGATCTGTACACCCATCGCACGAGTGGCCTTTTCGATGCTGGGCTTCCTACTGGAGCGCGATCGAACCTACGTCGTGCTAACCGTCATCGTGCTGGCAATTTTGGTCTACGGTCTGGTGGGGCCGCATTAGGCGCGGCGCGCCTTCCTAAAACAATTTCGCGATGGAGCGCTGCAGCTCTTTGAAGATCTGGTCCGGGCTCTTGGCGGCGTCGACGACCACGAAGTTGTAGCGCTTGGACATGCGGTCCAGAGCGCGAATGACGCGCGCCTGATAGCGCACGAAGCTGTCGTGCATATCGGCGCCAAAGCGCATGTCCATGCCGCTTTCCCAGTGATCGAAGGAGCCGCGGCCGAGCACCACGCGAGTCACCAGGTCGCGCACCTCGGCGCGCAGGTAGTAGATGGCGTGCGGTACCAGGGCGAACGACGCCACGCGCTCGATCCAGGAGCGATCTTCGTTGCGTGCAATAGCGCGGGCCATGAGCGAATAGATGTAGCGGTCCGTCAGCACCACGAATCCGGCGCGCAACGCAGGGACGATCTCGTTCTCCAAACGGTCGGCAAAGTCGGTGGCGTAGAACAGCGTCATAGTCACCGGACCCAACAGGTTGCCTTCCTTGGCCTGCGAGATGCCTTTGCCCGCCAGCGCTCCCCGTGCCAGGCCGGTGTCGAGCACGGCGTGTCCCTCGTGTTC
>Ga0335083_10009831_pt1 | contig 11594 bp, 8 predicted proteins | sample Lox_Sample_42_FD_206716 | JGI IMG/M metagenome (GOLD analysis project Ga0335083, IMG submission 206716) | Soil microbial communities from Loxahatchee National Wildlife Refuge, Florida, United States - Lox_Sample_4.2 | ecosystem: Environmental > Terrestrial > Soil > Wetlands | place: USA: Florida... | reverse complement strand
GGGTGTGCTGTGCCACCACTGGGCGATGACCGCCACCGCGCCGGCGATGATGACCGCCAGCACGCCGCGCGGGCCGACCCGGGCGGGGCGGTTCCCGGGCCGGACGGGGGCCGGTCTCGCCTGCGGACGGCGGGACGGACCGGGACGGGACCCCGCGGGCGCCTGTCTCGGCCCCGGGTACGTCTCCGCACCGGAATGGCGAGCCGGGCCGGATCGCCTGGCGACGCTGGTCACCCGTACCTCCCCTTAGGACGGCCTAGCTGGATCGTATGCTCACCCGAGGAGAATGGTCCCATTCTGGATCTTGACGGGCTGGATGTGCCGCTGATGCTCTCGGGTCACAGCAGGCCTCCGCGCACGGTCAGGATTTCTCGCCCTCGTCTCTCCCCTAGTAACGACCACGTAGCGCGATCCCGCACGGTTCAGTCCGCTCTCGTAAGCGCTTCGTAATCGGGCCGCCGGCCCGTGTCAACACAAGTTGACACAAATCCAGTGTCAACATAGATTGACAACATGGACAACGCACCCGCCTTGGCGGCCGCGGCGGACAGCTCGGACCCGCGCACCGGGCTCCGGGCCGTCGCCGCGCTCCGCAGGCTGCTCGAGCAGCTCGAGGCGCTCCAGGTGGACAACGCACGGAAGAACGGCTGGTCCTGGCAGGAGATCGCGGAGATCCTCGGCGTATCCCGGCAGGCCGTCCACAAGAAGCACGCGCGCCGCTCAGACGGCTATCCCGCCCGCCGCGCGCGGCTGCGCTGATACCGAGGAGACAGCGAGGATGTTCGAGCGATTCACCGACAAGGCCCGGACGGTCGTGATCCTGGCCAAGGGCAAAGCCGCCGAGCGCGGCGACCAGATCCGCCCGGTGTACATGCTGTACGCGCTGACGTCCGGGGACGGCGTGGCGGCCCGGGTGCTGGCCAGCCTGGGCGTGGACGCGGCCGCGGTCGAGCGCCAGCTGGACCGCACGGCGCCGCGGGGCAACCCGCTCGAGGGCGAGGCGACCAGCGGCGACGCCGAGGCCCTGGCCACGATCGGCATCGACCTGGACGAGATCAGGCGCAGAATCGAGGAGAGCTTCGGGCCCGGCACGCTCGAGCACCTGCCGCTGGCGGACCAGGGCTCGCTCAACCGGACCGGGCGGATGATGCTGACCCGGGAAGCCAGGCAGACGCTGGCGCGCTCGCTGAAGGAAGCCCGGGCCCTGCATCACAGCTACATCGGCACCGAACATCTGCTGCTCGGCCTGCTGAGCGTGGCCGAAGGCAACCCGCGCGGGGACTTCATCCCAGAAACCCTCGATACCCTCCGTGATCTGGGCATCGATCCGGCGCAGGCGCGGCAGCGCGTGCTCGATGAGCTGCGGCACGCCCCCGCGTAACCGGCTCTGCGGCCGCCCGCCCGGCCGGCGGGCGGCACTTACCTCCTGGATAGGTTTTGCTGACTACCAGGACAGGACATATTGACTGTACGGAGAGTATCTAACTGACTACATAGAGCCATAACCTGTCACTGGGGACATCACGGATAGGATATGGACAAATGCTCAGAGTAAGCGACGTTTGGGAGCGAGCCCTTCACGCACCCGCCATGGCCGTCGCCAACGCGGGAGACGTCATCGTCATCCGCTCCGGCGGCAGCTATGACGGCAAGCAGGGCGTCTGCCTGGCCACCGGCATAAGCAGCCGGTCCGCGGGCTCCCAGGCGCTGTGCCTGCATCTGGTGACGATTCCCCCGGGGACCCGCGGCGTGCCGCACGTCCACGACGGGCATGAGTCCGCCATCTACACCGTCAGCGGCGAAACGGAGGTCTGGCACGGCGAAGGCCTGCTGCAGCGGACGGTGGTCCACGCCGGGGACTTCATGTACGTCCCGCCGGGCATCCCGCATCTCCCGGTGAACCGCAGCGACGTCATGACAGTGGCCGTGGTGGCCCGCACCGACCCCGAGGAGCAGGAGAGCGTGGTCACCATGAAGCTGCCGCCGCACCTCGCCGAGTTGGACGCCTTCCCCATCGCCAGCCAGTGACCCGGCCCAGATAAGCCAGCAGAGCCAGATAACCCCAGAACAGCCAGCATCACGCGGCGGCCGCGGCTGAAGAGCCGCTTCCTGCCAGCCGGGCCGCCGCATCCCCACCGCGCCCGCCCCTTCCCGCGCTGCGAGCGCCGCATCTCCTCCCCAACGCGCCCTACCCAGGGGGCGCAGGCGGCGCTCGCAGCAGGGGCGGGCGCGCGCATTCCCGCGAGCCAAAGGGCGCCGGCTCCGCCTGGACTGAGGAGCGACGGAGGAGCGACGAGGGAAGGCGGAGCCTCGAATGGCGCCCGGCGGCGAGCGGGACAACAGAGCGCGACGAGGGAAGGCAGGGCCTCGAAAGGCGCCCGGAGGCGAGCGGGAAGGCAGTGCGCCCCGGAGGCGAGCGGGACAGCAGAGTGAGCGGGACTAAGAATAGGCCTCGGGCGGGGGGCAGGCGCAGACCAGGTTCCTGTCGCCGTAGGCCTGGTCGATGCGCCGCACCGGCGGCCAGTACTTGGCCCGGCGGTCCACGCCGGGCGGGAAGGCCGCCTCCTCGGCCTCGTACGGGTGCTTCCACTCTCCGGCGATCAGCATCCCGGCGGTGTGCGGGGCGTTCTTCAGCGGGTTGTCCAGGGCGTCCCACTCACCGGAGGCCACCCGGGCGATCTCCGCCCTGATCGCGATCATCGCGTCGCAGAACCGGTCGAGCTCGGTCAGGCTCTCGCTCTCGGTGGGCTCGATCATGAACGTGCCCGGCACCGGGAACGACATCGTCGGCGCGTGGAAGCCGTAGTCGATCAGCCGCTTGGCCACGTCGTCCACGGTGATGCCGGCATCGCGGGCCAGCGGCCGCAGGTCGATGACGCACTCGTGCGCGACCAGGCCGTTCCGCCCGGTGTAGAGCACCGGGTAGTGCGGCGCCAGCCGCCGGGCCACGTAGTTGGCCGACAGCACCGCGACCTGGGTCGCCTGGCGCAGCCCGGCCGCCCCCATCATGGCCAGGTAGGCCCAGGAGATGGGCAGGATGCCCGCCGACCCGTAGGGCGCGGCCGCCACCGGGCCCGCGCTGCCCCGGCCGGGCAGGAAGTCCGCCAGGTGCGCGCGGACCGCGACCGGGCCGACGCCGGGGCCGCCGCCGCCGTGCGGGATGCAGAACGTCTTGTGCAGGTTCAGGTGCGACACGTCGGCGCCGAACGACGGCAGGGAGGCCACCCCGACCAGCGCGTTGAGGTTCGCGCCGTCGATGTAGACCTGGCCGCCCGCCGCGTGCACGGCCGCGCAGATGGTGCTGACGTTCTGCTCGTAGACGCCGGCCGTGGACGGGTAGGTCAGCATGATCGCGGCCACCTTCCCGTCGTGCGCGGCCAGCTTGGCCTGCAGGTCGTCCAGGTCGACCGCGCCGCCGGAGTCGCACTTGATCACCGCGACGCGCAGCCCGGCCAGCACCGCGCTGGCCGCGTTGGTGCCGTGCGCCGACTCCGGGATCAGGCAGACGTCACGGCCGTCCTCGCCGCGCGAGGCGTGGTAGCCGCGGATGGCCAGCAGGCCGGCCAGCTCGCCCTGGGAGCCGGCGTTCGGCTGCACGGACACCGCGTCGTAGCCGGTGAGCCGGGCCAGCCGGGTCTCGAGGGACTCGATGAGCTCCAGGTAGCCGCCCGCCTGCGTGGCCGGCGCGAACGGGTGCATCCCGGCGAACTCCGGCCAGCTGATCGGCTCCATCTCCGCTGCCGCGTTCAGCTTCATGGTGCACGAGCCGAGCGGGATCATCGACCGGTCGAGGGCGATGTCGAAGTCTGACAGGCGCCGCAGGTAGCGCAGCATCGCGGTCTCGCTGCGGTGCTCGCGGAACACCGGGTGGGTCAGGAACTCCGACGTGCGCCGCAGGTCGCCGGGCAGCCCGCCGTCCGCCGCCGAGAGTTCCACGTCCGCCGGGTCCGCCACGAAGCACAGGGCGGCCACGAGGGCCCGCAACCGGTCGTCGGTGGTGGTCTCGTCGCAGCTGACCTGCAGGGCATCGTCCGGCGCCAGGTAGAGGTTGAACCCGGCGACCCTGGCACGTTCCAGGGCGTGAGCCGCCTCGCCGCGCCCGCCATCAAAAAGAATCCGGACCGTGTCGAAGAAGTAACCCGAGTCCGTTCGGTGCCCGAAATCGCGCAAGGTGGCCGCCAGGGTGGCGGCGCTACGGTGAGCGCCCCGTGCGATGGCCGCCAGCCCCTCAGGACCGTGGTAGGCGGCGTACATGGCCGCGGTCACGGCCAGCAGGACCTGCGCGGTGCAGATGTTGCTCGTCGCCTTCTCGCGGCGGATGTGCTGCTCGCGGGCCTGCAGCGCGAGCCGGTAGGCGGGCTGGCCGTCGGCGTCCACCGACACCCCGACCAGCCGCCCGGGCAGCTGGCGCTTCAGCGCGTCGCTGACCGCGATATAGCCCGCGTGCGGCCCACCGAACCACAGCGGCACGCCGAAGCGCTGGGAGGAGCCCACCGCGACGTCCGCGCCCGCCTCGCCGGGCGGCCGCAGCAGCGTCAGCGCCAGCAGGTCGGCGGCCACCGCGGCCAGCGCCCCCTGGGCGTGCGCTGCCTCGATCAGCGGCGCGGGGTCGCGGATGACGCCGGAGGCCCCGGGGTACTGCAGCAGGACGCCGAACAGGTCGCCGCCCTGCCGGGCGATCGCCTCGGCCGTCACCGGCTCGACGACCAGGTGGATGCCGAGCGGCTCGGCCCGGGTGCGGAGCACGGCCAGGGTCTGCGGCAGGCAGTCGGCGTCGGCCAGGAATACGTGCCCCTTCTTGGCGGCCCTGCGGGCCAGCGTCATCGCCTCGGCGGCGGCGGTGGCCTCGTCGAGCAGCGACGCGCCGGCCCAGGGCAGCGCGGTCAGGTCGGCGATCATGGTCTGGAAGTTCAGCAGCGCCTCGAGACGGCCCTGGGAGATCTCCGGCTGGTACGGGGTGTACGCGGTGTACCAGGCCGGGTTCTCGAGCAGGTTGCGGCGGATCACGGCCGGAGTGATCGTGTCGTAGTAGCCCAGGCCGATCATCGAGGTCAGCACCTGGTTCCGGCCCGCCATCCGGCGCAGCTCGGCCAGCGCCCCGGTCTCGGTCAGCGGCTCCGGCAGCCTCAGCTCGGGACGCTCGGTCCCCTCGGGCAGGGCGGCGGCGGTGAGCTCGTCGAGCGAGGAGTAGCCGAGGCTGGCGAGCATGCGCTGCTGCTCGGCGGACGACGGGCCGATGTGGCGAACGGTGAAATCTGTCATGGAGCCCTCCCCGGAACGAACATGGTCGCTGGCTCCCCGTCTGTCACGGCGCCCCGCGGGCCGGGGATCGTCCCCGCGGCCAGCTCAGCGTCCGCTCCAGAGATGCCTGTCCCGCCCGGTTCGTGTGCCTGAGAGGTTCCGGGGATGTTGCCCCTTCGGCGCCCGCGGCTTACGCGGAGACTCTCCCGGCCGGTGTCATCAGCACTAGAGATCTTACCCGAGCCAGGACCAGATTGTGGGACTGGCGTGGCTAAACCGGGTCAGCTGGTCCGGCGCAGGCGACGTTTGGCCAGGTCATCCTGGCCGCCGGGAGGCACGGCGACGAAGCCGTCCTCGGCTCGTACGGCGGGCAGCACGGCCAGGTCCCCCTCCACCTCGCGCCAGACCCGGCCGAGCGCGATGCCGAACACGCCCTGGCCGCCCTGCAGCAGGTCCACCACCTCGTCGGCGGAGGTGCACTCGTAGACGCTGACCCCGTCGCTCATCAGCGTCACCTGGGCCAGGTCGGCGCTGCCGCGGTCGCGCAGGTGCTGGACCGCGGCCCGGATCTGCTGCAGCGAGATCCCGGTGTCGAGCAGCCGCTTGACCACCTTGAGCACGAGGATGTCGCGGAAGCTGTACAGCCGCTGGGTGCCGGACCCCTGAGCCGCCCGGACGCTGGGCTCGACCAGCCCGGTGCGGGCCCAGTAGTCCAGCTGGCGGTAGGTGATCCCGGCGGCGGCGCAGGCGGTGGGCCCGCGGTACCCGATCTCCGCGGAGGGCGTGCCGGCATCACCAGGCGAGCCGGAAACCTCGGTGTCGTCGAACAAGGTGCCCTGCGAGCCGTCGTCACCCCTGGTTACCGCCACACCCACCTCCACGGGAGCTGACTACCCACGGTACTCGCACCGTAAGCCGGTCCGGGCGGCGGCGTCAACGACCCCAGGCGGCGCGTCGCGACATTCCTGGCGGCGGCGCTGGCCCGGGACCGGGCCAGGGCTCAGGTGGCCCGGCCGAAGTCCTCGGGCGAGATCGTGTCGAGGAACTCCCGGAACTTCTCGACCTCGTCTTCCTGCTCGTCGGGGATGGCCACGCCCGCCTCGTCCAGGATCTCCTCGCTGGCGAAGATCTGCGCGCCGGTGCGGAGCGCAAGCGCGATGGAATCCGACGGCCGCGCGCTCACCTCGGCGCCGTTGGAGAAGACCAGGTCGGCGTAGAAGATCCCGTCCCGCAGCGCGGTGATGTTCACCGTCCGCAGCTGGACGTTCAGCACCTCAAGCACGTCACGGAAAAGATCGTGGGTGAGAGGGCGAAGGGAAACCATGCCCTGCTGGGCGAAGGCGATCGCCGTTGCCTCGACCGCCCCGATCCAGATGGGCAGGTATCTATCCCCCTGCGCCTCCTTCAGCAAGACGATGGGGCTGTTCGATGGCATCTCGACCCGGACGCCGATGACCTCCATCTGCCGCACTACAGCTCCGTCCTCACGTGCCTGGGGAACCTCTGTTTGGCCACCACTCCCTTTGCCAAGGTACACCCGTAATCGCCCGGAAGCCGACCGCAGCCCCCCGGAGGCGGGCCCGGTCGCGCCGGAAGATCGTTGGGCCGGGCCGGGCCCGGCGGCTGACTCCACGGCCTCGAACTCGTGCTCGCCGGCCCGCAGGGGCGCCGAGGACAGGCCCGCCTCGGCGAGCGCGGACTCCACCAGCGTGGCGTGCAGCCGCAAGGTGAGGTCGGCGATCTGCCATGCGGTCCTGGCCGCCGCATCCCGCGCGCCCGGGCCGCGCTGCCGCAGCTGGGGCGCCACCACCTGCTCGACCAGGTTGGCTTCCCGGTCGGCGGACGCCTTGACCGCGCGCAGGTGCCGGGCCTGCACGCCGTACTGGCGCAGCGCGGCCAGCGCCCTGGCCACCGCGAGCGCGTCCGGACCATACTGCCTGCCCACCCGGCGGATCAGGCCGTAGTCCTCGAGCTCGGTCAGCTCCGATTCGCTGATCTCCGCCGCGTCGAGCAGCTGGCGGCGGGTCATCTCGGCGGGCGCCCGGTCCGCCACGTGCTGGCCGTTGCCCGCGCCCCCGGCGTCGGCCAGCCGTTCCCTGATCACCCGCAGCGGCAGGTAGGAATCCCGCTGCATGGTCAGGATGTACCGCAGCCGCTCGATGTCGGCCGCGGAGAACCGCCGGTACCCCGAGCGCGACCTGGCCGGCTCGATCAGCCCCTCGGCCTCCAGGAAACGGATCTTGGAGGTGCTGATGTCGGGAAATTCCGGGCGCAGCTGGGCGAGCACCTCCCCGATGCCGAACTGGCCGCGCGCCGCCTGGTCGTTCATATCCGGTCTCGCTCAGGCATAGTCCTGGGCGCCCCGGCCCCGGCGGTCAGCCGGGGCCCGGGCCGAGGTTCTGGCTGGTCAGGAACAGCAGCCGGAACTTGCCGATCTGCACCTCATCGCCGCCGACCAGCTCAGCCTCCTCGATCCGTTCCCGGTTCACGTAGGTGCCGTTGAGGCTACCCACGTCACGGACGGTGAACCCGGCACCGTGCCGGTAGAACTCGGCGTGCCGCCGCGAGACGGTTACGTCGTCGAGGAAGATGTCGCTGTCCGGATGGCGGCCCGCGGTGGTCAGGTCGCCGTCGAGGCGGAACCGGCTGCCCGCGTTGGGACCGCGCATGACCAGGAGCAGGGCGCTGCCCGGCGGCAGCGTGCCGAACGACGCGGAGTCGGGGAACAGGTCCTCGCCGAGATCGTCGTCCGTCCGGCCCAGCGAGATCGTGGAGGTGGTCTCGCCGGGGCGCTCGGCGGGCCCGCCGGCGGGATAGCCCCCCGCGGGGTAGCCGCCCGTCCCGGCGGGACCCGCCGGGACCCCAGGACCGGCCGGCATCCCGGCCCCGGGAGGCACCGGCGCGGCCAGCTGCGTCCCGCAGTAGGAGCAGAACCTGGCCCCGTCCGGATTCGGCCGGCCGCACCTGGCGCAGTAGACGCGTGGCATGGCTCCGCTCGGCCTCCCCTGGTTGTACTCATCGTCTTCCGGCGACCCAGCCCAAGGTACGCGAGAGGAGGCGGAGCGGTCCATGCGCCACGCGAACAGCCCGCGCCACCCGCGCCCGCTATTTTCCTCGCGACGCTTCCGCCACACCGCCGTCTCACCTCCGTCGTGCACCCGCGGCCATGCACTCCTGCCCGGCCAGGCCCCGGCCGGGCCCGCCACTGGGCCCGTTAGGGGCCCGCCCGGCAGGCGGTGACCGCCGGGCGAATCGCAATGGGCGCGATTCTCTCACATTCGCGAATTCCGCGTGGCCGGCGCCTTTCGCGTCATCCCGTGAGGGACACAGCCTACCTGGTCACAGGGCGAATATCCGGGGACCTAACCGCAGTATCGGGGACACTTGGCGGCGGCCGGGGGCTCCGGGTGGACAGCTGCCCCTAGCGTCCCGCCTGTTCCACCACCGACGCCCACTCATCCAGCAGCAGCTGCGCGGTGTCGGCGTCGTTCCCCTCGGCCCACAGGTGGGTGACGGCATCCGCCGGGTCGGGCAGCACCAGCACCCAGCCGCGGTCCCGCTCGACCACCCGGACGCCGTCGGTGGTGTCGATCTCGTGGTCGCCGGCCGCCTCCATGACCGTGCGCATGACGCCGCCCTTGGCCGCCCACGGCGTCGGGACGGACCGCCGGAGCAGGTGCGCGACCGGGATCCTGGCGTCGATCTGGCTCAGCGTCAGCCGGGTCCGGGCCACCAGGCCGAGCAGCCGGACGAACGCCGCGATGCCGTCGATGGTCCTGGCGCACTCGGGCACCACGAACCCGCCGTGGCCGTCGGCCGCGAAGATGACGTCGTCCTGCGCCGCGGCCAGCGTCAGCGCGTGCATCGAGGTCGGCGTCCACTCCACCTGGACGCCGTGGAACCGGCACACCTGCTCGGCCACCCGGGTGGTGGTCACCGGCAGCGCGACGCGCCCCTGCTTGCGCTCGGCCGCGACGAGGTCCAGCACGGCCAGCAGCGCGCGGTCCTCGCTGACCAGCTCGCCCTTCTCGTCGACGAGCTGGATCCGCTCCCCCACCGGGTCGAACCTGACGCCGAACGCGGCCTGGGACGAGGACACCACGTCGGCCAGCCGCCGCATGCCCGCCCGCTGCTGGGCCGTGGTCTCGGTCGGCGACACCTCGTCAAGCCGGTTGTTCAGGGTGAGCACCTCCACCCCGATCGTGCCGAGCAGGCTGGGCAGCACCAGGGAGGCGGTGCCGCCCGCGCAGTCGGCCACCACCTTCAGGCCGGCCTCCCGCACGCCGCTCATGTCCACGCACCGCAGCAACTCGTGGGTGTAGGACTCGACCACCCGGGGCGGGTAGCTGAGCTCGGCGATCTCACCGGGGAAGGCCCGCCGGAACTCCTGCCGGGAGAAGACCCGCTCCAGCTTGCGCCGGTCGGCCTGGGACAGCTCGGCGCCGCGCTCGTCCAGGAAGATGATGTCGACCGACTGCGGGTCGCCCGGCGTGGTGCGCAGGGCGATGCCGCCGCTGTAGTGGTCCCTGGCGGTCTCGAACCTGGCCACCGGGAGCGGCTGGACCTCCAGGTCCACCACGTTGATCGCGCTGGCGTTGAGCGCGGACTGCACGGCCCGCTTGAGCGTGCGGGCGGCCCGGGACACGTCCCGTGAGGTGGTGACGGTGGAGCCCTTGCGCAGCATGGTCGCGTAGGCGCTGGCCAGCCGGACCGCGAGCTCCGGGGTGACCTCCACGTTGACCAGCCCGGACACGCCGCGCGGGCCGCCGAACAGGGTGCGCTGCCCCCTCGACTCCCAGATCACGCTGTTGTTCACCACGGCGCCGGCCTCGATGGTCTTGAACGGGTAGACCTTCACCGCGGCGGACAGGTAGGCCTCGGGCTCAATCACGCACTCGTCCCCGACGACGGCGCCCTCCTCGATCCGGGCCAGCCGCATGACGTCGGTGTTCTTGCCGATCACGCAGCCGCGCAGGGTGACGCCCTGGCCGACGTAGACGTTGTTGTGCACCACCGCGCGGTGCAGGAAGGCGCCCTCCTTGACCACCACGTTGCTGCCGATCACGGTGTACTCGCGCAGGTGCGCGCCGGCCTCGATCTTGGAGTAGTCGCCGATGCACAGCGGGCCGGTGAGCACCGCGTCGGTGTCGACCTCGGCGCCCGGGGCGACCCAGACGCCCGGCGAGACCTCGAAGCCGGCGATATCGGTCTGCACCCGGCCGGCCAGCACGTCGGCCTGGGCTTTGAGGTAGCTCTCGTGGGTGCCGACGTCCTCCCAGTAGCTGTCGGAGACGTAGCCGTACAGCGGGGCGCCGCGCTTGAGCAGCTTGGGGAAGACGTCCGCGGACCAGTCCACCGCCTCGCCCGGCGGGACCTCCGCGAGCACCTCGGGCTCCATCACGTACAGGCCGGTGTTGACCGTGTCGGAGAACACCTGGCCCCAGGTCGGCTTCTCGAGGAACCGCTGGATCTTGCCGTCTTCCGCGGTGATCACGATGCCGAACTCCAGCGGGTTCGGCACCCGGGCCAGCGCCACGGTGACCAGCGCGCCCTGCTCCTTGTGGAACGCGACCAGCCCGGTCAGGTCCATGTCGGTGAGCGCGTCGCCCGAGATGACCAGGAAGGGCTCGTCCCGCAGCGCGTCCTCGGCGTTCCGCACGCTGCCCGCGGTGCCCAGCGGCATCTCCTCGGTGGCGTACTGCAGGCTCATCCCGAACTCCTCGCCGTCGCCGAAGTAGTTACGGACGAGGGCGGCGAGGAACTGGACGGTCACGACGGTCTCGTCGAACCCGTGCCGCTTGAGCAGCCGCAGCACGTGTTCCATGATCGGGCGGTTGGCCACGGGAAGCAGGACCTTGGGCTGGTTCGCGGTCATCGGCCGCAGCCGCGTCCCCTCGCCCCCTGCCATGACGACGGCCTTCAATGGCTTCGTGACTCCTTCCCGGTTTCCGCCATTATGTGCACCCCGTCATGGGCCGAATCAAGGACGCGCCTTGTGACTTCACGCACTCGCAGTGTCACGTATCAGGCTTCTCACCTGGGCGAGATACAGCATAGCGGCCCACCAGTACAGGGCAGTTCCCCAGGTCGCGAAGGCCCAGCCTAGTACCCGGGCCAGCGTCCCGCCCCAGCCGGGGTGGTCGCCAAGAAAGAGCAAGGGGAAAGCATAAAGCAAGCAAAGCGTTGCCGCCTTGCCGACCAGGCTCACCTGGAGGGTGCCGAACCCGGCCCGCCGCCGCAGCACCGCCAGCGCCACGCCGACGGTGAGCTCGCGCAGCGCCAGGACGGCGACCAGCCACCACGGGATGATGCCCCGGACGGCGAGCGCGATGATGGTGGCCGCGATGTACAGC
>Ga0335083_10009830_pt1 | contig 11594 bp, 9 predicted proteins | sample Lox_Sample_42_FD_206716 | JGI IMG/M metagenome (GOLD analysis project Ga0335083, IMG submission 206716) | Soil microbial communities from Loxahatchee National Wildlife Refuge, Florida, United States - Lox_Sample_4.2 | ecosystem: Environmental > Terrestrial > Soil > Wetlands | place: USA: Florida... | reverse complement strand
GCAAACCCTCGACCGGCAACGGCCCACTCTCCGCCGGGGTCCAGGCCAGCGCCGCCGCCTCGTCGGCGTCGTGCGTGCCATGCGTGCGATCATGGGAACGCACAATGGATTTCGTGTCGGAAAAGCGCATTACTTAACCTCGCACAAGTATTGTATGAGCGTTAGTTTGCGTATGCTGCGGATGCTGCAGCATTTACCGGACGAGTGGGGTTCGGTCCGCAAGTCGGACAGGACCGTGGAACTTTCCTGCCACATCAAGCCGCGGCCGGCCGCAGGTCATGCGGCCGGCTCCGTCCCGCGTCCTCATCCCGTGGCCGCACGCACCTGCGCCGTAACGGGTCCGACATAGGGCAGCGCGATGGGTGCGGTGCGGAGTTCGACGAGGCTTGTTCCGGTGACGTCGATCAGGGCGGCGCCGTCGGTCCAGCGCAGGCCGGGTTCCGGGGCATGCCAGCCCGCGCACAGGCGGGGGTCGTCGAGCGGCACCGGCCGGTCGTCCAGCCGCAGTTCGGCCACGGCGACGCCGAGGCGGCGCGGGTCGGGATGCGTGCGGTCGAACTCCGCCGGCCGCGCCTGCTGCGAGGCCAGCCGCAGCCGTCGCGTCCCCTCCGGCAGGGCGAGGCAGAGCCACGCGCCGAACGCCTGCGGCACGATCGCCTCGCCGTCGTCGGCGAGGAAGCGCAGCCGCGGGTCGGCCGCCACCGCATAGCCGCGGCGGCGCATCCGCGCGGCGCGCCCGGCGCGCGCCTGCCCGACCGCGGCGGCGCCGACCACCACCGGCGGGTCGGCCCAGTCCGCCCCGGCGCGCAGCGGCGAGCCCTCGGCGATGTGCCGCGCCGGCTCGGTCACCGGGTAGGGCAGCAGCCCGTTGACGTGCAGCGTGACGGTGGCGCCGGCGCGCAGGGGCGCCAGCACCTCCGGCGGCAGCGCCGCCTCGCCGTCGGTCCAGCGGTGGCGCTGGGACGGTTCCGGCCCGTGAAAGCCGGCGACCAGCCGGGGATCGTCCCAGCCGAGCACCTGGCGTTGCCGCCCCTGGGGCCGCCCCTGGGCCAGCACGATGCGGCGCAGCGCCACGCCGAGCCGGCGCTGGTCCTGCTCGAGCCCGATCATCGAGGGGATGGCGCTGCGCGAGACGATGCGCAGGTCGCTGACCGGGCGCGGCAGGCGGAAGCGCCAGGTGCCGCGCTTGACGGCAGCGGCGTCGAGCCGCTCGCCGTCGGCGAGCAGATGCAGGTCGGGGTGCTCGGTCAGCACCAGGTCGAGCCTGCCGGCGCGCGCGTTCAACTGCCGCCAGATGCGCTTGACGGTGGGGTGCTCGTGCAGCACCGGCGCGCAGGGGGGCATGGGCGGGGTGGCGGGACGGCTGTGCCAGTTGTGGAACACCGGGCTGTTGTCGTCCTCGCGGTAGCTTTCCGCGGCCACCCCCTCGGCGAGGAGGATGTCGTGGCTGTCGAGTTCGAGGTGGTAGAACTCGACCACCTTGGCCTCGTCGGCCCAGGCGATGGAGCGGTGGTTGATCAGTTCCTCGACGGGGATGAGCACGCCGTCGAAGTAGAGGCTGTGGCCGCGGGTGATATGGAGGTCGCGCTGCGGCAGGAACTCGCCGAGGGCGTGGCGGCGCACCACGACGGGGGTGGCGCGGTCGCGGTTGCGCGGGGTGACCAGGGTGCGGCCCATGCCGACCCAGCGCAACTTGCGGTGCGCGCCCGCGCGCGTGGTCACCAGATCGCCCGCCCGCAGCGTCTCCACCGGCACCTCGCCCCGAGGGGTGGCGATGTGCGTGCCGCGGCAGAAACACGCCGTGTCGATGGCAAGACCCGAGAACGTCACCTGCTCGCCGGAGACGTTGGCGGCGTTGCCGACCGCATCGGTCAGGGTCGCGCCGTTCGGCAGGTTCACGCCGGTCACGGCGAGGGAGGACACGTCCTTGTCGCCGGCCGCGACCGTGTAGGTGAAGGTCAGGGCACTGGTGCCCGACCCGCCGCTGTAGGTCGCCGTGCCGCCGTCGTTCAGCGACAGCGTCGGCGTGCCCGTCACGGTCATCGGCTCGGCCATGTTGACGGTCAGGACGATGGTGTCACCGACGACCTCAGTCCCGCCTGACGGCGAAGCGGCCACCGAGCTCACATCGGTTGATGAGACATTCTTGGGGGCTGCGATAGTGGCCCCCGTTAGCATGTTAATATTATTCGTATAAGTCAGATTACTTCCAGACGGTGAGTAGAAAGGCCCGTAGGCATCGCTGTAATCAATATAATTGTCTGCGACAATCGCTCCATTAATGGTATTTCCGGAAAATTGTTGAATCGCGATCGGATAAGACATCGAAACGGAGGTGCCTTTGGCAATAATAACATTATTTTCCACCGTGGTATTTGTGATGGTTGAACCATCTTGTGCTGCAACCTGAATGCCCTCCTCTCCGCTTGTAACAGTATTGAAAGCTATCAAGGAATTATTGACATTTGTTGCATCAAACTGAATCGAATCAGGGTGTGATCCCGGAGACGTTCCAAGACCCTGAAATGTATTGTATTCAATAACTGCAGTCATTGGGCCGCCACCACCTATATCGATGGCGTCTTCCGGCGTATTAAAAAAACTACTATATTGTACAGTAAGATTGCCTTCTCCACTAAAATTTATCATGGCCCAGACCGTGCCACTCGTACTTCCGCCTCCATTAAATATGCAGTCCTGCACAGTGACACTGCCGCCACTCGGAACATCTATCGGAACTTGATTATTGGAGCCAACTGCAAAATTGCTGTCTTTTATGAGTATATTGCTGACTCCTGCGCCAACCATAATCTGGTAACCGCCGTTGAGCGAGAAATCGTAACCATCCAGAGTGATGTTGCTGCCCGAGATCGTAATGCGATGCCCGCTGACGGTGACTCCCGCGATGGCGATCGTCGCCGGATCCTTCAGTGTCGTGCCGCTCGGCACACCGACGGCGTAATCGACTCCGGCGACCTTCCAGGGCGGACGAGCCGCATAGCCATTCAGCAGTGTCGCCAGCTGCGGCGTGCCGGCGGGCGCGCCGGCGGAGCCGTCGGCATAGGTGGCCGGCGGATCGACGCCAAGGCCGGCAAGCGACGTGACCGCGCCGGCGAGGTCCGCGGCATGCCCGGCCGCATCCGTCACCGCCGCATCCCCCGGCAGGCTCACGCCGGCGATCGCCAGCGTCGCCACCGTCCGGTCGGCGTTGCCGACGACATAGGTGAAGGTCAGCGCATCACTGCCCGAGCCGCCGCTGTAGACCGCACTGCCGCCATCGTTCAGCGCCAGCGTCGGCGTCCCCGTCACCGTCACCGCCTCGCTCATGTCGAGCGTGATCGTGACCGTCGCCCCCGGGTCCACCGTGCCGAGCGACGGCGTCGCCACCACCTCCGTCACCGTCGGCCCGCCCGCGCCACCCGCCGGGGCCGCCAGCGTCGAGGATGCCGGGGGCAAACCCTCGACCGCCAACGGTCCACTCTCCACCGGGGTCCAGGCCAGCGCCGCCGCGTCGTCGCCGTCGCGCCAGCGATTGTCGCGGCCGGAAAAACGCACACCTGATGTCTTGTCCGAAAAGCGCATCTGGCTTCCCTTCAGCTTGATCACTCACCACCGCATGTCCCGCCCGCGGAATGCTGCGCCGGGGGCAAGGCGGGTGGCGTCAGGTCGGCACACCCGCGAACCCCTTCCCGGAGGCGGGAAAAGGGTTCCACGGTCGGGCTCCGCATCGGCATTCGGGCCGACTCCTTCGGCCTGCCTGCCGCCCAGTCACCGGATTCGGAACCCGTATCGTTCTGCAATAGCCTTCTTCGCGAATGACAGTCCTCCGGGGAGCGGCCCGGAAGCGACGCGAGGCTTTACTCACGAAAACGCAATCACATTCGGCGCCACTTAGTTTGCTATCAGCACTCTGCCAACTATCATAGCAACCATGCACCGATTCCAGAAGGACAGTATTCTCTAACGCCAGCTTGTCACAACTGATGACTATATATCAGGACGAGGCTGAAACATTAATGCCGTCTGTCTTGGGGTTGGCTTGCGACTGCATCATCTCTGGTCCGGCCCGGGCTTCCCATTTGCGCAAGTCAACGTCGAACCAGGTTACAGAACGCGCATGCACGGTGCTAAAGATTCGTTTCTATGCGGCTGGTATCATGTGAAGAAAAGCGGCATGCTATGGCCGTCGTGTTTGATCATCGGGCTGTGCCCGAAGCGCCCCGTGAGGGCGCAAGCGGGTGCCGCGCCTCCCGCGCGTGAACCCCCCGTTCTCCGGCCGGGCCTCACGCCCGGCTCGCCGCATTCGTGGTAAGGTCGCTAACCCTCGTGCTCGCGGCTGCCGTGGCGATGGGCGCCATCGTCGCCGCGGGCGCGCTCGACGCAAGAAGCGACGGCTGCCTGCAGTTCCTGCTCTGGGACGCGCTCTCGCCCCGGGCGCATGGCGGGCAACGGGTCGCCGTCGATGGCGTGACCATTTATTACGAGACATTCGGCCACGGTCCTCCGGTCCTCGTGCTGCACGGCGGTCTCGGCTGGCTCGTGGACATGCGCCACCAGATCGAGGCGCTGGCGTCGCGGCATTTCGTCATCGCGCCGGACAGCCGCGGTCACGGGCGTTCAACCGATGCCGAATCGCCGCTCAGCTACGCGGCCATGGCGGACGACATGCTGGCGCTGCTCGACAGGCTGGCGATCCGCCGCGCCGACATCGTCGGCTGGAGCGACGGCGGCATCGTCGGCCTCACGCTCGCGATGCGCCATCCCGAGCGGGTCGGGCGGCTCGTCGTGATCGGCGCGAACTTCGACCCGGCGGGCCTCGTCAGCCCGCCCGACCCCGATCCCGCGGTCCCGCCGGTCCCCCGTTCCTACCGGTGGACCGCGCCGGACCCGGCGCACTGGTCTGCCCTCTACCGCAAGGTCGTCGCGATGTGGCGGACGCAGCCCCGCTACACGCCAGGCGAACTCGGCACGATCCGCAGCCCGACCCTGGTCATGGCCGGCGCGTTCGATGCGATCCGGCGCGCACACACGGATGCGCTGGCCGCGGCCATTCCCGGCGCGCAGGAATACATCGTGCCGGGCGCGACGCACCGGGCGCCGCTGACCCACGCCGCTGCGGTGAACGCCCGGATTCTCGCCTTCCTCGACGGCCCGGCGCGGTAGCGCGCGGCGCGGTCAGAGGCGCTGCGCGACGAAGCGGGTGAAGGCGGCGAGCGCGTAGAACTCCGGCGCCCCGTGCGCGCGGCGATATTTCGCCTGCATGCGGCGGCGGCCGGCGCGCTGCGCCTGCAGCTGCCCGGGCGGCGGGTCGGGCGCGTGCATCAGCGAGGGGAAGCCGATCCGGTAGTGCAGCACGACCTCGTCGATGAAGTCGGCGCCGCAGGTGCGCATGACGCGGGCGTGGAACTCCGCGTCCTCCATCAGCCGGATCTCCGGGTCGAAGCCGCCGACGCGCGCGACGGCCGCGCGGCGCAGCACGCCCGCGCTGCACACCAGCATGGGACGGCCGAACAGCATCTGCCCGGCGAACGCGCGCTTCGTGCCGAACCGCCGGCAGACGCGCGCGCGCCGCGCCGCCTCGGCGAAGAACGCCCGTTCGTGCGCGAGCTGCGCGGGCGGGCAGGCGCCGAACGGCTCGATGCGGCCGAAGATCAGGCCGATCTCCGGGCGCGCCGCGAACAGGGCCATGATGCGCGCGTAATGGCCCTCGGGCACGCGGTCGTCGTCGTCGAGGAAATGCACGAGCGTGCCGCTGGCGCGCGGCCAGGCGAGGTTGCGCACGATGCTCGGCACCCCGCCCGTGGGCCGTGGCATCGGCAGGTAGGTGATGCGGGGGTCGCGCATCTCCTCCACCACCGCGCGCGCCGCTCCCTCGGGGCTGTCGTCCACCACGAGGATTTCCAGCGACACGCCGCCCTGTTGCCGCACGCTCCCGATCGCCTCCCGCAGTTCGGGGTTGCGGCGAAAGGTCGGGATGACGACCGAGACGTCGACCGTCACGCCGGCGCGGTCTCCACCGTGCGCGCCGGCGCGCCGAGATACGGCATCATGCGGTCCGCCAGCGCCTGCACGTGCGGCGGGTGCAGCAGCGAATAGTGGTCCCCCGGCACGAGATGCACCTCGAAGGGACGGCTGATGCAGGCTTTCCAGCCGAGTGTCCGGTCGAGCCGGAATTCCGCCGGACGCTCCGACGCATTGAACAGCACCAGCGGGACGTCATGGTCCTGCGCCTCGTAGCCGTGCCACGCCGCCGCGAGCACGAGGGCGTCGCTGCTGATCGCGGCGGGCGGCTTCCGGCCGAGCCGGCGGAACACGGCGCGCACGAGCCACCAATAGAGGTGCTTCGCGCGGGCGAACACGAAGAAGGCGGCATCGCCCAGCGCCCGGTCCGGCCTTCCGCGGCCCAGGCTGCGCGCATATTTCGCCAGCCGGTCGCCGAGATAGAGCAGTTGGAACACCGCGCGGTCCCGGCGCGACATGCGGTGCTTGTAGGCGGGATGCAGCGTGTCGAGCAGCGCGACGAGGCGCACCGTCTCGCCCGCGGCTGCGAGCAGCGCCGCCATCTCGTAGACGACCAGCCCGCCGAACGAGTGCCCGCACAGATGATAGGGGCCATGCGCCTGCAGGCCCCGGACGGTGCCGACATAGGCGCCGGCCAGTTGCGCAACGCTCGGGAAGGTCGCGCCCTTCCCGAGCGGCGGCAGCCCGAAGGAATAGACCGGCTGGTCCTCCGGCAGCGCCCGCGCGAGGTCGCGGTAGTCCAGCGCATCGCCGCCGCCGGCGCAGGCGCAGAACAGCGGCGGCCGCGTCCCCGCCGCACGCAGCGGCACGATCCAGGGCGCGGCGCTCATGCGGTCGAGGAGCCGTGCAGCGTCGTCCATTCCGGGAAGTCGCGGCCGAGCAGCGCCGCCAGTTCCTCGGTCTGCCGCTGCTGGAGCGGCCGCAGGAAGGCGATCGCCTCCGCCGTATCGACCGCGCGGCGCCGCACCGTCTCGCTGGCGAGCCGTTTGGTGGCCGTGCGGAGCGCCTGCGGGACATGCGGGATGACGCGCCGCAGCGGACTCAGCCAGCGCAGCCGGTGCAGCACGCCGCCGAGCCCCGGCCGCAGGACGATCTCGGGCGTGGCGTTCTCCGGCGCATCGAAGCCGGGCGGCAGCGCGACCGACGGATCGACGCCGAGCCAGGCGTACAGCCGGCGGATCGTGGCCTCCGGCTGCCGCGCCATCGCCTCGTAGGTGAGGGTGAACACCCGCTCGCGCCCGAACAGCGCGAAATAGGGCCCGAGCTGCATCGCGTAGTGGCTCACGGCGCAGAACCGGGGATCCGCCTGCATCGCCGCCAGCATCGGCCGGTGCTCGCCGCTGAACCGGACCATGTGCCAGTAATGGCTGATGCTGCGCTCGACCGGGTCGCGCATGACGTAGATGAAGCGGGGGTCGTGGGCAAAGCGGGCGATCCGCTCGGGCACGCCGGTCGCCAGCGGGATCTTCGTGTAGTTGGTGCTGGCCTCGCCGAGGAACGCGGCCTCCCCGCCGGGCTCGAACAGCCGCAGATAGGCGTCCTTGCTGCGCCAGTATCCGCGGTCCCACATGCCCGGCCAGAGCGTGCGCAGCTGCTCCTGCGCGACGAAGTAGCTCGGTTCCTCGGGGCGCGCGATGTAGATCGACGGGTGCGCGTCGAGCAGCCGGCTGAGGAACGTCGTGCCGGACTTCATCGCGCCGATGACGAAGAGATTGGGCCTGCGCCGGACGACGGATCGCGTTTGCGGCGCCGCGACGGGGCGGACAGGAAACGTCACATCGCCAAGGCCTGCGCTGAATTCGAATGCCGACATATCACGTGAATGCAAACGTGTCATTCGCCTTCCCGCGTCCGAGCATCCGCTTCGCACTGCGCAGCGCAGCGTAGGTGGGGCTCGCCCGCTGCGCGATCAGCCGCAGTTCCAGCCGCCCGCCGAAGCCGCTGAGGAACCGCGCCGTGCCGCTCGTCGAGACGCCGTCGAGATCGAACAGCAGCCCGTGGGCGTGGGCGCGCTTCATGGCTTCCCAGAGCAGCAGGTTGATCGAGCCGTTGTCCCCCTGGTCGCGCGCGCGCGTGGACAGCAGGTAGTACATCCTGCCGTGTCCCCACACGAGGACGACCATCGCCGCGGGCTTGCCGTCGGGCCAGCACGCGCACAGGATTTCGCCGCAGCCGCGCGCCTGCGTCTCGGCGAACAGCGCCGGGAAGGGCGTGAAGTCGATGAAGGACCGGCGGCCCGTCCTGCGGATGTTTTCCAGGTAGAAATCGATGAAGACGCGCGGGTCGTCCAGCGTCGAGACCGCGAGCTTCTCCTCGGCGCGGCGGACGTGCTGGCGGGTCTTGAAATGCATCCCCTCCCACAGACGCTCCGGGGCATCGCGGCAATCGATCTCGAACGTGTATTGCGGCGTCACCTGGAAGCCGCGGTCCTGGAAGGCGAGCCCGTCGTCGCGCGAGAGGGCGAGCGCCTGCTTGAAGTACGCCGCCTCCGGCAGTTGGTCGAGCAGGTCGCGGATGATCGACAGGCGGCGCAGCAGCACGGTCTGCGGCTTGCCGGTGCCGGGCTGCACGAGCGGCCCGAGCACGTGGGTGAAGGGCGGCATGCGGGAGATCGTGAAGCCCATGTGCCGCGTGACGAGGTAGGGCAGCCGTCCGACGACCTGCTCCCCGCTCGTGACCGTCGCCTCGCGATAGGCGCCGCCCGTCGCCGCGGCGAGCCACCAGGGTTCGTGGAACAGCGTGGCGGCCGGCGCGGGCGCCTGCGCCGCGCGCCTCGGTGCTTCGCGGGGGCGGGCAGGCGGGTGCGACACGGCGATGGATGACACGGCGCGAACGTGCGGTCAGCCGGTCGGGGCAAGGCACGCGTGGCATACGGTCGCCGCGCCTCCCCGTCGCGCGGGGCCGCCCCGGCGTGCAACGGCCGAAGAGACCCGTGGCGGAGACAGAGTGTCGGGCTTCATGCTCGTTTCCCGTTCAAGGCCGCACCCCATCCCCGGACCGCATCGTTGCCGACGCGCGATGAAAAGTTTCTGTCTTTCGCGTAACCAAACAACAATAAAGTGTCAAATCACAATAAATTCGATTTCGTCGAAACCTCTGTCGGTTCCGCCGCCGCCCGGGCCCTCGCCTGCCGGCGCCGTTCCTTGCCGACAACGGACAGGCGTTCCTGTCACGGTACGACGGCCGGGGGCTGGCTGATGGCCAGCACGGTCAGGCGGCGCTGCCGGGCGAGGAACCGCCCGACCGATTGCGCGAGGCGATGCGAGGGACGCTCGACCGCCAGATGGAACACGTAGGAGACACCCAGGATCGCGGCCAGCTCGACCGGCCAGAGCGCGAAACCGTTCGCGCGCGCAAGGAGGTGCCCGAACGCCACCAGCACCGTGTTGTGCACGAGATAGACGGAATAGCTCCAGCGCCCGCCCCATTCCAGCAGAGGCGGCGCCGCGCGGCCCTGGAAGAACTGGACCTCCCGTATCACCCAGGCGACGGCGAACAGCGCGAACACGCCGAGTGTTGCCTGACGAAGGCGGCAACGACGGCCAGCGGGATGCCGATGCGCAGGAAGCGCCGCGCGAAGAAGGACGGCAGCGGACAATGCCCCGACCGCGCGTACGGATAGTGCACGCACAGGCCCGAGATCACGAAGAACACGATGACGGCGGCGACGCCGTCATAGGCGATCGCGTTCCAGTCGCGATAGACCGGCGGCAGGCCGAGCCAGAGCGCGATGCGCGGGCGTGCGCCGTGATGCAGCGCGACCCACAGGGCGCAGACGCAGCGCAGGGTGTCCAGGCCGGCGAGGTGGCGCGTCTCCCTCACGGCCGCCTCGGTGTTCGCGCCGGCTCCGCCGGCGCGCCCTCGCCGGACGACATGGCGATCATGCCGAGACCCAGCAGAAGCACGAGACCCGCAAGCGCCAGCGCGCCAAGCCGGACGACATGCCCCGGAGAGGATGACCAGCCGAACCAGCCAAGCAAGGCCACCTCCGCGACGCCGGGGGCCAGCAGCGTCGCCAGGACGACCAGCACGCCATGGGGGGCCATGGTCCACGCGATGACGAGATGGCCGGCCAGCGCGACCGGCAGCAGCGAGCGCGACGACCAGATCAGCATCTCCACGCCGATCCGCCTCACCCTCCCGCCCCTTCGCTGCCGGACATGTGCGGCACCCCCCACCTCTTCGCCGGCGCCTCGCGTCCGCCGGCGCCAGCCGGGCGATATCCGCCCGGCTCCGGGTTCCGCCTGGATTGCATATCGATAGCCGAAATACAACCATTTCGCGCAGAGCCGGACGCACGGACAGCCGCAGCCGGTGCGGCGGCGCGCCGGGTGCGGGGCAAACGCACCCGCTAAAACTTTTGCATCGGCAAACGCGAATTATACGACACAAATGCGCAGCACGTAATGAGTTGTCGTCCGCAACCATGTGCGCTATGAACCGAACTCGCGCAGCATGCGGGGCGACGGCATCGAAAGTCCCGTTCCGAACGGCGGCATGGGACGATCGATGACGAGCGCACAGAGCGAACCGGACATCACGATCATCATCGTGAGTTACCAGACACGCGAGATGACCCTCGCGTGCATACGGTCCGTCATCGCGCAGACGACGGCGGTCAGCTACGAACTGATCGTCCTGGACAATGCTTCCACGGATGGCTCGGCCGAGGCCATCCGCCGGGCGTTCCCCGACATCACGGTCATCGCGTCGGAAGAAAACCTCGGCTTCGCCCGCGCCAACAACGTCGCCGCGGCACGGGCGCGCGGGCGGCGGCTCCTGCTGCTCAACCCCGATACCGTCGTGCTCGATCACGCGATCGAGCGGCTGCAGGCCTTCGCGGCGGCGAACCCCGCGTGCGGGATCTGGGGCGGACGGACCGTGTTCGCCGATGGCACGCTCAATCCCGCCTCCTGCTGGCGGCGCGCGACCCTGTGGAGCGTCTTCTGCATGACGGTCGGCCTGGCGCGGTTCCGCACCAGCGCGCTGTTCAACTGGGAGGGCTACGGCGGGTGGGCGCGGGATGCGGTCCGCCGGGTCGACATCGTCACCGGCTGCTTCTTCCTGATCGACCGCGCGCTGTGGAACCGCTGCGGCGGCTTCGATCCCGCGTTCTTCATGTATGGCGAGGAAGCCGATCTCTGCCTGCGCGCGCGCCGGTTCGGCGCGCGTCCCATGATCACGCCGGCGGCGACCATCATCCATTTCGGCCACGCTTCGGAACCCGACCACGCCGAGCAGAGGATCAAGGTCTTCGCCGGCCGGATCAGCCTGATGCAGCGCCACCAGCCGGCGGTGTCCGTGCGCCTCGGCCGGCTGCTGTACCAGGCCATGGTGCAGCTGCGCATCGCCCTCTTCGGCGTGGCCTGCTTTCTCACGGGGCGGCCAGAGATGCGGCGCGGCGCGCAGTCCTGGCGGCAGGTGTGGCAAGCCCGCGCACGCTGGATCGACGGCTGGAACGAAGCGGCCGCGGAACTCGCGCGCCGTCCGCTGGCCGCCGGCGCTGCGGACCTGACACCGGTTCCTCCGGTTCCTCCGACCGCGCGCGACCGGCCTGGCGGGCAGGCGCCCGC
>Ga0335083_10009829_pt1 | contig 11594 bp, 8 predicted proteins | sample Lox_Sample_42_FD_206716 | JGI IMG/M metagenome (GOLD analysis project Ga0335083, IMG submission 206716) | Soil microbial communities from Loxahatchee National Wildlife Refuge, Florida, United States - Lox_Sample_4.2 | ecosystem: Environmental > Terrestrial > Soil > Wetlands | place: USA: Florida... | reverse complement strand
GTCGAGCCCATGGGATCGGTGTCGATGACGATGACCTGCGTCGATCTCGCCTTTCGCGCCGCCTTGAAAGCCGCCTCGAGGTCGGCGATCGAGGCGGCCTTCACCGCGTCCGCTCCCATCGAGCGGGCATGCCCGACGAAGTCGACCTCAGGCAGCGCTTCATGCCGCGCGTCCTTGAGGAGATTGTTGAACGGCGCTCCGCCGGTCGCGTTTTGCAGGCGGTTGATGCAGCCGAAGCCGCGATTGTCGAGCACGACGATGATCAGCTTCTTGCCGAGCATCACCGACGTCGCGATCTCGGAATTCATCATGAGATACGAGCCGTCGCCGACCGTGACGACGATCTCCCGATCGGGAAAGGCCATCTTGACGCCGATCCCGCCGGCGATCTCGTAGCCCATGGTCGAATAGCCGTATTCGACGTGATAACCGAGCGGGCCGCCGGCCCGCCAAAGCTTGTGCAATTCGCCCGGAAGTCCGCCGGCAGCGCAGACGACGATGTCGCTCGTCTCGCCGGCGCGCATAAGCGCGCCGAGGACTTCGGCGTCGGTCGGCAGGTCGTTGGTCGGCGCGGTATAGCGCGCGGCCGTCGCCTCCCAGTCCGCCTTGGCCTTGGCGGCCTTCTCGCCCCAGGCGCGCGGCGCTTTCCAGCCCTCGAGCGCCGCGTCAAGCGCGGCGAGCGCGACACGCGCGTCGCCGACGACGGGCAGGGCGCGATGCTTCGTCGCATCGAACGGCTGGACGTTGATGCCGATGAAGCGGCGGTCCGGATTTTTGAACAGAGCCCACGAGCCGGTGGTGAAGTCGGCGAAGCGCGTGCCGACTCCGAGGATGACGTCCGCCTCCGCCGCGAGCGCGTTGGCCGAGCCGGTGCCGGTGACGCCGATTGCGCCCATGGCGAGCGCGTGGTCCACGGGAGTGGCCGACTTGCCCGCCTGCGTCTCCCCGACCGGAACGCCCCGGCGCGCGCAAAAATCAACCAGCTCCTGCTCCGCGTCGGAATAAAGCACGCCGCCGCCGCAGACGACGAGCGGCTTCTTGGCCTCGCGCAGCAGCGCCGCCGCTTCCGCAACCTCGCGCGGGTCTGGAGCGATCCGGCGCTGCCGATGCACGCGCTCCTCGAAAAAACTCTCGGGATAATCGTACGCTTCGGTCTGCACATCCTGGCAGAAGCCGAGCGTCACCGGCCCGCAATCGGCGGGGTCGGTCAGAACCGCGATCGCTCGGTTCAGCGCCGGAACGAGATGCTCGGCGCGCGTGATCCGGTCGAAGTAGCGCGACACCGGACGGAAGCAGTCGTTGGCGCTCACCGTCCCGTCGGCGAAGCCCTCGACCTGCTGCAGGACGGGATCGGGCTTGCGGTTGGCGAACACGTCGCCGGGGACGAGCAGCACCGGCAGGCGGTTGACATGCGCCATGGCCGCGGCGGTGACCATGTTGGTCGCGCCGGGGCCGATCGAGCTCGTGCAGGCCATCATGCGCTTGCGGCGCGAGGCCTTGGCGAAGGCGACCGCCGCATGCGCCATCGCCTGCTCATTGTGCGCGCGGTAGGTCGGGAGCGAGTCGCGCGCGGCGTACAGCGCCTCGCCGATTCCGGCCACGTTGCCGTGCCCGAAGATGGCGAATACGCCCTCGAAGAGGCGCTGCCTGCGGCCGTCGATCTCCACTTTCTGGGCGGCGAGGAACCGGACCATCGCTTGCGCGGCCGTCAGTCGGATCGTCTTCATGGGGTTTTCCTCACGGGCGAGGCGCGCGTGTCAGGGAGACCGCGCGCTCAATTGATAAGTTCTATCTACGACCTGCGTCATGGGGCTTCGCCGCCGGCCTTGCGCCATAGACCGCACAGGCGCTCGAAGGCGTCCGCCATGCGCTCGATTGCTTGAGCGTCGTCGATGCGCCCGGCGACCCATTCCGTCGCCGACTCAACGAATATCGTCCGCCCCACGGCGAAACCCTTCACGAGATCGCATTTTCGCGCGACCGCAAAGGCCTGCGCAAGGTCCTCCTCGGGCGCCTCGAGACCAAGAAGCACGATCCCGCGACACAGAGGATCGCCCGCTCTCACGACGGAAGCGACCTCGTCCCAGGCGGCCAAGTTGGGCTGGCCTTCGAGCTTCCACCAATCCGGTTTGATCCCTATCGTGTAGAGCCGCTCCAGAACGCGCGCGACCGTGTCCTCTTGAACGGAGCCGTTCTTGCTCGCGATGATCTCGATCAAAAGCTCGCGCCCAAGCGTCCTGGCCGCATCGTAAAGTCGCAGAAGTTCGCGCTCCTGGCGCGCCTTCATCTCCGGCGGATCGTCCGGGTGGTAGAAGCAGAGGCACTTGATCGTGTGGGCGAGTGGCCACTCCTCGAGCTTGGCGGCGAGCGACCCGCCGAACTCGAAGTCGAGCGGCCGGGAGCCCGGCTCCTCGACCGGCCTGCCGATCCAGAAGTCGTGGTCGGCGGCGCGAAACAGCGCTTCGCGGCCATATTTTCCGTCGAGCAGCATGCCGTAGCCTGGCCGCCCCGCCGCCACTTTCGCCGCCGCCTCAACCGCGAGCAGCTTGAACGCGCTGATCCGTTCACGCGGCGCGCCCGCGTCGTCGGCGATTTTCTCCAATTGCGCGCGATGGTCGATGGCGAACGCCATGATCGTCGGCGGCTGCGGCCGTCGGGTCGTCGCCCAATGCAGGTGATTCAAGTCCGCGTCGCGCCTGAGCGCTCGATGCGGCGACCCGTATTTGAGGAACCGGCTGAGTTCCGACCAGGTCGGATATTCCGCCGAACAGAGAAGGCGGGAGACGGCGAAGGCGCCGTTGGCGTTGGCGTAAGCGCAGCAGGTCTCGAGCGGCTCGTCGCGCAACCACCCGCGCAAGAAGCCGGACATGAACGCGTCGCCGGCGCCAAGGACGTTGTAGACCTCGACGGGAAAGCCCGGTCCCTTGACGCCTTCCTCGATCGACGCCGGGATGGGCCCAGGAAACACGACGCAGCCCATAGGCCCGCGCTTCAGGACCAGCGTCGCGCCGCTCAACGCGCGGACGGCCTTGAGCGCGGAAAGCGGGTCGTCGGCGCCGCCTGCGATCATCATCTCCTCTTCTGTGCCGACGATGAGGTCGCACTGCGGCAGGATGGGACTCAGGTTCTTCGTCACCTCGCCCGACTTGATGTAGCGCTCCTCGCCGGCGCCATGTCCGGCGAGGCCCCAGAGGTTCGGCCGGAAATCGATGTCGAACACGACCTTGCGCCCCGCGGCGCGGGCGATGCGCATGGCTTTGAGCTGGGCCGCCGCGGCGTTGGCGCGGGCGAAATGCGTGCCGCTGACAAGAACCGCTTTCGCGCTCTCGACATAGGCCGGGTCGATGTCGCCCTCGTCGAGCGCGCTGTCGGCGCAATTATCGCGGTAGAAGATGAGCGGAAACGTCTTCTCGTCGCGGATGCCAAGCAGGACGAGCGAAGTGAGGCGGGCGGGATCGGTGCGGACGCCGGCGACATCGACGCCCTCGCGTGCGCATTGCTCGCGGATGAAGCGGCCCATATGCTCGTCGCCGACGCGCGTGATGAGGCCGCTCTTGAGCCCGAGCCGCGCGGTGCCGATGGCGATGTTGGTCGGGCAGCCGCCGACCGCTTTCGAGAAGGTCGCCATGTCCTCGAGGCGTCCGCCGACCTGCACGCCATAGAGATCGACGGACGAACGGCCGATGGTGATGACGTCGAGACGGGGTTCGGACACGGATGGTTGCTCCCGTATCGTCAAGGCTCGATGGGCTCGTCGCCCGCGCCGAGCACGTTCTGGTCGAAATCAATGTTCGAGCCGGTTATGAGCCCCGACTCGTCCGAGCAGAGATAGGCGCAGGCGCGCGCCACCTCCTTGGGGTCGATGAGCCGTCCGAACGGCTTGGTCTTGACCGCTTCCTCGAGCCATCCGTCCTTGGCGCCGTGATAGGTCTTCATGATGCGGTCTTCGCCGGGCGTTGACATCCAGCCGATGTTGAGGCCGTTGACCCGAATGCGGAACTTCACGAGCGAATGCGCGACGTTCTTCGTGAGTGCAGCGAGGGCGCCCTTGGAGGCGCAGTAGGCGGTGATGTGAGGCTGGCCGCCGTGCGCCGACATCGACTGGATATTGACGATGGCGCCCGCGGTCTTCGTCTTGCGCATGAGGCGCCCCGCTTCTTGGATGAGGAAGAAGGGCGCCCGGACGTTGACGTCGAAGATCTCGTTGTAACGCTCCTCGGTCGTGTTGAAGATGTCGCCCCGGTCGGTCAGCGCGGCCGCGTTGACGAGCGCGTCCACCCGGCCGAAGCGCCGCTCCGCCTCGGCGATGACCGCGCGGCAGTCGGCGACCTTGGCGAGATCGGCCTTGACGAACAGGATCGGGCAGCCGGCGGCGGAAATCTCCTTGGCGACCCGCACGCCGTTCTCCGCGTTCCGGCCGCAGATGACGAGGCCTTCGGCGCCCCGCTCAGCGAACAGACGCGCGATGGCTTCGCCAAGGCCCTGCGTGCCGCCGGTCACGACCGCGATCCTGCCGTTGAGATTGGCCGGCCCTCTATAGGGGACGCGCGGCGCCGTTGCGGCCTGGGAGGCGGAGGTGTCACTCATTGGCGCTTCTCTCCCAGAGATTTCTGGCGGCCCAAGCGGGTCTCGGGACGCTGTCGGCGAGAATGAAACAAAAATTCTATTCCCAAGTCAAGATGGAATGTATATTCTTTTTTATTGGAACCTGGGCCGCACGGGCCCAGGGCAGTCAACCTAAGGGAGGATGGCATGAAGTTCGGCGTCATTGGGGCAGGGCGGATCGGCAAGATTCACGGCGGGAATGTCGCCGCCCGGCGCGATAGCGAGGTCGTCTACGTCGCTGACGCCGACGCCGGCGCCGCCAGGGCGCTCGCGGATTCGACCGGGGCCCAAGTCGCGTCCGTCGACGAGATCATCGCCTCCAAAGACGTCGAAGCCGTCGCCATCTGCTCCCCGACCGACACCCACGCCGACCTCATCGAGCGCGCCGCCCGCGCCGGCAAGGCAATCTTCTGCGAGAAGCCGATTGACCTCGACGTCGGCCGGATCCGAAAGTGCCTCGAAGTCGTCCGGAGCGCAGGCGCGACACTGATGATCGGCTTCAACCGGAGATTCGATCCGAATTTCGCCGCCCTGCGCGAGCGCGTCGCCGAAGGCGCGATCGGCGAGCTGGAGATCGTCTCCATCACGTCCCGCGACCCAGGTCCGCCGCCGCTCTCCTACATCGCGCGCTCGGGCGGGCTCTTCCGCGACATGATGATTCACGATTTCGACATGGCGCGGTTCATCCTTGGCGAGGAGCCGGTCGCGGTCAGCGCGATGGGGTCCGCGCTGGTGGACAAGGGCATCGGCCAGGCCGGCGACATCGACACCGCCGTCGTCATCATGGAGACGAAGTCGGGCAAGGTCGCGCAGATTTCGAACTCGCGCCGCGCGTCCTACGGCTACGACCAGCGGGTCGAGGCGCACGGGGAAAAGGGCATGATTCACGTAGACAACGTTCGCGAGACGACGGTCGAGATGGCAAGTTCGCAAGGGTTCACGAGCGACAAGACGCTCAACTTCTTCCTCGACCGCTACGACGCGGCCTACAAGATCGAGCTGGACGCCTTCGTAGGCGCGGCGAAGTCCGGCGCGAAACCCCGACCCGACGGTGACGATGGGCTGAAGGCCAATATCCTGGCGGACGCCGCCTATCAGGCGTGGAAGACAAAGCAGCGCGTCGCGATCGAATAGTGAGGCGTCGCGCCGGCTAAGCCCGCCCCAGCGCTTGCGACTCAAAAGCTCTGGTTTTATAGCCGGCGCCCGGGGAACAGGAGCCGGCCATGGCGCAGGCGCACGAACGACGCCCGGCCTCGAACCGGGCGCCGGAGGGTCGGCCGCGCCCGGCGGAACCGCATTCCCTCGCTTCACGCCTCATCCGATTTGTCGCCCGCCATCGGAGCGCAATCAGGCGGCTCGGCGCCGCCGCGAGCATTCTCATCATCGCCGTCTCGGCCGCGTTGTTCGTGCGGGCGCTCCTGCGGGTCGACGTCAACAAGTTCAAAGCGGCGTTCGCGGCGACGAGCGCCGACCAGATCATGCTCGCCTTCGGCTTCACCGCGCTGAGCTATCTGGCGCTGACGGGTTACGACGGGCTGGCGCTACGACACCTCAAGGTCAAAGTTCCCTACTGGCTGACCGCGCTCGCCTCGTTTGCGAGCTACGCAGTGTCCTTCACGCTCGGCTTTCCATTGGTGACGGGCGGGGCGGTGCGCTACTGGCTCTATGCGCCGGCGGGTCTCACCGCCGGCAAGGTGGCGGGTCTGACCATCGTGGCGGGCGTCACCTTCTGGCTGGGAATGGGCTTCATCGTCGGCGTCGGGTTCATGTTCGCCTCCGACGCCGTCGCCGAGATCGACCACCTCCATCCTCTCGCCAACCGGTTGATTGGCGTCGTCGCGATCGGGACGCTGATTGCCTATCTTGGCTGGGTCGCCAGCATGCGCTGGCGCGGCGCCTCGGCTTTCGGCAATCTAAAGCTGCCAGGCCCGACGCTGACCCTCGGACAGATGGCGCTCGGCGTGGCCGACGTCTGCTCGGCTTCCGCGGCGCTCTACGTTCTGCTGCCGAAAGACGCGGCGATCGGCTATCCGACTTTCGCAACGCTCTATTCGCTTGCGGCCATGCTCGGCATCGCCAGCCACTCGCCCGGGGGCTTGGGGGTGTTCGAGGCGACCATTTTGCAAGGCGTGGACGCGCCGGGCGGCGAGCTCCTCGCCTCCCTGCTGATGTTCCGCGGCATTTATTATGTCGTGCCTTTCATCGGGGCGATGGCGCTTCTCGGCGGCGTCGAGGCGGTGCGGCGCTGGCGGTCGATCCGCGAGGCCATGTCGGCCCCATCGGACGAGTAGCAGAGCCGCCCGATGACCGCATCCGAAGCTAACGAGCTTGCTGATCTCGTCCGATCCGCCTTCGCAGCGCAGCTCATCGAGGCCATGCCCGAGCCGGCCGTTTTGGTCGCCGCCGATGACCGTGTGGCCGCCGCCAACGCCCCGGCGCTTCGCCTGCTGCCGGGACTGAGGGTGGGCGATCCGCTCGTTCTCGCCCTGCGCGCGCCGGACATCGTGGACGCAAGGCGGCGGGTGATGGCGAGCGGCGAGACGGAGACGGTGCAGTGGAGCGAGCGCGTGCCGGTGGAGCGTCTGTTCGACGTGACGGTCGCTCCGCTCTCAACCTCGGCCGGAAATGTCGTGGCCACGCTGCTCACCTTGCGCGACTTCACGGAGCTCAGGCGCGCGGAGCGGATGCGCGTCGATTTCGTGGCCAACGCGAGCCACGAGCTGCGCACGCCGCTCGCTTCGCTGCTCGGATTCATCGAGACGCTTCAGGGTTCGGCGCGCGAGGATCCGAGAGCGCGCGACCGCTTTCTTCAGATCATGCGGGAGCAGGGCCGGCGGATGGCGCGCCTCATCGAGGACTTGCTGTCGCTCTCGCGCATCGAGCAGAAGGAGCACGTCCGACCGGCGGACGTCGTCGACCTCGCGCAGGCGACCCGCAGCGTTGTGGATTCCCTCTCGCCGATGGCCGCGGACCTCGGGGTTGAAATCCGAGTCAGCGCCGCGCAGCCCGTGCTCGTGCCGGGGGACCGGGACGAACTCGTGCGCGTCGCCGAGAATCTCATTGAGAACGCGATCAAGTACGGAGTCCGCCCCGACGCCGAAAACGGCCAAATCGTCGAGGTCGCGGTCGCCGCGACGGACAAGAACGCGACCCTGTCCGTCCGCGATCATGGGCACGGCGTCGCGCCCGAGCACCTGCCGAGACTGACGGAACGATTCTACCGCATCGACGCCGGCCAGAGCCGGGCCAAGAACGGAACCGGCCTCGGCCTTGCGATCGTCAAGCACATCCTCACCCGCCATCGCGGCAAGCTGACCATCGCGAGCCGCATTAACCAAGGCTCCTGCTTTGTCGCTAGCGTCCCCCTCCACGTGAGCAAGAAAGCTTAAATTACAGATATTTGCGCTGTCATAAAAGGTTTGCTGGTTCGTCATAGAACCCTGCTGTCGGGGCGGTATGGGTGAAGGGCGTCGCCCAAAGCGGGGGGCGCAACGAACCGCGGCCATATCCTCCGGAGAGTTTCCCATGAACATGAGAACGATCATAGGCGCGGTTGCGCTTGTCGTCAGCGTCAACCTTGCGTCGGCCGCCGGCGTTTCGGGCGCCGGCGCGACCTTCCCCTATCCGATCTACGCCAAATGGGCCGACATGTATAACAAGGAAACCGGCTTCAAGCTTAACTATCAGTCGATCGGATCGGGCGGCGGGATCAAGCAGATCAAGGCGAAGACCGTCACCTTCGGCGCCTCGGACATGCCGCTCGAGCCCAAAGACTTGGCGGCTTCCGGTTTGGTTCAATTCCCGACGGTGGTCGGCGGCGACGTGCCGGTCGTCAATCTCGACGGCATCGGCCCGAACGACCTCGTCCTCGACGGTCCGACGCTCGCCGACATTTTCCTCGGCAAGATCACCAAGTGGGATGATCCGGCGATCAAGAAGCTCAATCCGAACGCTAAGCTTCCCTCGAGCGCGATTGTGGTTGTGCATCGCTCGGACGGTTCCGGGACGACCTTCATCTTCACCGACTACCTGTCCAAAGTCTCGCCGGAGTGGAAGGAGAAGGTCGGCGCCAGCACCGCCGTCGAGTGGCCGACCGGCATCGGCGCCAAGGGCAACGAGGGCGTTTCGAACAACGTGACCCAGACGAAAGGCGCGATCGGCTACGTCGAATACGCCTACGCCCTAGAGAACAAGATGGCGTCCGTGCGGATGATCAACAAGGACGGCAAAGCCGTCGCGCCAAACTCCGCTTCCTTCCAGGCGGCCGCGGCGAACGCCGACTGGGCGAACTCTGATCATTACCATGTCATTCTGACGAACGAACCGGGCGCTGAAACCTGGCCAATCGCGGGCGCGACCTTCATCCTGATGTATAAGCAGCCCGTGGATCCCGCCGCCTCGGCCGAGGCCCTCAAGTTTTTCGACTGGGCCTACACCAATGGCAAGCAGGCCGCCGAAGCCCTCGACTATGTGCCATTGCCCGGCTCGGTCATCGCTCAGATCGAAAAGACCTGGGCGACGGATATCAAGGGCCCCGACGGCAAGCCTGTATATTCGAAGTGACGTCGAATTCGACGGATCGTCGGGAGGTCCTCGGATCTCCCGATTCGCGTTTCGGCGCGGCGCCCCGGTCGCCAAGGCGGGGCTCCGCTGGAGTTTCGAGGCCATGACTGAGACCGTGATGCCGTACATCAAGACGGCGGGCGCTACAGCTCAGATCCGGACGCGCGCGATCAGGCGCTTCGCGGTGGGCGACAAGTTTTTTCGCCTCGTGACGCAAGGCTCCGCGCTCGTCGTGCTGTTGATTCTTGGCGGGGCGATCCTGTCGCTGATCAACGGCTCTATCCCCGCGTTTCAGGCTTTCGGCCTCGGCTTCTTCACCGATCAAATTTGGAATCCGGTCACCGAGAAATTTGGCGCCGCCGCGCCGATTTTCGGAACTCTCGTCACGTCCGCAATCGCCATGGCGATCGCCGTTCCGGTGGGCATCGGCATCGCCATTTTTCTCACCGAACTGTGTCCTCCCTCTTTGCGCCGGCCGATCGGTATCGCCGTCGAACTGCTGGCCGGAATTCCCAGCATCATCTACGGAATTTGGGGCCTGTTCATATTCGCGCCGTTTCTCCAGCAATACGTGCAGCCCGGCCTCATCGCGCTCTTCGCCAACGTTCCGGCGCTGAACTCCCTCTTCGCCGGGCCACCTTACGGCATCGGGATGCTGACCGCGTCGCTGATCCTGGCGATCATGGTCCTGCCGTTCGTCACCTCGATATCCCGCGACGTGTTCGACACGGTGCCGCCGATGCTGAAGGAATCGGCTTACGGGATCGGTTGCACCACTTGGGAGGTGGTGAGGAATATCGTCATTCCCTACACCCGCGTCGGGGTCATCGGCGGCTGCATGCTCGGACTTGGCCGCGCGCTCGGCGAAACGATGGCGGTCACCTTCGTGATCGGCAACGCCCATAAGATCAATGCGTCGCTGCTTGCGCCGGGAACGACCATCTCTGCGAGCATCGCCAACGAGTTCACCGAGGCGGTTGGCGATCTCTACACCTCGTCGCTGATCGCCCTTGGTTTGATCCTGTTCATGATCACTTTCGTCGTCCTTGCGATCGCCAGAATCATGTTGATGCGCCTCGAAGTCAAGGCGGGGAGATAAGCGCCATGTCCTCCTCCTTCTACTCCAGGCGACGTCGCCGAAACGCGATGTGGATGGGCCTGAGCTTGGCGGCCGCCGTCTTCGGACTGGCGTGGTTGTTCGTGATTCTCGCCGTGCTCTTCTGGAAGGGATTCTCGGGGCTGTCGCTTGCGGTTTTCACCGAGATGACGCCGCCGCCCGGCAGCAGCGGCGGTCTTTTGAATGCGATCGTCGGCAGCCTGATCCTGACCGCCATCGGTGTCGCCCTCGGTACGCCGCTCGGCATGCTGGCGGGCACTTACCTAGCGGAATACGGAAAATATTCGAGACTCGCCTTTGTCGTTCGCTTCATCAACGACATCCTGCTCAGCGCCCCGTCGATCGTGATCGGCCTTTTCATCTATGAGATCATCGTCGCGCCGATGGGTCACTTCTCGGCCATCGCCGGCGCCATGGCGCTGGCGGTCCTGGTGGTTCCGGTCGTGGTTCGGACGACCGAAGACATGTTGAACCTGGTTCCCAACGCATTGCGCGAAGCCGGCTCCGCGCTCGGCATGCCGCGTTCGCTGGTAATCCAGCGCATCGGCTATCGCGCCGTTAGGGCCGGTCTGATCACCGGCGTGCTGCTCGCCGTAGCGCGAGTGAGCGGCGAGACCGCGCCGCTCTTGTTCACCGCACTGAACAATCAGTTCTTCAGCACGCAGCTTCTCAAACCGATGTCGAGCCTGCCGACTGTGATCTTTCAATTTGCGCTGAGCCCTTACAAGGAATGGCAACAATTGGCTTGGACCGGCGCATTGATCATAACGCTGGCTGTCCTGGCGCTGAGCATCACGGCTCGCGCGCTCTCCGCCCAAACACAACAGAAGTAGGATTTGGAAGGTGTCGCTTATGACGGGTGAAGTCACGGCCCCGAAATCGGCCAAACCGCCGCGCGCAAGCAAGGACAAAGTCGCGGTCCGCGGCCTCGACTTCTACTACGGCGAGACGCACGCGCTGAAGAACGTCTCGCTCGGCCTGCAGGAGGGCCAGGTCACCGCCTTCATTGGCCCTTCGGGTTGCGGCAAATCCACTTTGCTGCGCGTCCTCAACCGCATGTACGACCTCTATCCGGGTCAGCGGGCGGAGGGGGAGGTGATGCTCGACGGCGAGAACATCCTGTCACCGGACCTCGACCTCAATCTGCTGCGCGCGCGCGTCGGCATGGTGTTCCAGAAGCCGACGCCGTTCCCGATGACGATCTACGACAACATCGCCTTCGGGGTCCGCCTCTACGAAAAGCTGCCCAGGTCCGAAATGGACGGCCGCGTCGAATCGGCGCTGAAGGAATCCGCGCTCTGGAGCGAGG